>Ga0209831_1004034_pt1 | contig 11772 bp, 5 predicted proteins | sample Maine_Asex4_meta_FD_187451 | JGI IMG/M metagenome (GOLD analysis project Ga0209831, IMG submission 187451) | Marine algal microbial communities from Maine, USA - Maine_Asex4_metaG (SPAdes) (version 2) | ecosystem: Host-associated > Algae > Red algae > Unclassified | place: Maine, USA | collected...
CGGCACGGGGCGCCGCCGTCGGCCGCGGCGCGGCGGTTGGCCGTGGCGTGGGCCCTCCACGCGGCGGTGGAGTTGGTCGCGGGGTGGCGGCGGGGCGGGGTGTTCCCGCCGGCCGGGGCGTAGGCGCGGGGCGCGGGGTTGCTGGCCCCGCGATGCCACCGCCATCGTTGGCCGGGACGATGGGCCAAGGCGTGCCGGGCGCGCTCCTCGGCGTCGGCGAAGTGCCGGCGCCGCCGTTACCGACGCCGCCGCCCAAGAAACGGATGAAAAAGGCGCTCGCTGCGCAAGCGGCAGCCGCTGTCGCTGCCGCAGGCGGTTCCAGCGCGCCACACGCCGCCGTTCGGCCGCCACATGTGGCGGCGGCGGCGTCGGCAGCGGCGGCGGCAGCGGCGGCAGCGGCAGCAGCGGCGGCTGGACGTGGCGCGCCTTTGGCTGGCTCGGCCGCGCCGCTGCTGGCGCCAGCAGCGTATGCCATGAACGTCAACAGCCGTCCCGCGCCGGGTCAGCCGGCTGGCGCGCCGGTGCTGCCGACGGGTGTGCTACCAGCGGCGACGGCGCCGACCATCCCTGCCATGCCGGTGGCTGCCGCGCCTCGACCGGGCGGCGTTGCAAGTAAGAAGAGCTAAGGGTGGCGGCGGCGCCAACGAGGAGCTGTTGTGTTTGTGTTTGGAACCCTTTCTTTTTTTTATGGCCAGCAACGGTTGTGTCGTGCTTCTTTGCTATCAACCCCCCCCCGTTTTTTTACACCAGCAAATGCAACTTGTTCGGTGTCAGTACCTGTGTCTGCAGCCCGTGTGCACGCACGTTGACCGGGCTCCGATGCAGCGGGGACGGCCGCTGCCGTTGACCCCGCACGTCGCCTTAAGAGAGTTGGTCGATGAGGCTCCCCCGCATTTGGTTGACGAGCGCCGACGGCCGCGCGTCGCGCAGCTTGAAGACGCTCTCAATCAGCGACAGCTCCGTCGAGGTGGTGTCGAGCCCGCAAAACGCGCTCCAGTCGTTGGCGACCATCCCCGCGCCAATCACCTCGGAGCCCCGGTTGACCGTCCCAGCCACGAGGGGCACCTGCAGTAGCGACGACAGCTCGTCGAGGTCCTCAAGCGTCGTCATCGGGTGTACCAGCCCACCTTGATTGGTAAAGTTGCAAAATGAGCCGACGAGCACCTCCCCCGCAATCGAATGGCGCAGCACCTCCACGCCGAGAACGTCCGCAATCAGCTCCTCCGTCTCCCGATCAAGGTCCGTGTGCGTCAAGGCCACATAGTCGTTGGCAGCCACGCAATTGCCGAGCGCCGATAACCGCTCCTCTGTGCGCTGCACCTTGACCGAATCGGGCAAGGAGTTGCGCAAGTGCAGCAGCTCCTGATCCGTCGTCGAGTTGGGCAGCAGCAGCCCTTTCTTGTTGCCCACCGCCAGGCGGCCGACAACGCGACAGCCAGCAATGGACGCGTGCACGACCGGAACGTGCTCGGCGAGCTCCGCCTCAAAGACCGAGTAGAAGTTCTCCGAGCCACCAATGGCCACCACGCAATAGGCGTTGGTGAGCACGGAGAAGACCCCAATCTCGTTGCTGTTCTCAAACAAACAGCGGGTTGCCATGATGGCAGGCACACAGGTCCACGCACTCGTCGAGCCGCGCCCCGCAGTGAACGCCGCCGCCGTGGATGAGGGGGAGGAGGGGGGAAGGGGCCACACGTCCGGTCACAGAGGGAGCGGCAAGCGCACGTGCAGGGAATGGGAAGCGACAATGGAAAAGCACCGGAGCGCTGCAGAGGACTGGTCGAGCACAAGTAGGCAGATGGGACAGCAACGAACAAGTGGGCCACCCCCGGGGTTGCGTGGAGGACAACAGAGCTTCCAACCCCGAGGCACGGTAGGGCGCTGGGTGTGAGCGGCGGGATGGACCAGGTCGAAAACGAGACCCCGTTTTGCACGGCACTGCGGGGCTCTCGGTTTCGGCAATGTTCGAGTGACGTCGACGCCGGCGGGCAACAGCGAGGCCCGTGCAAGCTGAGACCTTCCACGTGGGCCCAGCGCGACCTGCAACAGACACCAAATGTTTTCAGATGTACCGCTGATGTCGCACCAGGCGCAGGCTACATTTGAATATCACAATTCAGATGCATATACATTGGTTCGTTGGGACTCGTCCCCGTCCTGCAGAGCGCTTTGGTCGTCGATCGCGTCTGACTCGCATCTGCCTCTTTCACCGCTCCCGCGGCACGTGGCGTAGCTGCAGCTGTTGCACAGCTGCTGCTATTGCATGGCGTACGTGCTGATTGATGTGATGACAAGTTTTCTATCTCTTGGCGACTGAGTGGAATGGGCAAGGTTCGGCAGCTCCCCGTGGTTCCATCCCGCAAGAACGGGAGTCATTCTGGCATTTTTGCTGGTAAACTCGTTGTGCTCTGTTCGGCTGGTGTCGTCTTTGTTTTCGTTGTTTCTGGCGGTGCTACAGTGTGTTCCGTCCTTTCATCTCCTCTATTGTTCGCTTGTTGTCGTCTCGGGTGGCCTAGGTTCGCGGTTCATTGGTTTCGCTCATGCTGGGCTCGTATTGTCACTTTCTTGATTGATGTGCCGTGGCATCGGGTGTACGGCAGGGTTATCTTGCCGTGCACCACCTTGCGCCTCCCACCAGTCGATCCTAGAGGCGTGGAGCTCCGTGCTGCCGCTGCTGGAGCAGGCTGTCCTACCCGTGGTGGGTGGCGCATTTCCCTGCCAGCTCCTCTTGGCACGTGCGCACTTCTCATAGTGTGTGCATGGCCTTGGGCTGGAGGGGGACGGACGGCTAGAGCAATGCCGCTAGCGGCACGAGCTACATAGTACTCCATGACCCACGGCTGCCGGTGCTCGTCGCTGGTGGTCATTTCCGGGCTGGTGTCTCCATAGCATCTACATCGTTGTCTCTGTTTTCCTTTCCCTGCACCTCGCAGCTCCTGTGCCACGTCCATTCCCCCTCGTTGAGTATTGCAGTGTCACAGGCCTTGGCGGCGAAAGCCGGAGGAGCCCGTCCGTTCGCAGCGAGAGGGTGTTGGACAGCTCCACGGAACCCAATGACACAAGTGAATCGAAACGCCTCTCCCAACACCGTTGACTGCACAACGCACCAACAACGTACACGTCTTCCTGCACACACATCAGTTCCCCCAGACGACAGGTAGGCAGTCTACGCATCCAAGAGCAAAACGAGGAAGGAAAAAAGACAACCCGGCAACATTGGCTGCAACCTACAGCTGAGGTCGAAAGCAAACAGCTCCAAGCCTGTCAAGCCGCCGCCGCATCCGTGGCCGGGCGTGCGGCACCCACGGCCGGCACCTCCATCTGCGCGTCGGCCCATGCTTGTGTGGCAGCCACCCAAGCCTTGAGGGTGGCCGCGACTCCGACGCCAGCGCACAAGTGGCGCGCCCGGCACTGCGCGATGCGCACGTCGACCAGCCGCACCAGCTCCTTTCCATGGGGCGACGGCAGGTACTCAAGCGTGTACGACGCGCCGCCGCGGGGGTAGTCCAGAGACACCCGCACGCGGACGCGAGGCGCAGGCACCGGCGCGTTGAGCGCGGTAGCCACCACAACAGGCAAGCCAAACTCTTCCGCCAAAACCACGTCAACGCCCAGGGACGCAAACTCCGCCGCTGACGCCGCCACCTCGACCGCCACCGTCCGCCGAACCGCCGCCGGTACAGCCGCATCGCTACGTGCAGGCCGACGATTCTTGCTAATGGGGCGAGAATTGACGTGGAATGCTCGCTGCGCCGCCGTCAACTGCCGGTCCTGACCAAGCGTCCGCGCCAAGTTCGCTCCCCGCGCGGCTTGCTGCTTGGCAACAACGGCCGTGCCGGTCCCGGGATCGACTTTCACGGCCGGGCGGCCAGACGTAGCAGTAGCCGCAGCTGTAGCAGCGGCACCAGGTGCAGCTCCCGCAGAACCAGCAGAGGTAGCCACATCATTCGGAGCCCTAGCGGACGAGCTGCCGGATGCAGCCGCCGCCGCTGCACCTGCATTCAATGACCTCGATGATTGCGGCGACTCGGAGGTAGTCGACGGGGGCGCCGGCAAGCCCAGTAGTGCCAGCGTGTTAGACACTCGCTCTTGCTTGCTCCGGTTGATAAACGAGCTGATGTCGTGCGTAGATGCAACGGCCGCCGCAATACGCGTGTCCATCAAATTCAGCAGCTCGGCAGAGGTCCGCTTCGGCGGCGGTGCGGCAGGCGGCCCAGACTGTACAGGCTTCGTAGGAACCGCCGTCGCCGCGCCAGCGGTAGCGCCGGGCACTACCACCGTCGGCTGTTGCACTGCCTTCGCCGTTCGGGCCGGAGGGGGGGGCACGGGCTTTTCCACCTTTGGTCGTACGGGCGGCACCGCGGGCTTGGCCTGCTTGGCCGCCGGCTGCACGTGGGAGCTAACGTTGGGCTCCAGCTGGATGCGGGCTTTGTCCAGAGGCGCCGGTGCGGGCATGGTCACAGACGGGCGCGGGGGCGGCGTCACTGACGACGACGAATCGAAAAGAGAAGGCCCAGGTGTCGCCGGCGCGGTCAAATGCGCAGTAGCGGGCGCAGCATGCGACGACGGTGACGATAGCGCAGCAACGGTGGCGGCGCTCGTGTCGGCAGGTGTCGCGCGAGGCGGAGGCGCAGGCGGCATGGCGACCGCCGGCATCGCTCCTGGTGGCCGCACCCCAGGCGCAACAGCCACAGGACCGGGCGCTACTGGGGTGGAGGGCGCCACGGGCTCAGTAACGGGAGCCGAGGCGCCCGACTGCACCAATCCGGACTGTGCCAACGCCATGGCCGAGGCCGGGGCAGGGACACCAGGCACCAAACCAGTAGGCACCGCCGTCGCCACAGGCAACGCCGGCGCAGCCGCTGCAGCGCCAGAAGCCGGTGATGCCGCTTCGCCCGCCGCCGCTGCGGCCGCCGCTGCCTCCCTCCGTAAGACGTGCTCCTTAATCTTCTCGTTCACATGCCGCGAGTACATGACGACAACCTTGTGAACAAAGATGGCGGCCTTGTCCAAGAAGGCTTCCGTCACGTTACGGGGGAGACCGGACTTGCGCTTGAGATTGAGAACCGCCATGCAGCTGCGGAGGTGGTGGATGAACGGGTCCCTCCGCTCCGGCGGCTGCTGATTCTGTAGTTGCACGATGAAGGGATAGAGCTTGACCAGCGCTGGCCGGTACTTGACCTGCATGCGCTCCAACTTGGACCAAAACGCTTCCTCGTCCACTGGCGTGTCGCCCGCGGGGCCGGGCGCCCCCGTGGCCGGCTGGGAGTCTACCGCGCCAGCGGCACCGGCACGCGCCGTGTTGGAGTTGACCGAGACGGATGGCACGGCGCTGGTACTGGCCGCCATTCCCGTCGGCCCATTTAGCGCAAAAGCAGACACCGCCGCCTGGTCCTCGGAGAATGCCCGTGGCGGCGGCAACAGCTGCCCCCCCGCTGTAGGCGACGTCCGCACGCCCCCAGCAGCTCCATGTGGGAACCCCTGCTGTGCCGCCCCTGCTGCCGCTACGGCTGCTGCTGCCGCTGCTGCCGCTGCCGCCGCCGCCGGCCCGTGTGGTTGCGCGCCCGCTTGTGCCCGCTGCCGCACCGCCGCCGACGGGTCTTGTTTGAGTTTTTGTGCTTGCTGCTGTTGAACCACCGACGGCGGTGGTGGTGGTGGCTGCGGACCTCCCGGGTGCGTGGGAAGGCCCGGCCCATTGTAAAAGCCAGCAGCCGGAAAGCTGCCGCCCCGTCCACCTGAAGCCGCCACTGACGCCTTGGCCGCGGCGGCAGCCGCCGCCTTGGCTGCCGCTGCCGCTGCCGCCCGTTGCCGCGCCTGCAACACTTGCTGCTGCTCCAAATGGTGTGCCTGCGCCGCTGCCGCCTGCTGTTGCTGCTGCGCCGCTGCCGCTGCCGCCGCTGCCTGATGCTGCTGCTGCTGTTGTTGCTGCTGCACCTTGACCTGTTCCACTTGGTGCTGCTTCAGCAGCGAGTCAGCGAGAATCGACCTGATTTGCGCGGGCGTGTGCGCCGACAAGTCGATGCCCCGGTCCGCCGCCTGCTTCATAAACTGGATAAAGTGGTCCGCCGTCGGCTCGGGCACGCCAGCGGGGAGGGGCTCGAGGTTTTGAAACATCGCCGCCGTCGCCGCAGCAGCCGTCTTAGGGCTTTGCCACTGCGACTGAAGTCGTTGGAGCATCTCCTGCTGCTGTCTCTGCTGTTGCTGTTGCACATGTTGCTGCCGTAGCTGGTGTTCTTGTAATTGGCGACGCTGTTCTTGTTGTTGGAGCAAGAGGTTTTCTTGTTGCTCCTGTTGTTGTTTTTGGTTGGCAGCGGCCGCGGCGGCGGCGGCGGCAGCTGCAGCAGCAGAAGCGCGAGCAGCACGTTGGGCCTCCTCCTCCACCGCAAAGGAAGTGGAACTTTGGGCCGCAGCAGGGGGAGCAGCAGCAGCAGCAGCAGCGGCAGCGGCCTCAGCAGTGGCAGCGGCCTTGCGGGCAGCCTGGTTCACCTGCTCCTCTACGTCGTCAATGCCTTTGGCGACCTGGAGCAGATAATCGGAGCGATTGGTCGCGCGCATGAAGACCTGATTCTCAAACATCCGGGAGTTCTCCTCGAGCGTCTAGACGGGGGAAATGCCAATGTCGTACCGAAATGGTCGCCACCATGCCGGCCAGGACAGGAGTGAGCGTACATACAATACCAGCACAACGCGCAACCATCCAGGGAGAGAATACCGAGACAAGTGGCAACGTAAGGTCAGCAAATGAGCATGCACCTGGGCGCGAGCAAAGGCCACAGCGAGCGGTGCGAGACACCTGCAGCACGTGTACTGACGGGACTACACTCCCGTGGCGACCCAACTGCAATGCGCACGGCAACGACAAACGAGTTCACTGCGCCACTCCACCCACAGCGCGGCACGCAAGTATGCAAGTTGAGTCGAGCCGCGGGGGCCGACGGCCCAATACGTACAGCTCGAGGAATGTTCGGGTAGTATTGCTGAAGCTTGCCCATGACATGCGTGCTGATCTTAATGCGGTCGTCGACGCTCATCGATGCCCGCCATGCATGGCCTTGGTCCGCCATGGCACCCCCCCCACGGGGTCTAGTAGCAAACACGAGCTAAGCGTGCGGCGAAGGCAAAGCTGCGCTAGGAAGAGCCAGAAGGGACCAAAACTGCAACTACCGCCGTCGCTGCTACCACCGCTGCACGGCGCAGCGCCGAACGGCAAAATGGGCCGCGTTCCGGGGAGCGGCCACTACCCCGCAAACCCGACGTCGCCGCAAGACGTCAAGCACGCGTCGACACCCGCAAACCGCGGTGACGAGAGCCTCCAGTGGAACGACGTGACCAGCTCTGGGGCCACCCGACCCGCCCGCGGTGATACGATGCAGCCGACTGGCAACGGCTGCAACAATGGCGGCGGCGGGAAACCGGCGGCCGACGCCCCCCGCGCCGCGACTGGGCGACCCCCGCCCTCCAGGCTGCACGCACGCCGCCCGGCGACGGGAGCACACACCACCACAAACCGCGTACACGGGAGCACCAACACCGACCTCGAGAAAAGGCGAGCGCCAGGTGACAGTCCACGAGGTGACGGGGACAACTAACCGGCAGAACGGGTCGCACCTGCCGGCCGCACCCCCACCCCCCCCCGTCCGGGCTCCGCTTGGCAAGCGAAGAACCCGATTCACTCGACGACGATGGAAGGAACCCGAACACCCACCGGAGACGCAACGCGACGCGACGCAACGTAACGCGGCGCCGACCGCCGCAGGGGACGCCGCCGCCCGGTGCTCGGCGCGGGCACGCCCGGGGGATCGACGGGCGCCGCCGAGATGGAGGCCGACGGGCGCACCCGCACTCGGCGCGCGGCGCACGTGGGCTGCGAGGGGGGGGCGGGGGCAACAGCACGGAGCCAGCACACATGCCCCGAGCGCCAGAGGAGTCGTGAGCGGGCCCCCACTCTTCAGGTGCGTGGCGGCTAGGGACGTGCAGTCAGATGATGATTTCGTTTCACACTGGAAGATGACGTTTAGGGATGACCTGGCCCAATCTTCTGTATTACTCTACATCACCAAAAGTCCGGGTACACGCCAGTGTCAATGACAAGGGCGTCCTCGTGCTCACCTCTTGTTTCTCCTGGTACGCCCCCATCTCTCTTCTACTACTGTGCCCTGCTCGAGTATCTCGTCAATACAAGTACGACCACGGCACTGCTTCAGTGAAAAACACAATTGAATTCGGTGATTTCTGTGTTCGGAAGCCTTGTCGGATTAGTCACCAAGGATCTCAATTCGACACCATATATAATATTTCGTTCAATCGATCGCTATGTAAGTTTGGGTCGGCCTCGTTCACAAGCACGTAGGACACGTGTGTAGCGGAGACTTCAGCACAGAAAAGACCAAAACCGTTCCCTGGACCAATAGAAAGATGTCCGCTCCCCATGAGTGGCTGTCGCTGTGCCGGAACCTGCAGCTTGCTTGGATGCCACGTCGCTCCATCAAATTTGGAAGACCCAGTCAACCACGAATGAGCCCCGAGTGGGAGCCATCGACAGCAGATACCCCCCCGTTCAGAGCCTCCCCTCGCGTGAAAAGATGCGAAGAGAGTAGCCGCGCCTGGTGCAGTAGTGGGGTCATCGGCTCCGCTACTAGACAGCGGCTCAGTTCCAGTAGGGCAAAGGGCACTACGCGCAAGGTCCGGTGTGTTGCTGAGCGGTGTGCTTGGTCCTCGGCTTTCTTGTGAGCTTCTAGTTACTGATTTTCCACATGGGCGCCTGTTTTTCTTTTATTTGTCTGGAATGTGTCGATGGTACTTTCAACGACTCAGCTGCAATGTATTTTTTATGTAATCGCTTGGTCTTGAGCCAGTTTTCTTCTCTCGTTGACTCATCACGAGGTCTTGCTGCCACTGTGCCGCCTTGCTCCCGCCCGCGACCGCCCCCTTACTATGCCCCCTCCTGCCGACGCCCTTCTCCCGCGTCGCCCATGCGGTGTCACCGGGGCCATCTGCACGAGGTACGGGCAACGTCGACGAACGGCGTTGCTGCCGAGGATCCGATCGTCTCCGTCACTATGCCGCCAGTGCCAGCGGATCCGCCGCGCCGGTCGCCCGACGGCCACCCGCCGGCGCGGCCCCGCAGCCCCGCCCGCGATGCGTCCCCTGCCGGTGGCGCCGGTGGCGCCGGTGGCGGTGGCGGCCCGTCGCGGCTGATGGTCAGCGTCGGCGTCGCGCTCGCGTCGACCGCGGCAGCGGCCATTGCGCGGCGCGTCACGTACGGCCCGATGCGGTCGACGCCGCCCGTGCCCGCGCGGCTCCCGCACACGCTCAAGTTTGGCAAGGTCGACGGGGAGGCCCGCGGAGACAATCTGATGGACCCCCCCCGCACCGGCGTCGACGACCTCTATTGGCTCCGTGACGACACGCGGTCGGACAAGGACGTGATTGCGCACCTGAAGGCGGAGAACGCGTACACCAACTACGTGACCAAAGACCAGCGGGGTCTCCGCAAGCGCATCTACCAGGAGATGCTGTCGCACGTGCAGCAGACGGACGAGGCGGCGCCGTACAAGGTAGGCGGCTTTCTCTACTACACCCGCACCGTGGAGGGCAAGGCGTACACCCTGTACTGCCGCAAGGCGATTGCCGGCCTGGATGCGGACGGCACTTCTGGCGGTGTGACGGTGCCCGACGAAGGGCAGGTGACATGGGCAGATGATGCGCTCAGCGGGGAGGAGGTGTACCTCGACGCCAACGTCCTCGCCAAGGGCGCCAAGCACTTTTCCGTGCGGTCGGTCATCCCGTCGCCCGACCACGCGTTTGTAGCCTACTCGGTCGACGTGACCGGCTACGAAACGTACGAGGTGCGGGTGCGTCACATCGCGACGGGCGTCGAGCGGCCGGTCGACACGATCAAAGAAACGAGTGGAGGCATGGAGTGGGGGCGGGACAACACCACCCTCTTTTACGGGACGCTCGACGAGGCGCACCGGCAGAACAAGGTGTGGCGGCGCACGTTTGCGTCGCGCGACGCGGACACGGGTGCGAGCGCCACCACCGAGCCCGTTGACGATTGCCTCCACACAGAGGACGACGAGGTCTTCTCCGCTTTTGTCTCCAAGTCCGTCTCCAACCGCTTCATGTTTTTCGGCAGCGGCAGCTCCGAAACGTCTGAGGTGCACTGGGTCGACTTGGACGCCGAGGCAGCGGCGCGGGCGGCGGGTGCGCCCGCCCCACCGTCGGTGCTCGTCGAGCCCCGCGTGCCGGGCGTGCTGTACGACGTGACGCACGCGGGCGGCGAGACGCTGCTCGTCGTCACCAATCGCGGGGGAGCGACCAACTTTATGCTCGCCGCCACGACTGTCGGCGCGCCGGGCGCAGCGACGTGGGAGGACGTGCTGCCATACGACGCGGCGGTCAAGGTCGACTCGGTGGAGTGCTTTGAACGTTACGCGGTGTTGCACCTGCGCAAGGGGGGCTTCACTCGCCTGTCAGTCGTGCCCTTGACTGGCGACGGCGACGGCCCGCGCACGCTCGACGTTGCCGCCCGCAAGATGCTCGACTTTGATGAAGAGGCGTACGTGGTCTCGGGTGCCTACGGCGCCGAGTTCCACTCCCGCTCCTTTCGCTTTGGCTACTCGTCCATGACGACGCCGCGGCAGACGTGGGCGTATGACGGCGTGACGCACGCCCGCACGCTGCTCAAAGAGAAGCCCGTGCCGGCGTACGACCGCTCCCTTTATCGGTCGGAGCGGTGGGAGGCGACGGCCGACGACGGGACGGTCATCCCCATGTCGGCCGTGTACCGGATTGACAAGCGGGCGGCGGCTGGAACGCCTCAAGCGACCCACCTCTACGGCTATGGCAGCTACGAAATCTCCATTGACCCCTCTTTCTCGGCGACGATGTTGCCGCTGCTCGACCGCGGCGTCATGTACGTCGTCGCCCATGTGCGAGGCGGCGGGGAGATGGGTCGCACCTGGTACGAGTCGGCCAAGTTTGGCACAAAGGTTTTGACTTTTACCGACTTTATCGCCTGCGGCCGCTCCCTGGTGGAGCGTCGAGTGACCAGCCCCGCCCAGCTGACCATCGAGGGGCGCTCCGCGGGTGGGCTCCTTGTCGGGGCGGTGCTCAACATGGCGCCAGACCTGTTCAACGGGGCCATTGCAGGCGTTCCGTTTGTCGACGTGCTCACGACCATGGCCGACAGTTCTATCCCACTGTCGTGTGGTGAGTGGCTCGAGTGGGGCAATCCCAACACCGAGAAGGGCTTCAAGGACATTGCCGCCTACTCGCCGGTAGACAATGTGCGCGACGGGGTGGCGTACCCCGCCGTCCTCTTTACGGCGGGCCTCAACGACCCGCGCGTCGGCTACTGGGAGGCGGCCAAGATGGTGGCCAAACTCCGCGCCGCGACGTCTGCCGACGCGCGCGCGCGGCCGATCCTCTTCAAATGCGACCTCGACTCGGGACACTTCAGCGCGAGCGACCGGTACAAGTACTGGCGAGAGCGGTCGTTTGAGTTGGCGTGGCTGCTGGCGCGGCACAGCATGCATGATTAGTCGTTGGGGCGAGACGGTGGGGGGGGAGGGCGCGAGACGGCGAGGTGGTGAGAGTTGGTGAAAGCGGGAGGGCCGGCGATGCGGTGGCGTGGTCCGTCCACGACAAGCTGCATTGTCACGAGAATCGTGCCCACGGATTTGGCCGATGGAGCAAGATAGTAAAACCCGTACGGCAAGCTGACGTGGCGGATTGGCGGGGAGGCGGGACAGCGGCCTGTGCTGGGCT
>Ga0209831_1004035_pt1 | contig 11772 bp, 5 predicted proteins | sample Maine_Asex4_meta_FD_187451 | JGI IMG/M metagenome (GOLD analysis project Ga0209831, IMG submission 187451) | Marine algal microbial communities from Maine, USA - Maine_Asex4_metaG (SPAdes) (version 2) | ecosystem: Host-associated > Algae > Red algae > Unclassified | place: Maine, USA | collected...
CATCATTCAAGTCAGCAATAATCACATCATAAACAGCAGAAACAGGTTGTCTTGCTAAAATAGATGGATCGGTTACACTTGGAGAAGCAACTAAATTGATTGGAACGTCTCCAAAAACTCGTACTAATTTGAAATAAGCTAAAGCTCTTAAAAATTTAGCTTCTCCTACCTGCGTAGCACTAGAAGATTTTTCAATTACATTGTTCGCACTTAAAATGGACTTATACATACCTGTATAAAAAGGACCGAAAAATTGATCTTCCATCACAACCAAATCACTAGTAAATCTATCAAAAGAGGGGTATGGTTCTTCTTCCATTAGCGCATTGTCTGCCCGAAAGTCTCCCATTACTGCCATCGGTGTAGCACCTGAGTGCTGATAGAAATAGGCAGCGTTCAGAACTCCTGTAAAATCTGTCAAGGAGTCTGCACTTGCAATATTTGTTGGAAATTGATCCAAGTCATTGTCACATGCTGTTACTATCATGAATGCCAACAGCATTATATATATATTTTTCATTTATTTTGTTGATTAGATGTAACTAGCTAGGAGGTGCTTTTTCTGGTTTTTGAATACAATCAGAAAATAAATCCTCCTAGTTAGTTACGAATAATTAATTACTAAGTGAAATTATAAAGTAGTAAGAAATAGGTAATAATAAGGCCGCTAAGTATTAGCGACTAAAACACCTACTATATCTACTTTAGGAACAGAAATAAAATAAATTACGTTTTATAAGACTCAAACCCTTATAGGGATTGGTTTTTTAAAAATAAAATGTTCATTTTATTTTTCCTTCGTTCCTTAATTTTCCTTTCACTAAAAATTAACATTTAGTCCAAACGTGAAGCTTCTTACAATCGGACTTGCACCTACTTGCACACCATACGTGGTTGGGCCTAAATAACCACCATTCGTAATCTCTACACCTTCTGGATTATAAGAAGTATAATTATCTGCCATATTGTAAAATAAATTAGAAGCTGCTGCATATACTCTAACAGATCCTAAACCACTTACTTTACTAATCACATCTGGAGCAAGCGTATATCCTATCGTTATGTTTCTTAATGCGAAATAAGAAGCATCTTGAATTCCATAATCTGTTTGGTTTCTATTACCTGTGTAGAACTCTCCATTATTAGCTGCAACACCATCTGTACCAAAACCATCCACTAATCTTCCACTCCATTGTGAGCCATAATATAAAGGATCAATGTTGTAAACTTCTCCTCCTTGAGATCCTTGGAATTGTAAGGATATGTCAAAGGCATTAATACTAAATTGAGAATTCAAACCCCAGTAAAAATCTGGTGTGTTTTGTCCTATTTTAACTAAATCTCCACCGTCTTCTACTGATCTAGTTCTATCAATTACACCATCGCCATTTTGGTCTACAACATAAGATTCTCCAGTCTCATTGTTAGGATGTCTCGTTCCATCTTCTAAATAGATCATCTCTACTTCTCCTATCGTTTCTAATCCCCACATTTCACCAATTTCTCCACCGATATAGTTTCTAAAGACTGGACCTCTACCACTCTGACCATATATTGTTTGAGGTAATTCATCTAGACCACCTAAATCCGTAATTTCTGTATTAACGGTAGATAGATTTGCACTAATATTCCATTTGAAATTGCTATTATTAACAATTGCTGCACCTAAGTCAATCTCTAATCCTGAACTTCTAACATCACCAGAGTTCAATACAATAGAAGTAGTACCTAACACCTCAGAAACACTTTGATTAATTAAGATGTCTTCAATGTCAGATGTATAATAATCTACGGCTACTCTAAAGCGATTCTCTAAGAACCCTAAGTTAATACCATAGTTGGTCTCTGTATTTGTTTGCCAAGTCAAATCTGGATTAGCAATATCTGAAGGAATCAAAAATCCAGTTCCGAATACAGTTGCTGTAGGGTTCAAAAGACTCAATGAGCCATAAGATCCTAGAAAAGCAGTCGTTCCTAAAGATCCTCTACTGAATCGTAGTTTTAAATCTGTCAAGAAATCATTATCGAAGAAAGCTTCATTATGTACATTCCATCCTAAAGAAACCGCTGGGAAGACTTGGAATCTATTATTACGTCCAAAACGAGAATCTCCATCTCTTCTGACAGATACAGATGCTAAATAACGATTGTCATAAGCATAGTTAATTCTACCAAAAACACTTCTTCTTGAAACTGTTTCGTCTCTTTCTGAAATAGCAAGATCTGCCGGAGCTAATAGCGCAAAATTAGTAGGTTGACCAAAAGGCACATTTGTACCATCTAGTGAAATGGCATCAATATAAAAATTTTGGAATTCAATCCCTGCTACTGCACCGATATCGTGCTTACCTACTACTGTTGCGTAATTCAAAGTAGTTTCACTTAAAACAGAAGTTCTTTGTGTATTTGTCTGATCTAAGTTCGTTTGATTTGTACGAGCTCTTGAATCAAACTCCAATCCTCTATAGTAGAAGTCTTCTGTATCTCTTCTATCTGCACCCAAAACAGTTTTTATATTCAAGCCATCTGCAACTTCGAATTGTAAATAAGAACTCACATTACCGAATACTTGTTTTTGGTAACGATCTGTGTTATCCAGCTTTGTTGCAGGACCTGCATCACCTGATCCACCAATACCATTATTAGCTCTACCATAGTGCCAGTCTTGAGCAGTCATACCTGGTTCCAAAGTATAGATACTATTGTTAAAAGGCGCATCTCCACCTCTATAGCCATTGTCAAATGCAGCCAGACCTAAAGCCTGCGCTTCTTGATCCAATTGTTGAACAAATGCAATAGACTCCGTTGTATGGTATACAGGGTGAACACCATAGGCTCTCAAAAGGTCTCTCATATCATGACCTACAATATCTCTGTTCCCTACAAATCCATTGACACTTAATCCAGCTTTGAATCGCTCTCCTAACTTGGCATCCAAATTCAAACGTGCATTATATCTTTCAAAACCTTGTGTTCTTACAATACCCTCTGTATTTAAATAACCAACAGAAGCAAAGTAATTGACGTCATCTGTACCTCCGCTAATGCTCAAATCATGGCTCATGCTATTACCATCTTGGAAAAGCCAATCTTCTGGACTTATAGCGCCAGGTGAATTAGCATAGGCATTTAATCTAAACTCTACAAAAGCAGGATCAACTTGAGAAAGATCCCAGTTACCAGCAGCAATCTGTTCTCTTGAAAATGCTGCCCATTCTGGTCCACTCTTCAAGATATTGTCTCGGTACTTCTCAGAAGTACTTACATAAGCATTGTAACTGATACTAGGCTTGCCACTTTTTCCTTTTTTCGTCGTAACCAAAATAACACCGTTGGCACCTCTAGAACCATAGATCGCAGCAGAGGCAGCATCTTTCAATACTTCCATGCTTTGAATATCATTCGGGTTAACCGTAGCTAAACTTCCTGAAATCGGATATCCATCCACCACAATTAATGGATTAGAATCACCTGAGATAGAAGAAGCTGCTCTAATTTGAATCTTTGGATCTGCACCTGGTGCACCATCTTGATTTTGAATCAAAACACCTGGTAATTTACCAGCTAAGGCATCATCTACACGAGCAGCCTGAATAGCAGCTACCTCGTCACCCCCTACCTGCGCAATAGCACCTGTATTGTGTGATTTTTTACGAGTACCGTAACCTACTACGACCACTTCGTCTAATTGAGCTACATCTGGATTCAAGGTCAGATTAATGACAGTCTGATTACCTACCGTCACCTCCATATCTGTATATCCTGTATAACTAAAAACTAATACATCTGTATCCTCCGCTTCAAGAGAATAATTACCATCAAAATCCGTAACAGTTCCTCTCGCAGTTCCCTTAACGATAATGTTTACACCAATAAGGGTTTCTCCATTATCTGAATCCGTCACTTGTCCTGAGATAGTCTTAAAGTCAGAATAAGTAGAGAATGAATTGTTAGCATAGAGGGTACTACCTCTATTAAAAAGGCCAGAACAGAGCATCAATATTGTAAAGAATCCAATATACTTGATACTGTTCAACTTTTTGTAAGCTTCTTTCATTGCTAGTGAATTATTTAAGTTGATTATTAAATAGTTCCCACGTAATAATGTGAGAGAGTTTCAAAATCCTTTAGTCGATAGCACGGCACTTTGGCTCACAATTCTTTGGTAGCTATTTTGTATTCAGTCTAATGAAATAGAAAACAAATCTACCTTGGAAAAAAAGATAAATAAAATGAGCATTTAATTTTTGAAAACCCAATTCCTACAAGGATTTTAGCATCAGAAAATTTAAGTTTATTTTATTTCTGTGCCTTTGCTATTTTTCTAAAGTAATTAATTGGGAGAGCTAGTAATTCATTTACTAACTCCTTTTGTTAGAGGCAAGAGACGGGATTTTTTAGTTTATAGAAATAATTTCGTCTTTGAGTATAAGCACTTCTACATTTAAGCTAAACACAATGCTCCGACTCCTATCTGCTAACTATTTTTTAAATTTTTGACTAGACTTGTTACCCTTTAAAAATGCCTATCTGAAATAGCTATTTTTTTGTTAGTTTTCTTTAAAAAATCACTGAATAATCCTTTTATTGAGTTATTTTTTAGAGGAAAATAACAGAAAAAGAGCATTTCAGATAGGTATTTCTTAAAGGGTAACAAGTCTACTATATTCAACGACATCTTTTAGATGTTCTTGCATGGCTTTAGCAGCCAAGTCTGGTTGCTGATTAATAATATGTTCTAGAATAATATTGTGCTCTTCTAAAGAACGATAAAACCTACCATCCTTACAAACATCTAGCTTAGTAAAGCTTTTTATAATATCTGGAACGATGACCATCATCAGTGATTTCAGTACTGTATTATTTCCAGCATCTGCAATCTTTAGATGAAATAATAAATCCTCCTCTACTGCAGGTAAACCTTTTTTCACCTTATGTTCGTAAGCAACCAAAGCATTTTGGATATTAAGAATATCCTCTTCCGTGCGGCGCATGGCAGCTAATCTAGTGGTTTGGGTTTCTAATACTACCCTAGTCTCTACCAAGTCTATAAAATCACTTTCTTCTAAACGTAATACATTTGTGATTAAACCTTCCAAAGCAGTTACGCCAATGCCTGCTACAACAGTTCCACTTTGGGGCATAATTTTTAAAATACCGTAGAACTCCAATTTCGCAATAGCATCTCTCACAATCTTACGTCCTACACAAAGGCTTTTTGCTAAATCCCGCTCAGAGGGCAATCTATCACCAGGCTTCAATTGCCCTGTGGTAATTTGCGCTCTAATTTGTTTAATTATCATGTCCACTGGTGATTCCAATTCTATTACCCGAAAACTTTTTAGCATAAATCCGCTTATTATTCATTAAAGTCTATTCTTGTAAATTGGTTGACCAAAAACTGGTTGACCAATTTAATTCGATTCAAAGGTAGTATAAATAATTGGTTGACCAAATATTTTATTGAATAAATTTAAATTTCTTTTAATATTATCTTTTTGGAGAAATAAAACATTGGATACTACTGAATAAAAATAGCTTAGGTTTCCAGCCTGAGTACGCATTTTAGTGCATTCTCCATCAATAAATAAGTAGATATAAACATCTTAATTTAATTTTCAGAATTTGGCATATTTAACTTTACGAAGGAACAGTATATGTAATCGTTCTTTTTAGAGGGAGCAAATTGATTTTGTTTTTTTGGAAAAAACAAAATCAATTTGCTCCCTCTAAAGAACGATTCAATGCCGACTAATGACTAATTTCTAAATCATAATATTTAACCTTCGCAAAACTTTCCTCGTCTTTTGTTTGTAAGTAATTACCTGCTTTGAAGTAATTTTCAAAGATGCCCCATTTTTGAATATGAATATCATCAAAAACTACGGATTCATCTTCATTCAGAATAACTTCTAATCGCCCTTCGGAGGCAATAACTTCTAAGGTAAACTTATCTGTTCCTACATTGGTTGAAAAATTATGTCCCGCCGCATCCGTCCACGCACTAGTTTTAAGCATTTCCGTTTCAGAAACGTTTAAATCTTTTAATTTTTTAGTTTTCACTCGGATTCTTCCGTCCTTATCCCAATAAATTTTTAATACAGGTGGGGCATTATTATCATCTTCTCCTATCAAATCTCTTTGGGCATTGGTCAATCGACCATGAATTTGCATAATGATGACTTTGTGTGATTTATCACTTTTGTCCCTAGAAATTTCGGCAACGGATAAGGTGCCTTTCATTCGTCCACCTTGCGCAAAAGTCCAGTTAGTATTATTGCTACCTGGCACCATTTGTTCTCTTAATTCTGTCCTAGAGTAGGAAGAATTTCTAGTAGACGCTCCAGGATAAGTGTAAAAAACCAAAGACCCGTCCGTAGAGTCATTATACATGAATTCTTTTAGGACAGCTAGTTTGGGATAGTCCAATATTTCAGGAGGTTTTATCTCATTTGGCTTCCCAGTTGGTAAGGTTACTTTCCAGTTGTTTAAATTAATCTTAGGTAGGAAATAATCAACTCCTTCTACTTTTTTAGTTTCTTCAGTAGATGAAGTAAGAGGAGAGGTACGGTTTGCTACTCCACACCCAATAAAGGTCATCGTACTAATTAAAAAAGCATAAAAACCATAGCGTGCAAAACTAAAACGAGCGTGGTTTTTAATTTCAAATAAGTATTTGACCATTACGTTAACTATGAAGTATGAAAAAATCACAAGGTGACTAAAAATATAGTCACCTTGCGAATTTTATTTATCTAATTCTCTATTAGAATAGAGATGCGAGAACAGAGAGAAAACTCGTTAAAATAAAAACGATCTCTATTCTCACTTCTCTGTTCTCTACTCTAAATTTTACAATTAAAGCGTAGAAATTGAAAAGTCGTCTACTCTAGCCTCTACCCCTTCATTAGTGAAAAGGATAGATATTACTGAATTTCCTCCTGAATTAAATTCTATACTTTCCATAATATAAGCATTTGCATCCGTCTGATCATTTACAGTAATTGAAGAAATCGTGGCTCCAGGCACTTGAGACAAATCAGTCAAAGTAGAACCATCTAAAATAGAAACTGTTAAACTTCCTACTGGATCAGTTTTCATTGTGTAGAAGAAAGAAACCCTATAATTCGTATTAGGCTCCACCTCTATTTGTTGATAACCAACACGAGAACCATCATCTGGTAATTTGGCTGCTTGCGATCCACTATTTGTTGGACTTGAGGTAATCTGGATTACCCCTCCTAAGTCATTTCTCCAAGAGTCCCGACCATCACCTGTTCCATCAGATAGGCTGTTATCTTCAAATCCAAATTCACCAATCATTGGCATGAAACCTTCTGAAATAGCAATTGAAATATCGTCTAGTCTACACTCCACCCCAACATTTGAGAAGAAGATGGCTATCTCTGTATTATCTCCTGAATTGAAAGTTATCGTTTCCGTGATATAAGCATTTGCATCTGTCTGATCACTTACAGAACTTGTATTAATCGTAGCTGCAGCAACTTCAGATATATCGTTCAAAGTTCTACCATCTAAAATAGAAACCGTTAAACTCCCTTCAGGACTCGTTTTCATCGTATAATTATAAGTAACGGTATATTGCGTATTAGCCGCTACAGAAACTAGTTGATAACCGATACGAGAACCATCACTAGGTAACTTAGCCGCTTGAGAACCACTGACTACTGGACCTGATGTAATCTGGATAACCCCTCCTAATAAACCATTTCTCCAAGAGTCCCGACCGTCGCCTGTTCCATCCGCTAAAGAGTTATCTTCAAAGCCACTTTCAGCAACCATTGGCAATGCGCCAACTTCTATTGAAATATCGTCTAGTCTAGTCTCTACCCCTACATTTGAGAAGAAGACGGCTACCTCTGATCTATTTCCTGAGCTGAAAACGATACTCTCCGTGACATAAGCATTTGCATCTGTCTGATCACTTACGGTCTTTGAAGCAAGTGTAGCTCCAGCCACTTCAGATATATCATTCAAAGTAGAACCGTCTAAAACAGCAACCGTTAAACTTCCTTCAGGACTATCTTTCATTGTGTAATTAAAAGTAAGTGTATATTCTCTATTAGGCTCTACCATCACTCGTTGATAACCAATACGAGAACCATCACTAGGCAACTTAGCCGCTTGAGAACCACTGACTACTGGACCTGATGTAATCTGGATAACCCCTCCTAATGCACTATTCCTCCAGCAATCCCGACCATCTAAGCCAGAACCACAAGCTGCTCCAGAAGCATCATTATCCTCAAAACTACCTTCACTAATTGTTGCGATGAATCCCTGCGAAATGGTTACAGCAAATTCCTTTGAATCTGTCAAACCTGTTATACTCGTGGAAGTCAAGGTTACGTTATAAATACCATCTTCCCGATAAGTATGGGAAGCACTCATTCCTGTAAACTGAAAACCATCTCCAAATTCCCATAACAACTCTGCTGCTCCTATGGAAGCATCTGCGAAATGGACGGTCCGATAGTCTTCTGGATCTACCTCCCAACTACAATCAACGGTAACGGGTGCTTGTATATCAACTCCCTTTTCTAAAGTATTAGTTAAACCATTTTCACTTGTAACTTCCAGCGTAACCGTGTAATTATCAGGAGTCGCATAAGTATGGGTTGGAGATTCTTCTGTAGAAGTATTTCCATCGCCAAAATCCCACAAATAGGTTGCCCCATTCTTAGAGGTATTCGTAAAGGTATATTCTAAAAAATTCTCCTCACTCTGTACTACATCAAATCCTGCCGAAGGAGGTACCGCACCTTCCGCTCCAATTTCAATAGAGAAATCATCTAGTCTAGCTTCAACAGGGCCATTAAAGAAATAAATACCAATCTTATCATTCACTCCAGAATTAAAAGATAATTTTTGCTCTATATATTCATCAGGATTTTCTGTGTCGTTTACAGTTACTGAAGCGATAGTTGCAGCAGTAGCTTCTTCCCGAGTCGTAATAGGTCCATTTTCTGTTACGCCTACTATAGATACCGTTATAAAAGGATCAGATGAACCTTGTAGCATCGTGTACCAAAATGACAAGTCGTAATTAGTTTCCATTTCTACCACGATTTCTTGATACCCCACCCGGTCCTGCTGCTCAGGTAACTTGGCACCTTGAGATCCAAATGTTACTGGACTACCAGTAATTTGAATCACACCGCCTATACTTGTTCTCCAAGAATCTCGTCCATCACCAGAACCATCAGGTAAGGTGTTATCTTCAAAACCTGGTTCCATGATAATTGGCTGAAATGGTCCTTCAACCACCAGAACCTGTACAGTAATTACAGATGTTTCTCCTCTTCCATCAGTAGCCGTTAAGGTTACGGGATAAGTTCCTTCTCCTCCATCAAATGTAAAGGTAGGATCTTGTTCATTTGAAGTATTTCCATTTCCAAAATCCCATACGAAATTAGTAGATTCAAAAGAGAGGTTATTGAATTTAACTGTTTTAAAATCTTCAGAAGTTGAAGCGTAAGCAAAGTTAGCTACCGGTAAATTGAGATCAGGTTGCGAATTTGAATCTGGTAAATCAAACTCAAAAGCTTTTTCACAACTAGGAAAAGATAAAGCTATGACAGCTAGACTAAAGAACAGTATAGTTGTTCTTTTTATAAAATTATAATTAAATTTATTTTTCATTTTCTTTAACTTATATTTTTTAGTTTAGAACAGAAATCACTTCGTTGAAAGAACAGAGACCCACACTAATAATGAGTTTCCCTTAGTTTTGTTTCTGTTCTCACAGTGAAATAGTTTCTGTTGTCTGCTATTGATCTAATATCCAGGGTTTTGACCTAATACACCACGACTTAAATTAATTTCTCTTGCTGGAATTGGTAATAATAATTGTCTAACATTATAACTAGAGTATCCCATTTCAGCCGCATGAGCAGTTAATACTTCATCCGCAACGCCAAATCTTAGTAAATCATAGAAACGTTGATTTTCAAATGCCAATTCTACCCGTCTTTCTTGAAGTAATGCCTCTTTCGTAAGTGAGGAGGGACGGTCTTCAAATCCAGCTCTTTGTCTAACCGCATTGTAAGAATCTACTGCAGCAGCATCTGCAGTTTCAGGACGACCTGCTAAGATAGCCTCTGCATGCATTAACAATACATCTGCATAACGTAAAATAATCACATCATTACCTGCATCTCGAGGACTTGGTCCATAAGTAGCAGGAACAGTAGTAATATCAGACCCTTCAGGTAAAAACTTTGCCACCTCCAGAAATCTACCAGCATTCCAATAGGAAACTTCCGTTCTATTTCCTCCAATTGCCGTAAAATCTGCTACCAAATTATCATTGACAATGTTGTGCCCATCTTCTCTACCTTGACGAATGGTCGCCGTAAATTCGGAAGAAAAACTTTGACTTTCCAAAGAGTTTCCTAACTCATATTGAATCGCAAAAATAATTTCGTCATTCAATTCATTATAAAATACATCTCTAAAATCACTTTGTAAAGAAAATTCCCCACTATTTATAATGTCCGAACATAACTGGGCAGCACCTGCGTAATCAGGACTTGGTTGTGTCATTAATACCTTTGCCAAAAGACCTTGTGCAGCTGCTTTCGATGCTCTTGCCTTAAAGCTATTGTCCAAATTCGCAACTCCATCTTGCAAATCAGAAACGATTTGTGCATAAACCTCTGTAGTAGCGGATCTAGTAAAAATCAAATCTGTCTGATCAGGAGTTACTACTGATGTCACCAAAGGCACATCGCCAAACAACCGAACTAGTTTAAAATAGGCAAAAGCTCTTAAAAACCTAGCTTCAGCTGTATATTTAGCTTGATTATCGGCATCTGCAACCTCTATAAAATTCAGCACATTATTTGCTCTAAATATAACCTCGTACATAGATTGATACATATCTTCTGATTGTACATTATCAGGATTCACTCTGTAACGATGAAAATCAGCTTTTGTCCCCTCTATTGTTGCGGTCCGGGTATTGTCCGTACGCATTTCAGACAACATGTATTCAAATTGTATCCCTCGATTAGCTCTAGTAATATTGGTCTCTGTATTTTCATTGGTCCCTTGTATCGCATCATAAATGCCTATGATTCCAGCCAAAACATCATCATCAGAGGCAAAGAAGGCATCTATCACGATAGCAGAATCTGGCAAAGGGTTTAAAAAATCATCCGTATCACAGGAATGGAACATAATTCCAATTACTGCAAGTACTATATATTTACTATATTTCATTATTTTATTTTTGATAATTGTTGTTAAAAATTAACATTCAGACCAGCTGACATCGTACGAAATAAAGGAGTACCAGCTCTTTGAGAACCATAAGCTCTAGGACTATTATTCGTATCGATATATTCAGGGTTGAAACCATTGTACTCATCAGATGTCTTATAAATCAAATTCTGACCAGATACGTAAAGTCTTAAACTTTCTATCCCTAATCGACCTAATTGACTAGGTGATAAAGTATAGCCAATATTCACATTTCGCAAGGAGAAATAGCCGGCACTTTGAACAACTTCATCTGTATGTATTCTTGGTTGAAGGAAAGAAGGATGAGATATAATACCTGCCTCAACTACAGCATTCACATCAGAAGTACTACCCTGCCAGTGTGTACCGAAATATTGATCTCCGATATTTTTTATTTCCGCACCTTGACTTCCTTGTATCATCACAGAAAAATCAAAATTACCAATAATAACTTCATTGGTAAGACTCCATACTAAGTCTGCATAAGGATCTCCAAGAATCGTTTTA
>Ga0209831_1004037_pt1 | contig 11769 bp, 13 predicted proteins | sample Maine_Asex4_meta_FD_187451 | JGI IMG/M metagenome (GOLD analysis project Ga0209831, IMG submission 187451) | Marine algal microbial communities from Maine, USA - Maine_Asex4_metaG (SPAdes) (version 2) | ecosystem: Host-associated > Algae > Red algae > Unclassified | place: Maine, USA | collected...
CCTGTCCCGCATTAACCCGATGCTGGCTCAAACCGGGACAAACGAGCGTGCGCCGCGCGGATCGGACTGAAACGGAACGCGCGGTGTAATCCGACCGACAACAACCCGCACGGCAGCTTCGGCGATGAACTCTACGCCGCGCCCATCAAGGGCCACGAGGATCGGGCCGTCACCGACCCGGAGTTCGAGGCAATGCTCGAGGACGGCGTCGCGCTGCTCGTCCATCTCGCCGTCGAACGGGGTAGCGAGAGCCATCGCGCCACCGGATGGGAGGCCGATCGCGTCGAGATCCTGCGTTCGATCGCACCGTATCCGTTCTTCCGGACCATTCGCGGTGGACTGGTCGTCGGACTGTACAACCAGCCTGCGGTCCGGGAGCTGCATGGACGAGAAGCCTGCCGATGGTGTGGTCAACCCGCTCGGTCAAGGCCATGACATCGCGGACCTGCTCGTCTCGGACGGCAGTCGGTTCACCACCAACGCAGCCGAGAACCCGACCCTCACGATCGTCGCGCTGGCGATTCGTCAGGCGGACTGCATCGAGAAGCGGATGAGCGAGAAGGCGATACGAACACCGACCGAGGAGATCGTCCATCTGCAGGGGCCTGGACGTACCGGATCGGCGGGTCGATCCTGTAGTGTCTCGAAGCCGAGAAAGAACCCGGGCACCGCGGCTGCGCGGTATCGTGGCTCGCTCGCTCCGCTCCATCGATGTCGATCGTGGCCAAGCTGTACACGCTCGTCGGCGATCGGTGGGGGACGTGGTTCGTCATCGTGCTCACCGCCATGCTGCCGTGCCCGCCGCACTTCTCGGACTAGGCCCACCCGGGCCGAGGCCGGGCGAGATGCGTGCGTCGCATCGGGCCCTTCGCCCTGGAGGCAAGACAGCTTGCAGCACCCACGCCACGGCACAGCGCATGTGCGATAGTGGCAACAGTGACCGCGCGCAAGGACACTCGACAGGACGTAACCGCTTGCCTGGCCGACGAAGTACCGGTCTTCGCGCCCGGCCCGCTCACACGGAGAACATTCAGCATGGTCGACATCATTTCCAAGCGGAAGGGGCCGAGGCGCGAGGACGTTGCTGCTAAGCGGATGATCAGCGACAACTGGTCGACGATCAGCCGCCTGGCGGACCAGTTCAGCAATGGAGGCTATTCGCGATCTCTCAAGGCGAACGCCGCAGCCGTGGAAGAGCCTGCACTCGACAATCTGAGCATTCACATCATCGGCGAAAGCCCTGCAGCCATCGAACCTGATCCGATCGTGCAGGTCAGCAGGAATCATCGCGTCATAGTGATGGATGCGCGATCCGGCAAGCAACTCAAGTTTCTTGGAACCATGCGTTTCCAAGGAAGGCGAAAGTATTTTTCGCTGGCGACCGCAGACAACAATTTCGTATCCACGGTCGATGCCGATACCGAAATCAAGTTGGCTGACTTGAACGGAGTGATCATCGAGTCCGACGAGATCGAAGAGGCCTTCGTGGCGGCGATCAGGAAACGGCTTGAACTGTAGGCACGACGAGCAGTTGTCCGATCCGTCAGCAATCACCGATAACTTAGAGCGATCACGAGCAACAGGCAGATATCCGAAAGAACATGCGCCCGACCTACTTCAAGACTCAAAGGAAAAATGAATCTTACGGCACGCCCATGGTGGGGTATAGCCATCGTGACACCATGCATGCGTGGGAGAGCTTTGTAGAATACGGGGAAACGAGCTGCGAGGTCCAGAATGCCGTTCGTTCCGAGATACTGGCAAGTTGGATCAGGTGCGCGAACTCCGGCGTAAGTGCGCTGAACATAGCAACTCCTCGAGTGATCAACGACAGCGGTGTCGACCTGCTGAGGAGGAAAAGCCGTACTCTTTGTGAAGCCGCTGCTCTGGTTTTCAAGAGACTGGCTCAGCATCTCGCCGGCACCGGCGCCATGTTGATACTGACAGACCGGAACGGCACCGTGATCGAGACGAAAGGCGATTCCCGGACCATAGAGAACGGACGCGAGATTCAGCTGGAAATAGGCGGAGTCTGGAACGAGAACACGATCGGAACCAACGGAATAGGCACGGCACTGAGCACCGGAAGGCCGACGTATGTTCACGCGTCCGAACATTTTTGCCTGGGTATCAAGGACTGGTCTTGTGTCGGCGTTCCCATCATCGATGCTCTCGATCGGTCAGTTATCGGAGTGGTGGACCTGTCCGGGCCTTCCGGTATCTACCATGCTCACAACATCGCGCTGGTAGCTTCTGCAGCGCGGGAGATCGAGCTGAACCTTGCGCAGAGACAACTGGAAGAGCACACGGCACTGCTCGAAGAGTTCATCAACACCTCCAGACGGCATGCCAGGGACAATATAGTAGTATTGCTCAACAATGCGGGCAGGGTCGTGTACAGCCGAAATGCCGAAGGATTGGAGAATGACGGCTCCGTGAATTTCGGCATGGGTGACAGAATACTCGATATCTACCCGGGCATGCCGATCGATGAACTCTTGGCGGAAATGCCATCGACCCTGCCGGCGAAGGATATCGACCTGATCAAGGCCGATGGAAAGACTCAGGGTGTTGCACTCTTCATGGGCGCGCGATCGCATGCACGGTCTCATGCGCAACATTCCGGGGTCACCATCAGACCAAGGTTCGGCATCATGGAAGACGAGATGGAAATAGTCGGCAAGAGTGCAGGAATGCTGAAATCGATCGAATTCGCCAATCGCGCCGCCTCGATGAAGGTATCGGTTCTGATCCAGGGAGAGACCGGTGTAGGCAAGGAACTGTTCGCGCGCTTGATTCACAGCAACTTCGCAGAGACGGCGGCTCCCTACGTCGTTGTCAATTGCGCAACCATGTCTGCCGACTTGATCAGGCGTGAACTTTTCGGGTGCGCGGCAGATGCAGGCTCCAGTGAGGGGAAGTTGGGCAAGTTCGAGCAGGCCGACACGGGCGTCCTGTGCCTCGATGAAATCGGCGACATGCCGTTCGAGCTTCAGACCTATCTGTTGCGCTCGCTCGAGCAAAGAACCGTGTACCGGGTCGGTTGCGACGTTCGTCGCCCGGTCGATGTGCTGCCGATTTCGACATCCAGCAGAAACCTGCGAAACGATACTCTTGATGGTCGGTTCAGACGAGACCTGTACTATCGCATAGGAACCATTGTCATTGACATACCACCGCTGCGGGAGCGCGGTCAAGACATAGATGATCTGATTGAATTCTTCAATCGCAAGTTGTCCAGAAAGTATGACCGCGACATGTTGGAGATCGATGCGGACTCCATGGATGCACTCCGTGGATATCAATGGCCCGGAAACGTGCGAGAGTTGAGAAATACCATCGAAAAGCTGTACATACTGAGTCGAGGGCAAGGAATATCCCTGGCGGAGCTGCCTGACGAGATAGTCGATCCGTATCGGGTCGGGGGCCCGCCGGCAGATGGCTCCTCCCCGCGGGACGACACCTCGATGAGTCTCGAGGAGATCGAGTCGCTTGCGATACAGCGTTCCATCGAAATGGCCAAGGGCAATCTGGCGAAAGCTGCCGTATCGCTCGGGATATCGCGTCCGACGATATACCGGAAGATCAAGCGCTACGGGCTGGAGCGGTAGTTTCACAGGTGGGACTCGAGAGCATGATCACGTCGAATCAAGCAAGCGTAATCGGCAAGCTGATGCAGGCGCGGACCGCCCTGGTCGGCGAATTATCGCAAGCCAATGCCGACCTCCTGCGCACGCTCCAGCTCGCCAGCGGCTTCGATATCTTGCGGATGAAGGGTCCCCGGTCGCTGGAGGATGTTCGAAACGAGTCGGACGCTGACAGGAAGATCGCCTCCATCCGAACCGTCATCGATGGGTTGGAGTCCGATCTGGCACAGGTCGATAGGCAGATGGAAAACGCAATGAACCAGGAGTCACAGCAATGACCGAGAACCGCTCAGCTGGAATGTCGCTGTTCGATCTGCTTGCCAGGGAATGGATTGTCGATGCCGGGATCGCGCAGTCGACGTTCAGCCGCGACGACTCTGCGGTGCTGTTCCGCACGCTATCCGGCAAGGTGGCAATGGTATCCACCAAGGATGCCGAGAGCCCCGGGAGCCGCACGCGAATCGAAGGCGACACCGGACGGACGACCATTCGTCAGCGAAGGAATCCCGTGCCGGCACCGAGAATCGCGACGGCGATGGTGAGTTCGCAGTTGCCCGTGGTGCGCTTCGGGCAAGGAGGATTCGCGGCTGTGGATACAGAAGGTGCCGTGCAGCTCATCACGTCTCGCGGGCATTGCATCGAAAAGGTGCGTCCCGACGGCTTCGCCATCTCCTCTCTCTGCGGTGACGATGAGGGAGACACACTCGCCGTTGCATTTCAGTCACGGGTATCGGTCTACCGGACAGCGACCATGGATGTTCGGGCAGAAGTCCGCCGGGATCGTCCTGTTCGGTGCATGGCGCTGGATCCCACTCTAAGGACACTGGCTGTCCGGGACGACGAATGCATGGAGCTTGTCGACATCGGCGGATCCGGTGATTTCTCCGGCAAGAAGTTTCCCGGGAAGATCGAAGGGGTACGCAATGTCACTCGAATGACCTGGGACAGTTCCGGTCGATATCTTGCGTGCGCGTCGTCCGACAAGGCTTTCCATGTCGTTGATACCGATGCCGGTACTATCCAGAGAGTGGATAATTATCCCAGCCATGTCGGCGTCGTGGATTTCTGCGAGACAGGCAAGGCCCTGGTGACGTCCGGCGCGTATCGATTGGCCGGGTGGGCGATCGATGATCTGCCACAGGGCGAACACCCTGGAACGCCCCTGACCACGGGCAAGGCTGGGTTGGTCATCATCGACACGATCGCTGCACACCCCAGTCGCAGCCTCGTCGCGTCCGGCTATGCCAGTGGGCTGGTAACCATTTCCTGCATCGGCACAACCCAGGAACTCATGGTGCACCGGGAACATTCATCCAGGGTCACCAGCCTGATGTGGTCGAACGATGGCGAGCATCTTGCCATAGGGTTCAGTTCCGGGAAGGCTGCGGTCGTCAGTTTTCCCGATCGCTTCTTCAAATGAAACGCGGAGAAAATTATGCAGGAACATGACATGAAAAACAAATTGACCGACGAGGAGGTCAGCAAGGACAAGTATTTCTCCCGGATATCGAAACTGTCCGAGGAGATGATTGCCGATCACGGCAAGGATTTCGCCATGGGAGCGTTGGTGCTGGCGGCTCAATGGATAGTCGATGGCAACAAGCGAGGTCCGGAAAGCAGCACCAGTCATTGAATGTGTCTCCGTGCCATCGCTCCGCGAATTGTCCGGTCCAGGCCGAAGGGTCGTAGCGAACCCGTAGCCGTCTTCTCGATCCCTGACTGCCGAACGTCGAGATCTGCTCGTGGCCGATGCCTTGCTCGACTCCGTGATCGAGCACCACGCCGAGGTGGGCAACCGATGACGGACCGGTACCTCGAGCCCGCTCCGGTCGGCGAGCTGCCGCATCTCGTGTTTCCATGCCCGTCGACGACAGTCGCTGCCGCCCTCGGCATCGGTGGTGCTCTTCAGCCGCTGCGCTGTCGGGTACGGCAGCCGTCCTTGGTGCGTCCGCCACCCGGCGATCGGTGCCACCGTGAACGTGTTCGTGCCGTGGTCGGCGCCCACGTTCGCGAAGCCGGCCTTGCGGCCCCGGTCATGGGGAGAGCCGCTCGAGCGGGGCGACGCCGAACCCGCTCGCCTGCCTCTCCGCACGCTCCACCATCGTCCGATACCGCCCCGCATCCACAGGCTCGATACGCTCCAGCCCCGCCACATCCGCCGGACCCGGCCCGAGCAGTCCGTCCAGCACCCGCTCGCGTAGCGCAGGGTCGAGCGTGCGTGCCAGCGAGATCGGCGGTGCCGGCCAGTCGGCGGTATGCTCGATGACTGCGAGACCCTCGACCGATGCCGGCTCGCTCGCCATCAGATGCCGCCACACGCTCTCGTCGATGGCGGCAGCGTCGGCCCGGCCATCGACGACCGCCTCGACCGAACGGCGGTGCGAACCGGTGAGGGTGCACGCGGCGAAGGCTGCCGTCCGGTCGGTATCCGCCAGGTGCGCCAGCAGGCAATGGCAGCCGGACCATGACGCGGTCTCGTTGATCGCGATCCGGCACCGCGCGACGCCGTCCGTCGTGCGTACCGGGCCGTCGGTGCGGGCGACGATCACCGAGCGGTAGACCGGCGACGCCTCGCCCGCGAACACCGGTGCGGCGACGATGTCGCACACCGCTCCACCGGCATCGATGGTGCGCAGCGTCAGCAGGCCGCAGGCCCACACCAGCTCCCGCTCCCAGACGGCACGCTCGGCCGACGAGCGCGGCTCGCCGGTACAGTCGAACCTCACCCCCAGGCCGGTCGCGCGGGCCAGCGCCGGTGCGAGGGCGCGCGACATCGCGACGGCGTTGTCGCCGAGCAGCGTGGTCAGGACGAGTGCCGTGGCGCTCACCGCGTTCGCGCCCGCGGTGCGACGGGCATGCCGGGCAGCACGGGCATGCCGGGCAGGACGGCCGCGACGGCGTCCGCCATCTGCGCGACGTGCGACGCGCAGGCCTCGGCAAACCAGGTGGCGAAGCGCTGTGCGACGTCGCGCTGCAGGCTGGTCTCGGCCACGGTCAGGCAGTAGGGCTGGCCCAGCGGCAGCGCGTGCGGGAACGCCACCACCAGCTCGCCACGCGCTATCGGGCCGGCGGCGAGCAGGCCCTGCACCAGCGCGACGCCGAGCCCGCCGATGGCCAGGTCGAGCGCCACCTTGGACACGTTCGCCACCGAGCCGCGGTGCGGGCCGTGCCGGCCGCCGCCCTCCGCCGCCGTCTCCAGCCAGGTGCTCCAGGCCGGAAAGGTCGCCGAGGACGGCCCCCAGTCGGTGTGCACCAGCGGCACGGCCAGCAACGCCTCGATCGTGGTCAACGGTCCGTGACGGGCCAGGAAGGCCGGCGAGCAGACCGGGTGCACCGCGTCGAGCAGGATCTCGCGGGTGTTCTCGCCGCGGTAATGAAAGCGGCCGTAGGACATCCGCACATCGATCCGCTCGTGCGCGAACGGCACCGGGTCCTCGTCGCAGCGCAGCGACACGTCGAGCGCGCCTTCGGCCTCCACGAACTCCGCGATCGCGCGCGCCAGCCAGCCGGTCGCGACCGAGGGCGGTACCGACACGGTCAGGCGCGGCGGCACCACCCGCCCGGTCAGCTGGCTGCTGACGGCATCGAGCTCCTCGAACACCGCCCGCAACCGTGGCAGCACCTCGTGACCGGCCTCGCTGGGCACGATGCCGCGGTGGACCCGCAGCAGCAGCTGGCGGCCGAGCCGACGCTCCAGCGTGCGCACCAGCTGGCCGACCGCGGCGGGCGTGACCGACAGCTCGGCCGCGGCGGCGACGAAGCTGCCGGTGCGGGCCGCGGTCTCGAACGCCTGCAGGGCCTTGAGCGAAGGGGTCATCGGGGCAGGGTGACGACGGGGACGTGGCGAGCATGACGCAGGCACGCGCGGCGTGGGTAAGGAAAAACCATGTTCAGAGGCAGAAGAACTGGTTGGTGCGAAGAAAGTGCTCTTGTCAGGATGATGAATCTTTCCGACAGGAAAGGTTTCCCCGTCCCGGAACCACCCGATGCCGTTGCCCGCGTTGCCCGTACCGCCTGCGCCGTCCTGCCCCGTCCCGCCCCCTCGCGGCGCCGGGTCCGGTGCCGCCGTTCCGGGCACGTTCCGGACGTTGCGCGAATGGCCCACCTGGGCGCTGATCGCGGGCTGCCCGCTCGCCTGGCTCGGGCTGGTGCTCGGTCACGATGCCCTCGGGCCGCTGTGGGTCGTGCCGGCCGTGCTGCTGGTGACGCTGCACTCCTCGCTGCAGCACGAACTCCTGCACGGTCACCCCACCGCCAGCCGCCGGGCGAACGAGGCGCTCGGCTTCCCGGCACTCGGGCTGTTCATACCGTACCGGCGGTTCCGGGCGCTGCACATCGCCCACCACCGCGACCAGCGGCTGACCGATCCCTACGACGATCCGGAGAGCTGGTATCTGTCGGAGGAGGCCTGGCGACGCACCGGACCGGTGACGCGCGCGCTGCTGCGGGCGAACGCGACGCTGGCCGGACGGGTGACGGTGGGCCCGGCGCTCGCGCTGGCAGGCTTCTGGCGTTCGGAGCTGCGGCGGCTGCGCAGCGCCGAGCCCGGCGTCCGTCGCGCCTGGTTCGTGCACGCGCTGGCCCTGGTGCCCGTGCTCGGCGCGCTCGCCGTCGCCGGCATCCACCCCGTGCCCTACGCGCTGACGGTGGCCTACCCGGCGATGGCGGTGCTGATGGTGCGCACCTTCGTCGAGCACCGCGCGGCCGAGGCGGTCGCCGAGCGCACCGCCGTGGTGGAGGCCGGTCCGCTGGCCAGCCTGCTGTTCCTGAACAACAACCTGCACGCGGTGCACCACCGCGAGCCATCGCGGTGCTGGTTCGAGCTGCCGGCGCGCTGGCGGGCGACGCGTGCGCAGGTGCTGGCCGCGAACGGTGCCAACCACGTGCCCGACGGTTACGCCGGCGTCGCGCGGCGCTGGTTGCTGCAGGCGCGCGAACCGGTGGTGCACCCGTTCGCCGAACACCGGCATCATCGCGGTTCCGCCATCACCCACGTGCCTTCATGTCCGCGCCCACCCCTCCCGCCACCGCCCCCGTCCGCACCCCCGTCCGCGCCCCCGTCCGCGCCCTCGTCTGGAACGAGAATGTCCACGAGCGCGAGAACGACATCGTCGCCGGCGTCTACCCCGACGGCATCCACGGCTGCATCGCGGGATTCCTGAACGAGCAGCCCGGCATCGAGGCCGCCACCGCGACGCTGCAGGAGCCGCGGCACGGCATCACCGCCGAACGCCTGGCCGACACCGACGTGCTGCTGTGGTGGGGTCACGCCGCGCACGGCGACGTCGATGACGCGGTGGTGGAGGAGGTGGCCGAGGCCGTCTGGGGCGGCATGGGTCTGATCCTGCTGCACTCCTCGCACTTCGCCAAGCCGTTCAAGCGGCTGATGGGCACGCCGTGCAACCTGACCTGGCGCGAGGCCGGCGAGCGCGAGCGACTGTGGGTCACCAGCCCCGGCCACCCGATCGCCGCCGGCCTGCCCGATCACTTCGAACTCGAGCACGAGGAGATGTACGGCGAGCCGTTCGGCGTGCCCGAACCGCAGGAGACGGTGTTCGTCAGCTGGTTCCAGGGCGGGGAGGTGTTCCGCTCCGGGCTGACCTGGCGGCGGGGGCGGGGCAACGTGTTCTATTTTCGGCCCGGCCACGAGACCTACCCGACCTACCACGACGCCCACGTGCAGCGCGTGATGGTCAACGCGGTGCGCTGGGCGCACGACCCCGCACCGCGGCCGGCGGACGTGACCGATGCGCCGAACGTGCCGGTGGAGCGGGCGCCCGAGCCGATCGAGGAGCGCGGCCCGAAGCTGCACGGGCACGGCGAGCAGGGGTTCCGGTGACGGTGTCGATGACGGACGCGTCGGGCACGGGGTCCGCGACGGCGGGCGCACCGCCGGTGCGGGTGCTGATCCTGGGCGCCGGCGACTGGGCCGGCCAGCACGCGCGCGAGTACGCGGCCATGCCCGGTGCGCGCGTCGTTGCCGCGGTGGACAACCGGCCGGTGACGCTGGCCGCCTACCTGGTCGAGCACGGCATCGAGCGCGGGTTCGCAAGCCTCGACGAGGCGCTCGCCTGGGGCGGGTTCGACGCCGCCTCGAACGTCACCCCGGATGCGGTGCACCACGCCACCACGCTCGCCTTGCTGGACGCCGGCAAGCACGTCCTGTGCGAGAAGCCCCTCGCCCCCGAACACGCCCTGGCGCGGGAGATGGCCGAGGCGGCCACGGCTGCCGGTCTGGTGAATGCGGTCAACCTGCGCTACCGCGCGATACCTGCGTTCGCCACCGCGCAGGCGATGGTGGCGGTCGGGGACATCGGTGCGGTGCGCCATGTCGAGGCGGCCTACCTGCAGAGCTGGCTGATGCAGCCCGCCTGGGGCGACTGGCGGACCGATCCGACCTGGCTGTGGCGGGTGTCCACCGCCCACGGCAGCACCGGCGTGCTGGGGGATGTCGGCATTCACATCCTGGACCTGGCGGCGTTCGTGGCCGGTGGCGATCCGGTCGAGCTGTCCTGCCGGCTGAAGACGTTCGGCAAGGTGGCCGGTGACCGCATCGGCGAGTACGTGCTGGACGCCAACGACTCCGCCGTGATGCACCTGGAGTTCGACAACGGCGCGATCGGCACCGTCACCGCCACCCGCTTCGCCGCCGGGCACCATAACGACCTGTACGTGCGGGTGTACGGCGATCTCGGCGGGCTGGAGGCCGGCTACGAGAACCAGGCGTGGCGGCTGCGCGCCTGCGTGGGCGAGGATGCGCTGACCGCCACCTGGCGCGAGGTGCCGGCCATCGCCGTGCCGAACGTCTGGGAACGGTTCATCGGCGCGATCCGCGGCGGACCGGTCGTGCAGCCGGACTTCGCGCGCGGTGCGGCGCTGCAGCGCTGGCTGGACGATGCGGTGGATTCGGACCGGCGGCGCGGCACGCGCGAGGGGTGATGGGTCACGGCCGGCACCGTCAGCGTGCGCCGGCCAGCCGTTCGAGCCCGAACAGGCGCAGGGCGTCGTCGCTGGACGCCTGCGTGCGCACATCGGTGAACGAGGTGCTGGCCTCGGTGCGGTCGGTGCCCATGGTGCCGCACAGCGCGAAGCGCAGCCAGTCCTTGCAGGCGAGCACGTGGGCGATGCGCCGGTAGCGCGCCGGTTCGCGCTCGCGCATCCAGGCCAGCAGCGTCGACGGTGCCGAGGCGTGCGGGGTCTGCCCGGTGAGTTCGAGCGCCCGTTCGAACGTGCCGTCCGCGCGCCACGCGTCGACCACGCCGCCCGCACGGCTGTCGAGCGACAGGATGCCGGGACCGCCTTGGTGACGCTCAGCCCGCTGTCGATGCCCAGCAGGCTAGGCACCGGGCGGGTCCGGGTCGGGGTCCGGGTTCAGGTTGCCGACGTCGGTGACGACCACCTCGATGCCCTGGTCGCGCATGCGCTCGATGTGCGCCGCCGGGGTGGCACCGTCGACGATGACCAGATCGAACGCGGACAGTTTCAGGAAGCCGTGCAGCGCGCGGCGCTCGAACTTGGTGTGATCGGCCAGCAGGATGCGCCGCGAGGCGGCGTCGAACATCGCCCGCTTGGTCTGGATGGTCTCCTGCGACTGGTGGTAGACCACGCCGTCGGTGATCGCCGCCATCGACAGGATCAGCGTGTCGGCGCGCAACCGGCTGATCTCGCGCACCGTGGTCGGGCCCATGAACGCGTTGCACCAGCGGTGGTGCTGCCCGCCCAGCCCCAGCAGCGTCAGCTCCGGCACGCCGCGCAACTCGTTCATGAGCGTGAGCGAGTTGGTGATCACCGTCAGCGGCACCCGGGTGCCCAGCTGCGCGGCCATCGACAGCACGGTGGTCGAATCGTCCAGGAAGATCGCCTGGCCGGGCTCGACGTGACCGAGTGCCGCGAACGCGATCGCGGCCTTCTCCTCGGCCTGCCGGCTGGTGCGGTAGACGTCGCTGGCCTCGATCAGGTGGGTGGGCGCTGCCGAGGCCACGCCGCGGGTCTTTCGCAGCAGGCCGCGCAGCGCCAGCTCGTCCAGGTCGCGGTGCGCGGTCATCAGGCTGATGCCGAACCGCTCGGCCAGCTCCTCGATGCGCACCGTGCCCTCGTTCATGACCGCCTCGGCGATCGCCTG
>Ga0209831_1004045_pt1 | contig 11756 bp, 9 predicted proteins | sample Maine_Asex4_meta_FD_187451 | JGI IMG/M metagenome (GOLD analysis project Ga0209831, IMG submission 187451) | Marine algal microbial communities from Maine, USA - Maine_Asex4_metaG (SPAdes) (version 2) | ecosystem: Host-associated > Algae > Red algae > Unclassified | place: Maine, USA | collected...
TATTTTTTTATATGTTTGGCTAAATTTGACGCGCATAGCTGGGCTACGTAAGGAAAATTTAGTGAAACATATAAGAAAAAGAACAATTCAGACGGGTAGATTATTTTTTTCCTCTTCCCTTATTTGATAAATTTCGTCGTGTGAACATAAATTTGGGCGTATCCCTCTCCTTACCAGTCGAGGGTCGGGCTATCCGGCACTCTCTCCGCTCCGCTACGTTCAAACAACACCTCCTATCCCTTACGCAAGAAACGAGCAACCACGGAATTTCATAAAGAAGCAGAATTTATAAATAAAATCCACCGAAAAATGTGACCATTTTAGCATTTCCCTGTCTCTACGCAAACTTTTATTCCCCGATAAGATATAAAATAACAAATTGACAGATAAGGAACTTCTTGCAAACATTAAAGCAGGTAAAAAAGAGTACTACGAAGTACTCTACGAACGATATGCAGACAAAATCTATCGTAAGTGCATCGGTATGACCCACGACCCCGATGCTGCAGAAGATTTGGTACATGATATTTTTATAAAAATCATTACCAAGATAGACACCTTCAAAGGTTTATCAAAATTTTCGCTCTGGGTACATTCGATTACATACAATCATTGCATCAATTTTTTATTGAAACGAAATAAAGTAAGGCGACAAAACAACAGTAATATTGAACCGGAAGATATTCCAATTTTGAATATAGAGGCAGAACATGAAGAATTGAAAAACCTGCGGGTAGAACAACTCCGGCAATTTATGGAACAACTCAAACCGATAGAAAAAGCCATATTATTGGCTCGTTATCAAGATGAAATGTCGGTCAAACAAATTGCGTTGACTTTCAAAATGAACGATAGTGCCGTGAAAATGCGCCTCAAAAGAGGACGCGACAAACTCGCGGAATTGTTTAAAAAAGTCGATTAAAAAACACGGACATGAGTGAGAAAAACAAGGTAGTAAAAGCCGAATCTATAAAAAATAGTCTGACTCAAAACTTTCAAAATTATATATCGGAGAAAGAAACACCTTCAGAAGAACTTCGTGAAAGGGTATTTAATACACTTTCCAATTTTGAACTGACTATTAATGTCATTGATTTATTTACTGTAAAATTCATTGAAGCAGAATTGAAGTTTTTTACGGATTTAAATGATTATTTATCAGGAGAAAAATAATAATAATAGAAAATATATTAAAAAAAAATGTGACCATTTTTTTGAAATACTGTCTGTATAATAATAAAGAATAAGTAATAAAAGCAGATTGATATATGTTTTTCAATAGATTTTTTATCTAAAATGCTATTTGTCCAACATCTATACATTCGTTTCATAATAATATAATATAATTACAACTTAGGGATGAAAAGATAATAAACGTTACATCTTCACGCCGTTATTTTTTCTTTACACGAGCCAAATTTGACGCGAATACTCACTACTTAGCTTGGCTATGTGCGGTTTTCATGCCTCGAAAAAGAAAAAAATAACGGCGTCAAGAAACTTAGTGAAAGAAAATAAATAACTTGCCCCATTATGCTTGTTCTTTTCCCTTCTAAAAAACACAAAAAATAGTTCCGTAGCTATGGCTATGCAACGATTTTTTGAATTCTTTAGAAGAAAAAATTACGGCGCATTATGGAACAATTTATTTAATTTCTTTCACTTATTTTCTTTCACTAAAGTAAAATAACATTTTTTAATTCAACAAAATATGAAATTTATAATGATGCAAAACGCTAAACTATTTTGTTTAACTATCATTTTATTCACACTCACACTCCAACAAACTTTTGCACAAGTCAGCGGTATTAGTTATACGCTGTCTCCAAGTGCAGACTATTCGTTTTGGAACGAAAGAGCAGGACTAGACAACACACTCTTTGTAGGTGGGAAAGTCGGTTTTGGTTTCGGCGAATTTTTTGAATTGCGTGGTAATTACATGCAATCACTCAATGCAAAAACAAACTTCTCCCGATTCCAACTGCCCAATTATTCAGATAGCCTATTCGTCGCCAGAGATGTCAAAATTGCTCGTTGGGGAGGTGATGTTAAAGCCAATATCGGCAAGGGAAAACTGCTACCTTTCGTTACTCTGGGAACGGGTATACAATCTATCCAATTGGATACCTTTGATTCAAATAAGCAAATTTATATTAGTGCAGGAGCAGGTATAAAATTTAGTTTGGCAGACCGATACACGCTCGTACTCGAAGCCAAAAATACAGCCTACCGCTATAATGCATTCAACCTATTGACGGGCGAAGATGTCGCTACCTTTGACCTCAATGGCGAAGATTTTACAACAGAAAATCTGAACAACTGGTCAATAGGCGCATCCATCCAATTTTACTTGGGCGGAAGAAAACCCGGCGAACTTTCGGCACTCGACAAAGCTTACTTTGATTCTTTTGCAGGCGGATTTAGCAGCGTAGCCGGAACAATCGAACCTATGGCAGGTAAAATCCAATTCCACGAATCGCTACCTTACCGCGATACATGGATGACGGGGGTAAATGCAGGTATCGACTTAGGTCCTTTTGTCGGACTAAGAGGCTTTTACTGGCGAGGACTCGAAGACGGCGAATTGACCTCTTTTGACAAAATCGCTATGTATGGTGGTGAGGTGCGTATGCGACTCAATACGGCTACCGGCTTAGTGCCTTACATCACGCTCGGTGGTGGAAACATTGACGTACAAGAAGAATACATAGGTAGAAGCATGATGCTTGATACGACTACCGTAATAGCAAAAGCCAAAAATAAAGGATTTGCTATGGGTGGATTGGGCATAACATTACCGCTTTCTGACAACTTCCAGGTATTTGGTAGTGCAAGAGCCATCCTCACTTCAGGAACACCAGTAGATGACTTTCAAGCACCCGACCAAGTGCAAACGAGTTTTATGTACAGCGCAGGTTTAAGATTTGCACTTGGAAAAAAATCCAAAAATCCAGACCAACTCGTTTCAGGAAAAATAGATGAAGCACTTGCGGTACAAAAAGTAGAAAACGATACCAAAACCGAAGAACTCAGAAAACGCTACGAAACAAAAGCTTTAGAACTCGAACAAGAACTCAATACGGCACTCGAAAAAGAGGATTACAACAAAGCCGCAAAATTGAAAAAAGAGCAGCAAAAAGCCAAAGATGTAGTAGCAGAAATAGCAGCTCGCCAAGAAGAAACAGCAGCTTCGCAAATGACAGGACGTGCTAACAAAACCATGTTAAATACACCATCAGGCTTTCAAGGTGGCGAAATTCGCATGACGCCAGCGGAGTTTGAAAACATCATTGATGAAATACTCGACGGCATGAACGGCAATGGAAACATCAGCCCAATGATACGCAAACAAATGACACCAAATAATGGCATGAACGGCGAACAACCAATCATAGGAAGTGAAATCAATCGTAGAATGGGCGAACTCGAAAAACAAATCGGAAAAATAGAGACAAGACAAGATGAATTGGAGGAAACATTGTCAGAAGAGTTGAAAAACCAATTCAAAGACTTTTCCAACCAACTCAATACGACACTTCAAAAACTCAACGATAAAATAGACAACAACACCCAGACGGATACGCGTATGAGAGAATCTGAAGGCAGCGATCCTTCAATCATACCACAGCCACAGCAAGAAAACGACGAAAAAGGCAATCAAAAAGAAGACAATCAAAAAATGGGAGGGTTATTTACTCTCCCAAACCCCTCTTCAAATGTTGCTAAAAAACAAGGACTGAAAGAAAAAAGTATCTTTCGCAAAATGAGTTACGCCGGAACATCCGGTTTTGCGGGTTTTAACATTGGCGGGAGCAATACCGCCAATTTCGGAATCAGAGGACATTACCCCATTGGTCAAAAGCAAAACCTCGAATTTGTTCCCGAAACCTTCATTGGAGTGGGTTCTACCAGTTCTTTCGGACTATCGGGCAACCTACTCGCATCCGTCAAAGTAAAACAACTCAACGCACTCCGCCCTTACATCGGCGCAGGACTTGGATTGATGAAAATCGAACAAAACGAAGCAGACGAATTTCGCGGAGCACTCAACATCATTTTAGGCACCTATCTCAATGTATGGAAAGGACGCCTATACGTCGATTTGGCAGGCAGAAACCTATTTAAAAACAACCAACTTGTCGCAGGATATCGCCTTCCTTTTTGAGTATTGATATACTGCTTACAAATTATTTTAGAATAAAGTCTAATAAATAATAGAAATGTCAGACACTTTCCAAAGTGTCTGACATTTTTTTGCTTCTGTGACAAATCTTGTCGTGTTAGTGAAAGAAATTAATCTACCCCAAATGAAGAAGTTATTTATTTTCTTTCACTAAGTGAAACATATAAGAAAAAGAACAATTCAGACGGGTAGATTATTTTTTTCGTCTTCCCTAAATATAAATTTGGGCGTATCCCCCTCCTTATCAGTCGGGGGTCGGGCTATCCGGCACTCTCTCCATTCCGCTATCGCTACATTTCGTTCAAACAACACCTCCTATCCCTTACGCAAAAAACGCACAGGCGACTTAAATCGCCATCTTGCAAAACAATCATGAAAAACATGGCGATTAAAATCGTCTGTACGAAGTTTTAAAAGTCACAATTAACTAAAAGCGAATAAATTATAGAAGTTTAACTTGTGCTTGACAACTTGAACTTAAACTTATTTCAAGCTCCGTTCAACAACAAAAACAAGACCTGCGCGATAACGATTTTAAAAATCAAAGCAATCGGAAACATCATCACAAAACCAAAAATAGGAATGCGGTTTTTGGTACGCGAACTCGCAAAATCAAGGATAGCAGGTTGGTTAGAAACAATGCCCAGCAGGAGACTAAAAGGCATTTTGACTATCTTATAACCGACAAAAAGTATCGCAAAAGCTGTCAACAAACTAATCACCCCACTTGCAAGGACAATCCAAAGGCTTTCTATCGAAAGATTCTCAACGAGCGCATGTCCCGAACTTACACCAATGACCGCCAAGAGTAGCATCAAACCAAGCTGTTGGAGCGTGACATTTGCACTATACGGCAGCGACCATACGATAGGTCCTGTACGCTGCAACGTTCCCAAAATCAAGCCCACAATCAATGGACCGCCAGCATAACCCAGTTTGAAATTAAGCGAATCTCCAAAAGAAAACTCAACGCTACCGAGTATCAAACCCAAGCCGATTCCAAGACCAAAAGAAAATAAATTGACCTCACTGGATTCGCGATACGAATCCCCAAAATACCGCGACAATTCCGCCAAATCCTCGCGTCGAGCAATGAAACGAATCCTATCACCGAGTTCCAAAACAGTATCTCCTTTTGCCAAAAAATCCATATCGCCTCTACGGATGCGTGTCACGAGTGCATTATATTTTTCAGTAATATTCAACGAAGCCAAAGACCGCCCCACCAAGATAGGGTTGGATACGAAAATCCGCGCCACATCGAAATACTGTCTATCGTGAGCGATGGGAGAATCCACCGCTTCACCAATTACCTCAATCGCTTCATCCAAGCCCTCTTTTTCACCGACCAACATAATCGTATCACCGATCTGAAAACGTATATCCCAACTCGCCAAACTCATCTCCCCATCCTGATATATCCGCCCAAAATTGACATTCCAATCATAGGTTTTTTGCAAATCGCGTAGCTGAATATTACAAATCGCTTCATTTGTCACCTCTACCGTTGTACTGCTCAAACTACCACCCAAAGGGTAATCTTTTTTAAGGATTTTATTTTCTGCTGCGTAATCAATTTTCAAAAATTTCTCCATCAAAACTATACCAATCATACCGCCCAACACACCCATCGGGTAAGAAAACGAATAACCAATAACCGCTTGATTCATAATGTTTTCACTGTTATTCGGGAAAGCATTATTGATATAATCCAAGACACCTGCCAATGCGGGGGTATTCGTGGTACTACCTGCATAAACTCCGGTAATTGTCGCAGCAGAAAAACCAAATAACAACCACAAACCCACTGCCACCAAACCCGAAAATGTCAGCATTGAAGTCGTAAAAATGAAATCGCGCACACCGTTTTTTTTGTAAGAAGCGAAAAAGGACGGACCAGAACTCAAACCAATCGAATACACGTAAATCGACAAGCCCAACAAGAAAATAATTTGCGGAATTTGCAGCCGCGCATCCATCGCCCCGAAAGCCAAGCCCATAAACAATACCGCTGCCACACCAAGCGAACTTCCACGTACTTTGACACTTCCAAGCAGGTAGCCCAAAGAAGCGACCGTAAACAATAATAACAAAGGATAATCTATCAGCATTTGAATCATGGCTGCGAGTTACGATATTTTTTAATAATAATCAAGTAGAACCGTAGCATGGCGATTTCAGCCCGTACCTTGCGTATATCGAGTTGAACTAATGCGGCACGGGCTGGAAGCACCATACTACATTGTACCGCCAAAGCGTCATGTCGATATTGCATGCTTTGTGTCCAGTTTTATGACAAAATGTCGTAAAACATGACTTGGCAAAAACTTTGACTACCTTTATGTGAATTTTAATTGAGCGATTGGGATATTAGATAATATGTTAAGGGAAGAGGAAGAAAATAATCTACCCCAAATGACAATATGTTCGCCAAATTAGATGTTGAGCGTTTTTTGATTACAAGTTAATTAAAAATAAATTTACATTTACCTAAAATTCAAACATTTAAAAAAATAAAAATAAATAAATTACTCGCGTTCAATTTGTAATTTTGAATTTGGCGAACATATTGAAATGAAGAAGTTATTTTTTTTATATGTTTGGCTAAATTTGACGCACATAACCGAGCTACAGCCTGTCCCGTACTTGATTCGGGATAAGGAAGATTTAGTGAAACATATAAGAAAAAGAACAATTCAGACGGGTAGATTATTTTTTTCGTCTTCCCTAACCCAATCCCTCAATCCCAAATTGAACAGGAATGTTATACAGTATTTCTATTGTGATTTGTAATTTTTCAAATTATAATAATAAAAAAATGACAGAAAAAAATAACACAAACGGAGTAGAAGCTAACTTTCAAACGAAAGAAACAACGGAGGATGTAAAGCCCATTATTAATGATGATGATATGAAAAAACAACCAAAAAAGGGGAGCAAAGCGGCACTGGAAATGGAAATTGAGGAATTGCAGCAAGAAGTCGGCGAGTTGAAAGATAAATACATTCGCCACGTGGCTGAATTTGATAATTATAAAAAAAGAAATGCCCGCGAACGCATTGATTTGCTACAAAATGCGGCGAAAGATACCATTTCTTCATTGATTCCTGTGTTGGACGATTTCGACCGCGCCATCAAAGCAGGAGATGCCGACGATAATATAGAACCCGTCAGCGAAGGTGTCAAATTGATTTATAATCGCCTCAAAAACACACTGGTACAGCAAGGTTTGCGCGAAATGGAAACACACGAACAAGTCTTCGACGCCGAATTGCACGAAGCCCTCACAGAAATTCCTGCGCCCAATGATGACATGAAAGGTAAAATCATGGATACCATCGAAAAGGGCTATTATTTAAATGACAAAATCATCCGCCACGCCAGAGTCGTGGTAGGCAAATAAATGAGGAGTTGTCGAATTGACGAGTTGTTGAGTTGTCGGATGAACGGCACACAACAACTCGTCAACCCAGCAACCCAACAACTCGTCAAACATGGCAAAAAGAGATTTTTACGAAATATTGGGCGTACAGAAAAGCGCAACTGCGGACGAAATAAAAAAGGCTTATCGCAAAACTGCGATGAAGCATCACCCCGACCGCAACCCAGATAATAAGGAAGCCGAAGATAAGTTTAAAGCAGCAGCAGAAGCCTACGATGTACTCAGTAATGAGGAAAAACGCGCTAGATATGACCGATTTGGGCATTCGGGCGTAGGGAGTGCAGCAGGCGGCGGATTTGGCGGCGGTTTTACGGTCGAAGATATTTTTTCGCAATTTGGCGACTTATTCAACGGCGGTGCTGGCGGTGGGTCACCTTTCGATTCGATATTTGGCAGACAGCGCGGCGGCGGTAGACAACGCCCCACTGGAGAGCGCGGTAGCAATCTGCGTATCAAAGTCAAATTGACGCTCGAAGATATTTATGAAGGCGTCACGAAGAAAATAAAAGTCAAAAAACATAATACTTGCGACACTTGCAAAGGCTCCGGCGCAAAAGATGCCAACTCGGTGCAAGGCTGTACGACTTGCGGCGGCGCAGGCTATGTGAGGCAGATTATGAATAGCCCTTTCGGGCAAATGCAATCGACTGTGGCATGTCCAAAATGCGCTGGCAGCGGACAGATGATAACGGCAAATTGTAAGACTTGCAAGGGCGATGGACGCACGTATAGCGAAGAAACGATTAGCATACAAATACCAGCAGGAGTTGAGGAGGGTTTGCAGGATTACCCGATTCGCGGTAAAGGAAATGCAGGCAAAAAAGGCGGTCCGGCGGGCGATTTATACATTCATATCGAAGAAGTACCGCACGAAAACCTGAAGCGAAACGGACCTGATTTGCTGTACAAACTGCATGTCAATTTTGCAGATGCGGCACTCGGTACAACGGTAACAGTACCAACGATTACGGGCAAGGTAAAATTTGAAGTACCCGCAAGTACACAATCCGGTAAAATCGTGCGACTCAAAGGAAAGGGTTTGCCTGATGTACATGGATATGGCAAGGGCGACCAAATCGTTCAGATCAACGTCTGGACACCGACCAAGCTATCAGGCGAGGAAAAGAAATTATTGGAAAAACTCCGCGATATGGCTAATTTTAGTCCAAAACCAAGCGAAGAGGATAAGGGTTTTTTTAGTAAAGTGAAAGATAAGTTTAGTTGAAATCGTGACTGGTGACTGGTGACTGGTGACTAGTGATTAGTTAATTCGTGATTCGCGTCCGTATCTTGCATAATCTTCAATTCAAATACAGTACATGTTTATTCATTTCCATAAAAAAATACAAATGCCACTTGTGGCATTCCGAAATTTGAACTTGTACTTGTCCACGATAACTATCGGGATTATACTTGCGCTTGTCTTTGCCTCCTGCGGTGAAAAATATTTCTACGAAAAAACTTACGAATTGGCTGATAATCAATGGTCTTATAGCGATACGCTACATTTTGACGTTGATATTTTGGATACGCTGAAAACTTATCACCTCATTCTCGACATCGAACATAGTGTCGAATATCCTTATCAAAATAACTACATTTACATACATACGCACCTACCTAATGGCGAGCATTTGGGTAAGCAAGTGAGTATTGATTTGGCAGAAAAAAGCGGTAAATGGAACGGCGATTGCAATAGCGAAACTTGCGAACTGCGTACTTTTATTCAGCCAAATGCTTATTTTAATCAAGTCGGCAAACACCGTTTTAGTGTCGAACAATATATGCGGACAGATAGTTTGCCCGATATTCGTTCGGTGAGTTTGCGGATACAGGAGACGGGGATGACGAGGTAATATCTAAATTTAGATATAAAAAACGGCTACCCGTCTAACGTTGGACACTTTGATAATCAATAAGTTGCAAGACTGTTTCATAAAACTTTGATTAGCAAGTATCCGTGATGCCTGACACTTCAAAAGTGTCCGTCATCTTGTCCAACCTTAGACGGGTAGTCTAAAAAACGGCACAACTTGAAGTATAAGTTGTGCCGTTTTTTTATCTCAGCAGCTTTTCTAACGATACTACACATCTTTAAGTACCCCGTTTACCAAACTCGAAAAGTTTAGCAAACGGAATTATGCGGAATGACGGTTAAGTTTAAGTTTTAGCGGGCGCAGACTGTAAATCTCGCTCACTACGGATAGCGACTACCCCGACAATCAGCATCAGCAAAGCCAAAATAATCAGCCCCCACTCAGAGAGCGTGGGGATTGCGTGGACTTCTGTACATTCATCGCCTATCATAATATCCACGCCACATTCGCAGTCGGGAATCCATTGGTAGGGTGCGCTGTAGAGGTTGATGCAGTCGGCTTGGGTGGTGGTGACGCAATTTTCGACGTACTCCATGTTGTCATCACAGCGACAACAGCAACCCGTAGGCTCCGGCTCTTCGATGACCACCTCGCCTGTGGCAATACAGCCCACTTCATCGGTGATTGTGACGGTATATATGTCCGGTGACAGCCCGACATCCGTGGCAGACATCACACTATCTGCCATCATGCCCGAAGAAAAATCAATGTCATAAATGGCACTACCCCATACGGTAAAGGTACCGTCATTGGCTCCCGCAGAGGTGATGTCTGTGCTAATGACCATTATGGTCGTGTCTTCGGACTGACCACCAAAGGCGCAGTTCTTGTACGCCTGTTTGTAGTTCAGGGCAGCAACATTCATCTACATTTAAGGATGTGGATTGGGCGTAGATGTTTTGTGTGATTATTATGAGGATGAATATATGGATGATTGTATGTTTCATTCTCGTTAAATTTTAGATTAAAAAATGGTGTTTTAAAGCATGCTTTTTTATAAGGGCGAAATTTTAATTGCTAAGGAGATTTTTCAGCATGAGCAATACCAACTAATTTAAGATACTTTAAAGCTTTTTGACTAAATCTAGTTTGGTAAGGTAAACGATCATTAGCTCGTGGAATACCATTAGGAGAACTTGCAATAGGACCAACAACAATCTGATTGCCATCAATGGCTTTACCATTCATACCTTGTTGCTTATTTCTACTTACATAATCTCGCCATAATTGTCCCGGCAGATAATTTTTTGGAATAAGTTTCTCATAATCCTCAATTTTCATAGCATAAATCAATACAATTGGAAAAGAACCAGAATTACATTTCTCTTGTTTTTGTCTCGCTCTCTCAATTGCTCCGTCATAAGCTGTTTTTTTTCTACCATTGGTAGCTTTCTTTGCCTCATGTGATAGATTATAAGTGTAAAACCCTCTACCGAAATCACCTTTCCCAACAGCTTTAGTTGGAACTTGAAAGCCTGGAAGAATCGTACCATGATAAAAGAAGATATAGTTACGTGAGTTTTTATGTGCATCTTCAATAACTTCAATATTTGTTTTAAGTTCTAAATCAATGGCTTGCGCCTGTCCCATAATTTCTTCGGTTTCCTCTTTTGTACAATTTGGTAAATTATTACTTGTCGTGGTATAAACAACGGCTGCAGCTAAAACTGCAGCACCCATCGCTGCTGCTCGTCTTTTAGGGCTGGCTTTCATTCTTGCTTTCTTTAATCCCTCATTGAGAGCTTTTTTTGCTAACTTACTCTTATTGTTAATTTTAACATCTTGAGTTTCTTTAGTACCCCAAGGGTCTAAATAGTTCAAAGTATTCCCCCCCACATACTCCATCAAATTCATCCCATCCACATAGCCAAGCGGGTCACGCTGCATAAATCGTCCGAGTTTGGGATTATAATATCGGGCGCGGTAATAGTAGAGTTGGGTTTCGTTATCCCATCGTCTGCCGGTGAACAGGTAGGGATTGGCGGAGGTATAGGGCAGCGGATTGTAGTTGGCATCGAGGAAGTCGGGTGTGCCGTAGGCATCGTACTCGTAGCGTTCGGTGAGGTTGGCATTGGCATCGGTGAGGGCGATGACGCTGCCGAGGGCATTATGGTGGTAGTAGTACGCCATAGCCCCGCGCTGCATCGTGATGATGTCGTCTATCCAAGTGCCATAGACGTAGGTGGCTGTGGTGTTTTGGCTGCCGTCTTGTTCTTCCAGCACCCGCGCTCCGTCAAAGTAATAGCGGGTGAGC
>Ga0209831_1004046_pt1 | contig 11755 bp, 13 predicted proteins | sample Maine_Asex4_meta_FD_187451 | JGI IMG/M metagenome (GOLD analysis project Ga0209831, IMG submission 187451) | Marine algal microbial communities from Maine, USA - Maine_Asex4_metaG (SPAdes) (version 2) | ecosystem: Host-associated > Algae > Red algae > Unclassified | place: Maine, USA | collected...
TCGATCACCTTACGCGTCAATCCATTGGCAGCGAGTATACGAGAAACGGAGGAGGGAGAAATAACAACATCCTCGCCAAGCAGTTGATGAAGGCTAGTGACAAAGTCCGATGTCTCGTCCAGAACAGCCTCTGGCCACTGCTCAACAGCAAAAAGCACCGCAGAGCGCAGATCTGGGCACTTCACAAAGCAGTTAGCGTGAGTGTTCCACTTCTTGGGGGCATAGTGGACCTCACCCGTGTCCTCGACGTATGCCAAAAAGCGAGTCAGTGTCCTGCGGGACATTCGCGTGTGACGAGCTGCCGTCTCTAGGCTCTTCCCATCATTGAGGTGCAGCGACACAGCAAGCCGACGCATTGGCGCTGACTTCATCGTGTCGACACAAGCGGTACGCCAGACGTCGGGACGTCTGCGTGGCGCGAATCGTGCAAGACAAGTTGTCACACTTGTCCGAGCCAACCCGAGCGGCGATTGTGAGGCCCATGTGTGGCAAATCATTCAACAGACGAGAGCCATGCACCGGAAGAAATGTCAAGAAAGATTGAAGAATCCGTGGATGTTGGCCTGTTGCAGGCAGCGAGCGGCATCTAGGCCCAGAAAAAGGGTCCTAAAGGGGAGAAACAGTGGCTTCCTGCTCAGGTGGGACACAGTGTGTCGGGAGTCTCCCATTTGGCTGGCAGCGGAGGCACGTATCCTGTTTCCACAGGGCACACAAGGCTTACTAGCGAGATCGAAGTACTTACATGCCTACTTTTTGTATTGGTTTCCAACTTGTTTGCATCCGATATGGAATACATGAATGTTTAAACAACTTTCGCCGCTATTGTGAAAATGCAGTCAGTCCCAGTCCCTGGCCGCCAGGACAAAATGAAGGGACCAGCAATACATGCGTAGACCGACGACCACCTGGCTGTGAGTTGCTCGCACGCCACAGACTGTCTGGTCCCCCCACCGCCACCCCCAGCACCAACGCTTGTCGCTCTCACATCCACCACTCCCTATCCCTTCCCCCTCCCCCTTCCCCGCCCGGCCGGCCTCCCAGGCGTTGAGTACCAGACATGGTGACCCGCTCCCCCCCCAAGACCCCTGCCCGGAGCGGCCAGCTGCATGTGGGCCGCCGGGCCTCACCAAGTGCCGGGAGGCCGAAGAACTTTTCAACAGGCGAAACCATTGGCGTCATGACGGCGGCCTCGGCGCATTGGGCGGAGTACCGCGGGAGTTGCACGGGGGACAAGAAGCGCCGCATGGAGGCGGTGATGCTGAAGGCATTCGTCGACGCAACCCCAGCCGCCGACTTGGAGGTAGCCCGCAACCGGTCAATCAAGAGTGTGGGTGGACAAGAAAATCAAGAACAAACGCTCGCGCTACAATGATGCGTGCAAGGACCTCAAGAAAACGGGGCTGAGTACGGCTGAAAAAGACGACATCCTTCTCAAGTTTGGAGGGTGCGTGCTTTTTGGGTTGTGCCGCTCGGCATTCAAGGGCTGCCGGTTTCCGCTCAATCTTCAGCCCGTGACCCTGTCTTGTTTGGCTCGGCACGCGCCGCGGACGGGGCACGGGCCTCAGCGGGCGCCTCCTCGAGTGCGGCGGTTGCGGGGGGCGCGGTGGGGGAGGCGGGCGAGACCGAGGGCGGCGGGCGCGACGGCGATGAAGGCACCGACGTGAGGGGATGGGACGACGGGGACAGGTCCGGCGTCGACGATGGGGAGTCGGACAACTCGGAGGATTCGGGTCGTGACGGCAGCATGGTCCCGCCCGGGGAGAAGACGGCAGCAGAGATTTCGGCGGCCTCCCCGCCCAATAAGGCCAAGAAGATGACGACCTCCGCGGCGGTGTGCAACAATTTTGAGTACAAACTGTCGTTGAAGAAAGCCGCCGCGGACGCGGCAGCACGCCGACGTGGAGGGGGGGATGGCGGGGGGGGTGGCGGCGGCTCTGCGACTGCAGACGGTCCGACAGATTGGGACGTGCGCCAGGCGGTCATCAATATGATGAACGCCTTTGCAGACAAGGCCCGCTGCGCGTAGCCGTACATTGTTGTTTCTGATCGTTCTTTTCTGGCGTGTCTTTCTTGTTTCATTGAAAATCCCGTTTTTTCTACCCCTACAGCATGTCTGCCCTTATTTGTCCTTGCGGCTGTCAAGGCTGACCCGACAATATTCGACATCGGGTCCCGCTCTATGACTGGACGACAGAATACAAGCCTCGACCACCCGGAATGATCAGTGATATCCTCGTATTTCTCTGAAAAAATCACGTGCCAGCATCTGCCAGCCTCCGTCGGCCTCATCCGCCCCCCTCCCTACCCACCCGTTCTCCAGTGACACAGCGAGGATGCACAGTCGTCTCAATCTCTTCTCTCTTCATTGGCACGGCCTTCGCCCTGCCAAGGAGGTCTTCATCTTTTTAAGCCTTCCACCAATGCAGTCGCTCTACCCACCCCCCCCATCACATCCCTCCCCCTGCCCCGTCCCACCGCACTCCCTCGGATACATTCTTAACACAGCAACCTACTAGCCCTCCGCCCACGGCAGGCCCAATGCCTTCACAGTCTCGATACGACGCTCACACCCTGCCACATGCGCCGTCTTGTCGGAGGCAGTCCATTCGACGTCTTCCACCGAGGCGTCACTGGAGACGTCCTCGTTCTCACCCTCATATGCCACATCCCGTGCCTCCAAAATTTGTGCAAAGCGGCACACATTTCTTGGACACGTGCCTCCAGGTCGGGGTGTGCGCAGATCATCCGTAGCACACGCCATCGGCCCTTAAGGCGGCCAAAACAATTCTCAACGACGACCCGCATCTTGGCGTGCAGATGATTGAACCGACGCATGCTGTAAACGTTTGGTCCATGCACTTCGGCCTCCCGGAAGGGAGTAAAAGGAGTGCGCAACAGAGCGGAAGACGTGCCAAGAAAGGAGAAGATAGAAGATCTCCTCCCAACAATGAGAAAAACAAAAGTCCTGGTTACGTCAATATTCCGTGTGTTTTCTCCAAGCTCTTTCCCAAGTTTCCTTCAATCTCGAGCGGGCAGGTCCCGCTGAAGCTTCAGCCGTCTTCCTTGTTTGCCAGTGCCTCACCCCCGACACCCCCCACCCCTCCAAACCTCTTAACTGAACGCAACGCAGGTCACACATACCAGGAAAGCAGTCAGAGCGAACCCTGCGTCGCCGAGTATGAACTCGCGAACCGATAGAGGGCGAGAGCTCATGTCCTCCTCGAACATCGACGCGTGCCAAGATCGGGTTCGAAGCTCCAGCGAGTCGCCCTGTGACCATGGCAGGCCACCAACAAAGTAGCAAACGCGGTGGGTGTCGCTGATGGCCAGCTTGAGGAGGGAAACTTTTGAGTTCTTGTCTGTATACTCCTCTTTGTGCTCCCCGTAAGGGGTGAGAATCTGGGTGTGGCAGCCATCCACAGCGCCACATCTACACCAAGAAGCACAAGAAGAGAATAGGCCAAAGAACAGTCAGTTAGACGATGTTCTCTCCCAGCCAGCATGTATAGATCACCGGCTCCGGCCATATAGGAGCAGCAGAGGAAAAAAAAACACGAAATGTACAGCCCAGCCCATCCGACGGCGTTGCCGCCGGTCATCTCGGAAAACTCGCAATTGATGCGAAGGCGCTCGGATTGAGTGGGCCACGAAGGAACGGGAAGCGCAACGAGCATGGCCTGGATGACATGATCGCAGAACTTCGAAAATGTCGACTGAGCGACATCAACGGCACCCGCAATCACGCCCTGTGGACCACCCTGTGCCATCCAAAAGAGCACAGCGAAAATGTGTCATGCGGCTGAGATCGCCGCTGGGCCACGACGGCCACGGGGCAGGTGCGGTTCAGTGAGAGATACCAACTCATCGAAATGGGCCGGGCTCATACGCACATCCCCAGAAAAACATCCCTGCTCGATGCTCTTTTAAAAAAAACGGCCCACCAGGTCACGCGCGTGTGGGGCAGCCCGGTTGGCCAAGCCGCATATACTCCCCACTCCGGCAAGCTCAGCCAGTCCGACGAGCTCGGCCGCCGCGCCAGAGCCCTCCTATATGGCACCGCAAACAGGTGAAAGAGTCTCGAGGGTGCCCAAGACACCGTCCCACTGCGCACGCTCGTGCGGCGCCAGTCTGCGGAGAAGCCCAGCAACTTTCTTCAGCCACACAGTGAGCGGAGCTCTCTCCCCCGCACTACACACTGGCGCACGCGCCTCATCGACATTAAGCACCATGGAGACCTCGCGCAAGTCAGGACTCACCCCCCCAACAACTCGTACTGCGTCACTGACAGCGCGCGGCAGACCGGCCATGGCTGAGGCAAGGCGTCGGTCCGATCCGGCACCTCCGCCGCGCAGTCGGATCGTGTCCGTGCTGTGGACCGCGCCGCAGCTGAGTGCGAAAAGCCAAGAGGGGGGAAGCGCCAGGAACGGTGCAGACCAGTGGAGCGAATGTAGGGGTGCCTTTATTAGCGAAGATTCTAGTAGGGATCCATTCGTGTTCTCAACGCTCAGCCAGCCACGTTGCATGGAATGGATGGCCCTAGTCAGTTTGATGGTCACCCTCTAGGCCATTTGATTGGATGATCCCATCTGGACGCCCAATCAAGAATATCCACGTTTCAGCATTTGATGGCTCACGATCGCTCTGGTCCAGATAGATTACACATGCAAGCGATTACAGATTCCTCCAAAAGCGTCTACAGATGCCTTCGGGGAACCCCCACTGTATATACTCCACTCAAGGGCCCAGAAATGGTCAGCAGCGCGCCTCTTTGCGGCAGTGTCAGCACTGCATCTCCGCTCTCTGCCGTCGTCTCGCCATCTCGCCATCTCGCCCCTCCGTCGGGCCTGTCACACCACCACTTCATCGTCATCACCGCACCGCCATGCCCTCTCTTCGACGCGCGCGCCGCATCCGCTCCTTCTTTGGGCCCGCACTCCACATCCGCCCCTTTTTTTGCCCCCCCCCCTCCCCCTTTGTTTGCGCCCGCGCGCCGCATCTGCCCCTTTCTCTGCTTCCCTCCCTCCCCCCATCCGCACGCCGTGCAAGTCGCGCTGTACTCACGTTCGATATTTTCCTCCATGCGTTCTACGTCCCCGTTCTCCCCCCCCGGCCCCTGCCGGGTGTTCACTCATCTCTTGTTGCATCTGCCGGCCCCCGCTGTCGAATTCCCCCTGTGTGTGGCGGCGCGCCGGGTGCTGTGCTTACTTGCTTTGCTGACCATTGCTTGATACTGAGAACGATGCGACAAAGATGAAGATATCAAATGGGGACCGAGAATGGGGACGCTACAACCAGAGAAGAGAAAAGGACGCAACGACAACTGGGTGAGAAAAAAGGGACTCAACGCCGTTGTGGTCAGAAGAGCAAAGGGAAAGGACGACTAGCCGCCATTAAAGTGACGAAGCTCGGAATTCTATGACAGCATCGAAAAGACACGCTCCCTCAATGTACAACACTTATGCTGAATAATACATCACAATGCCAATTACTCTCCATCACCACAGCAACATGACACTTCACATGAATCAGCTACTTCACCCATTCTACATATTGTGTAGACTGGGCGAAGCAGCTGGTTCGTGCGACGGAAAACACATGGGAAAAGTGCACACTGAGAACCACTGCACTGCGCAGATTTCCAGCTTGTGGGGGGTGGCGCTCCGGCCGTGGTGCGGACACTGTCCAGCTCACTCCCACCTCGGCCGGGACCAGTACTATGCCTCACAGGCAGTGAGAGTTTTCCGTATGTCCGACACGAAACAGCAGAGCACGACAGGCCGGGAAAATGTGGCCATCCATTGCGTCCGTGAAGGAAGGCCACGGCGCGGCAACATATGGACAATGCACATCTTCCTGAGGGACGGAGACGTCGGTACCATCCTGAATGGTGCAGAATCTCACCAACCGCTGGATGCTACGGAAGTGAGGGGCACTCTGCATCATTTTTTGCTTCATTTCCTTCGACGTCGACTGGGACAGAGTACCGTTTACAGTGGGTGGAAACAAAGTGCGGACTGGTGATTGCTGAAGTGTTCTAAAACTGTGTGTCTGTGTTCTCACGAAAAGTGGAAGCTTCGCTAGTAATACCTGGTCCCTGCCCTGGAGGACCTACTTGTTGTGCTTCTCACAAAATCTGGATCCGCAAAATCCGCTTCAGCATCATGAACCGCCCCCTGAGCCAATGAAACAGTGATTTTGCAACGGAAGCTGATGCACCGAGGTCCAGTTTTTGTGAGAAGCACAATATTGTTGTCTTCCCAATTTTGGCCGATGTGGTCGAAGTCAAGAAGGGGTCTGGGTCAACTGCCCATTGCTCAATCAACTTTGTCCGGCAGAGTGGATGGCTGAGACGCTGTTTCAAACTGTTGATCACCCCTCTTGGCATCGACGGGATCGGCCAAAATTGGGAAGACAGCAATATTGCTCTCTTCCCAATTTTATCCGATGCCGTCGATGTCAAGAGGGGTGATCAACTGTGCAAAACAGGTTCTCAGCCATCCATTCAGCCGGATAAAGTCGTTCGACCAATGGGCAGTTGACCAAGAGCCTGTCTCGACTTCGACCACATCGGCCAAAATTGGGAAGACAGCAATAGTAGGGGTGAACGGTGGAGGAGGAGCGCGCGGACAAGGGCGCCCATCCAAGTCGACCACCGCGGGGCAATGAGTCGCGCCCAAGGTGCTCCTATATATTTGTTTTCGAGCAGTCCGAGTTGTTATCGCGGAATGAGGCGGATGTGGCGGAACTGTCTCAGGATCTGGCAAGGGTCGTGAATAGTCCTCAGGGGGGACGGAGGCGCGTGGCTCAGTGCCTTCTTCTGGTATGCGCTGTGCACACCCAGTTAGGGTGGCTCCTAGAGCTCTGCGCATTACATATGGCCTACGAAAATGGACCTGCAACGTGCAGACAGCTGGGTGGCCGAGAGGAAATTGTGACGCGACACAATTTTCATCCTGCCTGAACAGGGTAATGCGGAGGGGGGGGGGGCTGTGCGGCCCCGAATTGATCAAGACCGGAGAGTTGCCGTTGGAGGCCAAACAAATTAATTGAGCCGAAATCTCGTGCGGGCGGTGCAGCAGTTAGTTGAAGACGATGGGACGGCGGCAGAAAAGTGAGTCGGGAGCACATCCGAACGAGAAAACCCACCCCATACTCCACGAGCCGCCTCTCACACTCACTTGCGTCTTGCCAAGCGCCACCCGCCCACATATTGTGCCGCCAACCCACTGGCACGAACACAAAGTTCCCACGGGATGCAGCATTTACCATCGCTCAAGACAGAAAGAGGAGCAGGCGTGCCGCCAACCACCACCGCCGATGGACACATACCCTCCACACTCTACGTGCCATTGGTACCCGCCACGCGTGTAGGCCGACGAGGAAGAGAGAAGAGAGAGGAAAAGAGAGAGCACCAATGCTGACTGGGAGAAGCATCCGGGAGGCAGCAGGTCCAATCAGCACAGGTGGCACGGCATCCGGGGGCGGTTATGGGGTGAGGGAGGAGACAGCATGCAGAGAGGCAATGTGATGGATATGGTGTGAGAATGGGGTGTGAGAAATCGCGGGGTGCTCAGTGATCATCGAGAGGGTATGCGAGTGCACCAGTCAATGGAACAGTTGAGGGCGGGCGCTTGGACAATAGGCGGTAAACGCACTTTGGTGGCTGTCTGCTGCAGTGAGCAACGGGTAGTGGCCGCGAAGGTGTTCACTCCTTGTTGAAGCAATGGCAACCATGGGGGCACGAGCGACGTGAACTCAAGTGTGCGCGCCGCGCCTCTGCAACCAGAAAACCATGGCCTTGTGTGCTGTGAGTCCAACGGCTGCAGCTGTGTCACAGCTGGGGCCGTCGCGTCGCGCGCACAGGCCGAGTCCTGGAAAAAAGCGCGCACATGTGCGGCCACGTTGTTTTCGTCTCCAGATCTGGCTCGAAAGCTCTGCATATTCAACATCACACTGACAGCATCAACCAGAGCCAATAGATAGCCAGAATTCGGCGTCTACACCAATGGATGGCCAGATTTGCTCTAAGAGCCGCTCCACAGTGTATTAACTCGGTATGTGTGAAGACCGGCGGGCAGTTGTGAACTCCACGTGGCGCCCGGTGAACTCCACGTTGCGGCTGTGAACTCCACGTTGCGCCCCAGTGACCAAGTTCACTGCAATGCTTGCCAATTTCAACACTGGTACCGTCGGATTGGCGCTCATTGGAATGCGCATTGTAATTGCCTGTATTTCTTCGTCAAACTCGGTTTCTTTGCGTGGTTTGCGCCTGGAAAGTTTCGGAGAAGGAAACTCAGTTGTCTCCCGGCGAGGTTCCCGCCACGGCTTTTGGAAAGGCAGGTACTTGCCTGCATCGTTAATTCCCGACCGACAGTCACAGCGAGACGACATCTGCACGCAGGTCCTTTCCTTTCCGCGTCCCCCGCCCAGCTCGATCCATCGCCAGGCACCGTGCCTCCATCGGAGTATCCGTTGCTGTCTCCACAAGCCACTCACGATGGCATTTGATGCCACTATCGTCTCTTGTGGTATCCTTTCCACGCCTGACCCCATCCACCTTCCCCCCGACCCCACGCGCCCTGCCCTGTCGGCTCTATGTGCGGCACGTGGGATGACGTTGCCTCTCCACCCCACACTGGCATCCCTGATCAAGCTCGTCGCGTCGTACAACGCGAACTTGCGGCTGGGAGGGGACTACAATGTCAAAGCCATGCTGTTGCACTCAAAGAAGCGCGCAGGCGGCGCCGCGTTGCGTCGATGCGTCGTGCGTGACCTTATCTCCTTTCGACATGCGTTGGTGCACGAACAACGGGCGTCTCGAGTCCATCCCGCACTGCCTACGGTGAGGGCAGTGCCGACGGCACCCCCTCTCCCCGTCGGCGCTTCTTCAATTCTCGTTTCTCCTCCACGTGTAGACGTCTCGCCGGACACATCGGACGCTATGATGGCCGTCTCTCGCGCGCGGTTGGCGTTTGAAATGGAGCAGCATCGGGTTAATATGGAGCTCGCCAAGCGTCGACTGGATTTTCAGGAGCGCTGTTGGGCAGCTCAGAGTGACGCCAAGGTACTTACGATGACGTCAACCCCCCGCCTCTCCGTACCTGTTCGGCTGACGCCCTCCTTCATTAGCGCTCCGCATCTCCCCGGCTTGTCTTCCCCCGTACCCCCTCCGCCGCCTTCTGTTCCTCCTGCCGTGCTCCCCGGCATTTCACCCTATCTACCCACCGGTGCTCTTGGTGCTCTTGCCTGTACCCCCCGCCCACCGCTGCTGGTCGACGTGGCCACCCCTCCGGGCTCCTCTTCCTTCCCGCTCGCGGTGCCGTCGACGGCCATCGAGCCCCCGTTGAGGGGCCCACTCATGGACGTGCTGGGCACTATTGTGGCGCTCGGGCACGGGGACCCGTCGTCTCGTGGTCTTTTTTCCGGACTGGAGGCCATCAACGCGGCATTGGCCGTCACACTTCGCGAGTCGACACTGCAAACTAGTCTGAGCAAGCTAAAGAAAGTGCACAATATCTACGTGCGCATGCTGGCGTGGACCGTAGACGTGCTTGGAGAAAGCTGCCGCACGGCGCTGACTCTTCCTGAGTTGTACGTCCCCGAGGATATCTTCTGCTTCTCCCGTTCCCAGAGGGAAGCGCTGGAAGTCGCTTTTGGGGCAGTGGACAACCGACTTGCGCCCGCCCGTCCCGACTCCCGACCTTTTGGTAGTGCCTCCTTCTCTACACTGCGTGCCTGTTTGCAGGGAAGAAACCAGTCGCGCCGCCGCTCCGTGGCGATCGACAAGCTGCAGAGTCCCATCTTCAAGAACAAGACCTCCGCGGCCCGGGCGCATTGGCGCAAGACGTACAACCTGGTGGCGTGACCAATAAATGTGCTTTTTTTGTTATCGCGGTACCGCTGATTACCCGCTACCAATGTCGGAGGCTGCGCACGCACGATAGCATGCTTGAAACCCGACAAAGCAGACACGGATTGAAGACACCGACGAAAAAAAGAAGCGTGCACGCCAAGGCACACTGCCTTGAGTGGGAGCACGCACGTCCTCCTCGTGTATGTGCCCTCTCATTGTCGAGGCCAGAAAAACAGCCCCCGCCTCTCGCCACCACAACCGCCGCCACTGTCGGCGGTGGTGGGGTTCAAGGTTCTCTGCAGCCGCCGCCGCCACTGCCACCGCCGCCGCTCCCGCCCCCCTGACATCCGCCGCCGATCCCATCGACGCCCCCCGCCCACTCCCCGCCCCCACCCGCCCCCGCCACCCGGCAGCGGCGTGTGGACCACCGCCGTGAATCGGGTCCAGTCGGGACAACGCATGTCGACGGCGGCGAGCAGCCGGCGTATGCAATTCTGAGGACAACGGCTCCGCGTAGACCTTTCCCATTGCGCACCCGCCGACCGCCGTCGCGCGGCTGACTCCGTCCGCGTCCGCCAGTTCGGCGCTGACCAGTCCGGCGGGGGCTACCACGAGGTCCTCAGCACCTCTCGCTGGTGCGGCGCCGAGCGCCACGAAGAAGCCCGCGGGGAACTGGGAGAGGAAGCAGCCCACGGTGCGCCACGCCGTGCACTGCAGCTTGTCGCAGCCGCCGTTGGCACCGCCCGCGCCGCCGCCGGCACCGATCGTGGCGCCGCCGCAGCAGCGGCCCCCCCCCGACACTGACTGGCCGCCGCCGCCGCCGTGCTAGCGGCAAGAGCCGCTGCCGCCGCCCCCCTCCGACAGCAACTTGCCGTCCCGGCCACCCCTCCACACAGACACGCTGCCGTCGCCGCCGCGCTGGCAGCAACCGCCGCAGCCGTGGCTCTCCCGCGACACTGAATGGGGCGCGGCCGTCGCCACCCAGCCAGCAACAGCGGCGGCCACCGCTCCCCCCTGGCATCAAAGTTCCGCCGCCGCCGCCGCGCCGGAACCAACAGCCGCTCCCGCCGCCCCACTACGACACGAAGGCGCCGGCGCAGCCCCCGCGCCGGCGCCAGCAGCCGCGGCTGCCACGCCTCCCCCACAACAGCCTGCCCCCGCCACAGCGCCCCCGGAACCGACACCCAGGGCAGTCGCCCCCCCGCGACAGCGACTTTCCCCCGCCGCCGCCGCACCAGCAGAAACAGCCGCCGCCGGCGCCCTCCTCCAACAATAAACGGCAGCCGCCGCCGAAGCGGAGCCAGCAACAGGCGCGACCGCCGCCCCCCCCCGACACCAGCTCTCGGGCGCCGCCGCCGCACCTAGAGCAGCGGACGCCGCCGCCGCCCCGCCCCGACATAGAGTTGCCGCCGCCGCCGCAGCGCAGCCAGCACCACGCGCGGCCGAAGACGGCACCGGACACCGAATTTCCACCGCCGCCGCGGTGAAGCCAGAAGCAGCCGCGGCCGGCACCCACCCCTGACACCGACATGCCGCCGCCACCCCCGCGCCGGCAGCAATACCCACCGCCTCCGCACCCCCCGACACCGAATTGCCGCCGCCGCCACCGCGCAGGCAGCAACAGTCACTCCCCCCAGCCCACCACGTCACCTACTTCTCGTCGCAGCCGCCGCCCCCACTCCAAACCAACTTGCCTTCGCTGCCGCCGTGCCGGTAGCAACACCGACAGCCGCTGCCGACACCCCGCACAGACACAGAATTTCCACCGCCGCCGCCGCCCAGCGAGCAGCAGCAGCGGGCGCTACCCCCCCGTGACACCGACGTGCCGCCGCCGCCGCCGCGAGGCCAGCAACAGGCTCGGCCGCGGCCCCCCCCCGGCGCCGATTTGCGGCCGCCGCCGCA
>Ga0209831_1004048_pt1 | contig 11753 bp, 9 predicted proteins | sample Maine_Asex4_meta_FD_187451 | JGI IMG/M metagenome (GOLD analysis project Ga0209831, IMG submission 187451) | Marine algal microbial communities from Maine, USA - Maine_Asex4_metaG (SPAdes) (version 2) | ecosystem: Host-associated > Algae > Red algae > Unclassified | place: Maine, USA | collected...
AGGTATCACTTAGCCCTGAAAGGGCGAAATTTCAAGTTATATCGCCCTTTCAGGGCTGGCGAAGTAGATTTATTCCGAGCAATGGGCTGACACCCATTGTTATAATATGTCGTCCCGTTGGGACTTGCGACAAAATTATATTTCGATGAAAATGATTTCTCATTCAGAACCAATCACCCCTGCCTCCAAAGGGGGAGATAGTTCGCGTTCTAATTTCGCAGATAACATATTTATTTGATAATAAGTCAAATACATATTATAAAAAATAATTGTTCAGTAGAATACCCCAAATGAAGAAGTTATTTTCTTTCACTAAGTGAAACATATAAGAAAAAGAACAATTCAGACGGGTAGATTATTTTTTTCGTCTTCCCTTATTCAATATTTCGAGCAATAAATTTTCATGCGTTTGCCCTTGACTCTAATAGTGGTGCTACCGCTCTACGGGCGCACCTCCTTTAGAGTCTTAGTGCCATTTTGGCAGTAAAAATGTAATGGTACGGGATTTGAAAAACCATTAAAAACTAATTCACTTTACAAGTCAAATTAATAAAAAAATATGAAAAAAGGTAATATTTCAGTACAGACGGAGAATATATTTCCTATCATCAAACAGTTTCTTTATTCTGACCAAGAGATTTTTCTCCGCGAATTAATATCGAATGCCGTTGATGCCACTTCTAAAATAAAAACCCTTGCATCTAAAGGCGAAACTACGGGCGAACTCGGTGATTTGACCATCGAAATCAAACTGGATACTGATGCTAAAACACTGACCATTAGCGATAAAGGCATCGGAATGAGCGAAGAGGAAGTACAAAAGTACCTCAACCAAGTTGCCTTTTCGAGTGCACAAGAGTTTTTGGAAAAATACAAAGAGGAGAGTTCGATTATCGGACATTTCGGTTTGGGTTTTTACTCGGCATTCATGGTGTCAGAGAAAGTAGAAGTCATCACAAAGACCTATAAAGACGGAAAATCCATCAAATGGACTTGTAAAGGCGATCCGGAATATACCATCGAAGATGCTGACAAAACGTCACGTGGTACAGACATTGTGTTGCATATTGGCGAAGACAGTACAGAGTTTTTGGAAAAAAGCCGTATTCAAGGTTTGTTGGATAAATACTGTAAGTTTTTGCCGGTTGAAATCAAATTCGGCACAAAAACCGAAACGATTTATGAAGGAGAAGGAGAGGAGAAAGAAGCAAAACAAATCGAAACGGAGAATATCGTCAATAATCCGAATCCGCTCTGGAAGAAAAAACCAAACGAGTTGACGGATGAAGACTATAAGGCATTTTACAATGAATTGCACCCGCATAGCGCGCCGCCTTTATTCTGGATTCACCTGAATATTGATTATCCGTTTAACCTGACGGGCGTTTTATATTTCCCAAAATTGACGAATAATATTGAGGTACAGAAAAACAAAATCCAACTATACTCCAACCAAGTATATGTGACAGATAATGTGGGCGAAATCGTACCAGAATTTCTCACCTTATTGCATGGTGTGATTGATTCGCCGGATATTCCTTTGAATGTATCGCGTAGTTATTTGCAGAGTGATAAAAGCGTGAAACAAATCACGAGTTATATTACGAAAAAGGTAGCGTCTAAGTTGGAAGAGATGTTCAAGCAAGACCGCGAGAATTTTGAGCAGAAATGGGAAAATATGGGTGTTTTTGTGAAATATGGCATGTTGTCGGAAGAAAAATTTTATGAGAAAGCAGAAAAATACGCTTTGCTCAAAAATGTCAATGACCAACATTTCACGATAGAAGAATACCAAGAAAAAATCAAACCTACACAGACTGACAAAAATGAGCGTTTGGTGATATTATACACCAATAATCCGGCAATGGAGTTGGATAATTACACCACTGCGGCGCAAGGTGCGGGCTACGATGTCTTAAAGTTTGACCAACCGCTTGACAATCACTTTATCCAAAAACTCGAAACTTCGCTCGAAGGCGTGACCTTTACGCGCGTCGATTCGAATACGCTCGACAAGCTCATCGACAAGGACGAAAAACGCGAATCCGTCCTCAATGAAAAGCAGCAGGAAAAAGTGAAAACCGTCTTTATGGAACAAGTCACGGATATGGGCGCGAGTGTTTCACTCGAAGCCTTATCGCCTGACGAACAGCCGGTTATCATCACCAAGCCGGAGTTTATGCGTCGTATGCGTGAGATGTCCGCTATGCAAGGTATGGACATGGGCGCGATGCCTGATTCGTATAATGTCGTGGTGAATACCAACCACCCACTTATCGCAGAACGCCTCCTCAATGCAAAGAAAAAGCAACCTGATTTGGCAAAGCATTTGTATAATCTCGCACGCTTGAATCAAGGGATGTTGCAGGGTACAGAGTTGGCAGATTTTATTAATAAGAGCATTGAATATTTGACGAAGTAATCGTCATACAAATATCATATTATTTGTGACAGGACATTTTTCTATGGAAAGGTGTCCTTTTTTTTGTAAATAAACAGGTAATTTTATACATCTAATTTTAATCACAAAAAACTACCTTACAATCTATTAAATATTACAAATATTATTTTTTACTAAAAATAAACACGTAAATAGAATCAAAATTTGTCTGTATCGTATCGAAAAAGTATATAGTTTTACGATAAGTTATTTCCTAAATCTAAAATCGTTATTTATGAAGAAGTATTTAATTCTTCTGTTGACGCTGTGCTTATTTGCGTACTCATGCGAACAACAGAACATGACCACCGAATTGCTTACCCAAAATGATACTCTCACCGATAGAGGACAGCTCTGTAACCTAACTCAAATTCCACTCTATATTCCACCGATAACGAATGTGCAAGGCAATATAGATTTCGCCACTGCATTTCCAATTACCGAAAGTACGGATTACGAGTCGTTTAATAACGTCAATGTAGCTGTTCAAAATATTTCTTATAGTGTAAATGGAACACCAACAACAGGCTCATCATTTGCGCAGCAAAATGATACAAACTACAATTTAAAAATAGGTGTTACCTATCAAAACGGGGCATCTTGGGCTACGGATGAGTTTTCCATACAATTTAAAGTCAGCAACGGACAATTGATATGGGAAAGCCGCAATTCCTGCTTGTATGACGACGGCAGAAACAATGAAATTGACTCCAGAACTATTCAATCCGTAATTATAGCTGATTAAGCACTCATCTTGGAGGAAAGCACTCAAGCCGTAATATATTTCGGTTTGAGTGCAAAATTATCTTTCACATCAATTCTTCAGCTTTTTCTATAAGCCATCTCTTGGCAGTGACATTATTACAAGACTTAATCCTTTCTAAAATCGGAGCTACATTAGGTCTGTATTTTATGTGGCGTATATTTTCCAGTTCACATGCAAATCTGATGAAATTCTGTATCTCCTCAACAAAATTTTTGGCAAGTTTCCTACTGCGAAGGCTTCTTCGTAAAAAGTCTTTAAAAGCCTGTGCAAAGGGATTGAATAATTTACTAAATTCCAGTTCATAATAGCACCGTAGCCGGAGTGTTCGGTCGTAAACTTCATGGAGTGGGCTACGGAATTTAGTATGCAACAATCTATCTATAACCTGCTCATATAATCTGTCTTGAAAATCCACAATTGCGTGAGCAATAGACATAAAAGCCTCTCCTTCATCCTCGCTTAAAGTAATCCCAAAGGTATCAATAAAATACCTCGCCCAGTCCAAATCTCCAAAGGAACAAGCCGTACTCACTATATTCAAAAAACGGAAACCGGACAAATTTTCTTCCCTAAAAATCCATCGTTTTTCTATGGCTTGTTTGTTCAATTCAAACGCCCTTCGGTGTGCCTCACGTTTATCAACTGTCCTATCACGCAAAGAAATATGATTCAGTAAATCTATCAAATCATTGCGTTCCGACTCATCAAATGACAATACATTCTCAATAAACTGTTCTTCCAAGTGGGGATAATTTTGAAAATGTTCGTTTACAAGTACATCAAGCAACTCTGCCAAAAACTCAATCTGACTATCCTGCAAAGACTTATTATTTTCAAGAATTTCGCGGATGAGGTATTGTTTTTTGATAAAGTTTGCGCCTGATATATTCACAAAATCTTCTGATATTTTAAGGCAAGAAGTCCAGAATAATTTTTCGGCAAAATAATACTTATCCAACTGTTGAATTAATACCTCGTAAGTAATCAAACTTTTATCGGTTTGCACATAATTAGGATGCGTAAAAGCTATCTTTTTCAACAAATATTCATGGTGCAACTGTTTTATTCCCGATGGCTTTTCGCGTTCCCATTCCTTCTCAATTTTTTTGATTTTTTTGAAAAAAAAGTCATCCAATTTACGTCTTTTATAGGCTTCTAACAGCAAAAAATCATATTGCTCTTCTTGCCTTTCCAATTCCTGTTGTACCAAAAAATGTTTTAAGAGAACACCTATGCTGCTCTCCAAATCCGACACTTTTCTAATTGGGTCGGCAGCCTTGGAAAACAGATTATGAGCAATAGATGCACGATTCGTTTTTTTATCAGGAAATTTAGGGTAGTATTTTTCCAAATAATCAAAAAAAACAATTCTATCCTGCGACATTCTTTTGGCTGTTCCTTTCAGATAACGACCAAAAGCTCTCATTTCCTCAGGGCTAAGTGTTCTCAAAACCTTGATTAATTCTTTATTTTTCATTGTGAAGTCAAATTGCAAATATCGGAAAGAAATATTTTTGTGAGGCTAATGTAAATATTCGTCACCTATTTAAGAAAAAAATACAACAAAATCATTATATTTTTAAACGAATTTAACAAATATAAACACGTAATTTTAGGAGAAAACACCAAAATACAAGTATCTGTAATTCAGTATTTTACTCAAATGAAAAAGAAAATATTACTCAATTTTTATCAAAACAAATCGGCTTTTTTGAGTCAAATCAGTATTGCATAAAAGTATAAAAAAATCGAACATTACAATATGATTTAGAGAGAAAGCAAAGTAAGATGTGTATAGGTTTTGGAAATAACTTTGCTTTATCCACTCTCGAATCAAAAAAACATCAACTTTATCAAGAGTTCATAAAGACGGTCACACGGTCTTGTCTTTGTCCGAACATACTCTTTAGGGAGAGATTGTTCGGCTCTCTTTAAATCAAAAAACACCTAAAACAAAATAAAGCACTCATGAATGAGTAAACCCCAAAGAACTGTCCTAAATTATGGTTTATGCAGGATATTCAATACAAAAGAATATCCTGCCATTTTACCAAAACCAAAGAAACGGCAAAAAAAATCAAGTCGGACAAAAAAAAGAAGCCTACTCACCGCTGTCACGGTATGTAAGCCTCGTATCTCTCGCTAGAGAGGATTACAAAGATATGGCTTTTTTTTGACTTTTTCCACTTGTGGGAGTTGATTTTTCCGCTGCTCCCTTACCGAAGCGGAAGTTAATCTTTTATTTAAATTATTTTTACTATGAAAAAGCTATTATTCCTTTTATTAGTCTTTACAGCAATTAGTATGCAAGCCGTCGCTGCTTGCGGTTTTGAAAGTGTCAGCGTAGATGGTTGTTGTGTCACCTTTGAAGTTATCGAAAACGGTTATGATTATACCGTAGATATGGGAGACGGAACAGTGCTCACCGAGTCTGGCGAATATTGCTATTCTGATAACGGAAACTACCCACTCGTATTGACTTACTTTAAAGACGGTGTACCAAGGTGCGGGGCTACATACAACATACAAGTAACAGATTGTGGTGGTATCTCCTGCGATGATTGTGGTTTGGATCCGGGCGAAATTATCACTGAATCAACAAATGACCCTTGTACATTTCGGTTTACAAATAATGCTTCCAGTGTAATTGCTCCTTGCGAAATTGTTGATAGAAACTGGACAGCCAACGGCACAATAACCGAATTAGCAGGAGGACTTTTTGCAGAAATCGTTTTTGACAGTCCCGGAACTCACGAGGTTTGTGTTGATGTTGTGGCAAGCACAGGCACAGAAACCTGTGTCGAACAAGTGTGTACTTTTGTAACTGTATCTGAAGATTGCGGTGGTGTCTCCTGTGAGGACTGCGGTTTGAATCCGGGCGAAATTATCACTCAATCAACCAACGACCCTTGTACATTTCAGTTTACAAATAATGCTTCCGGTGTAGTTGCTCCTTGCGAAATTGCTGATAGAAACTGGACAGCAGAGAATGGCACAGTAACTGAATTTGCAGGTGGACTTTTCGCACAAGTTACTTTCAACGGACCGGGAACCTACGAAGTTTGTGTAGATGTTGTCGCAAGTACAGGCACAGAAACCTGTGTCGAACAAGTGTGTACTTTTGTAACTGTATCTGAAGATTGCGGTGGTGTCTCCTGTGAGGACTGCGGTTTGAATCCGGGCGAAATTATCACGGAATCAACCAACGATCCTTGTACATTTCGGTTTACCAATTGGGGACCTGAGGTAGTTTCTCCTTGTGAAATCCTTGAAGGAAACTGGACAGCAGAGAATGGCACAGTAACGGAATTTGCAGATGGACTTTTCGCACAAGTTACTTTCAACGGACCGGGAATCTACGAAGTTTGTGTAGATGTTGTCGCGAGTACAGGTACAGAAACTTGTGTCGAGCAAGTGTGTACTTTTGTAACTGTATCCGAGGATTGTGGTGGTGACACAGGATGTGACGATATTTGCAAGTTAAACCCCGGCAGTATCAAGGAACATTTCGCGCCTGACCCTTGTACTCGGTTAGTTTCAAGTTACGGATCCGCAGTACATTTTCCTTGTGAAATTGTTGACTGGAACTGGACAGCGGAGAATGGTACGGTGACAGAATTGGCAGGTGGAATTTTTGCACAAATTACCTTTAATGGACCGGGAACTCATGAGGTTTGTGTAGATGTGGTGGCAAGTGATGGCACACAAACGTGCGTCGAAACCGTTTGCATAGATGTCTTCATATCTGAAGAATGTATCGGATGCGATGTAATCGACGACAAAGAATGTAACGAAGGGGCACGAGTGTATCAAGACACAGAGTTTATTCAAGCCAATGTCTACCCTAACCCTGCTAATCAATACATCACCTTTGAAATCTTCACATTTGAAGAAACAGAAGCTCAAATCTCGCTGATAAACAGTCAAGGGCAGGTCATTCGCAGCTATACTCAGCAGTTCGCTGCCGACACTACACAATTCACTATAAACGACCTAAGCGCATTGTCAGAAGGTGTTTATTTTTACCACATTCAAATGGGCGACCACACCAAAACCGGAAAAATATCCATATTCAAATAGCGACTTTCTTAAAGGGCTATAATTCATCGGTGTATCAAAGTAATTTGATACACCGTTTTTTTATGCTAAATTTGAACCTCAAAATAACTATCGTCTATCAACCATAGACTACGGACTAAATAATACATGAATTTTTCATCGAAACTAATAGAAGACTCCGTCAATGCCTTTGCCACTTTGCCTGGCATTGGTAAAAAAACGGCATTGCGTCTCACGCTGCATTTGCTCAATATGCCGCCAGAGGTAAGCGAATCACTCTGCGAACCAGTATTGAAAATGCGGCAAAATATTCAATTTTGTAGCACCTGTCACAATATTTCTGATGATGTGGTGTGCTCAATATGTAGCGATAGATCGCGCGAGAAATCGGTGATATGTGTGGTCGAAAGTATCCGCGATATTATGGCAATTGAAAATACGAACCAGTATAGAGGCTTGTTTCATATTTTGGGTGGTGTCATTTCGCCGATAGAAGGCATCGGACCAAGCGATTTGAACATTAACACGCTGATAGACAGGATAAAAGCAGGCGAAGTAAAAGAGATTATCATGGCAATCAGCCCCACGATAGACGGCGAAACAACGATTTTTTATCTCTCAAAACAACTCGCCGAATTGCCCGTGAAAATCACCACACTCGCACGCGGTATCGCCTTTGGCGGCGAACTCGAATACGCCGACGAACTCACTCTCGGACGCTCTATTGCCGCAAGGCTTCCCTACGGGAAATAGTTTATAAGTTTATAAGTTTATAGAGTTTATAAAGTTTATAAAGTGATTAAATTTCGCGTAGCGAAATTCTGTAAACTCAATAAACTCGATAAACTCAATAAACTTAATAAATGTCAACAAAAAAAGGAGCCATCCCGAACATTATCGAGACGGCCCTTCATCCAAAAAACAAAAAACACGCTTAGCAATATCTTGTCAACAGACAATAATTGCCGAATTCTAATATTTTCTTCCACTGTTTCCTTATGTATTTTGCTTTTATATTGGATTGAATCAGCAAATACCAGTATTTAAGAGGTTTTTACAATACAAAAAATGAGTAGGTTGTGACAGGATTTTAATGTGCTTTAGTCTTGCTATTTTTTCATTTTAACTTGATTAAGTGCTTTTTTTATGATAATTTATAATTCCTTAAAAACAATCAACTCAGGGGAATTTATATTCATATAAATTCCCTTGTTCCTGATACTTAGAGCATGCTCTAAATATAATCGAAATTATGCGAGATATAAAAATAAGATGGAATTTACTGCTTGCTGCTTATTGTTTATTGCTGTTTTCTACACCAATTTTTGCCCAAGAAATTTTTGTTTCAGAAAGCAGCAGCATTCGAAATGATGATGCTTATGTGATTATTGGAAAAATCGACGAGCATATTTTGTTATTTTTGGATAAGGCAGACAGCTACGAACTCAAGGCTTATGATGAGGAGATGAAGGAAGCATGGACGAAAGACATAGTATTGGAAAACAAGCGTGCTAAAATACTGACTATCAGTGAATCAAAAGATGATTTTACTATCATTTATCGGTACAACAAACGCGGTAAAATACTTACACAAGCTAGGAGGTTTGACGCCAAAGGTTTTATAGTGGAGAAGGATACGGTCAGTATGTTGCCCAATCGCGGCTTTTATTCGATAGAAGACCATACGGTTTCGGAAGACAGGCGTTTTGTGCTAATTTACGAATTTGAATTTAACACACGTATACATGCCATCGTGTACGATGTTCAAAATATGAAAACGGTTTTACACAAAGTTTTTAGTATTAATGACCTTGATGTTGACCGCGATTTTGTAGAGGCAACTGTCGATAATAAAGGAAAACCCTATTTTATTTTCTCGAAAGATAATCGGCGCACAAAACGTGACAAAAATCGCTTTTATATTATTTCGTATGATTATGAAAAACAATTCGCAGAGGAAGTAAATGTGTCGATGAGTGGGCGAGTTTGGTTTGATGTACAATTTAAATACGATAACCTGAATGAGCAAATGGTGGGCGCAGGACTATTTCTCGATAAGCGATATACAGAAGCCACGGGCTATTTTTATCTAAAATTTGATACTAAAAATGCAGACACACAAGAGATTCATTTTCATGATTTTGACCCTAAATTTGTTGTAAGAGCCATCGGCAAAGAAACCAAACATCGGAGCATCGGGGAAGTCAGTGTGCGCGATTTGGTGTTGAGGCAAGATGGCGGCGTGCTGATGGTAGCGGAGCGCAATCGCTTTTACTCACGCACCGGGTCGATGCTCGGCAATGCCTACGCGCCTATTGAAAACCAAAGCTTTCGGATGGATTATCATTATGAAGACATTTTGTTATTTGCCATTCATCCCGATGGAAAATTGCATTGGAATGATGTGCTGCAAAAACGCCAATTTTCGCAAGACGACGATGCACGTTTTTCTTCTTATTTCCTCATGCACACGCCACGCAGCTTACGTTTTTTGTATAATGACGAAATTCGATACAAAACCACGATTAACGAATATCTTGTCGGCATCACCGGAAACCAAGAACGTAATAGCATCTACAATACCGAAACGAACGATGTCTCGCTCCTCCTCCGCAAAGCCAAGCAAGTCGCTGCAAATGAAGCAATTATAGCCAGTGAGCGACGAAGCAACCTCAAGTTGACAAGGCTTGTTTATTAGTTTATAAAGTTCATAACTAACCATGCACCCAACCGTATAAACCTTCCAAACTCTACTGCTTAAGGATGAAAAGATAATAAACGCTACATCTTCACGCCGTTATTTTTTCTTTACACGAGCCAAATTTGACGCGTCCCGAATGCTTTCGAGATAAGGAAAATTTGGTGAAGTATAAAAAAAAAGAACAAGTCAAGACGTAGTGTTTATTGTTTTTTCATTCCTAATAAACTCCACGAACTCAATAAACTTCATAAACTAAGTAAACTCAATAAACTAATTTCTTACCTTTGCCACAAAGTCCATAGCTTTACGACCAACTATGGACTATCGACTATGGACTATCGACTAACAATCAGTGCTTCAACTATTTAGAAACAACCAGCCGTACACCGCCTTTTTTGTGGCATTATACGCGCTTTTATTATACTCTCATTTCCTGATTTTGCCAATGGCGAAGCAGCCGCCTGCACCCTCCGGCGTACTCGGCGAGTGGGTGATATATCACGTGAATACTTGGGGCGGATGGTCAAAATTTTTGGCGTACTTGCATATTGTAGGACAGGCTTTATTGGTCAATTTTATTGTCAACCGCTACAAAATGCAGCCTGACCCAACCTACCTTCCGGCGATGGGTTATGTGCTCGTGATGGGTTTCTTTCACTATACGCCGGGCTTAAATGCCGTTCTTTTCGCCAATACTTTCTTCATCATAGCGATATGGGAATTGTATAAAATTTATCGGGAAAACAAATGTGCAGACAATATCTTTAATGTCGGATTTTGGTTGGCAGTGGGGAGTTTGTGCTACTTACCCGTGGGGGTGTTTTTACTTTTGGGACTTGTGGGCATGTTGATGTTGCGAAGCTCTGGTTTCAAGGACTATCTCATCTTGTTTATTGGCTTTTTTATACCCTATTTTTCGGTAGGAACAGGCTTTTTTCTGACCGATAGCCTACCTGAATTTTTTGAACGACAATTCTCCAATAATATAGGTGTAAAAGACTTTTTGACCCGCAGAAATCTCGTCGAATACCTCAAACCTGCCGTTACTGTATTGGCGATTATCGGCTTTGCTGTGGCATCGGGCAACCTAAATACCCGTACAAATGCACAAGCACAGAAAAACTTTAGTTTGTTGTATTTTATTTTGGCAATCAGTGTGTTATCTATATTTTTTCAATTGGGTATCACGACCGAACACCTTGTTTTGCTTGGCTTTCCTCTTGGTATTTTGTCGGCAGCTTCCCTTGCACGCATCAAAAATATAACCGCTGCCGAACTCACCCACCTCACTATCTTAATGATTATTTTGGGTTATCAATATCGCACTATACTTGTATAAGTATCAGGAACAAAATAAATGTATATTCTCGGCTTGTTCTTTTTCCTTTATATTAGACTTTATTCCAAAATATTTTGTATAAAGTAAATAATCTTTTTCCACTACTCTGCGTTGCCTGAAAATTCACTATGCTAAGGCATAGCTCAATTTCAGCCGCTTTGATTAGTGAAAAAATCTTTATTTCCTCTTTCATCCAAACTATTTTAGGATAAAGTCTATTTCACCAAATTTTCCTTAAATACAGTGAGTATTCGTGTCATTTTTAGGTCGATTCATTCCAAAATAAACGTCCAAAAATGCAAAGAAACTTTCCGGACGGTGTACTAAGGGATGAAAAGATAATAAACGTTACATCTTCACGCCGTTATTTTTTCTTTACACGAGCCAAATTTGACGCGAATAACGGGTTATTTAAGGAGAATTTGGTGAAGTGTAAAGGAAAAAGAAC
>Ga0209831_1004050_pt1 | contig 11750 bp, 6 predicted proteins | sample Maine_Asex4_meta_FD_187451 | JGI IMG/M metagenome (GOLD analysis project Ga0209831, IMG submission 187451) | Marine algal microbial communities from Maine, USA - Maine_Asex4_metaG (SPAdes) (version 2) | ecosystem: Host-associated > Algae > Red algae > Unclassified | place: Maine, USA | collected...
TGTAATATGAGAGCAATAAAACAATAAAACAATATAGCAATATAGCAATAAAACAATATAGCAATATAGCAATAAAACAATATAGCAATTCTTTATAATCAGTTATTTTACAAATTTACTATACCCCCCTTCCAAATCATAAACGTTAGAAAAACCCATCGCTTTCATTTTCTTATAAGCTTTTCCACTACGTCCTCCAGATTGACAATAAACAAAAACGGGTTGGGTTTTGTCTAATTGCTCAATTGATTGCTCAAAATTAGGTCCATTAAAATTAATATTTGTTGCTCCATCTATATGACCACCGCCAAATTCTTGAGGACTGCGAACATCTATTAACTGGGGGGTCATAATTTTGGAAATCTCTTTGTTGAAGATTTCAATCGTAACAACTCCGTCCGTTTGCTCCGTAGTGGGTGCTTGTTGTTGATTGGAATTGCAGCTTAAGGCAATGAAAACTAATACTAAAGTAGTAAAAAAAAGAGTATCTATTCGCATATTATTTTGATATTGAGTAAGAACGAAAAAATAGTTGATTATTTTAAAAAAAGTGCTTTGGGTTATATGAAGACTTCATAATAAGGAGCGCAATTAAAATTAAAATTAAAATTAAAATTAAAATTAAAAATGCAACTGATAATCAGATGTTTAGAAATTTAAATTTGTCAATTTATTTTTTTAGTATTCCTAAAAGACAAAGAGCATTTGTTGTTTACTCACTATGAAAGTTATTTAATTGTTTGGTCTGTTCATTTCTTCAAAGTTCTTATTTTTTGTTGGTAAGTAGCTGAATTTTAGCCATATTTCTGTAATAGCATATAAACTATCTACGTTTCAAGCTTTTAACGAGAGCACAATTGGTATTTTGACAGATTATTTCTATGTAACAAGTTTCTATTATTTTCATTATATATGCTTTTTTTAAAATATGCTAATAATTTAATTATTCAAGCTATTAGTTTAAAGATAGATAAAGAGTATAGTTTTGTTAAATTGTCGCTAAATAGCACCTTTATAACAACGTGTTGTGCATTTTTAGTACAGAAAAAATAATTTTTTCGAAAAAAAATAGGGTACACTTGCTCAATTAGTTTTGCCGAATTCTTTGAATTATTCTTTTAAGAATTGATTTTTAAGTGTTTAGAATGAAAAAACTATATCAAAAATTTGTTTATTACAAATTTTATTGTAAATTTGTTGGCACTTTACAAAAAAAACTAACCTATACCTTGTCCCGACATATCCCCGAATAATTAAAACAATGGCCCAACTCCGAAGGACAAGTTTTAATAACTGAACATACATACTAAAAAGAGAAACTGAGATATTACATATTCTATCTTACACACACCTAACCCTATTGTTTTTTCGTGATAAGACTGATAATATACTAGTTAATAGATAGAGAACATTACAATTTAGTTCTTAGAAGCGTTGTCTGCTTGTAGTCTAAAAAATATGCTGCCAACTATTTTAAGCTAATGTAACTGTAAATATAAACTGTCCATTGGGATCGTTTCTTTTGACTCTATAATCTATGCATTTATGTAATTGACTGGCTACTTCTTGAAAAATTGCTAAGTACTAAATTATTTTTCAAGAAGAATCAATTAAATAATAGATGCTTTTTACACTAATAAAAAGTTTATGTAAATATATAACATCAATCAATAAAGCAGTATTTGTCATGGTAACCAACATTAAAACTTTCAAAATTATCTTCAAGGGTAGTTTAGAGTTTGGCAACTCTAAGACCTATGAGAAGGTAATACAAATGTATGAGCGACGGCTCGAAACGTATTACAAAACGGATGTTCTTCTTAGTGCCGAAGAAATGTTCAATGAAGAAACCCTAAGCTTAGATTTACCGCGCGTAGTTATCCCAGAAGGTACGGAGAAGAAATGGAAAGGCACTCTTAATCTTCTTAAATACCTTGCACAATATGCCGTAGCAGGCTCTATTAGTGCGTGGTTCATTGATGGTAAAATCAAAGAACACCATATCGTCGAACCACACGGTGATAAGGTAGCGGTACAAGCTTATTTAAGAGGTAGAGAATTAATCAAGGAACGAGGTAAAGAAAATGAAGCTATGGAAGCCCTTAATAAGGCTATCCAAAAGTTTGAACGACACGCTCAAGCGTATGAGCGAAGAGGTTCTATCAATTTTCAGTTGAAAAATTATGAGGATGCTTTGTATGATTTTACAAAAAGTATCACCATTTATGACAACAACCCCGATGCTTATTTTGGCCGAGCAAACGTTTATCTAAAAAAGACCGAATTAGAAAAAGCGGTTTTGGATTTAGATAGAACGGTTAAGCGGTCTATCCCACTTCAACCAGTTTATTGGAAAGCACGTCGGATTAAAGGCAACTGTTTGTCTCGATTAGGCGATTACGAAGGAGCAAGCAGAGAGTACAAAATGTTTACTGCTCGTTCTTTTGCAGCGGACAATCCTAACTTTAAATGGAGAAAGGATGTTTTCAATAAATACGGAAAAGTATTATTGGAGGCAGGCTCGTACAAAGAAGCAATCATTGCTTTTAATGAAGCCATGAAGATTGAAGAAGCTGGTAGAGGTAAAAAGAAGACAAGTGCAGATGAATTATTGCACAGAGGTATCGCTTTACAAAAAGCCGGTCAAAAAGGTTTTAAAAGCGATTGGAAGAAGGCAGCAGCTCTAGGCAATAAGAAAGCAGCTAAATTAATGGAAGAGTACGCTTAATTATTTAGGAATTAGCGACAGATGATCCACTAGAATTTGGTTACCGTTAAAAAAAAAGTCACGATGTGAAAATATCGTGACTTTTTTTATTGCTGTATTGCTATTAGGTAGCATTAAGAAGGAAACAAAACATCAAAAAGATTGAAAACTGAAAAATGATAGTCGAATTCAAGGAAGAAAACATAAAAGATATTGCAAAGTTACAAGTATTATCCTGGAAAGAAGCATTTAAAGAAATTCTTAGTAGACAGTTATTATCCAATTTAGAAATTAGAGATTTTGAGCATAATTGGAAATATATATTAACTCAAAAAGAAAGGAAAAATTTTGTTTATCTAAATGAAGATGAAGAAGGGGTAGGATTTATTTCTTATGGAAAGCCTAAAGACAGCAACCAAATTGCTGATTTTGAAATATATGGAATTTATGTTCATCCGAAATATTGGGGCAATAAAATTGGATATGAATTGATGAACTTTGCATTAAGTTCAATACGAAAAATAAAACCATCAGCAAAAACCATTCTTTGGACAATGAGCAAAAATAAACAGAGTCAAAAATTTTACAAGCGATATGGTTTCAAAGAAAGTGGTAAAAGCCGAATCTCACAAAGAAATAGGGAACAATTTGAAGAAATTCAATTCAATTTGAAATAAAGGAAGAAAACGCTATTTAACACTAGATATATTTTAATAAAAAAAATACTGATACATGTTTGACCGATTGCTACATTGCTACTTGCCAGCGTCCAGTTAAGAGCAATAAAACCATAAAGCAATAAAACCATATAGCAATAAAATCCTATCCTTCCCGAATTATCGCAGGAATACTAGCCGCTTTCATAGCGGGTGCAATCGAAGCAATTAAGCCCACTATTAAAACGGTGATGGCGACTACTACAAAATCTGCAAAGCGCATCGTAATTGGATAGGACTCAACGATAAAACCTGGACTGGGTACAATACCGAATGTTTTTTGTAAAACATACAAGATAATAGCTATTATAAAGCCGATACCCATACCTAATAAAGAGAGCAACAAGCCTTCATTTAAGAAAATATTACGAACTGTTTTGTCGGTGGCACCCATCGCTTTAAGTATCGAAATATCTTGTTTTTTATCCAAAACAATCATCCATAAAGCACCTATCATATTGAATGCAACTAGTAGTAGCGTTAGGCTTAAAATAGCATAACTCATCCACTTTTCTACATTCATAATTTTGTTAAAAGCTTCATCTTGTTCGTAGCGATTTTTTACAGAAAAATCAGTGCCTACGATTTCCTTTATCGCTGCGATCGTACTTGTTTCATCTGCCTCTGGTTGTAGCCGTATTTCTAAAAAACTAGCTTCTTTATCATATTTCATTAATTTTCTGGCGAAGGGCAAGGAAGAAATAATATATTGATTATCGTAATCTGCTTGTATGTTAAAAGTAGCTTTAGGAATTGCATATTGCTCTCGATAAGGTTTGGATAATGGACCTGTACTCTTTCTTTTAGCCATGAATACCTTTAGATCATTGAAGGGATCATCTATATTGACGCCTAGTTTTCTTCGCATTCCACTACCTAATATGACATAGTTGTCATTTTCTCCACTCAATTGATAGCGACCTTCAAATAGGGCAGAATCTATTTTGGTTACTTTGTGATATGCTTCATCTACCCCTTTTAAAATACCTATATCCTGGCTATTTTTATACTGAAAGACAGCAACTTCTTCTAACGTTTCTGAAACGTATTCTACGCCATCTAGGCTTCTTAGTGCTTTTATTTTACCAGCATCCACAATAAATACTTTACCTTGAAGGGGCGCAACCTTTACATCGGGATTGAAAGAATTAACCATACTGGAAATTAATTCTTCTAAACCATTAAATACAGACAAGACTAAGATCAAAGCTGTTGTTCCTATAGATAATCCTAAAACGGTAATGCCAGAAATGACGTTGATTGCATTAGTGGATCGTTTGGCAAATAAGTATCGACGAGCAAATTTTATTGGTAAATTCAAATTTATATTGAATGAATAGGTGAGTAGGCAATTAAAATTAAAATCAAAATACCACCGTTTTGTTACAAACTCAAATGAAAATTAAAACATGCTGACATTTAAGGTATTTTCATTTTAATTGCCTACTTATCTACTTAGTATTGATAAAAAAATAACTAGTGCATTTAAGTTTTTCAATTGATTCTTTTTCCATAGGTTTTCAACCCATTGAAAAAAGAAATCATTTGAAAAACGGACAAGTTTATCTATTGTACGAAAGTAGTTGACAATTCGAGACCTTATTACACGGTCGCTTCCCGCGACCCTGTAATTTAAATCGCTGATTTCCAGTCAGATAAATTACAGGGTCGCGGGAAGCGACCGTGTAATAAGGTTCTATATGTCAACCGACTAGATAAACTTGTCGAAAAACGCAAACTTATTTTTTTGTCGTTACTTACATGAAATAGAATGGGCTTGACCTATTCTATAAAATAATGACCACACCCAAAAATAGAAAGATTTTTTGATATGTTTATTTAGGTCATTGATATTTTCTAGCTCTCAGAGGGCAGAGGTAATTGGTTCTAAATTTAGTAGCATAATTTTCTTATAAAGGGGGAATTTCCCATTCTATTGACACCCCACATCTTTTGAAGTGGGTCAAAAAATCATAAATCATACATTTTAAATCATAAATCATAAATCCATCTAGCTTGAATCGTATGATTGACGCTTCTAAACTAGGCAAAATAGGATGGATTTATGATTTAAAATAAGGGTTGTACGAAGTTTATAAAAATTAGCTGGCGCAAAGGCTATTGCCTTGTGCCGACTATCTTCAAGGCTATTGCCTTGAGTAAATAGGAGGATAAATGATAAAAATTAGTAGCACTTACGTCGGAAGGTAAAACCTTCCAGATAGTAAGCACAAGGCAATAGCCTTTGCGCTAGCCGATTTTTAAAACTTCGTACAGTCCTTATTTAAAATATATGATTTATGATTTTTTTGCCCGCTCCAAAAGATATGGGGTATCAATAGAATTTCCCATTATCCCTTAAAACTGCTAGATTCAATTACTCCTGCCCAGAGGGAGGTATATGATAACGTAGAAGGAAGTCATATATTAGCAAAAGAATAGACTTGTTCATCAATAAGAAAAATGTATATGAAATTTATATTTTTTCTTGTAAGGAATTATTTTTTTCAGTGCATAGCCCACACGCTACGGACTTAAAAAAATAGTTTCTTAGAAAGAAAAAGATATTTTCATATACATGTTTCTTATTTATGAACAAATCTAATAGTTGGGTGAAAAAAAATTATCAACTAAGTTTTGCATTATATTGTTTTATTATAGTCGCAAGGTTTAGAACCTCATTAACAGGATCATATAGTCCAAAAAAATAAAATTGCTCTTATGGCTTATCTAAGAACGTATAATACAAGGGCCAACTTTCAAGACATAGAACTTCCCTTTGATATAAAATTTAATTTTGAAAAGGTAATAACCTATTGGGAAAAAATGGCCAGTAGTGAAGACGCTATAAGTGCTGCTAGTGCACAGCAATTCTTGGAGCGGCTACGGCTAACTGCGCCTGCTATTCTAGCGCCATTTGATGATTTGTCTTTAATAGAACGACACCAAGAAGAATTTAAGGCCTTGTTAGCTCCCTTATTTCCAGAATTAACTACTTCAAATGAAATTAAAGGGGTGTTGATTCCTTTTCTTCCCTATATTTTTAATACGACTCAACGACTAACGAATATTCTGGATGCTGCGGAAGACGATGAATCGGTGGTAATGCGGATGGCTGATTCTAATATGCATTATATTAATGCCAGTATTTTTATATTAAATCTTAAGTATGGAACTCAAATTGATAATAAGCGATCCTTTTACTTTGACATTCCAAATAAGAAAAAAGGGCTAGTTCGGCACTATAGAGCCTTTATCAATGGAGATTTTTCTTCTTTTAAAGTTAAAGAAGGATTTAAAATACCTAGCTCTGATGAAATTAAAACCTTAATTAATAATTTTTCGGATGTAGACCTATGGAAAGAAAAAATTCCTCCAAATAGTTTTACTTATGAAGGCTTTGCCCTGGTTAGTTTATTTGATATAACAGAGGAAGAAGCTATATCCGCATTAAAAGCAGATTTATTAAAGAAAGGGGCGTTGCAATCTCCCGAAATTGTTCATTCCGTTCGACAGCATTTGGGGTCTTTGCTAAATATAGAGTATTTGAAAGTCGGTTTTGCCGCCTACGATAAGGAAAAAGATACCTTAAAATCTTTAGGTAATGGATTTTGGAATAGCCTTTCGCTATCTGGAGAAATTGAAGCAGCTAGCCAAGCAGCTTTTTGTCATCAAGCTCATAATTGTTTATTTACGCATAACCGAAAACTTATTTATGCCAACTACGGAGAAGACGACCTTACAAAAACGCCCCTATTGTCTCGATTGAAAGCTAATGATATTCATAGTTATATTGCTATTCCCTTGGAATATGGTAGAGAGATAATTGGGGTATTTGAATTAGGTTCGTCCATGCCTGACCAACTTAATTCTATTGTTGCTAGTCATGTAGAATCCATTATCCCATTGATTGCGACTGCCCTAAAACGCACGTTAGACGAAATAGAGACGGCTTTAGAAGTAATCGTACAGGAACAGTTCACTTCCATTCATCCCTCTGTATCGTGGCGATTTTTTGATGCAGCGGAAAATTTATTAAACCAAAAAAGAAAGAATGCGAAGGCAATGATAGAGGAAATAATTTTTCCAGAAGTATATCCTTTATATGGACAATCCGATATTAAAGACTCTAGTACAGAGCGTAATAATGCCATTCAAGCAGATATGATTGAACAGTTGAGTTTAGCAAAAGATATTTTGGAACTAGCTATTTCAAAATATCATTTGCCTATTTACAATCAACTACGATTCAAATTGGTTACTTGTATTAGCCAAATGAGAAAAGGCTTAGGGGCAGGAGATGAGATAGAAGTATTAGAATTTTTAAGAAGAGACATATATCCTATTTTTGGTTATTTTAGGACATTAGGATCGGAAATGAATGAAGCGGTGGAAGCATATAAATTAGCACTAAATGAAGACTTGGGCGTTATTTATAAAAGGAGAAAAGATTATGAACAAAGTGTTCGCCTAATCAATAATGGTATTGCAGAACATTTGAGCAAGGCGCAAATAGCGGCACAAGCTATGTTTCCTCATTATTTTGAAAAATATAAAACTGATGGGGTCGAACATAATATCTATATAGGGCAATCTATAGTCAATAAAAACAAATTTAATGAACTACATCTGCAAAATCTACGATTGTGGCAGTTAATGACGATTTGTGAAACAGAACACCTCATGGAATTCGAACTAAAACCGAAATTAAGAGTGCCTTTAAGTGTAGCTTCTTTGATTTTAGTACACCACAATCCTATTACCATTAAATTTAGACAGGAAGAAAAAAGATTTGATGTAGAAGGCACTTATAATATTCGGTATGAAATTATCAAAAAAAGGATTGATAAAGCGACTATCAAAGGAACAAAAGAACGACTAACTCAAGCAGGAAAAATTGCCATTGTCTATTCTCAAGATAAAGAAGCAAGAGAATATCGACACTATATTGATTATTTACAGTCTATCCAATACATCACTAAGGATATAGAATGGTTGGATTTAAACGATTTACAAGGCGTAACAGGTCTAAAAGCTATTCGGGTAACTGTTAACTTTAAGCAGAAAAAAAGAAAAATAAACGGAAAACATACGCAAGGAAAAGAAGTCAGAAGTCAGATCGAAAAATAAATTTTTCTGTCAGAAGTCAGATGTATGACGTGTTCCTAGGCGTTAACGACTACGTCATATTTACGTCTGGGAACACGTCATACATCTGACTTCTGACAGAAAAATTTATTTTTCGATCTGACTTCTGACTTCTTTTTTAGAATGTTAATGGGAAATTGGCTCGATACACAGAAACCCAAGTAACAATAAATAGAAAGAAAAATAAAAAGGCAAATAGCATACAGTAACCTTTTCTTCCTTCATTTTCAATATGATCAGACATTACGATTAATATTTGTATAGTTAATTGGAGTTGTGGTTTACAGCGGGCGATTTAACATAAACAAGTTGTACTGAAAATTTTCAGGGTATAACTGTTTATGGTTTAGAATTAACTCGCAACTCGTAAATCCCTAACCCCTAACTTGAGTTAAACAGGATTCTGAAAAAACGCTGCAAAGATGCTAAAAAAAATGCTTCTATGACAAGTTCTATCAGTAGATTTGTGTCATTTCCCTGTTACTATATTAAGAACAGGTTATTTTTGAAAATTTCTACTTTTCAAAATAACTCATAATCAATCATTTGTAAGTGGTCAAAATTAAAGAATTAATCTGTTTTTAGTATAATTGGAGGTAGAGACAAGGTAGTAGGGCTTGTATAAAAAGTTTCCACTAATCTGATTAGATTGTTGATGAAATTTCTGAAATTTTGCTTTCTACTACTTGCGTTATTTTCTAATTATTTATTCGAAATACTCAAAATAAAATGTCAGATATTAGCAAAAATAAAAAAAAAGTATTTTATTTTGAAAAATAATAATATCCGACTTTTCTCTATTTATACGGTGTAAAATCAGTAATTATACATATTAAAAAATAGATATGATTGTTTTTGTTCGTTTTTTGTTTTTTATAATTTTGATTTTTTGATATAATTGATATACATTTGAATCATCAATTGGAAAAACTTCTTTTTATAAAATTGTTTTTCCTCCTACCAAAATTTACACACACACACAGAATTAAACAGGGTTGTTTTCTTGTTTAAATAGTTAAGAAACGATTAAAAAATAAGCTTTACATTTTTTGTAGGAATCGAGAATTTATACAAAAAATGGTCAATTCCTGATAGCTATTAGGAAAAAGCGGATTTATTTTTTAGTCAATGCTCTAAGTACTATTTTTATTAACAGTTAAACAACTAGACGATTTCGTCAATATTGATGCTAGGTATTTGATCAATTTTATGCGCTACCTATTTGGTTCGTTAAATTACATTGATTAAAGCCTGAGAGTACAAATGATATTGGTCTATTGTGATGCTACTACTATACATTACAGGAAGCGTTACTCAGAGCGATTTCTAACAGAATAGACCAAAAGAAAAGGAAGTATTCATTAAACAAGCTATGAGCTTTTGATAATAATAAAATCAATCAAAAATATATTAAACGTGCAAGCACACTGGAGACTAAACAAGAGTTAACTACACTGATTTTTACACAATTGCACGAACTACACAATCGAGGCAGTATTTTCAAAAAAATCGAATTTAAGTATATAAAAAATAAGATTAATATTAATGTATTCCAATAGAATTGGAAGCCAATCTGTATTAATGAGATTCCTCAATTAAAAACTATAATTAAGCGTAGAAAATAGAGATTAAACCACAGCAAAAAAAAATATTTTTCTTGTAAATCCCATTGGTTTAATCTCTCTTCTACGTCTTTTGCAAGTTTGCAATCAACGGAGTAATTAATGTCATTCCTCTAATCTGTACATTAGCTATTGAGCTTTAGTTTTTAGTGGCAGGCTGCTACTAAAGATTATAGGCCAATAGCTAAAGTCCAGCAAAGGAACGTAGTTAATAGCTACCTTATTTGTAGGAATCAGCCAATTAAAAGTGGCGATTACATTTATTCAAGGATAGGGAGAAGTGGGATAAGAGAACGTGTAATACCTTGACATTCTATAACAAAGAGATATTCTTTATACTATAAAAGTTCCCCCTTTATCCCCCTATAAACAAGTCCTTGCCATTATGTGGTAAGGACTCCCCCTAGTGGGAAGAGGAGTAGGAGCAAAATTTTTCAAGTTCAAGTACAAGTATCAAATTCAAGTTCAAACCATGGCGTCGCCACGTCTCAGTTTGTACTTGAACTTGACACTTGTACTTGTACTTACAAACCCCTGTTGCTATAGACTTCTATATATAATAGAGCGTATCTAACAACATATTTTCCCATGAAAAAGCGATGCGTGCTATTGCTAGTAATAGTAGTATGTATGGGTTGTTTCAATGTTTATGCTCAAAATTACCACATTGAATTAAGTGCATTTGCACAGACCATTAATACTTCTTTTTTTTACTATGCAGGTTATAAAACCACGATGCACGAACAGACAGAGAAAGGGACAAAACATTATTTTTCAGGACACTATGATTCCTATATACAAGCAGAACGAGCCTATAAAATTGCATTAAATAAAGGGTTTAAGAATGCCCGAATCATTGATACAAAACGAATGGCTTTTACTGCAACTAAAGTTGCGAACAACTACCATTCTTATACAAACAACCGCCTTTTTATTAGGGTATTATCCTTTAAAAACGGCGCGGATAAAATCTCTGTGGAGGAAAGGAAGGATTTACAAAATATTGTAAATATACTCCAAGAGAATCCGTATTTAAAAGTGAGAATTCTACATTTGGAAGGGGAGGACAAGGTCCTCCCTACCCAAAAATTAAAGCTGATGGCTAATTTTTTACTGGCGAATGGAGTAGCAGCTTATCGAATCAGAATGACCAATGCGCACCATGATTTTATGACGGCTGTACGCGTTCTTTCTGCTACTTCCTCAAAGGAAGAAGGAAAAAATAAAATTGTCTTAACCCTTATTAATAATAAAGAGGAAATTATAAGAAATACGTTTGAGGAGCGAGATAGTAGGCATTTTAGAACTATGCCTTTTAAAGAATTAAGTACGTTATTTGAAATGTGTAAATATATGAAATGGAGTTGAAACTAATTGAGAATTGAGAGTGGAGAATTGAGAATTTGCTAGGCGTGAGTTAGACGTGAATGAATTGAGAATTGAGAGTGGAGAATTGAGAATTTGCTAGGCGTGAGTTAGACGTGAATGAATTGAGAATTGAGAGTGGAGAATTGAGAATTTGCTAGGCGTGAGTTAGACGTGAATGAATTGAGAATT
>Ga0209831_1004051_pt1 | contig 11749 bp, 9 predicted proteins | sample Maine_Asex4_meta_FD_187451 | JGI IMG/M metagenome (GOLD analysis project Ga0209831, IMG submission 187451) | Marine algal microbial communities from Maine, USA - Maine_Asex4_metaG (SPAdes) (version 2) | ecosystem: Host-associated > Algae > Red algae > Unclassified | place: Maine, USA | collected...
GGAAGGCACACCGATAGACCAGGTATTCATAGGCTCCTGTACCAACTCACGCATCGAGGATCTCAGAGCCGCGGCCGACGTTCTGCGTGGTTACAAGGCGAAGGTTCCAGGCCTTGTGTCACCAGGATCCTCACAGGTCAAACGTCAGGCGGAGGAAGAAGGCCTTGACGTTGTATTCAAAGAGGCAGGGTTATCCTGGGAATCCTCGGGATGCTCCCTGTGTGTGGGTATGAATGGTGATCTGGTGCCTTCCGGTAATCGTTGCGCCTCGACAACTAATCGTAATTTTCGAGGACGTCAGGGTCGTGGCTCACGTACCCATCTCATGTCACCCGCCATGGTAGCTGCGGCTGCGCGCTTCGGCTGCATTGTCGATCCCCGAAAGCTGGAAGACATCGCATGAGTGGCTGGTCAACCCATAGCGGCACCGCCACTTGCCTTCCGCTTAACAACATTAACACCGATCAGATACTACCGGCGCGCTTCATGTCGCAACCGCGCAGCGCAGGCTATGGTGAATTCCTGCTACACGATCTTCGACGTGATGCCGATGGCAAACTTGATAGTGCCTTCGCGTTGAATCCACATCCTGACAGCAGCGTATTGATCACCGGCGATAATTTCGGCAGTGGCTCGTCAAGAGAGGCAGCAGTGTATGCACTAGTCGACAGCGGCATACAGGTTGTCATAGCGAATGGCTTTGGTGACATCTTCGCCGCCAACGCAGTCAACAACGGGCTTCTACCTGCCGTGCTGGAAATTGAAGACCTGGAGCATCTCACCCGGCTCATCACAGACGGCATCACCCCGGTAGTTGTTGATCTGAACACGTGCAGCATCACGGCCAACCAGCAAACATTCACGTTCCAGCTCGACCCCACATGGATCGACAAACTGATCAATGGATGGGATGACATCGATCTGACTCTCAAACATGCACACAGTATTTCACGCTATCGTGAACAACACCGTGTTCATCGCAAGTGGGCCTGGCCAGTTGACACCAGGATGTTCCATAAACCTGAAGAGGAGATATAACCATGAAAAAGACTGCATTCCATAGTCTGATAGCCGGCACCGTGCTGCTGTCCGGTGCGGCGTATGCCGAAGACACTATCACTGCTGTACACGCCTTCCCCGAAACGCTGATCTACACGAAGAGTTTTTTAAGCTTTGTCGATAAGGTTAACGAGGCGGGCGAAGGCGTTGTACAAATAGAAGTTCGTGGTGGGCCTGAAGCCATCGGAATGTTTCAACAACCAGACGCTGTTAGAGATGGCATCGTAGACATGGTCTACACACCGGGAAGCTTCTACGGTGGTGCGGTTCCTGAGAAAGACGCTATGGTGGCTTCTAACCTGACAGCGGTTGAGACACGCGAGAATGGTGGCACAGCGCTCATGGATGAAATTCATCAGGAAAAAATGGGCGTAAAGTATCTGGGATGGTTTGATAGCGGTGTGTGCTACAACCTGTGGACACGCGATGAGCCTTCTTTTGATGCCGATGGCAATCTTGATGTCGACGGATTGAAACTACGTGGCAATGCCGTGTACAACGCCTTCTTCACCAACTACCTCAATGCACAGGTCATTGACTTGCCAACAGGTGAAGTCTACTCAGCGCTGCAACGTGGCGTCGTCGATGCAACGGGCTGGACCCAGATCGGCCTGATTGATCTGAAGTGGAATGAATTTCTGAATTACCGCATCGAACCCTGCTTCTTCTCTACCGACCTTGGCGTTGTTGTCAACATGGAAAAATGGGATAGCCTGAGCGACGAGTCCAGACAGATTCTTCAGGATGTGGCTATCGCACATGAAAAAGACAGTGTCGCCGCACTGCGCGGCAAGCGAGATGAGGACTTTGCGGCACTAGACGATGCCGGCATGACGGTCATAACACTTGAAGGTGATGCCAAGGCGAACTATCTGGCAGCTGCCCGCGAAAAAACATGGGAACGAATGAAAGGTCTGATGACCGACAGCCCGCAAGGTGATGGAAACTACGACAGGCTGATCGAACTTTACTACGACGCAGCCGCTGATTAGTAGAGCATCTGCCATGCAATCGATTACACGGACATACACGATCATGCTGTATGGCATGGCGGGACTGGCAGGTGCCACTCTCGTGTGGTTGATGGTTTCGGTCATCGTGTCCGTGTGCATGAGAAATCTGGGGCTACAACCCTTCGCGTGGCTTTTCACATCCGCCGAGTATGGTTTGTTGTATATGACCATGCTCGGCGCTCCGTGGCTGGTACGTGAGAAAGGCCATGTGCATATCGAACTGGTCACTGCCATGCTTCCCCCTAAGGCAAGAAGATTGATGAGTCGCTTCGTGGCTCTGCTGTGTGTTGTCGTCTGCCTGGTACTGGCATACAAAGGTATGCAACTCTTTCTGATCAACATAGAACGAAACGATTTTGACGTCAGGGCTTACTACTATCCACGCTGGCTACTCACTATTACTTTCCCACTCAGCTTCGGTTTCATGATGATCGAGTTTTCACGATTCGTTTTCGGTGACACCTTGCTACACACCGGCGAAGCAGGGATACACGAGTAATGGAGTGGTATGAGGCGCTAGGACTACTGCTCGGCACCATCATTGTGCTGATGGCCATCGGCATGCCAGTGGCGCTGGCCTTTCTAGCCGCCAATATCATAGGCGCCTGGATTTTCATGGGTGGTGAACGTGGTGTGGTACAGCTGCTTAACAACGGTTTGGGATCACTCACCAAATACGCTCTTGTTCCTATACCCCTGTTTTTGCTCATGGGCGAAATATTCTTTCACACCGGTCTGGGCGGGCGCATGTTCAACGCCATTGATCGATTACTGGGTCGCTTGCCGGGAAGACTCAGCTACGTAACCGTCATTGGTGGAACCGCATTCTCAACGTTGTCCGGATCCTCCATGGGATCAACCGCATTGCTCGGCTCGTTGATGGTGCCGGAGATGAACCGCCGGGGTTACAAGAAAAAAATGAGCATAGGCCCTATTCTGGGCACCGGCGGTCTGGCCATTATCATCCCTCCTTCCGCTTTAGCGGTACTGCTCGCCACACTGGCACAGATAGACGTCGCTGCCCTGCTAATCGCAGGTGTCATACCCGGCCTGTTACTGGCATTTTTTTACGTTGTTCTAATCAGGCTGCAGACACTACTCGACCCTGACGCCGCACCTGCTTACGCAGTAGAGGTGCTGTCGCCCGGCGCACGTTTGCGCCTGTTCCTCACCGATGTTGTGCCGATGATCAGCGTCATGGTGATTATTGTTATTCTGATGATCAACGGTGTCGTCACACCGTCTGAAGCCGCCGCATTCGGTGCACTGGGCGTGTCAATTCTTGCCTTGATTTACCGGTGTCTGTCACTCAGCGCTATCAGGCAATCCATAACCGGCACTCTTCGTGTCACGCTGATGGCTTATCTGATCGTATTCGGATCTGCAACCTTCAGTCAGCTTCTGGCCTTCTCAGGAGCTTCGAGAGGACTGATCACCTGGGCTACTGGATTCGATCTTGACCCACTGGCCATGCTACTGGTGATGTTCGCCGTCTTACTACTACTAGGTATGTTCATGGAGCAGATATCCATGATGCTGTTGACAGTTCCCATCTTCTTTCCGTTAGCGCTCACGCTCGGATTCGACCCCGTCTGGTTTGGGCTGATCATGTTGCTTGCCCTGGAAATCAGCTTTACAACGCCACCATTTGGATTACTACTGTTCGTGATGAAAGGGGTTTCACCGCCAGACACCACCATGCGGGAAATCTATCTGGCAGCGATACCGTTTATCGGCTGTTCACTGTGGCTTGTCGCATTGCTCATAGCATTTCCCGGAATTGCGTTATGGCTCCCCGGACTCAACTAACTTGCTCAATTCAGACTGCTGAAATTACGCTTCTCAGCGATCAGTCGTTCCAAGAGTGGTGCGGTCTGCCAGAAGTAATCATCAGCTTCGGCAAACAGTTGAATATTCTGCAACACCGCCGGCAGTCCCATCTGATCTGCCGTATGCATGGGCCCACCGCGCCACCGGGGAAAACCATAGCCATGCAACAGGACCACATCAACATCTGACGGTCGAAGCGCTATTCCTTCATCCACCACCCGGGCAGCTTCGTTGATCATGGCCGACATGTAGCGCGTAACAATTTCTTCATCGGAAAACGCCCTTGGGGTAAGCCCTGCTTCATGTCGGGCTTGCGCGACCAGCTCCTCTACATGCGGATCTTCCAGACCTTTGCGAGCACCATCAGGATACACGTAATACCCTTTACCGGTTTTCTGCCCCAACCTGCCTTCATGATAAAGATCATCAGCCCAGTTCGGATAACGCTCACGCTGATGCCTGAAAGGCGTCATTCTCTGCCTTGCGGCATACCCGATGTCCAGACCAGCCAGATCAGCAACCGCAAAGGGTCCCATCGCAAAACCATAGTCTGTTAATGCTTTGTCGATCTGATAAGGACTGGCACCATCAAGCACCATGTGATCAGCCGCTGTTCTGTAGTGTCTGAGTATTCGATTGCCGATGAAGCCATCACAGACGCCAGATCGTACGGCACGCTTTCCCAGCTTGGTGGCCAGCGCAAAGCCCGTGGCGACCAGCTCTGGTGGCGTCTTCTCAGCAGCCACTACTTCCATCAGCTTCATAACGTGTGCTGGCGAAAAGAAATGCAGCCCCATCACCGCTTCTGGTCGTTTTACACACGATGCAATTTCGTTGACGTCCAGATATGACGTATTGGTAGCGAGTATGGCACCTGGCTTTGCAGCGGAATCCATCGCCTGAAAGACTTGCTTCTTGACATCCATACACTCGAACACAGCTTCAATGATCAAGTCTGACTGAGCCAGGGTGCTGTAGTGAGTACCCGTAATGAGCTTACATTTTTCAAGATGCTCGCGGCTTTTAACATCCAGTTTTCCGCGACGCACAGCTCCATCGAGATTTTCTTCGATTGTGGAACGTGCCTTGTTGGCTGATTTGGTGTCTCGCTCCACTAACGATACCGTCAGACCACCGAGCAATGCAGCTGTTGCGATCCCCGCTCCCATCGTTCCACCGCCCACAATTCCCATATGCGTTATTTCAATGGGTCTGGCACCTGCAACCTCTTCAATCTTGCAGACGCGACGCTCGGCATAAAACGCATGAATCATCCCCGCCTTCTGGGGTGAACCCATCAATGCGGTGAAAAGACGTTTCTCCTCTTTCAGTCCTAGCTCGTAACTCAGATTGATGCTGGCTTCGATAGCCTGTAATGCAATGGCAGGTGCTACGATTCCCGATGCTGATTCTGACAGGCTTAAGCGCCATTTCGCTACCATCTTATCTGACACGCTACTGACTGGATGATCACCAGTGCGCCTGACCAATGTGCTCGAACTATCGGTTTTAGCCAGAAGTTCTCTGGCAAACGAGACGCCTGCAATACCGGCATCATCTTCGTCATACAACTTGTCTACCAGACCAGTAATCACACATTGAGCAGCATCAACAGTGTCTCCAGTGGTTACCATACTCAGTGCGTTCTCAAAGCCGACGAGCCGCGGTAGCCTTTGTGTACCTCCGGCTCCCGGTATCAACCCGAGTTTCACCTCAGGCATACCCAGAACGGTTTGAGCCAGTGCAATACGGTAGTGTGCCCCCATCGCCACTTCCAACCCCCCACCGAGTGCAGTGCCATGCATTGCAGCTACTACAGGCTTGCTGCAACGCTCAATTTGCAGAATGACATCGGCTAGATGGGGTGCTTGTGATGGCTTGTTGAATTCCGCGATGTCTGCACCGCAGCTGAACAGTTTTCCATTCCCGACGATCACGGCAACGTGCGCTTTACTGTCTTTTTCAAACCGCGTAATGCTGGTAGCGAGGCCATTGCGGACGGCGTGTGACAACGCATTCACCGGCGGATTGTTGATCGTAATTAGAACAACATTCTGCACGCACTCGTAGTTGACTGGATTACTAAACACTGAATATCGAAACTGTCCGTGTGGAAAGTGGAAATCTATCGAGATCCACAACGACTCAGATGCGAAAAACACATACCATGTCGGACCCAGGTGACGCAGCAAGATTCAGGTACTTATCTCGCGATCTGTCTGCATCATATTCCATGACCAGTGTGTAATTCCGGCAAGAATGTAACTTATTGTGAGCAAGCTTTCAAAGCGCCTCCTGAGTGTTGAATATTTGAAAAGCCTCACAGTTTTTTGTGCGTCACATAATTGAATCCTGACAGTAATAATCAGGCACTGTCTAATGGTGCCATAGCTCAAGCCGGAAACATCCATTATTCAAGACCTCTGTAATAGCCGCCTCAGACAAGCCATAGTCTCGTCGTGCCGTCTCAGCCGATATATAGCCCAGCAGCAAGTCGCGCTTGACGCTAGCTTCATCGCGCAGCAATGGATCCCCGTAACCAGCCCCACCCGGCAAGGCAAGCATAACCTTGCGCCCATGTGCCACAAACTGTTTCCCCTTGCCACGCATGGCTCCACCGTCGTCCTGTGAAATGGTTGTGGGCGCACCGTTTTTCCCACCCTGCCGACCACGTGCCGGATGATCAACGCGATCAAACATGGCCTGAAAATCAAACTCGTGCCCCTCTCTAGCGCCTACCTCCATGTACTGTCCAAGCCCGCCACGTTGCTTTCCCGCGCCTCCGCTATCAGGCCGTAATTCCTTACGCCAGATAACAACAGGACCCGCATGTTCCGTAGCCTCAATAGGCATCGTCATGACACCCGACGGGAACGCTGTAGCATTCAAACCATCATGCTCCGGACGTGCACCAGAGCCTCCAGAGTTGAACGTCAATACCTCCGAACGAACAGAACCCTGTGGCGCAGGCTTATCTGTACGCGGTCGCAATGACACCTGAAAGTTACAAAGACAACCAGCACCTTCTGCAGGCACAACACCCGGCAGTATCTTGTCCAGCGCATCGTAAACAGTATCTGGCACAAAGTGCCCGACTATATGACGTAAGGCCACCGGCGCCGGATGCAGAGCATTCACGATCGAGTTTTCAGGCGCTTCAATCTGAAACGGTGCCAGCGATGCTGCATTGTTGGGAATCTCTGGCGCAATGGCACACTTCAAGGCATAACACGCATAGGCCTTTGCATACACTAGCGGACAGTTAATGCCTTTCTTGTCCAACCCTGAGCTTCCGGCAAAGTCCGACACGATCCTATCCGCCTCAATGGTCAGCTTAACCTTAAGCACGATCGGTTTATCAAACCCGTCAACGGTCATCTCCCCCGTTGCCGATTCTCGTGGCAAGGCTGCAATACGTTCCACAGTAGCGCGATGAGAATTATCGAGAATAAAGGTGGAGATCTCGCTCAAATCATCTAGTTTGAATTCCTGCATCATGCCGATCAGACGACGATGACCAATTTCATTGCAGGTGGTCAATGCGTAAATATCACCGATCAGTTGATCCGGCTCTCTTACATTACCTCGCACAATCTTGACAAGCGTCTTGTCCACTTCACCACGATCAGCAAATTTCATGATGGGAATGTAAAGACCCTCTTCGTAGATACTGGCACCATCAGCACCAAAACCTCTACCGCCTATGTCTACAATGTGTGCTGTACAGGCAAAAAATCCAACATGTACCTCATTATGAAACGAAGGCGTTACCATCGTTATGTCATGCAGGTGTCCGGTACCTTCCCACGGATCGTTAGTGATATAGACATCACCATTGAGGATGTTGTCAGGACCGATGCGGCGAATGAAATGCCCTACCGCATCGGCCATCGCGTTCACGTGGCCCGGAGTACCGGTAACCGCCTGAGCCAACATCAGGCCATCAACGTTATAGACACCTGCCGACAAGTCTCCCGCCTCGCGCACCGATGTCGAAAACGCTGTACGAACCAACGCTTGCGCCTGTTCCTCAACGACTGAGATCAGTCGATTCCACATGACCTGCAGAGAAACCTGTGAATGTTGCTGCCTCATGGTGTTCTCCTGTTATCCACGTGCCATAACATCAAGACACCCGTCTTTCTGATGCACCGCATGTCGGCTGGCAGGGATGATGATGGTTGTCTCGTCCTCAGTTACAGCAGACGGGCCTGCAATGGTATGGCCAGCCTCGAGACTGTCTCGCAGCACAACCGAGGTGGTTAGCATCTTGCCCTGTGCCGCATCAAACATCTGTCGCTCGCCCTGTATAGAAGCTTCGCTTTCTCCGGCTTGAACGGCGATACGATCGACCACTTGAGGTGGCGTTGTAGCATTGACCGCCCATACCGTAATTTCAACATCCAGACCTTCTACAGTGCGGCCAAACAACTTGCTGTAATCAGCTTCGAACAATGAGAGAAACTCATCTGCATTCGGATTGCTTGCCTGCGATTCAGTCAGCGTAATGGGTATTTCCCAACCCTGACCGGTGTAGCGCATATACACCTTGAAATCTGCCAGTATCTGAGCATCTGCATCGCAGTTGCGAACAAAACCTGTCGCCTCTTTCTGCAGGTCCTTTAATAAAGTAACAATTCTGCTTGCGTCAAAGTCAGACAGCTTCATGTACACCGATCGATTCGCCTCAAAGCTGAAAGGCGCTCTCAAGAACCCAATGGCCGATCCCACGCCCGCCCCCGGTGGCACCAGCAATCGCTGAACTCCCAGCTTTTCACACAGACGCCCTGCGTGCAATGGAGCCGCACCCCCAAACGCAATCATGGTGTACTCAGCCAGGTCCTCACCATTTTCCACAGCATGTACTCTGGCTGCATTGGCCATGTTTTCATCCACCACCTCTGCAAGACCAAAGGCTGCTGTCTGTGCATCCATATCAAGCGTCTTGCCTAGCACTTCAACCAGCGCCGTTGCTGAACTATCCGTATGAAGCTGTATGCTGCCACCCGCAAAGTTATCCGGATCAAGCTTACCCAGAACAAGATCAGCATCTGTAACTGCAGGCCTGTCACCACCACGCCCATAACATGCAGGCCCGGGCTCTGACCCTGCTGATTCGGGCCCCACCCGAATCTGACGCATGGAATCCACATGAGCCAGTGACCCGCCACCCGCACCGATCTCAACCATATCAATAACAGGGATAGAAATAGGCATACCCGAGCCTTTCTTGAAACGGTACGTTCTAGCCACTTCAAATACGCGGCTCGTCCTGGGTGTCTGATCCTTGATCAAACAGATCTTGGCTGTTGTGCCACCCATATCAAAGGACAACACCTTATCCAATCCATAGCGCGACGCAATATTAGCAGCAAATACAGCTCCACCCGCTGGCCCTGACTCCACAAGTCTTACCGGGAAATCAGCGGCATTCTCAATAGAAATTATCCCCCCGCCGGAGTGCATCAGAAAGATATTGCAATCCACGCCCTCTTCTCTCAAGCGCCCTTCAAGACGACTCAAATAGGATTTCATCAATGGCTTTATATAAGCATTGGCTACCACAGTATTGAAGCGCTCATACTCGCGCATCTGCGGTGACACTTCAGATGAAATGGAGACCATCACATCGGGCAGCTTCTCAGCCAGCACATCACGCACCAGTTCTTCATGAGCACCATTGGCGTAAGAGTGAATCAGACCCACAGCGATACTTTGAAAACCTGCTTGAGCAATCTCATCGACCAGAACCTCCACCTCTACACGATCAAGATCAATCAACACATTGCCGTGCGCATCTACGCGTTCCTTCACTGTATAGCGAACATTGCGCGGCAGCAGTGGTTCAGGAAGATTTAGGTTCAGATCGTATTGCTCAAAGCGCGATTCTGTACGCATCTCGATAACATCACGAAACCCCTGAGTTGTTATCAGCGCTGTCCTGGCACCGCGCCGTTCGATCAGAGCGTTTGTGGCTAGTGTCGTGCCGTGAATAATCTGACCGATATCGCCCGGCTTTATATTCGCTGATGTGCATACCTGATGGATACCATCGAGAATGGCATTCTCTGGAGCGGCGTAGGTGGTCAGAACCTTAGTGGAAAATTGCTCTGTACCCACTTCCAGCACCACATCCGTAAACGTGCCGCCAATATCCACACCCATCCGAACTGAGGACTTCCCCATCGCTGCCTATCTCTTTAAGATTTTGATGCCTATTTAACCACGTGCGTCAACCGCTTCCCGATTTGCATGCGCTACACAGTACAACGCGACCGAATAATCCATTGAGTCACCACAAGCCGACCACGGGTGCTCATGGGTTGACGGTGGAAACTTTGCTGCCACAGGTTCTTGATCTGATGTCTGCGTTTTCTGACTGATGTTGGATCCATCCGGCCGCTTGAACAACAAGGCACCGTCAGACTGTCGGGCTACCGAGAATTGCCCTTCATGCAGCAGCTTGTGATGATGGTGACAAACCTCGATCAGATTATCCAGTGACGTTTCACCATCATTCGCCCAATGCACTATATGGTGAGCATCCAGGTGCTTCTGGCAATCGCAGCCCGGGAACTGACACGATCCATCGCGGATTGCCAGCGCACGCCGAATGCCTGTTGAGATAGCTCGACTGCTGCGCCCGATGTTCAGTGGCTCTCCCTCTTTGGTCAACGCAGTGACTAACTTGCAGCTACAGCTCAATCGTCTTGCCGTTTCTACAGGCAGTGCTACCTGTTTTTCAATGTAGCAGTCTGGTTCACCGGAGGCTTTCTCAAACACGTTCTGTGAAAGAACTTCACTGTCCACATGCACGACAACCTGATACCGGTCATCGATACTGGCGGCTACTTTGGTGTCCTTCAGAAACGCTTCGGCCATCAGTAACAGCGCATCCGCACGCCGACGTGGGTATTGCCCGTTTTCGATAGCTAAATGCACTCCCGCGGGAGCGTCTTGGCCTGTTTCCAACGCGTGGCTATGAGCTTCGGGTGAGGGCTCAGCTTGCTTGAGTGATTCCACAGCCGCATCGATAGCCTTGATAACAACGGCACCTTGCTCCGGGGTCAGCCTTGCGCGAATCTGCAGGCACCCATGCTCATCCCAGAACGTTGTGAGCTGCCTGTAGTCAGCGTGATGCATGGCGCCTTGATTTTCAGCATCACGGCGTTGATCGTCGGTAATAAAGGCACTGTCATCTCGTGCGTTTACCGGCTCGTGATAGCCAACCATCATCTCTCCAGCACCATCGTACTGTTGTCGATATAGCCGGACTGTTCTATCGAGTTGGCTGGCGGTTCCATTGCGTGCGAAGGACAACAGGGTTTCTTCGTTATGGGCATTGCCAACGCGTGTGATGGCACGTGCTTTGGAATAGCTAAGCACGCCCTGCTCAAACGCTTCTGAAGTTTTGGGCAAGCTATGTAAAGCGTGACCCACGCGCAACTTCTCACGTGCGGTTGTTAACGAAATACCGCAGCGAAAATTCAGCCAGTGAGCACAGGAACGAACACCGTCGTGGCCCCAACCCTGCCGGTGATCAAACTCGGCAATCATGATCAGTTGCCGATAGGTTGCAGCATTCAGATCCGCGCACAATCGGGTGATTGAATGTTCCAGATCTACCGTGGATACAGTCGCGAAATGAGGATTGGCTTCCATGCTAATTCCTTAGTTATTTCAGTCACTTATTATGTCAAAAAGCACTCTGAAAGTCAAGTAAATGACGCTCCTGCGGGAGTGTTTTCTGACCGCTTAAGACGCTCCCGCGGGGGGATTGTTGTTTCAGATCGGAATAGTGATGATGATTGCGTTTATCGCAGGTGTGGTTTTTATCAATAGGCGCA
>Ga0209831_1004052_pt1 | contig 11744 bp, 12 predicted proteins | sample Maine_Asex4_meta_FD_187451 | JGI IMG/M metagenome (GOLD analysis project Ga0209831, IMG submission 187451) | Marine algal microbial communities from Maine, USA - Maine_Asex4_metaG (SPAdes) (version 2) | ecosystem: Host-associated > Algae > Red algae > Unclassified | place: Maine, USA | collected...
CCCCCCCTCCACGCCTCCACCTCCCTCCACACCTTCTCCCGTCCCCCTCGTCTCGCCCGCGGTACGGCTGAAGGCCTGGCGTCCAAGCCCCACGGCGATGCCCTTGCCGCTGCTCCCGCCGTCGCAGCATCTTATTCTACCGATCATATCATTTGATGCAATTTGCATCATATTATACCCTCTTTGCGTCGTCGGATACAAGAAAATGGCAGCTCCGTTGTCCATTCTCACAGCATAAATGATCTCTGCGTAGGCTCTTTACCCTTGGGGCAGAAGGAGGTCGCCTAGTTATAAACTCTTCCCTCCCACACAGGTCATGTCGCAAGTAGGCAACCAACCATCCCACCGTGTCCCCCCCCCCCCCCCCCCATGCAAAGGACAGTTTATGCTGGGGTTGCTGGCGCCGAAAAGCCTTTTTTAGGATCCTTGAACCCCTTCTTTGAGTAGAAGTGCCCTCCCCGCCCCATCAGTCTGTCACGACGTTCCTTGCTACCGTTTATCGGCAGGTCCTCGTTGCCAAGCGGAGAAAAATAGGGCAAAAGAGACATCGCCGGCTGAAAAGAGGAGAGAGAGTGGACAGGAAGGGTACCAAGGCGCACCTGAGGCCAGTTGAACCCGTAGGTCGGCCCAACATGGAGGGGGGGGGGCGGGGAAGGGAGGGAAAGACACGAGATGCGGTTTGGTCCGAAACGTGTTCACACTGACCGCTGCAGCAACGTCGGCTGCTTGAACCATGAGGCCCCACCTCCCGCTGAGGCTTGCAGATGCATCTGGGAGTGTGTTACGCCGGCTACGGAGCGGAACCAACAGGCTTCGACATTCTCCGCACGTAGAACAGGACTACTGTACGGGGCTCCTCTGGTTGCGATTGCATGACCAAATCGCCGCTTTTGGGGGTTCTGGACGGCGGGGAGGATGGGGGGGCGGTTCTCGACCCCGCCAGTAGATCCCTTTCGAGTGTGCTTTGGCATTTTTTTTCATACTGGGGTCATCCTCAACGAACCCTCTTCTCGTTGGGCTGAGATTGCGAGAGCCCAGCTCCATAAAGTTGATGAGAACAGCAACAGCGTACGTTTGTAGGTGCCGCAAGGCCCGATTCCCCACTCAGATGGCCCGCAATCGCCGATTCCGCAGGACCTCATTTGATCCCCTGGCTGACATCATATGATACCTTTTTCTGGTAGAATAGACACTAGCTAGGTGAAGGCACGTTCGCGCAAATACCCTGGCCCGAACTGGCTTAGCTATTCGACACGCTCAAAGTAAGTACCATGTCAAAGGAGCACACCTCCCACCTGGTCGAGGACACCAGAGGGCTATTCACAGTTCCGGGTACTCGTGTTCCGGGAATCGGCTTCCTTGACCTAATCCAGCGGGATCTCACACACAATTGTGTGAGATCCTGGAGCGCCGACGAGAGGTCTTCCAGGATCTGTGTGTGTCCCGCACATAAAAGTTCCAGTCGTGTATTGAGGCGGCAGGCTGGTCCATCCATTCCTGGCAGTCGATGCGCATTCCGTCCGGACTCGATTGGCGTCTCGCGTCCAAGAAGCTGGCACAGGATCACGGCCGGGCACGACTCGCGCGGCGACGAGTTGCAAGCGCCGTCGAATCGCGTTCCGCACCGACCGACAGCCCCCTACCCTCACAGCGCCCGGGTTCTAGGCGGCTGCACACCCCCCCACCGCCCCCCCCGATTCGCATGTCGTGGCCCCGTTGATCCACCGGGCACGCACACTTTCCAGTCTCATCGAGGTAAGCACAATTGGGTTTGAGGAACAACATCGGGCGTGAACGCGGTTCGAAGAGCTTCTTTAGAGGCCTATCTGCTCAGCCTTTCGAACACCATTGTCAGCGTCACGAAAATTCTGTGGATGATTGCCTGCCGGTTCCCCTAGTGTCTATTCTGCCGAAAAACGGCATCAAATAATGCCCGGTGGTGCATCAAATGATGCACCACCCGCACAGGGCCAGACAACGACGGTTCGACCCCCCTTCTTCTGGCGTCTGGAGCACTCCCCGTTTGTATCCATAGCACGATGACTCTGGGCTCCCCCAAGAGTAACAAGACATCTCTGAGTCCGTTTCTGTTGCCAAAAGGAGCGTGCGAGGCCGGGAAGCACGAAAAAAGTGGTTCCAAAAAAGTGCATCAAATGATGCCCAGGGCATCAAATAATGCACTCGGTAAAATATACACTAGTCTGTACTCTACCTTTCGGCTGGACCAAGCCCTCTTTTTTGGTGACGGTCGGCTTAGTCAGGTCCAGCCGACGGAAGGTTGCTGGATATGGACTCTCTTTTTACCGCCCGTTGGATGAATCCTGATCTGGATGACGCCATTTCGGCTCTCGTGGTTGCCCAATCGGCCGCCAAACTCGGGAGCTCGTCCGTTGCAGATGACGGTTTCTATGCCTGGGCGGTCAACTTACTCGACCTGATCGCCGGACTTGAGCCGGCCGCAACGACGAACTGGTGTGTTGTTCGTCGTGCTCTTGGGGCACTTGTTTCTACAGCGGGGGTGGGGGAGGGCCACCGCGACGCCGCCGAACTCCTTGAGTTAGTTGAGTTGGCAGATCTGGTTTATGTATGCGGACAGACAGACCGCGCCCCACCCTCTGCTCGTGACCTCGTCGGCCGGTTCTTTAAGAAGAGCGTGACGCAGGGTAGCTTTTTTAGGGATGTGAGCATGACCCCTGCAAATTTTGATGAGCTTGTTACCTTGACTTCGCCGCACCTCCCTCCCTCCTCTCGTGGCCTTTCCACCATGCCTTTGGCTTATCGCATTTTTTCGGCACTGTTTAGGCTTGCTCAGGGCGGCAGGCAGCGCGTTGTAGCATGGGCGGTCGACGTTGCCGAGTCAACGTTTTCCAAGCACTGTGAGCCGGTCATTGATGCTCTGCTGGCGGGCTTGCCCAAGCCCGACTGGACTGGACCGATGGAGGACCCTCAGATTGCGAGAGACTTCGCCCAGCTGACGAGTGGCAACCCCGTCCGATGGAAGGGACTGTACGTTCGTGTTCTGGTTTCTTTGCATTCTGCTGAGCGATGGCCGGCCTAAGGTGCGCGAGTGCAGGCCGACAGGCCAGTGCGTGTCAGTGCGAACCAAGATATCCGCCATGCATCAGGGAAACGTGGGGACGGCATCTTCGATAGCTAGCCCCACTCTCGTGTTCGATGTTCGAGTACGTGAAACGCTCACATATTCTGGCACGTGTCGTCCTGGATGAACTTTACGCTTCACGGCCACGCGGCTCATCGCTGTGCTTTGCTATCGGTTGCGACATGAACGGTATCTTTTCGTCACAGATACGGAGCTGTCGATGGTTGCCTGATTCCCATCCTTACTCCATTCGAGGAGCACAAAGAAGAGTTTACCGACCGGAAGGCCCAAAGCTGCATTCTGCTCGTCCCTGTGTCTGACACAAGACGCTTCCGGTACTTTGTCGGCGGCTTCCCTAGCTCTCGGGGCGACTCGCTCGCATTCCGCGGTCGGTCGTGGCATCAAACTGTGGCGGATCCATTGCCACCAAAGTATATCCTGGGCACCGACGAGTTCGTCCTGGGAGATGAGGGCTTCGTGATGACGCCCTTCCTCGTACGTTTTTGCTCAATCCCTGTCCGTTGTCTATGTGCTGGTCAGCCGCCAGTCGAAGAGCAACGAAAGCGCGCTGGGGACAGCGGTGGGGAATCTTCACGAATCTGGTGGACATGCAAATGCTGCACCGAGCTCAGATACCCTAGTTCCCACACAGCTACGTAACGTAACCGACTTGGTCTCAAAGCGGAACCCCACGCCGTCAACTGTTGCCCTGCTTTTTTTCCTTCGCTACAGATTACCCTCTTCCGGGAAGTTGACATCTCGGGTCCCAACGCGTCCTCAATGCGGAGGTTTTCACCACCTGCACGCAAAAATGAGGGATGTTGTTGAGAACGCTTTCGGGCGTCTCAAGGGCAGGTGGAACGTCCTGCGGTTTATTGCTGCCCACCCTGTACCTGCGGCGGTGGTGCACAAGGTCACAGTGGCCCTCCACTACTTATTAGAGGCGAGGGACTCTGAATACGAGACGGAGTAGGAGGAGGAGGAGAGCTCTGCCGACACGCCTGTTATTAAGGAGGGGGTTGAGACAGACGAGGCGCGACGTACAGCGGTTGCCGCCAGCCGCGTGCAACTCGTGAAGGCCCTTGGGCTTCCCTGGGTGGACGGCGAGGAGTGAGCGGCTGCTTGTTTCTGAGTGAATGCGGGGGTGTGGTGCGGACGGCGGAGTATGAGAAAACAACATGTGGGGGGTTGCTATGGGAAGGGGGTGGCGGCCTTTGTGTCGTGCGCGAGCAAGGGCTGTGATGTTGAGCAACGAAAACGAAGAATAAAGGCCACACCTCAGGACAAAACGTTGGCGCCACGCTGAAGAGTATAGTGACGCGTGACGTGTGAAAAAAAGGTCCTCGGCCGCACTTCCATGTATTGTCCACTGTTTTTCACTAGAAAAACATCAAACAGATCAATGCAGTAACGGACACGAGGTGATCAATCACTGGCGACGGGCCTTCTCGGTAATCGCCAGGATCATGTCAATAACAGCAACGCGAATGTCGTTGTCGTTCACACAATTGGCCGCCTGGCCCGACGCCGGGTGCCCGCCGTTGTGCCGCTCTGCAAATATGACGCGCTCCAGCTCGTTCTTTGGGTGCAAGTACTCGCTCACGGCCGGCGAAGTGCTCGCCTTGTTCACCTGCTTTGAAATCTTGTGCGCTTCGGCGGCCGCAAGGATGTCAACGGCCTTGGGAGTGTCTTGCACGCCGTCGCTAGCACTGAGAGTACCACTGCGGCAGATACAAGGACGGGGACGCGGGTAGGGGCGTCAGGGATACCTTCGCCTACACCCGCCGCCGTTTCCAAAGCGCCGCAAGCGGGCGGGGCTGGGCCGCCAAGCGCCACAGGCTTGCGCCCGTTCGACGCGTTTGCGACAGATGATGTATTGAACGCCTCGCGAGCCAGCACGAAGAGCTCCGCGCCACCAAACGTAAAGAGGATGTCCTTCCTCCGGGAGGTACTAAGCCCTGTGTTAGCAAGTTGGGCTCGTGCCGCCACAAACATGGTGCGCATGTCCTTGAGCTGGCGGTCTACCGAAACGGCCGACCGCGTGCGAGCCGCCACACGATTGGCCGCCCCTGTTGCCGCGACAAACGCTGCCACGAGCCCGTCGCCGGTGAGACGAGTCTTTTCATGCGTCCTGCTACAACGGTAGTGGGCCTCATGGGTCAGTGTGACTGTCAGCTCGTTCTTAAGCTCGCTGTGGGCCCAGTTCGGGGCACGGGCCGCGGACGGGTCCGTAGCCTTGCGCGTACCAGAAGTCTTGCCACTGGCTGGGGCCTTGTCACTGCCGTGGTTCACGGTGCTTACTCCAGAGGGGGGCGAGGCCGTCCTAAGCTCCACCACATTGGGGATTGTGGTCCGAGCGTCTGTTGTGTACAAGTGGCCGCGGGGGGAATGTGTGACGGGTCGGCGGTGCGGTGGTGCGATGGTAAAGTTGTGCGGCGGTGCGGCGGTGTGGCGGTATGAGCAAGACGCAGTTAAAAAGGTTGTCTTTCAGGTTGCAGAGTAGTGCCGAAGCACGTCGGGCGTGCTCTTGTCTTCAACTGGCATCTCTTAACAACACAAAAATAGGGTAGCGCGTCCAGCACGGCGTCAGAGGTGTCGATGCAGGCTCTGTCGAGCGCAGAACAGCACAGCGTGTGCTCTAGAGTCGCACTGGCGGCCAAAAACTTTAACCCGCCTCGGGGACCTGCCATCCCGATTATTGCCATTTATTGCACACAATCGCAATCTATGGCACCTGTTTGCGGCTCCAGTGGCTCTCCTGGGTCTCGGCAGGCCGTGCCATCGCGCGTGAGGGTCTATTGGAAATGCATTGCTACGTCGGCAGAGGTCGGGCACCGCGAAGGGGAATGTTGGTGCGGTCGTCTAGCACGTTCGCACGACATGGATGCCGCGCCCCACCGTCAGTAGAATGTCACACGTCCATGCAGGGCGTCAGAGGTGTCAAAGCTGGCTTTGTCGCGGGCAGACGGGGGGGGGGGCAAAGGGAGGGGGGAGGCGCGCGGGCGCGCGGCGCACCGCCGGTTCTGATGCTGGCGTCTTTATCAACTCGCCCACGTCCGAGGCGCGCATCTTTTGTCTTGAACAGTTTAAACAGAAAAATGACAAGCAAAGATACAAGGGCGTCCCCGCCCACCCTGCAGTTGTACGCCAGCGGCGCGGCACCACCCGCTACGCGTCTGCCGCCGGCCGCGACTCGGTGGGCAACTCAGCGCCGACGGCGGTTATTGGCAGGGGTGCGTGGGGGTGGGGGGCGGCCGCGCGTGGCGTGGCCGACGGCGCGTCGACGCCCGCGGCGCGCGGCAGGACGGCCAAACTCATGACGCGCGCGAGTGCCTGCGGCGGCGCCTCACGGTTGTCGGCTCTGTGGAAGGCCTCGGGTCCTCGCTTGGGACCCTGGCCCCATGCTCACGGGAAAAAAAGAGAAAAGCATTACGCCTTATTCACCCCCGTTCCTCTACCGCCCGAGACCCACCGGCGGTGGCCGTCGCCGTCGCGACCGCGCGGTTAGCGCAGGCACCGGCGCGCCCCACACGGCACGACGCCCAGCGCGGTCGGCACGGCGGGCGCCGCCGCCACCGCAGCCGCCGCAGCGGGCGCCCCACAGCTTCGCAGACACCCACGGCGGGCGGCCCGCCCGCCCCATGGCGCTGCCTGCTGCAACAGAAGGCGGACACACCCGCCCGCTGAGGCGCTTTTCCTCCAGCTCCCGCTGGCGGGCGGCCGCCTTCTGGTGCCGCGGGCGCCCCCGCCGGGCATGTTGGCGTACTCCTTGGTGCTGTCGACGACCGGCAGAGGCGCGCGGGGCCGATTGCGCGGCGCCCGCGTCGGCTGGCGGCCGCCAGCGCCGGCGGCGCGCGCGTTTGCCACCGCCATAGGCACCGACGCCAACGCTCCGCCGGTGACGCCATGGCGCGCCACTGCCGTCCGCACGGGGGTGGCGGCGGTGAAGGTGACGGCCGCGGCCGCGACACGCGGCGCCGCTACCGCCGCATGCCGCGCCGGCAGGGGCACGTCCGCCGCCGGCGCGCCACTCGATATGCCGGTGCCGACCGCCTGGCCGGCGGCGGCGGCGCCGCCCGAATCGACGGAAGGCGCCGCGGCGGGGCCGACGGCCGCCGCCTCGAGCGGCGGCTCGAACCACTCGTCGTCAGGAGATGGCGGGGCATCGCGCTCCCCCGCCGCCGCCCACTGGATTGCCTTCACCGCCTCGGCGATAGCGTCATAGCCGTCCAGCAGCGAAGTCGTCTTAATCGCAAGGGACTCCAACGCCGTCTCACAGGCCGCCGCCAAGGCCACCTTGGACGAGGCCGCGCGGCGGCGGCGGGCGGTCAGCTTCTCCATGAGACAGGACATGCCCTGCACCTCAGTTGACGGCAGTGACGCACGCCCGTCGGCCGCAAACGGCGTGACGCCCGCGGCGGCGGCGGCCGCCGCAGAGCCGGCTGCCGCGCCCAGCAAGCGGGAGCGGAGGGAAGGGGGGCCGAGGTGTGCCACAGACTCGTTAATGGCGTTTGGGGGGGTGGGGGCGGGTGAGGAGGGGCGGGGAGGAGGCAAGGGGCGGTGTGGAGGCGGGGAGGGGAGTAAGAAAGGCAGGCCGGCGGTGGGGGACGCCGGGTGGTCGGCTCTCGGTGTGTGAAGTGCGCTCGGTGGCCGGCGTGTCGAGGCCGCCCACGGCAATCTTATAGGCCGTTTCTGGCCACCGTGCCGCCCCAACCCCGTAGTTCTCGGGCGCGTGCGGTCTGCTCGGGCCGGTCCACCACTGCCGCGTGTGCGTGCGCCGAGGGTGCCCGCCCGGGCCCGGCGCGGCTCCGATGCCATCACTGTGATCAAATCGCCTACCCGGGCATGCAAGCAGGGCGCCCACCGAGTAGCCACGAGAGGCCTCGGTGTTGCCGTCTGAGCGCCTAAAGGGGCACTTCAAACTTTAAATCTTAGCTGAGTCAAGTGCCTTCTCAAACGCACGGTGCCGTCCCGCCACAGTGCCTTCTCCAAGCCGTTTACGCGTCGGTCTGATGAAACTGTCACCTTGTTTCAGAGCAACCCAAAGGATTAGAGTTTGATTAATTTATTTCCGATTCGCAGGTCGGACTTAAAGAATCGTCCAGTCACCGCCAGGTGCTGCAGGCCACCTTACCGTCAGGTCGAGTGCGATTGGTTGGTGAATGAATTGGCCTCTGCTGGCAAGAAGCAACGATTTTCCAATGTGACTTCCCAAGAAGGAATCTGTCGTGACGGGCAAGGGCTGTCAACGGATCAGCCAAAGACGAGGATCTTCACGTATCACCCGGGTCCCAAGCTGATTTTCAATCTGAGCAGGTGAGCCAGACGTGCTTAAGAAGCGCATCCGTGAGAGGCTCGCTGCCTGTCGAGTGCAGGATACCAGTCACATACACTGCCCAGCATCTCCCGCCATTACGACGTGTGCGGCGATTCGTGTTGGTGTGTCTAATGTGTGCCGCGAGAAGGGCTGACATACTGACACGCCTCACGCGAAGGCCATCCTTCGGGCCCATGGGGGATGGAGCTCGGTCTCGGCTTCGATTCACGTTGCAGCTGCCATCGTCGTCGCTTAGTCGAGGCGTATCCAAATGCTGCTTCCGATGCTGTCCCTGTTAGGTGATACAGGGCATCGGCGATGGCTTTCGTTCAACTGGAGATTGATGGAGTGAAGCGCATCGGTGGATGCGCAGGCGATTTGGTCCTCGGTTTCAAATTGGCAATTCCATGGCGCAGTCAGTGATGGGTGTCGGCGCCAATCGGGGCGGGGCGCTCGCGGGGCACGGCACCAGGAATTTCTGGCGGTGGCGACGCTGAGGCGCCGGGCGCGCGGCCTGCCTGGGCTCGGGGACGCGCCGCGGTGCAGCAGGGCGCTGGCGCGCAGGGGTACTGCCGCGGCGGCGCGCTGGCGCGGCGCGGCGCGCTTGGTGCCGGCAGTGGCTCCGGGGCTCCGGGCGCCTGGCGCGCCGGGGCGTACTGCAGCGCGCTGAGGCGCAGAGGCGAGCGTCGGCGCGTCAGGGAGCCTTGCCGCCAAGTGGATCCAAAAATGTTTGCTTCCCGCAGCACTATCGTGGCGTTCTTACGACGGCCTGCGCCAAGCAGTTAACACAGAAACAGAAACCGCACAGCTCACAATCAAAAAAAGCCCACTTGAAAACGAACTAACCCCCCTTCCTTACGGCGCAGGCGCTGGCTGCGCCAGCCCTAGAGCTGCGTCAGGCCTCGGGCAGGGTCCCTGCCGTCAACCGAAACCAAACCAGTGTGCGGCAGCGAATCCGATGGGCTCGTCAGGAGCAGGCGGCGCATCTCTACCACCCACAGGGGAAATTTACTGTCGCTGATGGCGGCGCCGCGCATCGATGAGCGATTGCCGGCGGTAGCCTCGAGCACGTTGGGCACCTTCGTCACCACGAACGCGACGTGGCCGAGCGTCGCAAAGACAACGCGCTCGCCCAGCGGCCTGTCCGGCTGCTCGACGCGGCTGGAGGCCCTAAAAGACATTCAGAGCCTCTGCAGCGCGTCTAGGCACGCCCTGCGACCATTGACCGTCAGATAGGATCTGACGTTGGCGAGCAGCTTGATAGCAAACTCCTTCACCATGTTCTGTACGTCGATGCTCAAGCTGTCAGGATAGGCGGCCACGATTGCGTCCATCGAGATCTGGTGCAAGTAGGACTTCACGCACAGAGCAAGGAGGGAGACATGAATGTTGGAGAAAGTTGTCGGGTTCCTTCCGCTCGACCGCCGGAGGAAGGACTTCAGCCACTTTTCAGCCTTGGGCATGCCCGCTTTTTGCACGGACTAGACAGACACCATCAGGGTGTCCCCGTTGTCTCCCAAAGACCGTACGAAAATCGGAGGAGCACCGTCCTGTCGGAGGCTTCAATGTCGTTGATACGGACGTCGCGGTACGCCGTTTTACAAAGATCCTGCACAAAAAAACACAAAGAATGGCACGAGAAGAGAATAACGAAACAGCAAAGAACGAGTGAGAGCCCAGCTGAAGCACTCACAGAGGTCCCGCGCCCACCCCCCCCCCCCCCCCCCCTTCTCCTCCTGCCGCCCACTCCTCTGCTGCCCGGTCTCTTGTGCACTGTGCAGAAAAAGAAAATACACCGTCAACAACTTTAACATCATCCGCTCCTCCTCCATGTCTTCGTCCGCCGCTCTAGCGGCTCGCCATCGCGCGCGGACTTCTGCTGGGGATACAGCGAAACGTTTGCAGCCGTCGGGCGCCGCGCATGAGAGACTGCGTGCGGGCGCGTACCGCACTGCCACGTCATGGCTGCCACGTCCCACCAGCGGCAGAATTTCATACGTACATGTAGGGCGTCAGGGGTATCTATGCGGCCTCTGTCGCGCGTAAAGCAGCTCAGCGCGTGCTTTGGCGCTGACCAGGCTGGCGGGAAAATTGGCCAGCCCCGGGGATTTGCCATCCCAAATATTGCCAACCATCGCGAACTCTCGCAAACTATCGCACCTGCTTCCGGCTCCAGTGGCTCCCTTGGGTGTCTGCACACCGCGCCATCGTGCCTGAATGTCTGTTGAGAGTATAGCGACATATTTGCATTCGTCGGGCGTCCCAAAAGAAAACGTTGGTGGGTCTGCTTACCGCACTGCCACGTCATGGATGCCACGCCCCACCGGCAGAAGAATGTCACACGTCTTTGTAGGGCTTCGCAGGCGCACACTTTTGCACCGGTAGCACGCGAATCAGATCAGCGCAAGCTCTGGCGTTGCACTGACGGGCGGAAAAGTTGGCCTGCCTCGGGGACCTGCCATCCCGGATGCTGCCAACTATCGCGGAATTTCGCAAACTATCGCACCTGTTTGCGCCTCCAGTGGCTCTCCCGGGTCTCCGTACGCCCCGCCATCGCGAGCGAGGGTCTGTTGGGAATGCATTGGTACATCAGCAGAGGTCGGGCGCCACGAATGAGAATGTTGGTGCGGTCGCCTAGCGCAATCGCACGTCATGGATGCCACGCCCCGCCGTCAGCAGAATGTCACATGTCCATGCACGGAGTAAGAGGTGTCAATGCCTGCTCTGTTGCTCGATGGGCGGCTCAAAACGTGCTCTAGCGTTGCACAGGCGGGCGGAAACGATGGCCCGCCTCGGGGACCTGCCATCCCAAATATTGCCACCTTTCGCAATCTTTCGCAACCTATCGCACCTGCTTGCGGCTCCAGAGGCTCCCTGGGGTCTCTGCACGCCGCACCATCGCGCGCAAATGTATGTTAGGGATACAGCAATACGTCTGCAGACGTCGAGCGCCGCAATAGAGAATGTTAGTGCGGTCGCCTACCGCACTGGCACGCCATGGCTACCACGCCAACCCGGCAGCAGAATGTCACATGTCCCAGCACGGAGTCAGAGGTGTCAATGCCGGCTCTCTCGGGCGAAGATCAGCTTGGTGCCGGCTCTGGAGTTGCACTTGTGCGCAGAAACGATGGCCCGCCTCGGGGACCTGCCATCCCAAATATTGCCACCTTTCGCAATCTTTCGCAACCTATCGCACCTGCTTGCGGCTCCAGTGGCTCTCCTGGGTCTCGGCAGGCCGTGCCATCGCGCGTGAGGGTCTATTGGAAATGCATTGCTACGTCGGCAGAGGTCGGGCACCGCGAAGGGGAATGTTGGTGCGGTCGTCTA
>Ga0209831_1004053_pt1 | contig 11742 bp, 9 predicted proteins | sample Maine_Asex4_meta_FD_187451 | JGI IMG/M metagenome (GOLD analysis project Ga0209831, IMG submission 187451) | Marine algal microbial communities from Maine, USA - Maine_Asex4_metaG (SPAdes) (version 2) | ecosystem: Host-associated > Algae > Red algae > Unclassified | place: Maine, USA | collected...
GACCGGCACGGTACGGCCACCGTGCTGGTGCCGGGCAGCGCGCAGTTCCGCATCGGCCACATGGGGCACCTGAACCCGCCGATGCTGCTCGGCACGCTGACCACGATCGATGCGGGCCTGAAGGCGCTGGGGATCGCCCACGGCGAGGGCGCGCCGGGCGCGGCCGCCGCGGCGGTGGCCGCCGCCTCGGCCGCGGCGCGGAGATGAGCCCGGTGGACGATGCGGCCACCGCCCGCCTGCAGGCCTGGCTGGAGGCGGAGCTGCCGGCGGAGCGGGTGCGGGTCGATCGCTGCGAGGCGCTGAGCGGGGGTGCCATCCAGGAGAACCTGTCGCTGCGGCTCGACGTCGACGGCGGGCCGCGACACGGCCATCACCACTGGGTGCTGCGCCGCGATGCCGCGGCGACCATCGCCGAGAGCCACTCGCGCGTGCACGAGCACGCCGTGCTGGAGGCCGCCTTCGACGACGGGGTATGCGTGGCACCGCCGGTCATCGCCTGCGCCGATGCGCAGGTGCTGGGGGTGCCGTTCTCGCTGATGGGCTTTCGTGCCGGCATCGGCTACGGCCCGAAGCTGGTGCGCGTACCGCGCAGCGACGCCGATCGCGAGCGGCTGGTCGAACGGCTCGGCGAGGAGCTGGCGCGCATCCACGCGATCGATGTCGAGCGGCCCGCGCTGGCCTTCCTGGGCCCGGCCCCGGCGGACCCGGTCGGTGCGCAGCTGCAGGGCGTGAGCGACGGGCTGGACGCCCTGGCGGTGGCACGCCCGGTGCTCGAGCGCGCGCTGCACCTGGCGCGCGCGAGCGCTCCGGTCGCCACCGGCACCACGCTGGTGCACCGCGATTTCCGTACCGGCAACCTGCTGGTCGATGAGCACCGCCTGAGCGCGGTGCTGGACTGGGAGTTCGCGGGGCTCGGCGATCCGATGAGTGATATCGGCTGGTTCTGCGCCCGCTGCTGGCGCTTCTCGCGTCCGGACCTGGAGGCCGGCGGGCTGGGCGCGCGCGCCACCCTGTACCGCGCCTACGCACGCGTCGCCGGGCGGGCCGTCGACGATGCCGCGGTACGCTGGTGGGAGCTGTTCGCCCACCTGCGCTGGGCGCTGATCGCGCTGCAGCAGGGGGCGCGTCACGACAGCGGAGCCGAGCCGTCGCTGGCGCTGGCGCTGACCGGGCGCATGGCCGACACGCTCGAGCGTGACGCGCTGCGCACGGCGTTGTCGCTCGATGCGTCGCGCACCGCCATCGAGACGCGTGCCGGTGCACTCGCCGACCGGCCCGTCGATGCGCCTGCCGACGCGTCCGCCGACGCTTCGCCCGCCGATACCCTGCCTCGGTCCCACCTGCTGCCCGCCGCGGCCGATGCGCTGGCGCCGTTGATCGATGCGCTGCCTCGCGAGCCGTCGATGACGCTCAGGCTGGTCGTCCGGGCGCTGCGCGTGGCGGCGAGCGACCTGGGCGGCTGCGACGCGCTGGCGAACGCGCGCGAGGCGCTGCTGCGGGGCACGGGGCATCCGGACGAGACCGCCCTGGCGCACGCGATACGCGCCGGCCGGCACGACGCCGATGGCCTGGATGCGCTGCTGCTCGCGTGGGCCGACCTGCGGGCAGCCGCGCTGGCGCCCTGAGCGGGCGGAACGGCGATCGACGATCGATTGCCGAACGTGCACCGCTGCCCGCCCCCCCCCGTCGACACGCCTGCACCCCCGCGAACCTGACCTTTCTGCACGTGAAACGAGGCATGAATCTCCTTCGAGCGCATGAAAGTACCGATTTGAGGCGCAACCGTACTGGTCTGCAACCTGTGCCGCAGGTACATTGAACCTGTTGCCCTCCTGCGGCAATCCTCTCGCCCCAACAGGACCAGAACACCATGACAGCATTTCCGAAGACGGTACTCGCCGTCGCGGTCGCGGGTTTCTCGCTCGCCGCCCAGGCCGAGACGGTGACCATCGCCACCGTCAACAACGGCGACATGATCCGGATGCAGGCGCTGACGGACGACTTCACCGAGAAGAACCCCGACATCGAGCTGGAGTGGGTCACCCTCGAGGAGAACATCCTGCGCCAGCGCGTGACCACCGACATCGCCACCAAGGGCGGCCAGTACGACGTGCTCACCATCGGCACCTACGAGGTGCCGATCTGGGGCGCCCAGGGCTGGCTGGAGCCGCTGGCCTTCGACGACAGCTACGACGTCGACGACATCCTGCCCTCGATCCGCGACGGCCTGACCGTGGACGACTCGCTGTACGGTGTGCCGTTCTACGGCGAGTCCTCGTTCACGATGTACCGGAAGGACCTGTTCGAGGCGGCCGGGCTGGAGATGCCCGATGCCCCGACCTGGGACTTCATCATGGACGCGGCGCGCCAGACCGCCGATCCGGACAACGAGGTCTACGGCATCTGCCTGCGCGGCAAGCCGGGCTGGGGCGAGAACATGGCGTTCCTGACCGCGATGGCCAACTCCTACGGCGCGCGCTGGTTCGACATGGACTGGAACCCGCAGTTCGACAGCGACGCCTGGAAGGCCACCCTGACCGACTACGTGACGCTGATGAACGAGGTCGGGCCGCCGGGCGCCTCCTCGAACGGCTTCAACGAGAACCTGGCCCTGTTCCAGACCGGCAAGTGCGCCATGTGGATCGACGCCACCTCGGCAGGCTCCGGCGTGACCAGCTCGGACTCCACGGTCGCCGACCAGGTCGGCTTCGCCCTGGCACCGGACAAGGGCCTGGGCAAGCGCGGCAACTGGCTGTGGGCCTGGGCGCTGGCGGTACCGACCGGTACCGACGCGAAGGACTCGGCCATGAAGTTCGTGCAGTGGGCCACCTCCAAGGAATACCTGCAGCTGGTCGCCGACAGCGAGGGCTGGTCGCAGGTGCCCCCGGGCAGCCGTACCTCGCTGTACGAGAACCCCGAGTACCAGGAGGTGCCGTTCGCCGACATGACGATGCAGAGCATCAACGCGGCCAACCCCAGCGAGCCGACCGTGGACGAGGTGCCGTACGTGGGCGTGCAGTTCGTGGCCATCCCCGAGTTCCAGGGCATCGGCCAGTCGGTCGGCCAGCAGTTCGCGGCCGCCCTGGCGGGCACCAGCACGGTCGAGGAGGCTCTGGAGAACGCGCAGAACCTGACCGAACGCGAGATGAAGCGCGCCGGCTATCCGAAGTAGGCCCGACGTAGGCTCGACGTAGGCCCGACGTAGGCCCGATCCGCAGGACCGCCGGCCCGGGCCGAAGGTCGGCGGCGGAGCGTACCGCAAGCACGGCACGCTCCGCCGTCTTTCCCCTGAATCGCCGACGTACAAGAGATCACCCGATGGCGACCGACCATTCCCGTGCGACCGCCCGCCTGATGGTGTCCCCGGCCGTGCTGCTGCTGCTCGCCTGGATGATCGTGCCGCTGGCGATGACGCTCTACTTCTCGCTGCTGCGCTACAACCTGCTCAGTCCGGGCACCGAATCGTTCACCGGGCTCGACAACTACGCCTACTTCCTGACCGACCCGGCCTTCTTCGAGGCGCTGGGCAACACCCTGCTGCTGGTCGGCGGCGTGCTGCTGATCACCATCACCGGCGGCGTGCTGCTGGCGCTGCTGCTCGACCAGCCGATCTGGGGCCAGGGCATCGTGCGCATCCTGGTGATCGCGCCCTTCTTCGTCATGCCGACGGTGTCGGCACTGGTGTGGAAGAACTTCTTCATGGACCCGGTCAACGGACTGTTCGGGCACGCCGCCAAGGCGCTGGGCGTCGCCCCGTTCGAATTCTTCTCCCAGGCGCCGCTGTTCTCGATCATCCTGATCGTCGCCTGGCAGTGGCTGCCGTTCGCCACGCTGATCCTGCTCACCGCCATCCAGTCGCTGGACAGCGAGCAGCTGGAGGCCTCCGAGATGGACGGCGCATCCGCCTTCAGCCGCTTCCGCCACATCATCCTGCCGCACCTGGCGCGCGCGATCACGGTGGTGATCCTGATCCAGACCATCTTCCTGCTGTCGATATTCGCCGAGATCCTGGTCACCACCGGTGGCGGGCCCGGCTACGCCTCCACCAACCTGACCTATCTGGTCTACGCGCAATCGCTGCTGCAGTTCGACGTCGGCGGAGGCTCGGCGGGCGGCATCGTGGCGGTGGTGCTGGCCAACATCGTGGCGATCTTCCTGATGCGCATGGTCGGCAAGAACCTCGACCTGTAGCCGCCGATCCTGCATCGCCGACCCCTCGTCGTCGACTCCTCCCGCGCACCGAACCCGGAAAACGACACAGCCATGGCACGAGAGGCCACCGTCGGCACCAAGATCCTGTGGACCTCGCTCGCCTGGGGCATCGGTCTGCTGATCTTCTTCCCGATCTTCTGGACCATCCTGACCAGCTTCAAGAGCGAGGCCGAGGCGGTCAGTTCCCCGGCGCTGTGGGACTTCGACTGGACGCTTGCGAACTACACCACCGTCACCGAACGCTCGCCCTACTTCCTGCACTTCACCAACTCGGTGGTGATATCCCTCGGCTCCACGCTGCTGGCCATCCTGATCGGGGTACCGGCCGCCTGGGCGATGGCCTTCTCGCCGACCAGGAAGACGCGCGGGCTGCTGCTGTGGATGCTGTCCACCAAGATGCTGCCGCCGGTCGGTGTGCTCGTGCCGCTCTACCTGCTGTTCCGCGATACCGGCCTGCTCGACACGCGCACCGGTCTGGTGCTGGTGCTGACGCTGGTCAACCTGCCGATCGTGGTGTGGATGCTGTTCACCTACTTTCGGGAGATCCCCGGCGAGATCCTGGAGGCGGCGCGCATGGACGGGGCGAACCTGAAGTCCGAGATCCTGCACGTGCTCACCCCGATGGCGCTGCCGGGCATCGCCTCCACCATGCTGCTCAACGTCATCCTCGCCTGGAACGAGGCGTTCTGGACGCTCAACCTGACCGCGGCCAAGGCCGCCCCGCTGACCGCCTTCATCGCCAGCTACTCCAGCCCCGAGGGGTTGTTCTACGCCAAGCTGAGCGCCGCCTCGACGATGGCCATCGCCCCGGTGCTGATCCTGGGCTGGTTCAGCCAGAAGCAGCTGGTACGCGGTCTCACCTTCGGCGCCGTCAAGTAGACCCGCCCCGATCTCACCGTCCTTATCTTCCGGAAGAACCTCATGGGAAGCATCACGCTCAAGGGCGTCACCAAGCGCTTCGACGATGTCGAAGTGATTCCGCCGCTGGACCTGACGATCCGGGACGGCGAGTTCGTGGTGTTCGTCGGCCCGTCCGGCTGCGGCAAGTCCACGCTGCTGCGGCTGATCGCCGGGCTGGAGGACGTGTCCGGCGGCACCATGGAGCTGGACGGGCGCGATGTCACCGCCCTGCCGCCGGCCAGGCGCGGCCTGGCCATGGTGTTCCAGTCCTACGCGCTGTACCCGCACATGTCGGTCAGGAAGAACATCGCGTTCCCGCTGAAGATGGCCGGCATGGACCAGGCCGCCATCGATGCCAAGGTCGACGGTGCCGCCAAGGTGCTGAACCTTGCCGACTACATCGACCGCCGCCCCGGTCAGCTGTCCGGCGGTCAGCGTCAGCGGGTGGCGATAGGGCGTGCCATCGTGCGCGAGCCGAGCGCCTTCCTGTTCGACGAGCCGCTGTCGAACCTGGACGCCGCCCTGCGCGGCAACATGCGCCTGGAGATCGCCGAGCTGCACCAGAGCCTGGCCACCACCATGGTCTACGTCACCCACGACCAGATCGAGGCCATGACCATGGCCGATCGCATCGTGGTGCTGAACAAGGGCGTGATCGAGCAGGTCGGCAGCCCGCTGGAGCTGTACCGCAGCCCGAAGAGCCTGTTCGTGGCGGGTTTCATCGGCAGCCCGACGATGAACCTGCTCACCGGGGATGCGGCCGCGAAGCAGGGTGCGCACACCATCGGCATCCGTCCGGAACACCTGGCGCTGTCGATGGATGCCGGCGAGTGGTCCGGGGTGGTCACCGTGTCCGAGCACCTGGGCTCGGACACCTTCCTGCACGTGAACGTCGACGGACTGGGCACCATGACCGCCCGTGCCGACGGCGAGTTTCCCGCCCGCCACGGCGACCGCATCGGACTCACGCCCGACCCGGCCCGGCTGCACCGCTTCGACGCCGCCGGCGCCGCCATGACGGCCTGACGGCCCGAGCCCGATCCCATCTCCACGCACCACCACACGGCAGACTCGCAAGACCATGGGACGACTGGACGGAAAATCCGCGCTCATCACCGGCGCGGCCCGCGGCATCGGCCGCGCGTTCGCGCAGGCGTACGTGCGCGAAGGGGCCACGGTGGCGATCGCCGACATCAACCTCGCCGGTGCCGAAGCCGCGGCCGAGGCGATCGGCGCGCAGGCCTGGGCGCTGGAGATGGACGTCACCTCGCAGGATTCGATCGATGCGGCCGTGGCCGCGGTGGTGGAACGCGCCGGCTCGATCGACATCCTGATCAACAACGCCGCCGTGTTCGACCTCGCACCGATCGTCGACATCACCCGCGACAGCTACCGCACGCTGTTCGACATCAACCTGGCGGGCTCGCTGTTCACGCTGCAGGCGGTCGCGCGGCAGATGATCGCGCAGGGGCGCGGCGGCAAGATCATCAACATGGCCTCCCAGGCCGGCCGGCGCGGCGAGCCGCTGGTGGCCGTCTACTGCGCCACCAAGGCGGCCATCATCTCGCTGAACCAGTCGGCGGGGCTGGACCTGATCAAGCACGGCATCAACGTCAACGCCATCGCGCCCGGCGTCATCGACGGCGAGCACTGGGACGGGGTGGATGCGAAGTTCGCCGCCGCCGAGGGGCTCGCTCCGGGCGAGAAGAGGCGCCAGGTCGGTGCGGCGGTCCCGTACGGACGCATGGGCACGGCCGGGGACCTGGTCGGCATGGCGGTGTTTCTCGCCTGCGCGGATGCGGACTACATCGTCGCCCAGACCTACAACGTCGACGGCGGAAACTGGCTCAATTGAACCGATCATGATCCGAGAGACCGACCACGTCGACGCCGTCACGCTGTCACGCGCCATGCTGGCGCAACTGCCGCCCGACGTCGCCCGCCCCGCGCGCGATCGCCCGGCGCCGAGCGCCGGCATCCTGCACTTCGGTCCGGGCAACTTCCACCGTGCCCATCAGCAGGTCTACCTGGACGCGCTGATGGATCAGGGGCACGACCACGACTGGGGCGTGACGGGTGCGAGCATCATGCCGGGAGATGCCGGACTGCGCGAGGCACTGCTCGGGCAGGACCTGCTCGGTACCGTCGTGGCGCAGTCGGCCGGGATCAACGAGGCGCGCGTGACCGCGGCGATGGTCGACTACCTGCCGGTCGGCGACACCGCGGCCATTCTCGCGGTCCTGGCCGATCCTGCCATCCGCATCGTGTCGATGACCGTCACCGAGGGCGGCTACTTCGTCGATGCCGATACCGGGCGCTTCGATCCGGACAGCCCGGCGATCCTCGCCGACGCGGGCTCCATCGACACGCCGCGGACCGTGTTCGGACTGATCGTGCGGGCGCTGATGGCCCGGCGCGATGCCGGTCAGCCGGCCTTCACCGTCCTGTCGTGCGACAACCTGCCGCACAACGGCGCCGTCGCGCGCGGTGCGGTGACGGGGCTGGCCCGGCTGGTCGATCCCGATCTCGCCGACTGGATAGGGGAGCACGCCAGCTTCCCCAGCGGCATGGTCGATCGCATCGCCCCGGCCACCGGGGAACGCGAGCGACGCCTGGTGCGCGAGGAGCACGGCATCGCCGATGCGGCACCGGTGTTCTGCGAGGACTACCTGCAATGGGTGCTGGAGGACGATTTCGTCGCCGGCCGACCGGCGCTGGAACGGGTCGGGGTCGAGTTCGTCGATGACGTCACCCCCTACGAGACGATGAAGATCCGCATCCTCAACGGCGGGCACGCGCTGATCGCCTATCCGGCAGCCCTCCTGGACATCGAGTTCGCCGACGAGGCGATGGCGCACCCGCTGATCCGTGCCTTCCTGCACAAGGTCGAGCGCGAGGAGATCCTGCCGGTGGTACCGGTGGTGCCCGGCACCGACCTTCACGAGTACCTGGAGCGGATCGAGACCCGCTTCGCGAACCCCAAGATCGGCGACACGGTCCGCAGGCTCTGCCTGGACGGATCGAACCGCCAACCGAAGTTCATCGTGCCCACGCTGCGCGAGCGGCTGCGCGACGGCGCCTCGATCGACGGCCTGGCGCTCGGCTCGGCGCTGTGGTGCCGCTACTGCTTCGGCGAGACCGAGAGCGGCATGCCGATCGCACCGAACGATCCGTCCTGGGAGCGCCTGGTCGGCACGGCCCGCGAGGCGAGGAACGACCCCGACGTCTGGCTCGGCATGCGCGACGTGTACGGCCAGCTCGGCGAGGACGGCCGGTTCCGGGAGACCTTCGCCGATGCCCTGCTGGCGTTGTGGCGGGACGGGACGGAGGCGGTGCTGCGCCGCTACACCGGCGGGTAGGCGGACACCGCCGGGCCGGATCATGTCGCTCTCCTCCGATCACATGCCCTGCCGGCCCGAGCTCGAGCTGGTGGCCCGGGAGGACCGTTCGGTGCACGCCTTCCACCACGGCGTGCCCTCGCCGCTGGTGCGCTGGCACTGCCACGACGACTACGAGCTGCACATGATCGTGGCCAGCGTGGGCAAGGTGTTCGTCGGCGATCACGTCGGCGCCTTCGCGCCCGGTCAGCTGGTGCTCACCGGGCCGCGGCTGCCGCACAACTGGATCACCCAGTCGGGCGAGGGCGAGAGCGTGGCGGTGCGCGATCTGGTGGTGCAGTTCCGCAGCGACCTGGTCTCCACCATGGTCGGTGCCTCGCCGGAGCTGCGCGAGCTGCTGCCGCTGCTGGACCGGGCACGCTACGGGATCGAGTTCCGGGGCGAGGCGCGCACCGGGATGCAGGCCTGGTTCGAACGCATGTTCGAAGCCGACGGGCCGGCCCGGATCGCGCTGCTCATCGAATGCCTGGCACGCCTGGGCACCGCCACCGACTACCGGTTGCTGTCGACGCTGCCGATGCGCTCGGAGGCCGACGACGTCGCGCTGGACAAGGTCGAGACGGTCACCCAGTACGTGGCCGAGCACCATGCGCGCGAGATCCCGCTGGAGAGCGTCGCGGCGCTGGTCGGCATGAGCCCGAGCGCGTTCTCGCGCTTCTTCGCCAAGGCGACCGGCAACGGCTTCAGCCGCTTCGTCAACCGGGTGCGCATCGCCAAGGCGTGCGAGCTGCTGGCAGGCACCGACGATGCGATCACCGGCATCTGCTTCGAGGTGGGGTTCAACAACGTCGCCAACTTCAACCGGCGCTTTCGCGAGCAAAAGTCGGTCACGCCGCGCGAGTACCGGCGCCAGGCGCGACTGCGACACGTGTCGGCACGGACCGATCCCGGGCCGCGCAGCCGGGTCGGAGGCAGCGCCCGCGGCTGAGTCCGGCCCGCAACCGTCAGCGGCTGGTCGAGCGTTTCAGCAACCGCTCCAGATCACGGGAAAGCTCACCCACCTCGTCCGTCGCACGGGCGCACGGCAGCCCGTCGGCGCGCACCCGTCCGCCGTGCGCCACCGCCCGCGCCGTGGCGCGCGACAGGTGCCGGATGCGCAGCGCCAGTCGGCACGCCCATGCGAACGGCAGCGCGCTGGCCACGATCCCGGCGAGGAACAGCACCGCGAACGCACGCGGCAGCCGATTGCCGGCATGGGTCGCGGAATGCTCCTCGTTGGTCTCGTACCAGAGCCACGCCGGCAGGTTGCGCGACGCCGTGCCGGCGGCCGGTGCCGCCCCCGGGGACGTGGCCCCCACGGGCCGGAACGTGCCCATCACCCGGTCGAGCTCGGGGGTGACGTAGCGTCCGGTCCCGATCAACTTGCGCAGGCCGGGATCGTCCGGATCGATGCCGGACGATGCCCGACCATCACCGCGCCGTCCGGCACGGGTGGGCTCGGACAGCGGCAGATCGCCGGCGTTCAGGAACGCGAGCACCCGGACCAGGAGCGCATCGCCCACGCGACGCTCGGCCGCGGGTCCGGAGTCGTCCGCGTCCTCCCCTGCCGGCACCGGGCCCGCGGCGTGGACCCCGTTCAGGCGGTCGATATCCGCCAGCAGCCACCCCGCCGCATCGAACACGCGCACCCGGGCGCCGGCGGGTACCCGCTCCCGCAGTACCCGTTCGAGTGCCGGACGGGTGCGGTGCAGGCGCGGCACCCGCGCGTCCGCCACAGGATCCGGGCGACGGTGCAGGCGGCCCATCGTCCAGGGGCTCACGCTCGCACGCGTGCGCCCGGGAGCACCGGGGGCGGGAACGTCGATCGCGGCGATGCCCAGCCGCACGCCCGCACGGGCCGCAGGCGGCAGCGGCAGGGACAGCTCGACACGGTACCCTCCCGGGCGGTCCGTCCAGGCCGCCCGCCATCCCCGGAGCGCGGTACCGGTGCGCACACCCGTGCCGGGCGCGCCCGGGGAGGCGGCCAGCACGGCGAGGCCACCCGGTGCGATCGGTGACAGCAACGCGTGTTGCCGGACGTCTCCCGCCAGCAGCAACAGCTGCAGCGCATCGCCGGACGCGATGCGCGACAGCGCGTCGGGCGACTCGTTCTCGCCCGCATCCGGCACCAGCCGGGGCGGCTGGTGGTAGACCGGCGTGGCGTCCGGCAGGTCGATCAGCAGGTGCAGGCGGCCTTCGCGCTCGGCGGCCCGCACCGAGATGCCGCCCCGATCATCCTCGACGTGCAGCACCGCCGCACCGAGTTCGCGCCAGTCGTCCGCGTAGCCGTCGATCTCGATCGGCGCGACGGCACGTTCGGCGTGGAGTTCCTCGCCCGACCCCGGCACGGCACCCGTACCCGGTTCGATGGCCGCGAGCGCGCGCTCGCGGACCAGGGCCAGCTCCAGCCGCGTCAGCGCCAGCTGCTGGGCCTGGACGCGCGTGGCGCGCAGCGAGATGTCGAGTTCGCGTACCGCGTGCCAGCCGCTCACCGGCAGCGCCGCGGCGAGCAGCGCCACGACCAGCAACTGCGCACGCAACCTCATGCCGGGCCGGCACTGCCCGATCGCGCCGCCACGCGGCGATCCGCGGCTGTCGCCTCGTGTTGGCTCGTCTGCATGATCGCGCAGTGTAACGATCGGCACGGCCGGATCCTTCACGCCGCGCTCGTGGGTGCGGACACCGGTGTGCAAAACGGCGTGCAACGCCCCCCGCCCGGCGAGCCGGTGCGCAGCATGTGGTAGACAAGGGTCACGCAAGAAACAAGAAGACAGGATGCCCACCATGCGCCCACGCCACCCGTCGCTCTCGTCCGCACCCCTCGCCCCGCGCCTCGCCCCGCGTCTCACCGCCGGCAGCCGCCGTCTGGTCGCCGCCCTGCTGCTCGCCACCGCCTGGTGGTACGGCCCACCCGCGGCCGCCGCCGACGCACCACCGGAGCCATCGATCGACCTGCAGCCGGCCGAGGTGGTCGAGATCGTGGTCGATGCGCTGCGCCGCAATCCGGACCTGGAGGATGATGCGGGCATCCGCACCGTGTTCCGGTTCGCCTCGCCGGGCAACCGTGCGATGACCGGTCCGGTCGAGCGGTTCGCCACCATGATCAAGCGTGGCTACGGCGACATGCTGGGGTTCGCCTCCAGCCGCTTCGAGGACATCGAGGTGGAACGGGACACCGCCCTGCAGGTGGTATGGCTGCGGCAGGAGGACGGGCGGGAGAGCGGCTACGCGTTCCAGCTCGGTCGCCAGTCCG
>Ga0209831_1004054_pt1 | contig 11741 bp, 9 predicted proteins | sample Maine_Asex4_meta_FD_187451 | JGI IMG/M metagenome (GOLD analysis project Ga0209831, IMG submission 187451) | Marine algal microbial communities from Maine, USA - Maine_Asex4_metaG (SPAdes) (version 2) | ecosystem: Host-associated > Algae > Red algae > Unclassified | place: Maine, USA | collected...
TATCAATAGAAAAAATGTATCCCCTTACATTCAACACCGATTAAATATCACCGATTTGTTAAACCTATTCCCGCACCAATACCCTCGGCTTTACCCTTAACACCCCACGAGAAGCAAGAAAAACACTCCCCATCGTCAATAACAATACTATCGGAATTGCAATCAGGCTCGGTTTCCATTTATGTACATAAGGGATTTGCACCAAACCAATATCTGCGGTCAATAAACTAAGAATAGGACCGATACCATAAGCAGCTATTGGAAATGCTATCAGTAAAGCCAATATAGCTACTAATAAAGCCTTAAATAATAAGGCAATTTGCAATTGTAGGGGGGTCATACCCAGTGCTTTATAAATCCCCAAATTCCGTTGATTCTCTCTTATACTTAAAATAGTATCATTAAAGACCGTAACAGCTAAAACCGATAAGAACAACAGAGATATTAGGAAAATAACATCTTTTAAACCCGCCAAAATATCCACCAAAGTTTCTTCCATTTGGTTAAATTCTCTTATTTTATAAGTATCGCCATACGTTTGTTCCAAGTTTGTTTTAAAAGCCATCTTATCTACCCCTTTCTCTAAAATTATATTATAGCCCCTCAATTGAAACAAAGGATTGTGTTCTGTTATGCCTTCCGCTCTAATTCGAAAACCCTGTCCAAGTTCGTTTATACTTTGATAAGTGCCTACTACTATAAAAGGTAGTAATTGCCCTTCCATAAATAAGGAAAGGGTATCACCCACTATTTTACCTAGATTTTCACTAGAAACGACTCCTAGGGAAATCTCATCTTCAAAAACGGGATGTCTTCCCTCTAAGCTATTTAATCCTAAAATTTCCGGATCATCTCCAAAGACCGTCCCTTCTATATATTTAGGCGCTGAATTTTGATTGGCAGGTAGTCTTGCCTCATATCTGCCTATAGGAACAACCACTTCTACCCTATCATCTTCTTCTATATCGGCTTTAAAAGTATCTTCTTCAAAAGTCCTAAAATTAAGACCTTGTGACACTCTTAAATCGGCTTCTGAAATACCCCAACCAGAACGATTATCCCCTATACTAAAAGACGAACCACTCCCGTTAATGTAAAAAAGTTGAACGATGATGGCAAAAACTAAGCCGATAAAAAGCGTAAAAGCTCGTTTTTTATTAGACAATAAAAACCGCCAACCTAAAAAGACAGGTAGATAAGAATTTGGTCGTAGCGCAAAAAATCTGGATTTAGAAGGTTTAAAAGATTTCGGTGGTGGCCCACCAAATCTAATAGCAGTAACAGGACTAATATTAGCTGCCTTTCGAGCTGTTAAGTAGGTAATTATTAAGATGCCGACGATAAAAGTTAGAAAGGTAAATATAGTAGGCGTTACCCACGATACTTCAAAATTAACAGCTCCAATTGCCGTTATAAGATTTTTAAAAATTACTTGTACCATAAAATAAGCCCCAATCAATCCAAGCGGAATCGCCACTATAGTAATTAATAAAAACTGTATGATATATACTGTATTAACATTCAGGTTGGTAAATCCTTGGGACTTCAACATCCCAATCATCTTATAATCAGAACGAATCGCACTATTCACTACTGTTATGGTAATGATAATGGTTATAAAAATTCCAAGGATAGCAAATGCAGTTAAAAGACCCGCTATGATCTGGTACAAAATTTGAAAAATTCGTTTAAATAATTCATACCGCAGACTCGACCCATTATAGATAAATTCCCTATTAAACTTCGCCCAAACAGCTTCGGTATCTTCGGCATTCTTCATTCTTATGCCCATCTGTACTCCTGATAATTGGCTCACAGGAAACATCATGGATAAACCACCTTTGCCAACAAAGGCAAAACTTAATCCTGATAAACCATTGGGCAAATGCGGTTCGACTATAATAGCACTCACCACTAAAGGATAGGCACCATTTTCCGTAGAAACAAAGATAGTATCTCCAATTCCAATAGATTCTTTATTCAAATAGTGATTGGGTATCCATATTTCTCCTGGTCCGGGATATTCCTTCGCTTCTCCTTGTAATAAAATAACCTCGTCTTGTTCTTCCGCATTTCCCCAATGCTCTATGAGTCGGATAACATTCGTAAATTCTCGTCCTTCAAAAAGTAAAGGTTTAGCTATGAATTTTGCTAGTTTAGGAGGTGTGACTTTATCTACTTTAGGTTGCGCTTCAAACCATGTTTTGAGTTCCCCAGCATTGTGAATATTCTGGTCGAAATTCATCAAGATGTGGGAAGCGTTTAAGTTGGCTTGCAAGCGATCAAAGGGTTCTATCATACCTTGATAGACCCCAAGCAAGGTCGCAAAAAGCATAGCCGTCAAAGCTATACAGATAGTCATTAATAGCGTCTGTACTTTTCTGCGCTTAATATTTGCCCACGTTATAAGAAGTATACTTTTCAAAAAATAGAGAATTGAAAATAATTGAGAATTGAAATAATTGAGAATTGAAATAATTGAGAATATAAATAATTGAGAATTGAAAATGGAGAATTGAGAATTAGCTAGACGTAAGTACACGTATCACTACGTCTAGCTAATTCTCAATTCTCAATTCTCAATTATTTATATTCTCCATTATTTCAATTCTCAATTGTTTATTTACCAGTTTTTGCCAGCCAGCCATTGTAACAAAGCCACTTCTTTTTCCGCTACAGGTTCTGCTTTATCAAAGCGCAAATCATCCTCTACTTGTCCATCTCTGATAAAAATGACTCGATTACCTCTACAAGCCGATTTTATATCATGCGTTACCATAATAATAGATTGCTCTTGTTTATAAAGGTCGGATAGAATATCTAGAACTGCTTTAGAAGAATTGGAATTTAGATTACCGGTAGGTTCGTCAGCCATTATAATTTGTGGATCGTTGATGACTGCCCTTGCCATTGAACAACGTTGTTGTTCTCCCCCAGATACTTCAGAGGGTAGCCGACCAGAGAGGGAGAGAATCCCCATTTTGTCCATGAGGCGACTCGCTTTATCCCGTAAAGCTTTTCGGTCATTCTTTACTAAATAGGCAGGAATGAGAATATTTTCTAAAAAGGTTAGATTCGGAACTAGATTAAAATCTTGGAATACAAAACCGATTACTTCTCTGCGCAATCTAGTCATATTGCGTTCATCTATATTATGAATCGCTTCTTGCTGCATCCATATTTCGCCGCTGGTAGGTGGTTCTAGTCCACTTAATAAATATAATAAAGTAGATTTTCCAGAGCCAGAACTGCCCATGATAATGGTGAAGTCTCCTTTATAAATTTCTACATTTATCCCATTGATTACTTCAACTGCTCTATTTCCACTTTGGTAGGTTTTTCGGAGGTCTTTGGTGTGTATAATCTTTTCCAAAAAGTAAGTTTAGTTTAAATTATAAAACTCAAACTCAAATGGATGTGCAACAAAGCGGTAGTTTTTTAACTTCAGTTAGCACTGTTGCTTATTAGAGTATCATTGTTTTACTGCACATTCATTTGAAGTGAATCAATTATTTCATGGAGATTTTTTTACTATCAGGTGCAGAGCGTCTTCCATATTGGAAACTCATATACCCAACCAGCATTTCATCAAAAGAATAATCCCCCCAATAAACGGTTTGTTTTGAATTGGGGTTAAAACTATTTTTTTCGGTATTATCAAACACCGCATCTATATAAATAACTGTTCTAGCTGGTAATACTTTAGGTTCTGCAAAATGGTAGGTACGTTGCCAATTAAAGCTATAATTAGGCACGTTTAATAAAGTTTCTTTTTTACCATCTGGATACAAGGCTACAAATTTCATTTCTTTCCCTCTAAAGTGCATGTGTGGTGCCACACCATATAAAGTTACCTCTTTATCAAATCTATATTTTGCACTATTTTCGTGCATAGAATTTGGTTCGATTTCAATATTTGCATTAAAAGCACCTGCTAATAAATATTCCGTTTCTGGTGCTTTTGTATCATAATATATCCCGATAGTCGATTGGTCCGACTGCGCTTTACCATTAGAAGTATAGTGTAATTGGAAATGTAGTTTAGAGCCCGCTGGTAATATTCTTCCTGTATTCTTTGGAAATTCTTCTACGGATTGCCCTGGTGCCCATGCCGCAAATAAACCATCTAACCATGGACTCCTTCTATCCATTGGTTCTGTAAAACCGTCAGGATAAATTACACTTACCAACAAATGGTGCAATACCTCATCATTATCAGGAATTACTTGGATAGCCGTTGCCCATACATCTTGCTCCAAATGAATATCAATTTCTTGATAGCGATAATCTATAATACCTGTTGCTGGAATATCTTCTTTATTTAACTTTACGACTAAATCTGGTTCTCCTAGCACCCATTCTTTCTTTGCAGCAGTATAGGATTTTAGTGGATCCACCTCACTATCTTTTTTAGCACCTGCATCTATCCAATGAACTAAAGTTTGAATTTCTTCTTTACTTAAAGACAAATCATCCTCAAACACACCATAATGCGGATCGGCATGCCAAGGGGGCATCCGCTTCGTACGCAATACTTCTCGTATCATGTGCGACCAACCAAAAACGGTTTCGTAATCTTTCATAGCAAAAGGTGCAATACCTCCCTCTACATGGCATTTTTGACATTTGTCGATGATGATGGGTGCAACATGCTTTTCGTAAGATATTTTATCAAATTGAGATTTATCACTGCATAGTAACTTAATGGCAGAGCCATTTCCTGCCACATAATTTTCTGCTAATAATTCTCCTTTAAGTTGTGCTTCTAATGCCGTTTCTAAATTATCTACGGTGCCTCTGTACGCAATAGACCAAGTTTCTGGGTCTAAAACAAATACTTCCCCCGTCCGATGAATTTGTAATGCCTCCGATGCCAATTGTGTTTTATCTTTTAATATAGGGAATTCAATATCATATTCCTTTGCTTCTGCCACGATGCTTTCCCTATCTTGTTTGGGACTCGCATTGAGCATTAAAAACTGCACGTCTTTACCTTTAAAGGCAGTTCTAATCGCTCTTAAGGCTGGCATATCTTGATGAACCGTAGAACAACCATTTCCTTGTGTATATAATACAACCGCTTTTTTATCCCCATAATAATACAGCTCGTGAAAATCTCCATTTTGGTCAAGTAGTGCAAAATTGGGCACTTCTAGATCCATATCTATATTGGGTGTGGATTGTTGACAGGCAGTCAACAAGAGAAAGCCTACTAGTAAGCAACAGGCGAAACTTCTAAGGTGATTCATTATTGCAAGTTTAAAACATATATTTAGGACTTGACAAAAATACTAATTTTAGTCCTATTATTTAGTCGCCTAAAGTTACTAAAAAACCTAGCAATATACTTAGTTATTTCTTATTGAAGCACAGAAATAAAGGAATGAAGTGTTAGAAGAGAAGTATGAATCAGTTTTTGTAAGAAATGGTAAATGATGGATAACAAATTGTAAATGCCCTCGGTACAATAATCTTCTAGTAATTACCTCCACACAATAGCATCTCCGCCTAGAGGTCAGGGTAGGCTCCCATCTGACAGCCGAAGGCGATCTGACATCTGACCTCTTTTATGACATCTGACCTCTTTTATTTAAACTCTATACCAATTTTAAGCATGGTCCGATTAAATAAATATTTGTAGTCAAAAACAATTTCATTGCCCAGAGAATCCCAACTAAACTGTGTGCCTTTAGTATGTTGAAGTGTTTGACCTAAAGTAATAATGAAACGAGTTCGCTTCCGAGAGGCAAAATGAACGCCAATTGCTGGTTGAAAAAAAACACCACCAGAATGATTGCCTCCAAAACCAATATCAGAGGCAAATCCATAACCTAGGCTAGCAGCTGCAAAAACCCGTGCTTTCTTATCCCTTAAATAATATCGACCATATCCAAAGACAGGTACAAAAGCATTATCTATCCATAGACCATTAAAATTCCAGACAGAGTGGCTGGACATAGCAGCACCTACGCCAACCGATAACTTTGTATTCAGACGCTTGCCAATAATAAGCTCTAAATCCGAACTTTCATGCTCACTTATGCCTCCTCCAAAGGAAACAGAAAAAAAAGTCCCATACGCATAATGAAATTTCCCGCCTTGGTGCAGCAGCACATTTTCAGCATTTCTAAGAATTCGTTTAGTAAGTGCTTTGCTAATATTAATAGTATCCTTTGTTACAGCTATTAATTTAATCTGTAAAGCATCCTCCTCCACGATCCGTCCAATAAAAATAGAGCCATCGAAATAATACACAATTGCTTTGCTCTCAACTGTTATTTGAGCAGTGATGGATTGAAATCCAAGGAAGGAAAAAAGTAGGAAGAATAGTATTTTCTTGCTTGGCATAGTGAGTTGGGTTGCGAGTTATCAATTATAAATTTATTGTGAGTACTCAATGATGAATGAGAAATGATGAATGATGAATGATAAATGATAAATATCCCAAAAGACGTAAAAACTTGCTATGCGGCGTCTAATAAATTTCTCATTCATCATTCATCATTCAGCATTCATCATTTCTCATTTCTCATTTCTCATTCATCATTGAGTACTTACCAATTACATATCCAACCAACTAACTAAGCTTAATTTATCAACTCCTTCAATCTCATATTGTCCTAATCCTTTTGGACCAGCAATCAATATAAGATCAGTACGAGAAGGATGACTAATAACATCATAAGCTTCTATCGTCGTATCAAAATTTTCTAACTTCAAGTTTCCTCTATCTGTTGCATCAAAAATCTTGAGTCCATTAGCCCCTTCACCAACATATAACTTATCATTAGAGAGGGTTAAGCCATAAGGACTTTCCATTTGTATTTCTTGAAGAACGGTAGGAGAACTAAAACGAGCTACCTCTGTTTCCACATCTAAAACAACAAGAGAATTAACATCACCTGGGCAATTAGAAAAATCTCCCGTACGTAAAGTTACATAAGCGACGCCGTCAATTGGATAGACAGGATCGCAAGAAGTAGCATGCCAGAAAGAAGATTCTTGCTGAGGATTTGCAGGGTCACTTGCATCAAAAACCTGCATTGAATTTTGCGTACCAATAAAAATCTTATCTTCATAAGGGAAGATAGTTTCCATGTCGTCACCAATTCTATTAGTAGACAAAAAAGTTAATTCCGCATCATTTTTAAGAATGGTTAAGTTAGAACGACCAATTACATAAACATGGTCGTTTTGGTAGGCAATTCTGTTTACGGAACCAATACCACCATTACTATTACCAGCAAAAGAAGAAGGAACCGCAGAGGCAGGAATTAATTGGTTCGCAAAATCAAAATAATATACTTCTCCATTTTTGAAAACCTGATCACGCTGGCTCAAATCACCATCAAATTTTTCTGTTACATCTTCATATTCAAACCCAATCAATACTTCTCCATTATCATTACTGAATTCTTGTGCAAATGCACCCTCTACTCTAGAAACTAACCTCGGAGCTTGTTTATTGGAAATATCAATTTTAAGCATGTCATATTGACTCTCTGCAAATAACTGATTGCCTTCTACATAAAACTCTCTATTCTGAGGGATATTTAAAAAAGAAATTGGTTGCGGATTGCTAGGATCCGAATTATCTATTACATGAATCCCTTTCTCTTCTTCTCCAACTAGTAGTATATCATCAGAGACAAATATTTTCCCTGGGTTCTCAATACTTCGTGCAGCTTCTAATAAAGGAGTGTTACGAATTTCTGATAAGTCACTATAAATGGCAGTTGCTTTTTTATAGGTAACTTCAATAGTACTAAAATCTTTTGTGCAAGAGTGGAATACACCCACACAAAGAAATAACAACGGGTAGATTATCTTTTTCATTATTTAAGGTTTAAATATGAATGAAGAAATAAAATTCAAAATTTTCTTTTGAATCTCTTTATTTTAAAACGTATACTTTGTCAAGTTAACTGTATAGATGTATGTTTTTAACATATCTTCAGTTACAAGCGGACTTTATTTAAACTTAAGACAATTTATATTATCTGATCCCCTATTCAAAGACCAAAATATATTTTAAAGCTAAAACAAATCTATAGTAATGTCAATTGTTCCTAAGATACAAAGGCTTTATTCGGCGCTTAAAGGGCTAAATAGGAATTCCTTACTGGATTTGGGAACAAAAAGGGATAATTGGGCATCCTACAAGACTTCTCTCTATAGCTAAGGTGCTTAAAAGAAGCAATTGGTTATCATACAACTACAAAAAAATATTTTTAGACAAGTTTATCCATTCGGCTGATATTTCTCCAATCAAATTAAACCTCAATTTCAATTTTATTTACTCCTTGAGTTCTTGACCTTTGAAGTAAGTACTCAATCCAGTAGTCTTGTATATTTGTTAATAAGTAGGGGATAACTTAAAGTTATCCCCTACTTATGACCTGACCTCCTTCAAGGAGCTAGAAATTATTGTGCATTGAGTTCTTGACCTTTGAATTAATAAACTACTGAGGGTCAGGCGTTTTTAATTTTGATTGCTTTTCTTATCCTTGTGTAACAATTATTTTTTTATAATATTTTGAAAAAAATTTTGCATAAAAGAAAAACATCCTTATCTTTGTGTCATCTTAATTGATAATTACAAAAGAATTTGAGTTTTGAAATCCCACAACGAGGAAATCCCACAATTCCCTCAATCTTTGGAACTCTCTTATCTTGTAGTACGCATATAATTTCCCAGAGGTCTCCCACGACCTTCATTCCTATCATTGCTAGCTAATCTTTTCCAGCTTACATAAAATCCGAACATTTTACGTATCCTAATTTTATTATTTCATTTTAGCTTAACTTTTTTTTTACCGCTAACTGAATTGATAGAATTATGAAAACTTTATTTACACTTGTATTCGCTTGTCTTTCTTTTGTTTTAGTTGCTCAGACTACTACTTTTGAGTCTGCTCAATCATTAGTTGATGAAAATGCAGTTGCTTCTTTAAATTTCGACTTAGCATTAATGCCAGAAGTTGCAGATAGAGAAGAAACAGAAGAATTAGAAGAAGTAGAAAATCACTTCAACATTAAATGTGCACCTAACGCTATATTTAATGATGTTAAAATTTTCTTCAACGTAGCTACAGCTACAGATGTAACAGTAGAAGTACTTAGAGCTGGTAATGTTGTTTTTGCAACAACTACTACACTACAAGCAGGTGCTCAAAAAGTATTGTGGAACCAAGACATTACAAAAGGTACACATACAATTAGAGTTATTGCTGATAACAAAGTAGAAGCAAAAAGAATAACACTTAGATAAGGAAGAGGACTTTACCCATAATAACAGGTAATTTAGACACAAAAATACTTACTCCCCTTCCTAATTTTCAGCGAATCTTCTCGCATTTATTGTAATCTCCCAGTACTAAAGTCAATTTAACTAGCACATAGATTAGTGAAAATGCTCCCAATATTTGACTAATCGCATATACCTAATTACCTTCGCAGTAAATAGGATAGTTTACATTGACAGTTTCAAAAAAGAAAATATTATTTACGGTTACTACGGATCTCACTTACGATCAAAGAATGCAGCGCATCTGCAATTCCCTTGCTTGCAATGGTTTTGACGTGCTCTTGATTGGTCGTAAAAAAGCAGCATCCATTCCTTTATCTCCAGCAGCTTATAAACAAAAGCGTTTAAAGTGCTGGTTTAATAAGGGCAAACTGTTTTATATAGAATATTCCTTTCGCTTATTTTTCCTTCTTTTAAGACTTCCTACAAACTATATTAGTAGTGTCGATTTAGATACTTTGCTACCTTGCTTGCTTGTCAGTAAGCTCCGTTCCAAAAAATGTATATTTGATGCACATGAGTACTTTACGGAAGTGCCTGAGGTAGTTAATCGACCAACCATTAAGAGAATATGGACTTTCCTTTCCAATACTTTGATTCCTAAAGTCGACTTGGCGTATACCGTAAGCCAAAGTTTACAAGAATTATTTACACAACAATACGAAATCAAATTTCATTTAATAAGAAATATTTCCGTTCGGAAGCCCTTCGTAGCGACCCACTCAAATAGCCATATATTACTATATCAAGGCGCCTTAAATGAAGGAAGAGGTATAGAGGCTTTACTAGTAGCCATTAAAGACATTGATGACGTGGTGCTATGGTTGGCAGGAGAAGGAGATTTATCGAAACAGTTACGTGCGATGGCGACTGAATTGCAGATTAATCACAAGGTTAAATTTCTAGGCTATGTATTGCCGCAAGAACTTAATATATTAACATCAAAAGCAACAATAGGTATTAATTTATTAGAAAATACAGGCTTGAGTTATTATTATTCTTTAGCCAATAAAACTTTTGACTACATTCATGCGGGTATTCCTGCCATACATGTTAAATTTCCTGAGTATGAACACTTAAATGCTCAATACAAAATTGCCACTTTAGTTACTGATTTATCCCCTTCTACCCTACAAGCTGCTATCCAGCAATTGATAAATGATAAAGCCTATTATATGGAATTGCGAAATAATTGTCTAGCCGCAGCTAAAGTGCTTAACTGGGAACAGGAAGAACAGCGATTATTGGAACTGTATGAACAATTATAAAATTTACCCTCTATGCTCTCAATTCTCATCCCTATATATAATTGGAATGTAGTGGAATTGGTGGAGAATCTACACCAACAATGTATCGCATACGAAATAGATTTTGAAATTATTTGCTTTGACGATGGTTCTACCCAGAAATACAAGTCAGAGAATCAGATAATTTCAAAGCACAAAGAAATACAGTATAAGGAATTAGCGCAAAATTTAGGAAGGGCAAAAATTAGGAATTCCTTAGGTTTAGCCGCTCAATATGACTTTCTGCTCTTCATGGATGCAGATGCTAAAGTAATCCATAATAATTTCATTCAAAAATATTTAGAGAAGCTTAGCTTAACTACTTTACTGTATGGAGGATGCATATATAAAGACCATCCGCCTGAAGAGCAACAGTATTTATTACATTATTATTACGGAAAAAATAGAGAGGAAATTTTAACTGAGGAAAGAAAGATTACGCCTTATTCATCTTTTAAGACTTTTAATTTTGTCGTTCCCAAAGCCATTTTCAGTCAAATTCTTTTTGAGGAAAGTATTACGCAATATGGACATGAAGACACCTTATTCGGTCAACGCTTAGAACAAGCTGCTATTCCTATACTTCATATAGATAACCCTTTAGAACACCTAGGATTAGAACCTATTGATACCTTTTTACAAAAACAACAACAAGCATTGGATACTTTATATCAATTATATCAACACCAAAAACATCCTACCACCCGCTTAATCACTGTGTTTGAAAGATGTTATCAACTAGGTATTCATTCTTTTATTAGTTATCTATTGCAAAGATTAGCTCCTCTTATAAAAAAGCAGCTCTCGAAAAAAAAGCCAACTGTTTTCTTTTTAGACTTATATAAATTAAACTATTGGTTGTTAAAATTTAAACAGAAAGAAGTAAGGTAAATTCTCAATAGGCATTCGCTGAGTTTCTCATTGTGTTATACCTCTTGGGGATAACATAATTTTAGTCACACCAAATTATGTTATCCCCAAGAGGTATAACACAATGAGAAACCCAGCGAATAACAAAGCTTAAGTACTTAATACAGAACTATATATGTAGATACTACTTTTCAGCTAACGTAAAAAGTCGAAATAATACTATAAACTCCAAATAATGTTTTTAGAAATCGCTAATTTTCATAATGTTTTTATTTTTA
>Ga0209831_1004055_pt1 | contig 11740 bp, 9 predicted proteins | sample Maine_Asex4_meta_FD_187451 | JGI IMG/M metagenome (GOLD analysis project Ga0209831, IMG submission 187451) | Marine algal microbial communities from Maine, USA - Maine_Asex4_metaG (SPAdes) (version 2) | ecosystem: Host-associated > Algae > Red algae > Unclassified | place: Maine, USA | collected...
TGATTTTGATGGGAGCTGATTTTGATAACCCCTGGGGCAGAACCACAAAAAAAGGCAGCACCATAAAAATGAGCAACGTTTTAAATGGTGGCGTATTTCCAGGTACACAAGGCGGCCCGTTAGAACACGTAATTGCATCAAAGGCAATAGCTTACGGAGAAGCTTTAACAGATGATTTTATGCAATATACTTTGCAGGTGAAAAGTAATGCTGCGGCAATGGCAAAAGCCTTGGTTGAAAAAGATTATCACATCATATCAAACGGAACCGACAACCACTTAATGTTAATTGATTTAAGTAATAAAAACATAACAGGTAAAAAAGCAGAACGAGTGCTTGGTTTAGCAGACATTACCGTAAATAAAAATATGGTGCCCTTCGATACAGAATCCCCATTTATTACCTCCGGAATACGAATAGGCACACCTGCAATTACAACGAGAGGACTAAAAGAAAAGGATTGCGTTGAAATTGTAAACTGGATTGATGAAGTAATTACAAATGCCGACGATGAAACTAAATTAGCCAAGGTTAAACAAAACGTACAAAGTAAAATGAAAGCATATCCGCTTTTTGCAAACGATGTCGGTTAGTATGATTACCGTATAAAACATTACATAAAAATAAATTACGTTACTCGTTAGCATGTAAATTTTGAACCCGCAATGTGTTAAATTATCATTTTGCCAACGCAGTATAAGCCCAACCACAAAATGGTATAACCATGCTGTCCCTCTCTCGATAATTATCAAAAGAGGGTTGTTGTAAACTAAAGCATGTTTGAGTGTATTAAACTATTATAATAAGGTGATGGGTTTGAAAAATTTAAACACAACACAAAGCCGCCATTGCTAATAGCAAATTTTGTTACCTATTTGTAAGTTTGTGTTTTTCGGACATTCAAAACCGCTGAGTAATTCTACTGTTTGTTCTGCCTCTATTTTAAGTAAATTATTGCCTACTATTGGTACAGATATTTGTACTACTTGTTTGGCTTTTAACTCTTGACTTTCTAAAAAACCATTAAAAACTTGTACCGTGTCAATACAATTGCTATTGTCGTTACAAGCTCCAACAGTCCAACTAGTAATACCTGCGAATTTTTGACCAAAACAAAAATTAGTATAGGTTTTACCATTACAACCACATATTGGTGCACCAAATGGAGGGCAATTTTTGCTTGGATCTATTTTGCTTACATCAATGCAACCGCAGCTAATAAGCTGTTCTACAAATACACCTTCTGAAAAGAAACTGTTGCAATTTGCATTGTCAACTACTGGGGTACTGCCATCCCATCCACAAATTATATCGTTATTACAATTTACCAACATTTTAGTTAAAGTATCTGCTGCTGTGGTATTGCATTTTTTAACGTAAAAAGCAATATCACTATTAAAACTATATCGCCCAACCTCATAGTTGCCATTGCCATAGTTGTTGTACAACCAATCTATTTCATTTGCATTGGTAACATTACAGAGGTTACAAAACGCATCTTTCGACCATATATTTTCTACTACGGCATACGTTAATGTGTCTAAACAAAAGCCAGTTGAATCTTCTTTACAGTAAACCGCACCACTACAATCTTTTAAAGAAGAAAATGCATTTGGGCAGGCTATGGTGTCTTTCTCAAAATACACATAATCCAAACCATTTATTTCTATTTGTTTTACTTCTGCATAACAGGCATTACAAAAATCATCATCTAAAAGATCATCTAACCAAATCAAGCTATTTGAAGTACAACAAAATTCTGGGCTCAATACTTCTACTTGGTAATATTTGTAGGTACTTTTTCCTGTTGCATTATTTAACATTGTTAGTTGATATAAGGTACTTTGATTTGGGGAAGCTGTTGTTTGAAAACAACCAGCTCCGCAACTTATGGCGTTTTTAGGTAACCAGCTATATTGAACACCGCCCACAAAATTTGGCAGGCCTATTCGTACTGTTTGCCCTTCACATATTTGGTAAACGGCATCAATACTGCAAGGGCCATCCGTCCAGTTATAAACACCATCGGTATTAATTGCATTACAGCCACTTGGGTAGCTTGTAGTATTACAACCGCAAACTGGGTCAAGTGTAGTATCGCAGTTTTGCACGGTGTTAATAAAAGTATCGTCTTGGCAATTTTCAAAAGGGCCAATAGTTTGACAACAGGTTTCAATAAGTTGCTCATTACAACTGAAAACCGACATACAAACATTATAAGGTTGGGTAACAGGCTCGCCTTTATTTAATGTGGAAAATGTAATATTTTGAGGGCTTTTATCTGCCGAAGTTGTACCATTTCCAAAATCCCACGACCATATACAAGCATCGTCTCTTTGAGAATTTTCTGTAAAATTAACCACCAAGTTAAATTGAGCAGCCGGATCATTACCTATTTTTTCAATGTCATTTATTTGATAGCTAAAGCCTTCGTTATTAGCACAAATTGAAGCGCATTGATTTACGATAACCTCAAAGAAAGCAGTTGTTGAATTACCTGCAGCATTGGTGGTTGTTAATTGGTAAGTTGTTGTATTGGTAGGATCGGCAGTTGGGTCGGCGCAATCAACACAACTTAAATTATTGGTAGGGTTCCAAGTGTAAGTATTTTCTGCATTTGGTGTTGAACCAATTTGCACATCAGATCCTACACAAATAGTATTAGTTTGAGTTGGGCAAGCATCTACTATTACCTCAAAGAAAGCAGTTGTTGAATTACCTGTAGCATTGGTTGTTGTTAATTGGTAAGTTGTTGTATTGGTAGGATCGGCAGTTGGGTCGGCGCAATTAACACAACTTAAATTGTTGGTAGGGCTCCACGTGTAAGTATTTTCTGCATTTGGTGTTGCCCCAATTTGAACATCAGATCCTACACAAATAGTTTTAGTTTGAGTTGGGCAGGCATCTACTATAACCTCAAAGAAAGCAGTTGTTGAATTACCTGCAGTATTGGTGGTTGTTAATTGGTAAGTTGTTGTATTGGTAGGATCGGCAGTTGGGTCGGCGCAATTAACACAACTTAAATTGTTGGTAGGGTTCCAAGTGTAAGTATTTTCTGCATTTGGTGTTGAACCAATTTGAACATCAGATCCTACACAAATAGTATTAGTTTGAGTTGGGCAGGCATCTACTATAACCTCAAAGAAAACAGTTGTTGAATTACCTGCAGCATTGGTGGTTGTTAATTGGTAAGTTGTTGTATTGGTAGGATCGGCAGTTGGGTCGGCGCAATCAACACAACTTAAATTGTTGGTAGGATTCCATGTGTAAGTATTTTCTGCATTTGGTGTTGAACCAATTTGAACATCAGATCCTAAACAAATAGTATTAGTTTGAGTTGGGCAGGCATCTACTATAACCTCAAAGAAAACAGTTGTTGAATTACCTGCAGCATTGGTGGTTGTTAATTGGTAAGTTGTTGTATTGGTAGGATCGGCAGTTGGGTCGGCGCAATCAACACAACTTAAATTGTTGGTAGGGCTCCATGTGTAAGTATTTTCTGCATTTGGTGTTGCCCCAATTTGAACATCAGATCCTACACAAATAGTATTAGTTTGAGTTGGGCAGGCATCTACTATAATTTCAAAAAATGAAGTTGTTGAGTTACCTGTAGCATTGGTGGTTGTTAATTGGTAAGTTGTTGTATTGGTAGGATCGGCAGTTGGGTCGGCGCAATTAACACAACTTAAATTGTTGGTAGGGTTCCAAGTGTAAGTATTTTCTGCATTTGGTATTGAACCAATTTGAACATCAGATCCTAAACAAATAGTATTAGTTTGAGTTGGCGTAATACAAGGATCTACAATAATTTCAAAATAGATGTATGTTAAAACGCCTGCTACATCAGTTGTTGTAAGCTCGTATAGTGTTGTACTGGTTGGCTCGGCTGTAGGGTTGGCGCAATCAACACAGCTTAAATTGTTGGTAGGGTTCCAAGCATAGGTGCTTTGTGGGTTAGGGTTTACCCCCAATTGAACATTGTTTCCCAAACAAATAGTGCCAGATTGATCTATCGCACACATACCTAATGTAGTTGAGGTAACCCCATCGGTAATTTCTGCGCTGCAAGTATTGTCGTAAGTTTTGCCGTTACAACCACAAACAGGGTCGTACATCATTAAACACAAACTATTAGGGTTTATTAATGTGGTGTTAATGCATTGAGCAGAAAGTTGATTTAAAGAAATTAAAAAAATACATAATTTCAAAATGTGTTTTATATACATACCAGTTAAAGCTTATGAGTTAAAAAAATAATCCGTTAATTAGCTTCGACTGGTATGTGTAGACTTGTGTAATATTGCAAATAATAAACAACAAATATTAAGCCACTTTTACTAATATGACGTTTTTAATTAAAAAAAATGAATATAATCGATTAGTAATTCAAATTGACCAGCGTTTTTATCTGTAGTAATAAAGCCTAATCGAATTATTTTGTTGAGTTGATTTTGAGTTATGGTTTTGCCTGTAGGTTTCCCTATCTCTTGACCTTCAAAATTTTTTAAATCAATTTCAACTTCTTGCCATTTGTTGCCCGTTGTATCTAAATAAAACTTGTAGTAGGGTTGGTACCACTGTTCACTTAACTCTAAAGTAAATGCAAACTGCTTACCTATTGATTTGTATCTTATCTTAACTTTATCATAATCACTTAAATCGTAATTTTGATAGGGGCTTCTTATAGATGCAAAGCCTCCATTATTTTCCAGAGAAAGATAGCCGCTAAAGTTTATTGCCTTTTTAGCTATGTTAATGGTACCAGTAGAACGGCCACCCATTACTACATCATTAACAATATACCAGTTCTCTTCGCCATTTTTACCAAAATTTATAGTAAAATTTTCTGTATTTGATATTTGCATTATCGTTATTAAAAGCACTACATATTTCATGTGTACAAAGTTAAAATAAATTGATTTGGTAAGATAGATAAAAATTAGCCTGAAATATATGGTAATAGTGAAACAAATTGAATTAATTTGCAGTAAAATATTACACAATGAGACGATTAACAATATTAGCATTTTGCCTTATAGCCATTAGCCTTGGTTTTAGTAGTTGCGAAAAAGAATATACCTGCACTTGCATTACAACCGATACAAGCGGTATGTATGAAACATCAAAAAGCAGTAAACCTATACCAAGTGCAAAAAAAAGTGATGCGGAAGACATTTGTTCAAGCACTAGCACAACTATTGACACTTTAGAAACGGTTTGTAGTTTAGAGTGATTGGTATACAGTTAAGCATCGGTTTTTTAGAAGGTTAATAAAACAAACGTTACTTAGTGTAACCGATTGCCTTTCCTTCGGCTCGGCTATCGCTATAGCCTTCTAACATTCCATTAGGTTTTACTAAAATTGCATCAACACGACCTATTGATTCTCGTTTCTCTAATTGATGTTGCATTTTGCTTAACTCGGCATTTTGTGGGCTATTAAAAATTTCTGGTTCACAATAAATTTTATCGGGCAGCCATTGGTGATGAAAGCGGGCTTGGTCTGTTGCTTCTTTCAAAGTCATTTTATGTGCTACTACACTTAAAAAAACTTGTAAAACAGTAGTTATTATGGTAGAACCACCTGGCGAACCAAGCACCATAAATAAGCCATCATTTTTTTCAACTACAATTGGCGTCATGCTGCTAAGCATACGTTTACCGGGTTCAATAGCATTGGCTGCTGCCCCAACCAAACCATACATATTTGGCGCACCAGGTTTGGCACTAAAATCATCCATTTCATTATTAAGTAAAAAGCCTGCACCAGTAACAAAAACTTTTGAGCCAAAAGAAGCATTTAAAGTTGTGGTGGAAGATACTGCATTACCTGCTGCATCAACAACCGAAAAATGAGTAGTTTCTTCGCTTTCTTTTACACTAAAATTACCAGCTTTAATTGAACTACTTGGGCTTGCCGTGCTTAATAAAAAGTCGCTCATTTTTTCTTTTAAATATTCATCTTCTAAAAGTTCAGTTATTGGTACGTTCCAATAATCCATATCGCCTAGGTGAGTGGCTCTGTCTGCAAAAGCCCTACGCTCAACTTCTGCAACTAAGTGAATATAATTTTTGCTATCAACTCCCATTTCATTTAAAGAAAAGTTGGCCAACATTTTCAGCATTTGGCTCAATGCAATTCCGCCACTTGAGGGTGGCCCCATTGATATAACTTTATAATCATTTTTATAGTTGGTAACAATAGGTTTGCGCCATACCGGTTGGTATTGTTTTAGATCTGCTAAACTTATAATGCCATTATCTCTTTGCATTTCTGCCACTATTAAATTGGCAGTCTTTCCTTCATAAAAACCTTTTTTACCTTTTTGTTGGATGCGTAGCAGCGTATTGCCTAAATCTGGCAGTTTCATTAAATCACCTTCTTTCCATTCTTTTTCTTTATTTACTAAGTAATTATTGGCTTCATTATATTTTATAAAATCTGCTTTGTTTTCATTTAATTTTTTGGCTTCAATGGGTAATAATTGAAAACCTTTTTGGGCCAAATCTATTGCTGGCTGTATTAATGTTTCCATTGGTAAGCTACCATATTTTTGATGCGCTTCAAACATACCAGCAACACTACCTGGCACACCGCTGGCCAATCTATTATATTGGCTAAGTTCTGCAATAGCATCTCCTTCGCTATTCAAATACATATCTTTATCTGCCAATGTTGGTGCAGTTTCTCTATAATCTAAGGTGTTGGTGGTGCCATCTTTTAACCTTATTACCATAAAACCACCACCACCTAAATTGCCTGCACTTGGGTACACTACTGCCAAAGCAAAATGTACTGCAATTGCTGCATCAATAGCATTGCCACCTTGTTTTATAATTTCAATACCCACTTTGCTTGCCAACGGATGTGCACAACTTACCATTGCATCGGTTGCTATAGTGCCTTCATTTAAAACAGTAGCAATTTGTGGTGTTGCTATTGCTGTAGTTTCAACAATTGTTTGTTTACTTACTTTGCATTGTGTTAAACAAAACAAAGCAACAACAAACAGTAAATAGTTTTTGTAATATTTCATAAGCTCAAAAGTTGCTATAAAAATACAATGAAATGTTTAGTAATTTATGATGAGGGATGGCGATTGCATAAATATGGTGGCTGATAATCATATATATGACATTTATTAAAGAGGCTTGATTTCTTAAAACGGTTTATATGGTGGTGCATAATTTAAATACTAATGAACTTTAAATGATGGTGATGTGCTTAAAATACGGTAGCTTATTATAGTTGCATTACACAAGCTTGCTATTATGGTTGTAATAAAAATGAGGTTAGGTTGTAAGTTTTGGTAAAAATTTTTGTATAACATCTAAAACTCAAATTGGTATTAAATAGTTTTGTAGGGCATTATAAATTAACTTTTTATTGAGTTTAAATTTTGAAAATGAATGTGTGCCTTAATTTGTTCAATTTCTGTGTCTTTTGATTCTGCGTTGTTTAAGATTGATAAAGTCGAAATCATTTCAATATTATTTGGGGCGTGGCCCGTAATTGAAACAAAGTTATTTCGTATGGTTGTAAGCCGTAAAGGGGTAGCTATTCTAAGAAATTTTTCGACAGTTTTTATATCTCTACTAAATAGCGTTTTAATAATCGGATTTAATTCGGTTAACGCACATTGAATACCAATCTCCAATAATACTTTGGGTGTATTTTCAAATGTTAAAATGTCAGCGTCTTTATATTGTACAATTTTTTGATTATGAATTAGCTCTTCATAAAGCAAATTAAAATGTTCATCAATAACTGAAACATCTCTACTCAAAATTTGAAACCTCCGTTTCGCTGATAAATTAGGTCTTGTTTCGGGCTTATAGGAAAGCACATGCTCCAATTCACACCATAACTCTTGAGCAAGTGTTCGAACTTGTATTTCAAAAACTGGACACTCACTTGAAAGAACAGAGCTACTTTTAAGTTTAGCCATATAATGTATTGAAGTGTAACCACTATCCTTTTGTTTATTTTCAATGTGAGACAGCCCTAGCCTCACAAGTTTTTCAGGTTCAAAGAAAGCCTCTGGTGGAGTGGTATCACTTAACTCAAAAAAACTTGAATTTCTCAATTCTCTGTCAACTAAAGATAACTGGGAAGAGAAATAAACTATAATTCTTAACCCAATTGTGTCGTGCATTTTTTTGAAACTTTTGGAAGAAAGTTGGTCTGGAAATAATTTATATTTACGAAAAATCTTTTCTACCACCTTTTCAGGTTGTTTAATACGAGACATTATTTGTCTAATAGGTGATGGAGTGGCAACACCTTTGCTTGTTGTGTATTTGTTCCAAAATTCAGACTTACTCATCTTCTCCAAACAAACATTAATTTCGTTTAGAGTTGGTTTTAAAATCTCTGTTTCGTATTCACTATACTCCTTTAAGAAATTGTTTAGTTCATTTGATAATTCCATTATGTATTTTTCGATTTTTAACTTAGTTAGGTTTTTAATGTACTACATTATGTTTATAACCCAAATTACGAATATACCAATTACCTTAAACAACAAAAATAAAATTTATTTAATATTAAGTCACTATAACCGTTATATCTAAATTTTATGCTGAAATTATAAAAGAAAGCACAAATACCTCGTTTTCCAACAACCCATCACCGCCAGAAAAATAGCTCCGATTGGCGCGGTTATGTTGTTTTGCTGTACGGGCATTAAAGCTTTGGTAACAACATTTGAGCAGTGAGCGCAGCCAAACTTTCTGCGAGCATTAACCGTTTAATTTAATTTTTTGCTTAATCTTAGTATCTTCTGCTATCGGTCACCTTACGTATAGCTTTTGTTGTAGCATTTTCTATTTTTCAATAGTTGTTAATACCGTTTTTATTTCTTTCGGAATAGCTTTATTAATTTGATATTCTGCTATTTCAATTGTTTGGTTCATTTCTCCTAAAGCTTTTTGGAGAAATAGAAACTGATAACTCTTTTTGCTTAGGAGGTATTTAAATACTTAGAACATGAAGTTCAGAAGGCTTGTTTATTGCCTTATTCATTAAATTATATTACACTAATAATAATTTAAAATATTGATAGTACAACTTTGATGATAGTAATATTACGGAAGTATTTACCTACAAAAGAACTGAAACATATTACCCAAAACCAAGCCAAAAAGAAACTATTATTAAGTTTAAAGAAGCCTTAGAAAAGGCAGAAACAATCTGTTAATGTATGCGGTAATGCGTTTTGGTAAATCTTTTACTTTTAGGTGTTGGGTAATAGAATTGGATGCTAAAATCGTTTTTATATTATCTGCAAAAAATGACGTAAGTGAAGAATGGAAAAAGACGATTGAAGGTTATATTAAATTTGATGGATTTTCTTTTTTAAACAGCAATTCAATTTTACAAAATGAAACTATAACTAAAGAAAAAATTGAAGCAGGTGAAAAGATTGCTTTATTTCTAACTCTTCAATATTTATACGGAGGTTTAATAAAAACTAAACATAAGAAGTATTTGAGAATGAAATTGACTTATTGCTAATTGATGAAACACATTTTGGAGCAAGAGCATTGGAGTATGGTAAAATTTTAAAACACTTAAAGTTTAAAGAGATTAAAAGTGAATTAAGGTTAAACGATAATTCAATTGGCGATTTAGGCGACACAACTAAGTTAATAAATGCTAAGGTTCGTTTACATCTTTTTGGTACGCCTTATCGTATTTTAATGAATAGTGAATTTACCAATGAAGACATAATGGCTTTCTATCAGTTTACAAATATTGCAGAAGACCAAGAAAATTGGAATGACTGTATGAAAGTATTAAAATGAAAAAAGTGTTTTGGATGAAGCCACCACTATATGTATTGATTATAGATTATTAGAGATAGAGGCCGTAAAAGCGGTAATAGATAAACAAGGAAAAATTGGTTATAAATAAGGTATTAAAATTAAGGCTTCGGAAGAAGAAGGAGCCGAAATGGATGTAGATGATGAGCCAGATAATGGTGCGGTATTATTTGAAACGCACAAAGTGGGTGGGTAAAAATACATCGACCACTTTGTAAAGTGGCTTGTTTTTATTATTCGCATATTTGTAAGGTGATTAAACCCTACCGAAATTGGAATTTTAGCCCCGATTGTAGTGGTTATGCTATTGTGCCGCGTGGGCATTTTGAAGCGTTGGCAATAGCATTTGAACGGAAAGCGGGGAGCTGTTTTATAGATCATCCAAAATTTTCGCTTCAAAAAATAGTGGTGTTTTTTTTTCTGAAAATTTATAATTTATATTTTTTTGTGATGTTGTTTTTTGGGTTTGCTTTTAATCCATTGAATGTTTTGGGTAGTTTCTTTTGGTGTATAATGGTTGGCAGGCAGATGCGTTTATTTTGCTTACTCATCATGTGGTATACCTATCTCAAACCATAAACAGTATGTTTGAAATAAACTTAATGACGGCGTGCTATGTAGGTTTTTGAGGCGGTGCAGGTTTTTTTCTATTTGCTCTATACCCACTTGTTTACCACTATAATTGTAATGCAAAGCCAGTTACCTTTACGCAGGCTTGTTTAACTAATGTCGGTTGTTTTTTAAGTTGTGGTATAATTTATTAAAAATTTAATTTAAGGGTAAATGTTTTAAATTGATACGAAAGCAAACCTCTCGCTTTGAGGGATTTGTGCAATAATGTGTAAAAATAATAGCGGTTATGGGTACACTCAAACAGTTATCACATTTAATTAATTAACTTGCCAGCTAATAATTAAGTGCGTTTTACTGCGCACGCTGCATAAAATTAATGTAGTAAGTAATAAAACCTCTTTAATAAAGATTTGGAAGATTTAATCAATAAAATAAAAAGCAGATTAGAACTTAGGCCGGAGGCTGAAGAATTTCTATATTCTATTTCTAAAGAAACCAATCGTTTAAAGGGGGAGGTATTAATAAGAGAAGGACAAATAGTGAAGAAGATTTTTTTTGTCACATCTGGTTGCATAAGGTCTTACTGTGTTGATAAAAGCGGGAAGGAACATACCTTACTATTTGCTATTAAAGATTGGTGGATTAGTGATTACATTGCCATTCATACAGATAAGCTTGCCACACTAACGGTAGAATGTTTGACGGATTCGACCATTATTGAATTCAACGCAAAGCAATTAGATCAAATTCATACCCTGTTTCCAGAATTTGAACCCTACCAAAGGCATAATTTAGAGCGGCATGTTGTTAGCTTACACCAGCGAATTTTAAACCAATTACAACTAAACGCCTCCGAACGATATGATTTATTTCTAAAACAGTATCCTAATATAGAACGGCACACTCGAAATTATCACATTGCATCATTTTTGGGTATTACCCAAGAAAGCTTGAGTCGTATTCGGGTAGAAAAAGCGAAAAAGTAGCTTTCTTACCATAGGTCAAATTTTACAACAAATTTTAGAATGAGAGAAAGTTGCCTTTAAGCAACAACTTATAAACTTATTTAAAGCCCCTTATCCTATTGTCAATTTTCTACACTTTAAAACCTCAATTCTGAAAGCAACATCAAGCCCCTACTTTACCCATCTACATAAAAAATTAAATAATATTTTAAAGTGGTGCAACGTTTTTTCAAATTATAATATAAGGTAATATTGAAACGTGTTTTTTATCCACATCATAAAACTTTTAAAAATAAAAGAATGAAATAAAACTTATTGCCCCGTTCAATTAAAAGCTTAACAGTAGTAACCTAATAAATAAAACACACTCCTTAACA
>Ga0209831_1004056_pt1 | contig 11739 bp, 14 predicted proteins | sample Maine_Asex4_meta_FD_187451 | JGI IMG/M metagenome (GOLD analysis project Ga0209831, IMG submission 187451) | Marine algal microbial communities from Maine, USA - Maine_Asex4_metaG (SPAdes) (version 2) | ecosystem: Host-associated > Algae > Red algae > Unclassified | place: Maine, USA | collected...
GAAGGCGGGGAGCGGCGGGGCGGCGGGCAGCGGCAGGTGGGCGGGGAGTGGCGGACCGGCGAGCAGCCGCGGAGCGGCGGGCAGCGGCGGGGCGGCGGGCAGCGGCGGGGCGGCGGGCAGCCGTGGGGGAACAGGGCCAGAAGGGCGAAATCTTCTCGCCCACGAACACGCACATGAACGGAGATGTCGCTATGAGAACATCGAAAGGAAAAGAGCAAAGCGTCTAGCTGGGCGCTTATCTCACCGGCAGTACAGGGAGTTGAAGTCCTCATGGTGAACAGATAGCAGTCCATCACGCTGCGCCGCTTCTGTCAGCACTCTGCCTATAAGGGCTGCGGAACGTGCACCTGCACCCATGCACGGGGGGGGGGGGTTGGCTTTTGAGCCTTGGCTTTTGAATCTCAGCAGCCAAGGCTGGTATAACAGTCTTTCTCCATTCTTGTCGCTTCCGTTCTTGTCCAGGTGGGGATAGCAACGAACGCGGTCGACCGGCCTCTGCGGTACAATCAACGGCGATCGTGGCTCCCGATCATCGTCTTCTGCATGAATAATGTAGGCTACTTTCTGGTCGTACGATCGCAATAGAGGGTGGACAGCATTGGACAAAGACTGTACCCCACTTGTCGACCAAAGCCGTGTGACGAGGCAGGTGTGAATCGACAGATTCTCGACTGTCAGCCTTGGTGTCAACCTCGCGCACGGCGTGATGGGGGGCCTTTGGCAGTGGCCAATGACGGGCCGCGGCGGTGTGGTGGGACCGCGCGCGGCACCTGATTGGCTGGATTGGCGCCCCGGTGGTGGATCGGGCGGCGCCACGTTGCGATTTTGACGTGTTCTTACGGGCCGACCTTCACTGGTATGACCCGCTTTCGTCTTGATGTTTGACCCGGCGCCTACGTATCGGCGCCGCAGGGCCCTAACCGCTGTTAGAGCGGCGGGCCTTGGCTTTGTTTTGGGCCCCTGGGCGCGCGGACGCGTGCGTACTGTGAGCGCCTGCGTGGGCACCCGTCTGCGGACCTCTGCCCCCACTTCGGGGACGCCTGGAGGGGGGGTGGGACCCTGTGGGTGGCCGCGCAAGGGTAGATAAGAAGGGCCGCCGGCACCGTCTAGCGGGCGGCGGACCCGGATCATCAGACGTAGCATCCGTAAAAGCACCACCCCAGGTAGGGGTGTTGCTTGGCGGACGGCTACGTCGCCCGTTCCTGTTTTCGGCTTTCGTGACTACGCTTCACGTCGCTGATTTTTCCACAGCAGGCCTGCCTGGCTGCCTGGAGGATTTCGTGAGGCGCGTAAAGGAAAGAAGCTGGAGCTCTCGGTCGCAATTGATAATGAGCACAGGTAAACTGCATACAGGTCGCGGCTGGCCGCCGGCGCGCCACCGCGGCATTCGAAGGAGCGGTCTGTAGCGGTGCACCCGCGCAAGGCACGCACAGAGGCTGCACGCGGCCTGCTGCATTGGCCGGGTTTGTATCAATCGCATCCATGACGAGTGTGTCCCGCCACCATCCGCACGTTTGTTTCGTTTGCGCTCTGTGAGGGGACCGGCGGCGGGGGGGGGCGAGCCGAGTGGGACCGACAGCAGAGGATGCAGGCGCCGGAGCACGGATCGACTGGTCACGACCGTTATTTTCATGATCAGACACCTCGAGCTGCCTCCCTCGCTTCTCGTTTGACTGTTTGTCTGCTTGGATCCACACTCTGCGTCTGTTTAAGCGTTCAAGTGTTCAAGCGCATTGTGCCTCCACACGCTAAGACCCAACCAAAGCAGCAGCGAGATGCATGTTTAGCGTAAATGCCTTATCCGAGGACTCTCCCGACGACTCCATCCTCTCTCGCAGTGCTCGCGAGGCACCTCGGAGGTGAACCAACCGTGCCTGCTCTCGGGGCCCACACGCGCTCTGGTCGGCGGTTGCCCACCTCGTAGTTGCGTCCGGTCACAGCACCGGCACACACCGGTGAACCCTCGCTTCTCTGGGGCGAGCAGGTGTAGTGGTCAGTCGTACGGCTTGGTCCACCTCCCACTGCAGAGCGTGTCGACACGGCGTGGGACCATGCGGTGCAAGCTGATCAATCACCTCTCCAGCCGACGAACCAAGGCACGGTCAGCAGTCAATGGTGCGAACGCAATTAATGAATGGCACATTTAATTCCTGGCCATCACAAACCTACCTCCCAGCCGGTGTCCCAGATTGCCCCCAGCAGTGTAGTGCGTGGTACCTGCGTAACAAACACCCGTCACAAACCGGTTCCTGTGTCCCGGACCGGGCCTTAGACCGGTTCGGGAAGCAGAAATTGGCTTACAAGCTCCTGAAGACGTTTCCAGGAGTGGGTCCTCTAACTGCCTCAATCCGGGCGGTCGTGACATGGATGACAGGTGATCGCTGCCGTACCGAGCTCGACTGCACCTGATCGGACGGCCGCATCAGTCAATCAGCCTCGCACGTGACCGTGTGAGCCGGATACGCACTGTATTAGAGACACGATCGTGCACTTCATCTGGATTCTTTTTTGCTTCAGATGAAGTACGGATCTGACGATATTGCGCGTCGCCAAAGAATGGTCGGATTTGACAGACGCTCACAGCAAGTCACAGCAATCCACAGAAGCTTACAGCACAGAAGTTAAAGCTTCTGTGATCGCCCTGGCCTCCCACGGAGCCATCCAGGAGCCCTCAGCATGACGTTTTATGTCAAAGCACAGTCACAGCACATTCACAGCATGCTGTACCTCGCTGTGGAACTTGCTCGGATGCAATTATTCTTCGGCGACGCGCCATATGCGCCTGATGGCAGCATTTTCTGTACTGTTGTTCGGAGCCAAGCCCGTGAGTGTCCGAACCAGCCTGCTTCGTGACCCTCATTGCTGGATCCACCACGAGCTCGTTTTTCGCTCGTACTCCTCGTCAGCGCTCATTGAAAATGGGTGCTTCCTCGCACGCTGAAAGTGTTAGCTCGTATCCCGTCCAAAACGCTCGATGAGGCGTGTTGGCGACGGCATTGGGACGTGATTAAGAGCTCTATGAAGACCGCTCAAGTTGTGACAAGTGTAGTTTGATGCGCTAAACGGCTGCGGTGTTCATTACCACAACGGATACGATTACGACAAGAAATATGCGAAAGGACACCATGTGCAGCCCACAAGCTGAAAAATCATCGCGCGCACTCTGGAGCGGTGGGTTGAGGACAGAGGGCAATGTTCGCAGCTTGACTCGATGCTATCTTCGTTGCGACCTGCGGTCACCGTCGCAGCCGAGACCGGCTCCTGGCTTCCTTTCCCTGCGGACGCTGGGATATGAACCCCAAGCAGCAGCGCGGCCACCGCCTCTCCGTCGGCGTGGGGCGTTGCACAGAAGCCACCATGCATAAAAGTGGCCTACACGCACTGGAATGGAAGACTCGAGACCCATATTACCTTGTAGACGATTCTCTTGTAACGAGAACGCACTGTATATCCGTTGGGTACCATGTTTGCATGTCTTGTGTTCATCAAGCGATTCGTAATCTGGTCACGACGCGCTAGATGTAAGAAAACTGTTCGCATCCACGCGACATGAAGTTAGAGCAACCACGAGATGACGCTCGGATCCTGGGCCTTGATCACATCAACACCTACAATTTACCAGTCTATGCTCTCTCGCACACAATTGGGGACCTCCCCGCCGTTGATGATCACGTCGGTCAGCGGTGCAGCAGGTGACGTGCAGGTACACTGCCACTCGAGTCGGTTGGATGCATGCACGTTAGCCCAGTTCGCCGACATCGTATGCCAGCCACTGCGGGCCTTGATTTCAGCGTCGGCAACGCCTTGCAGACAATACAGCTGCGCACCACCGCGCTTGCATGAGTGAGTACCCAAGAAGCGGTACGAGTCGACACCCGCCTCGTCAAGTGCCCGTTGCATGGACTCGAGGAACGCGTTGTCCTTCAGCCTTATGTGAGCTGACATTTCCCACACACCGCAGGGTAGCATCTTGAAAGGGCAGAAGAGAAGCCCGTAAGCTTCTCCGCGTAGCATCAGGTACATGGTCATCGTCATCACAGGGTCCATTTGTGGGTGTCCCGCCAGTCCTGGCACGCCTTCAAGGTGATACTGCTATCCCGACGCTGACGTTTTTGCGCCGTCTAGCAAATTAATCCAAAAGACCAGATTACCGTGCACGTCTTCTGTGTACATGACGTGCTCTCGACTTGTAGGCGAAACCAACCATGACCGCATGTTCAATATGATGCACAAAGAAGACTCGATCCCATCACGTCAGACATGCGGATCAGATACACAGAGGCAAATTTTGCAATCCATGCCTAGCACAGCACGAGAGCACGTCCGCCCACTCATCAAGACGCCCCCACACTCGATGCCGCGCGAGCGAACGGTGACTTGATGACCTCATCAAACCGCGTCATCAGGAAGGTCGCCATCATCATGGCAGCGAACTGCGCCAGCCTCGCAGGCGAGATGTTTACATGGTTGGAACTGGAAAGATCGCAGTGGGAACAAATGTGCCCGTACTCCAGCGGGTCCATTGGAATCGTTAAAAGTCCATCCCGAGTGAGCTTGACCTTGTGCGCTCGCTTCATGTCGTCAACCGATTCACAGTCATTTGGGTTACCATTGACAAAGACCTTGCCATCAATCTCGCCCGTAGACCAACGCCCAGTCCGGTCGAGTTCGGTGAAAAACAGCGTCATCTGGGCGGAGATGTGCTTGGACCTCAATATTTTGAGCTCACAGTTTTTGGTGCCCACCTTGTCCAACGTTGGCACACGCGCGACAGTAGTACCAGCGACCTTGAGTCACACCCACCTTGGATCGAAAATCAAGGTACTCCTTGCGCGTCCTCTCGAGCTACTTGGAGCTGCTTTGAGAGCGGGCGGTCTCGATAGCCGCGGCAATGGAATCCACATGATCCAAATCGTCCGAACTTTGCGCGAGGCTCAGCTTCTCAACATTGCAGACAGTGCTCGACCGACCACCTTGAGATTCGTCCAGGCGCGACGATCGAGGAACACTACCAGGCGCCGTGGCCGGCTTACTGCTGTCGGAAGACATCGCGCGAGATTGTGCCGGGACACATGGGAAGGCAGTCGTAGCGGCGAGATGAAGACTTGCTTCTGCGCCCACGAAGGACAGTTTTATCCTACGCAGGATCTTGCACATGGCTTTTGATCGGCCAGAAAGTGGGTCGCCAGTCTCTTGCATTCGATAAGGTCGGAACAACCACCAGGAGCGAATACGAAGGCATCATCACTTGCATCCACCTGATGAGGGACGGTTTCAAAAGGCTTACCATATGGTCCGTCCGTGTCACGTGCTCATGCAGATGGTAACGAGATGTCGCATGTGGAATTCTACGCCGGTATCTGGAGAGAACTGACTTCATGATGTTGCAAGATAGCACGAACTTTAGGCACCAAAACATTCAGCTGGTAACAAGAGTTTCCATACGGCAATTCCATCCGCTGCAAAAGTGTACATCCAACATTTGGTCCACGATTAGTCGGTGTCCGTGGCTAGTCATCGTCATAGCAAGAAGACTTTCTCCGGATGTGGCGCAATCTGTCTCTGCGCGAAGTGGACGGGCCGTTTTGATAAAAAGATGGGAGTGCTTTCACCCGGACGACAGGACTGCAGCGGACTCTTCCAAGGCGCGTGTTACGGCGTCACTCCGGCTTCACGAATTACCATAGACGGCCTCACACGAGAATCATGTCTTCACAGCGTAGCAAGCCGTTCTTAGCGTAAGCTGCCGAATTTTCAACTGAACTAATTGTTTTTTATCGCGAGGCAAGCGCACTGGATGGTTCTGCATGGTCGACGCTCACCACTACCACAAAACACAGCGTCTTTGCATGGAAAAAGTAGCCGCACACGGAGTCCCTAAATAAAACATGGATGGTCTCTAAACACAACCTCACTTCTGGGTGACCACTGCCTCCCCTCATGAAAAATTGAAAGGCACAACTGATCTTGTTGGGAAGCGGCTATGTGGTAACCCAACTACACAATCTGGTACAGCTACTTCCACAGACTACGCCGTCCGCATACTGATTGCGGGGACTACTAAAGGTGCATCTCACGCAACAGAACGGATGGCGGCGACGCGACTTCAGGCTGGCACGAAGCCGCCATGGGCGCACTTTATTGGAGAAAAAAGCACACGGAGAGGAAATGTGAGTCAAGAGCTCCAAGAGTGCATGGTTAGATTATACATTTAAACTGTCTCTGGACGACCTGTAGCGCACGCAAAAAACGTACAAGTAGAAAACTTGGGCACGTCCCAAACACTCGATCCTGTACCGGGAACGCTTCAGCGATAAATCGTGCATGTGACGGTCACGGGAGTCGCAAGGTACCATAGAAGCCTTCCATCCAATTGATTGTTGAAATCATGCACTTCTGAAGCGCTAACGACTGTGACAACACGCTCAGCCCACCCCTCCCAGTTGGGGGGAGGGCGAGCCAGACCGTGTCGTCGGGTAGTCCTGTCAGGGAATACCCGCCCCGGAAGAAAAACCCGAAGAGCACACACGCACGGCGTCGACCGGGGGGAGACGCCCCGAGCGACAAACAAGAGTTGTGTGACCGGAAGTTTACATTCCCGCGTCGAAGGCCTCGAGGCAACACTCACGCCTCGCCCTCTTATCCCGTCCGTTCCCCTCAGACCCTCAGAAAACCCCCTCTCAGACACCCTCCAAGGACCCTCGGAAAACCCTCCTCAGACACCCTCAAAGGACCCTCGGAAAACCCTCCCCTCAGGGCCCAGGGCGCCAGTCTCAGCGGAGGACGGCCGAAGCTTCGAGTACCGCCTTGAGTAGAGGCGGGGGAAGGGTGCTACGTGACACCCTCGGGGCGCCCCGGGGTCAGGGGTGCGGAGTAATATAAGTCGATAATCCAAGTCGGGTTTACACAAAACTAGGCCCTTAACTAGGGGCCCGCCCGGGGGGGTTACTTGTCCCAGGGAAGTAGAGTAGGCCCTTAACTAGGGGCCCGCCCGGAGGGTTACTAGTCCCAGGGAAGTATTGGGATCGCGGTTGGTCGAAGTGCTGCCTTCCCCACTGTGAGTTTTTGCCTATGCGAGCGTGATCTGATTTACTCGTTTTGGCAGCCGATTTTTGAGCACGTCGCGTTCATGCATGTCGTGTTGCCGTGAAGACAGCAGTGCTCGTTTCACGCCCGTTTCACAGAATTGTGTTGCAGTTTATGCCCAATCACGTGCACGACGGCCCGCCGTCTAGACAAGGCCTTAGTGGTAGCCCCTCCAGTGTCAATGCGTGTCGTGCGTCTTGTGACATGAGAGGCGGAGTGCCGTGGGAGCTGCTGTCACGGCCCGCCGTGCAGCAACTGAGAGAGTACGGCGGCCCTCTTCCCCGGACCTCAGCCGAAGTCGCGCATCCGTGCATCCGCGTCTTACATGCCACCACACCGATACAGGCGCTTTTTCTTGCAATGGGAGCGTTCAACTCCCTTGCCCCCTGCTCGTGGGCCTCCCCACCCTTTGCCGCTTCGTTGGCCTGATGTGGGCGTGTCACTCGCGTTATGCCTTACTCGAGGGAAGGACATTGCCACCGGAGAATTGCCCGCTTCAAGCGCACCGCACTTCATCTCTTTCCCAGTGGCTTCTCTTTCTTTGCGTCCCCCCCGCATCTCTCCACGCGCTAACCCCCTCGTGTGACGGCCGAGTACCACGATGGGGGACCCTCGATTGCTTGTGGTGTCCCGCGTGCATGCGGGGGTCATGCACATTCGCTCCGCACTCACGTGCGCGCTGCTTTCGGGCAGGCGAACTGACCAGGCGATGAACATCGGCGTCGTTTTGGAAGTCACGAGATCCAAGATCGGTGACCGTGCATCCACAATAATCACGGTTCGGTTTGAATGCCTCGGCAAGACGGCCGTCAAGACCGTGGGCCTGTAAGAAATTCATGCTGGTGACGCGCCTAATTTGCTACGCCACCCGCTATGCACTGCCATCCCCTTTGCGATTGATTCCAATGTTGACAGGCATTCCACGCCCGCTCAAGCGCCACCGATGACACCTCGCACGAAGGCGCGAACCGACTCGTCTCGGGACCCGTCTCGTGATGAGATGGCGGAACCAGTAACAAGTCCGTGTCACTCGGCAGCTGTGCGCCCAGTTGCAGTGAGTGGTGGGCCTGCCCTAGTGTTGCGGGCTGCTGAGTTCACCAGAGGCCCACCGACGCCGCCGGTCGGCACCCCTGTCTCACCACCGACCGCGGGGGGATCGCCTCCTGCGCCACCGCCTGTGTCGGCCGGACACTTTGCGTCTGGATGGGCTCCCCAGACGGCTGTATCTCCGACGTTGGCGCACGGATTTGAGTGGCGCGACCGACAGGTTTTACAGCCCATCTGGGGCCCGGTGCCAAGGAAAAAATTGTCTGTACGGGCTTTTTGGGGCAACATTATCAGCGAGGGCTGGGATGCGTTCGTTTTTGGTTGTACGAGGACCCCGATCGACTACTTCTTTGATATGTCGTCCTAAGACCAGCTGACGCGCGCGACGGAACTGACGTCCGCGAAGTAAGAGTTTCGGCGCCTACCGCCTACGTCGCCGGGGGAGATTCTGAAGTTTTTGAGTATCCTCATCCTCGCAACGCGCTTCCAGTTTGCATCTGGTTACGACCTATGGACGACGGTGCCACGGTCCAAGCACATGCCCGCCCGGCGTTCGGCGCCTAAACCGGCATGCCCCGTCACCGGTTTGGCGCCCTGTGGTCGGCGCTGACGTTCAATCGGCAACCGGCTGGCGGTGGGCCTGCCAATGCCTATAGCGGCGGCGAGCGCTGCCGGCGGGCGCTCATCATCGAATCCATCTTCTCCAGCAATGCCCACCGGGAGGCACACGTGACCCCGGGAGACACCATCTGTGCCGATGAGGCGATGCTCAAGAAGTACGGTCTCGGTGGGCCGTGGATCTCAATTGGGCTATCTTTGTACGTTGCCATCGACCGCAGGCCCGAAAACGGCTGCGAGATCCAGAATGCGGCCCGCGGACGGAAGGTATCATGCTGCGGCTTCACCTTGTGACAACTGCTGCCTAACAACACGCCAGCATGTCCGCGGAAGAGAGCCAGGTTATGCACGACACAACCGCTTTACAGCGCCTTTCTGGCCCGTGAGCCGGGACAGACAGCATCGTCTGTGCCGACGTCTCCTCTTCAAGCGTGGAGGCCGCCCTGGAACTCAAGGGTATGGGCCTCAGGCTTATTGGCATCGTCACGACGGCCCACGGCCGGTTCCTGATGTCCTCTCTCGCGAATCGAGAGTTGCGTGCGCGCAGGAGCAGACACATCGGGGGCACAAGACCTCATCGGGGCGATGTGGGCGAACTACAACCGGTGCTTTTTGATGGCGACCGCTGGTTCTGCGCGTCCTGGAGCCCCCTGAGCGCGGTTGCGCCCGCGTCACCAAGACGGGGGGGAGGACCGTGTGGCGGTCTGGGTGCTTCAGCCGGAGGTGGCTGGGATTTACTACCGCTGTTGTGCGCAGATTGATCGCGACAACCGGTGTCGCCAAGACGATCTGAGATTGGAGCACAAGCTTGGGACGCACGACTGGTCGAAGCGCATGAATATTTCCTTTCTCGGTGTTTGTATCGTCGATGCATCGCTGCTGCACTCGGAGTCGCGGGGACGGGTCTCCCTGAAGCAGGCGGCATTCTACGAGGACACGGCGTTCGGTCTCATTGACAAAACTTTTGATTCAACGGGCGCACGGCCTCGTGCCGCCTCGGGTGTTTGCTTCTGAGCAGGCCCGGACCAAACGTGCGCTAACAACGAAATGAGGCCGAGGCCCCACTCAACCGGAAATTTGGGCCACAGCAGTTGGGGCGTCCAAAGTGGCCCGCCCCCTCGCATCACACCTCAAAAACCCCTCACAAAGCATGCGCGCGTTATAGCGCCCAATGATAGCGGACGCGTCCGTAAGCAGCGACGCGAGCGCGCGCGAGCGTCCCGGACCACCGACGGCGGTGCACAAAAAGTTCGCGGACGCGGGGCCCACGCGGCCAAACACCTCCCACACCAGTGGGTTGAAGACAGCGGGCGGGTCGGCGACGGGGAGGCGCGGCGCGTACTTGCGCACCTTGCGCGCCTCGCGCCCCACCGCCGCCATAGCCACGGAAGGCCGGGAGACGACGTCCGCGACGACCTTGTCGGTGAAGACCAACGCGACGGCGACGTCGCCCCATACGACCCCCCCAGTTTACACGCGCACCGCGCGCACGTCCGGGCGGAGCGTCACGGTGCCAGCACCGAAAAGCGCGGACGACGCTTCCACCACCACGTCTCGCCACTGCGGGTGCGCGCGCAGCGCGCCGCCGTCCGCGCCACCAGCGTATTGTGGCGGAACGTGGAGTTGGATATGCACGAGGGGGCGCGGCACGCCGCCAGGAAGTGGACGCCGTACGCGTCCTACGCAGCGCCGCACGCGCACCGACGTGCCACCGCCGTCCGCGCGACCGGGGGCACGCCGAGCCAGAGGCTGGTTGCCATCCGCATGGCCCGCCCGCCGATGGCGCCGGTAGGGCGGCCGGGTGCCGGCAACGCCGACAGCCACAGGCCCACGCCCGCCCCGTGGCAGGCGGCGAGCCGCGCGAGGTCGGCATTGTCCGGCAGCGAGGCCCGTAGCCGCTCGAGCGCGGCGCGGTGCACGGGCCCCGCCAGGTCCCGCTGGGACGGGGCCCGCGCCCCCCCGAGCAGCCGCGCCCAACTCAGCCAAGTCCACCCCCCGATTGCCAAGCCCCCGTTGGGATATGGTGTAGGCGTGTATCTGACCCCGACGACCAAGCGTCGTCACCCATCGGCGGGTGGTGCGGGGGGATTTTAGACGCCACGACGCTGTTGCGTGTGCACCATCCACACAAGCGTGCTGGTCTGCTGTGAGAGCCATCAACCTGGTGGTGGCCATTTCGTGTCGGGGACAAAGACGGGGCTCAACTGCTGTGCATCTCAGAGGCGCAGCTAAGGTTACCTTGGCCGGGTACTTCTTCCAGTCGGCTTTCATTTTGGCGAGCACGACGTTGGACAATCCATCACGGGCGACCAGCAGGCCCAATGATCCATCCAGTTGCGGGCGTGATTCGTGCCTGAGACGTGTTGTGGAAGGGCCAGCTGTGCGCGATCGCAGTGACCATGATCGCTCCCTGCAGCGTAGTCGACATGTGCACCATCCCGCTCCGTGGAAGTGCTCGCAAAGCCAAATAAAATGGAAAGGCTGCCACGCGACTGGAAGCACAAGATGAGCGCTGTCGAGATGTCATGGGAGGTCGGTGTGGGCTTCACTCCTGCCTTGAAGTAGCTTCAGCATGGCCAATCCGATCGTGCTGAGTGGGACGAGAAGCAGCCGTTTGGAAGGGTGTAGTCATCACGGCTCTCAAAGCGTCGGGCTATTGCGAAGGCTGCGCATGAGACCGGTGGCTGGACAGCGCATTGAGTGCTACTCCGCGGGGATCGCGCTAAGCGTGTGCGGCATGGAGAGACGTTCGGTTAGAACAAGGTACAGACATCCTGTTCAGCTATGGTTCGAAAGAAGTTAAGGAAGAGGACCTGCTTGCTTCTCTCTGTCTACCATTGTTGCCCCTCGAGAGCCTGTACAGAAACTCGGGTGTACCGTCTGATCCCTTTCTTGAGCTTGGTCGTAGGTCTCGTGCGACTTGCGGCTCAGATCCAGCACCGAGACTCGCATGCATTACTGGACGACGCAACGATGGACGTCTGCTTT
>Ga0209831_1004065_pt1 | contig 11716 bp, 12 predicted proteins | sample Maine_Asex4_meta_FD_187451 | JGI IMG/M metagenome (GOLD analysis project Ga0209831, IMG submission 187451) | Marine algal microbial communities from Maine, USA - Maine_Asex4_metaG (SPAdes) (version 2) | ecosystem: Host-associated > Algae > Red algae > Unclassified | place: Maine, USA | collected...
TGAAATATAGCCATTTTTTAATTAATTAAAATTATTTTGTAATTTATTTATTATTAAAAATGAATTATTTATAAATATTTTTTATTATAAAATAATTTAAAAATATCCTTATTTCAGCAGAACCTTACAAGAAAAAATGACTATCCTAAAATTGACTAATTTATTCTTTCTGATTGCCTAAATTCATTCAAATTAAATGGAAAACTTATTAGATTTCAGCAAGTTAAGCGAAATATTTACGGAGTGGACACCGAAAGTCATTGGTGCGGTTTTTACTTTGATTGTTGGTTTTTTTATTATTAGCATAGTTGTTAGAGCTGCTGAAAGCATAATGGAGAAACAGAATATAGATGTATCTATTCGCTCTTTTTTAGGTTCATTGATTAGCATGGGCTTGAAAATTATGTTGTTGTTGAGCGTGGCGGGGATGTTTGGCATTGAGACGACTTCTTTTATCGCAATTTTTGGGGCATTGACTTTTGCTATCGGAATAGCTTTGCAGGGGAGTTTGGCACACTTTGCGAGTGGCGTTTTATTGTTGATATTTAAGCCATATAAGGCGGGGGATTTGGTCACCGTCGGTGGCGGTCAGACGGGTACAGTGATAGCAATTCAGGTGTTTAATACTGTTCTTAAAACGCTTGATAATAAGCGAATTATCGTTCCTAATAGTGTGGTGACAAGCAATGTAATTACGAATATTTCGGGGCAAGGTGAAATTGGTGTGGAACTGACTTTTGGTATTGGTTATGGAGATAGTATCGATCAAGCACGGGCGATTATTTTACGAATTGGGCAGGAATGCCCGCATGTTCTGGAGACGCCAAAACAGGGCGTGGTGGTGGCAGAACTCGCCGATAGTTCGGTCAATCTCGCCACTCGTCCGTTTTGCAAAAGCGAAGACTATTGGGCTACATTTTTCTATATGCAGGAACATGTAAAGAAAGCCTTTGACGCAGAGGGCGTTAGCATTCCATTTCCGCAAATGGATATACACAATAAGCCATAAGGGATGCCTCCGTTTTCGTAGGGACAGAACATGTCCTGTCCCTACGAAAACGGGAGATAAAATTTAGCCGTAAGATATTTTGAAAATGTCTTGCGGCTTTTGCGTTTTGTCGAAATTGACTTTTTTATAGATATGACTCATGGGAATTTCCGTGTTGGTGGAGTTCAATTTGATATTTTGAGAAAGCTCGGTGTAAGTTTCGAGTAACCATTTGCCCGGTTCATGGAAAGTATAAACATCTACGTAAGGTTCATCCGGATCAATTAAGACATATTCTTTTAACGACTGTAATTGCCTGTAATAGAAAAATTTACCTCTTTTATCGTAGTCCGCAGTGGAGGGCGACAAGACCTCGACAATCAACATAGGATTAGTAATAATATTCTTACTATCATTAAAATATTCTAATTCATCACAAACCACCAAAGCATCCGTATAAAATGAACGGTTGACTTTCTCTACTCGAATTTTCAGGTCGGAAGTATGGGTTATACATTCGCTATCGTCTAAAGCAATATTTAATCCCGTAATAATATTTGCTGAAACTTGGCTGTGTTCGGGCGAACCACCCGCCATTGTAACGACCTCACCATCAATGATTTCTCTAAATAGTGGTACTATCTCCCCATCGTGATACTCGCTTTTGTACTCGGCTTTCTCTTCTAAGGCAAGGTATTCTTCGTGTGTGTAATATTTTTTCTTTGTAACCGGATTCATATTTCAAAAATACGATTAAATTGTGAGAATGGCAAACCCACTTTTTTTGTACCTTTACAAAAAATACCGACATGACACATATCCAACTCATCGCCGAGCTAAAAAAGAAGGACTACAAACCTATGTACCTATTGCATGGCAAAGAGTCGTATTTCATTGATAAAATCACGCAATACATTGAAAATCAGGTATTAAGCGAAGCGGAAAAGGGTTTTAATTTTACAGTTTTGTATGGTAAGGAAAGCTCATTTCAAACGGTAGTGGATGTGGCGCGGCGATATCCAATGGCTGCAGAGCGACAGGTCGTTATCCTTAAAGAAGCGCAGCAAATGCGCGATCTCAGCAAGCTCGACGCCTACGCTAAACAACCCACGCCCACTACCCTACTCCTCATTTGTCATAAACATAAAAAGTTGGATGCACGCACGGCGTTTGCGAAAGCGATTAAGAAAAATGGGGTCATTTTCGAGTCGAAAAAGCTGTATGACAATCAAGTTCCGGAGTGGATTATTAATTATTTGAAGGATAAAAAATATGAGATTTCGCCAGATGCGTGTCGGCTCGTAGCAGATTTTTTAGGAACGGATTTGTCGAAGATTTCAAATGAATTGGATAAGTTGCTGCTGAACGTGCCGCAAGGAACGAAAATCACGCCGAGGCACGTTGAGGATAATATCGGTATTAGTAAGGATTATAATGTATTTGAATTGCAAAAGGCACTTGGCTCAGGCAACAGGTTGAAAGCTACGCGCATCGCCAATCATTTTGCCGCCAATCCAAAAGATAATCCGATGCCGCTGATTATCGGTGCTTTATACAACTATTTCAGCAAGTTATATATTTGTCAATTTCTCCGAAATTCACCCGATGATGCTTGGGTGAAAGCACTCGGACTCCGCAATTCTTGGTTTTTGAAAGATTATAAAGCCGCCATTCGCGTTTTCAATAAACCGAAAACGGAACATGCACTCGCTGTCATCAAAGAGTTTGACCTGAAATCAAAAGGCGTTGACAGAGATAGCACGCCCGAAGGGGAATTGATGCGAGAAATGGTGTGGAAAATTGCGAATTTTTAGTTTTGGTCTTTTATTTCTGCCTTAATCTTCAATACTTCTTCTACCGAGATACTCGCAATTTGAGCGATTTCAGTAGGCTGCATAGAGGTTGAAGAAATTAGGTTACGGATGATGTTTATTTTTTCCTTCTTCTGTTCTTCAACTTCACTCTCTAAGATAGAGACCTCCGCTTTGACTTTCTCGGTGACCTCCGCTTTGACTTTCTCGGTGACCTCCGCTTTGACTTTCTCGGTGACCTCCGCTTTGACTTTCTCGGTGACCTCCGCTTTGACTTTCTCGGTGATTTTTGCTTCAACTTTTGCCTCTACCTCATCTCCCCAGAGATCCACAAACTCGTCACGGAAATAATCCATGATAAATTTACTCGCTGAAAACGGTTCATCAATTTTCTTTATAGCTTTAGCTTCCATTTTAAATTCTTTTTCAATGTTAGGCGGTAGATACATGACTATAAGTATAAACGATAAGAGTTCTTTTATTATTTCTTCGGAATAGCCACGTTCAAACGCTAATTTAAACAACTTCAACTTAAACTCTCGTCGCAAGTCAAAGTTATTTTTAGTTTGGTTGATGTATTTGCAAGTCAAAATAACGAGTGCAAATATATTGTCGGATTTCAATAGTTCTTCTTCGTCCGCGTCACGCACGAGGTAGGTATTGAATTTATATATCAATTCCGTTCCTCTAAAGTTGTACACGTAGCGGTCGTGCGGTTTAGGTACCCTGTCACTCGCATAAATGACAAGTGACGTAATCGCCTTGCCTTTACTATCGAAAATCCGGTAAAAATACTTGAAGTTTTTCTCCGGAAAATTAGGTTTGAATTGCGATTCTACCTCTATATGAAAGAAGATATGCTCGTATTCGCCGTTTTTCATCGGCACTTTGAGCAATTTATCTATCGACATACGCCCTTTCGCAGTTTGTTCGGGCATAATTTTCGCCAATTCCTGCTCCAAAAATTGAGGTGGCTTACTGAAATCTATATCTGCTGCCAATTCCGGCATAAAAAAACTCGTCATTGGCTTGAAGAACACCCTCATAATACGTTTCCATTGCCCGTCATAGTTAATGTATGGCTTGTCCGATTGGTTGTTGGATTCATTCATCTTCAAAAATAACGAAAATTTTGGTAAAATACAAACAATAGTCGATAGTCATTGGTCAATAGGTAGCCGCGAGACGAGATGTAGAGAAAATTCATGAATTTTCTCTACATTTACGGGTTGTCAGCTACTCAATCAATTTCCTCAAAATAGCCTGTCTTTTTATTTTTTCTGACGTTGTTCCAGTCGTAATATTTTCCGTTCATGGCAACATACACGCCCGGACGCAGGGCTTGTGCAAAAGCCAATGCGCTGCCGAGATTGAAAAAACCGTCGGATGATGTACCAAATTTGTAGGGAATCATTGCGCCTGTCAGAATAATAGTCTTTCCTTTTATCTCCCTGTCTGCCAAATACTTAGCCGTTTCTGCCATCGTATCTGTGCCGTGCGTAATGATGATTTTATCGAATTGGCTACGCTCACAATTATAAGCGATGAGGTTGCGGTCGTCTTCGGTGATTTCGAGGCTATCGACCATCATGAGGGTACGTACCGTAATGTCAAGCATGGAGCGTCCGCGCTCAAACATCTCGTCGAGATGGGTGTCTTGAAAATACAATTCTCCCGTAATCATATTGTATTCTTTGTCGAATGTGCCGCCCGTTACGAAGCAGACAATTTTATCGTTTTGCATAGTTAGTCGATGGTCCATAGTTGGTAGCACGCAATTGGTACGCGAGCTGGTTTCGCGTTAAACTGTGGATTATATTTCAATGTGAATGTGGTCGTCGTGCCTGACGGCGTGGCAACCGTGAAATCTTATTTTAGACTTGTTTTGTAAGCCAAGTCTTTTTTTGAGATGGGGTTCGAGGAATATTTTTTTTACGTTTTTATGTTGTATTATTTTTTGAATTAATTGTTTCGTGTGGACTTCGTCCAACGTGGTTTTTCTCTTTTTATGTGGGTTTATTTTTTGTAAAATATTGTATTGCCAAAAACCCTGTTTGGTACAAGCGGCGGCTTGGTTATGTTCATTTTTACGGGGGAGTTCGCAGATGCCATAGCCTAAATTTGAAATGGACTTGCCGAAGGTTACTTTGTTGGTTTTTAGTTGTTTATATATAAATGAGATGTCAAGTTTCTTGCCATCATTGTGGCTTAGGTGGGGCAGTAAGGGGAAGCCATCGAAGAAGGGGAAGTTGGCGTCGAGATAGACGATTTGGAAGTTGGGATGGGTGGTTTTGAGTTCGGTGGCAATGTCCTTGAGCGTGGCGTACATGTGCGGTGTGACGTAGTGGCGATTGGCAAGGCAAAATAGGCGATTGTTGGGTTTTATGGGAAAATCGTCAGTGGCTTTAAGTGCGAGCGGCGTTCTTCCGCCAAATTTAGATAGGGGCGGTACGATGAATAAAGTAAGCCCGACGTATAAGGCGAAAAAACCCAAAAAATGAAGCGCGAAGCGACCAATACGCGACCTTACGAAAGGGTGTTGCGCTATCTTTTTTCCCATAAAAAAAATCCTCACTTTACTCGCGATGGCAAGATAGAGCAGCCAAATGACTCCGCCAACCTGTGTGAACATGGTCAGTAGGAGGACGACGAGGGCGTGTAAAAGGATTTTTACGATTTTATTCATTTTTGTGTGTAGAAAGGGTAATTTTGGCGGAACGTAATTTGAACCACGAAGGACACTAAAGACACGAAGCCAATTTAGTACAAAAGGAAACGAAGAGTGCAAAGAAATTTTTTGTCATTCTTGTGTCCTTCTACGTTAGTTTAGTTTTCGTGTCCTTCGTGGTTCAATCTTGCAAAAATATGAATTTATGAACGGTTTATCTCCTCTTTTAATTATGATTGTTGTGGTAGCGTATTTTTTGCTGCTGATGTTGGTGTCGTATTTTACGGGCAAAGATTCGGGGAATGCGAATTTTTTCCTTGCCGGACGCAAATCGCCGTGGTATTTGGTGGCTTTCGGGATGGTGGGGGCGTCTCTTTCGGGCGTTACTTTTATTTCGATTCCGGGTGTCGTGGGTAGAGGCGGCGCGAATATGGAGTTTTCGTATATGCAGATGGTTTTTGGGTATTTGCTGGGGTATTTTGTGATTGCTACGGTGCTGTTGCCAATGTATTATCGACTGAATTTGACGTCGATTTATACGTATTTGGATGAACGGTTTGGACGGGTATCGTATCGGACAGGCGCAGGGTTTTTTATTTTGTCGCGGACGATTGGGGCGTCTTTTCGCTTGTTTTTGGTGGCGATGGTGTTTCAGTTTATTTTTGATATGATTCCGGGGTTTTCTGTGCCGTTTTGGGCTACGGTCGCGCTGACAATTTTGCTGATTTGGGTGTATACGTTTCGTGGTGGCATCAATACGATTGTGTGGACGGATACGCTGCAAACGCTGTGTATGCTGACAGCGGTGGTACTGACAATTGGCGCAATTGGGAATGCTTTGGGGGTGGGTTTTGGTGGTGTAGTGGGCGTGATACGCGAGAGCGAGTACTCGCAAATGTTCTTTTTTGATGGCGGTTGGAATGACTCGAACAATTTTATAAAACAGTTTCTCGGTGGTGCGTCGATTGCGATTGTGATGACTGGACTGGACCAGGATATGATGCAGAAGAACTTGACTTGCAGGAGTTTAGGTGATGCACAGAAGAATATGTTTTGGTTTAGTATTGTGTTGGTGTTTGCCAATTTGTTGTTTTTAGGGATGGGCGCATTGTTGTATATTTATGCAAATAAAAACGGTATTGTGATACCTGAACGTGCAGATCAGTTGTTTCCGATGATTGCGTTGCAACATCTTTCCCCTGCTATCGGGGTTGTGTTTATTTTGGGCTTGATTGCGGCGGCGTATTCGAGTGCAGATTCGGCGCTGACTTCGCTGACGACTTCTTTCTGCGTAGACTTTCTCGGATTTGAGGAGGAAAGTCAGACGCACACAAGAGCAGAACAAAAACGCACTCGAACTATCGTACATATCGGTTTTTCCTTGTTGCTTTTCTTCGTAATTATCGGATTTTGGTATATTAATGATGATTCTGTGATTAATAATTTGTTCCGGATAGCGGGCTATACTTATGGTCCATTGTTGGGTTTGTATGCCTTTGGTTTATTTACGAAATTGAAGATACGGGATGAGTTGGCTTTGGTGGTTTGTTTGACTGCGCCTGTTTTGACTTATATTATTAATATGTATTCAAAGGAGTTATTGTTTGGTTATACGTTTGGGTTTGAGTTGTTGATTTTGAATGGGGTGTTGACGTTTTTGGGTTTGTTGGCGATTTCTAAAAGATATGCTGATGATTCTGAGTTTATTGATAATTTCTAAAAGATAATTTTCTCTATGAAAACCAATCTCGAAATATTAATTGACGAGTTACAATCTGAATCTGACTATCTTAAAAAAGAGTTGGATTTATGTGTTGTGGAATCGGATTTTAAAGGAGCACAAGCCTTCCAAAAATCATTAATTTATACCCAACAACAACTGCGAATTATAAAAGGTATTCAGAATCCAAATTGGGATAAAATTGAATCACTAGAACGTAATATTGAACGGCTAAAAAATTCAAAAGAAGATGACCGTATTTACAAACTCCTAATCAGAAGACTTCCTGAATATCAGGCAAGATTAGATGAGTTACGCTCTATTCAACCGAAAAAACACGCTTTAGAAAGTGAGGAAATTACATCTTCATTAGAGGGCTTATTAACAGGTAAAATCAGAAAAATCAGCTTGCAAATTAGTGGTGATCACGATGCTCAAATTCATTTTAATTTGAATGGTAAAGTATTGAATTTACAATTAGTCGTAAATACACATTTTGCAGATAAAAAAAGAAGACATGCTATTCTTAAAAATATCGGTTTTGAGATTCAACAAGATAATATGTCGATGAAAATTGCTGATTTTGACCAATCAAAAACATCAAATGTACTCGAAATTTTAGCTCAAATTATTTACGATGTGCTTGATTTTCGTGGAAATGAAAAAGCCAAAATTATAACTTCTTGAACGGTGTAGTATTTCATATAAAAACGTGTTTGAATTTGTCGATAAAACAAACTCAAACACGTTTTCTGTTTTTACGGTATTTTTATTTTTTCCTTTTAGAAAGTCTTTGTAATCCCTGTTTTTAGGCTGATAAAATCATAGAGATTACTACCGGAATTGTATGGAAAATCGGTAGAATCAGCATCGGGTTCACCTGTAGAAGAAAAACGACGTATTGTATAGCCGGTTCTGTAGTGATTAATAACCACCCCTACTCCTGTCCCGATAAATAAGTGATAGTTTTTGTAAATTTCGATGTCAAAACCTACATCTAAACTTCCTCCGATGCCTCCCTGATTTTGAGATCCATAACGAATACTGGATACAGTATCTGATATTTCTCCAAGGATATTATATTCATCATTTCTAGGCTCTTGACTTGAGTATATTATACCTGACCTATTACCAGCAGCAATAGGAAACATGTGCTCGTATGTAGCTGACACATTAATTGTGAACTTGTCATTGGGGCGTATATCTATTCCGATTCTCCATGGAACAATTATATTACGTAATGGAAAAATATGGGTATTGTAATAGGATGCATAAATTTTTTCAACAGCTCCATATTTTCTGTATCCTACACCCGTTCCAATGAAAAAACCAACAGGTTTTTGGGTTAAGAAATGATAATCGCTATTTAGTATTACGGATGATTTTTGTTTTTTATGTGACCTCAAAGAGCCATACTCATCTCCGAGAGCTTCATTCCAATATTTGGTTTGGGTTTTGTCACTAAGTGAAACTTGATAATCAGTCGTGAGGCTCAATCGCCAGTGCTGCTGTGCCGCCATTTCCGCAATACTAAAGGTTGTGAGTACAAAGGCAAGCACTGAAATAGTTTTGAATTGTTTCATGTCGTTAAAATTTAATTTTGGTTAAAATAATATTTTCCCTTAATTTCAACAAGTGTGCCAATTTTAAAATTTGAATCGCCAATTAACTATAAAACATCCCCATATTCAACCGTAGAGAAAATTCATGAATTTTCTCTACGGTTGCGTGTTGGCGTGGCGATTTACAAAATCGTTTTACGGCACAAAAAAGCCCGTAAGATGTTTACATCTTACGGGCTTTTTTTATGTTGAATTGAAACGTCTATCAACAGCTACCGCCGCTAATGGCATAGCGATTCGCCGTCTTACTGACTTTAATTTTATGAAGCGTTTTCAAATTATTTAATACATCTTCAATCTTATCTCCTTCGATTACATCGCCAGAGTGTAAACATTTGAATTTCAATTGAGTAGCGTCAATATTTACGTTAAAATAAGTTTCCAAATCACGCACAACATCTTCTAAGGGCGTGCCGTTGAAATCTAATCGGCGCGTTTTCCATGCGATGTCGTTGAGTGTTTTTGGAGTAGATTTTTGTACTTTGCCAGACTTGTCGGCGATAGCTTTTTCGCCTTTTTGCAAAACAAATTTTTGTGTATTTGATTTGTTGCTGACTTGTACTTTTCCGCTTTTGACGGTGATTTCTGTGTCATCTGTATTGGATTTTACATTAAAGCTGGTACCCAATACACGCACGTTTGCACGTTCGGTTTGTACGACAAAGGGTTTTGTGTTTTTTGTAACGTCAAAGAAGGCTTCACCCGTCATTTTGAGGTTGCGTTCTTTATTATCGTTAAAATTTTCGCGGTAGGCGAGTCTCGTATTTTTATTGAGAGAAACAGTACTGCCGTCTGGTAATGTGACCTCTTTTGTGGTCTCATTCGTTTGTATTTCGACCCAATTTTCGGCGACAGCCTTCATGTTATTCAAGTACAAAAATGCGCCGCCCATTAGTAGCAGTATAGCTGCGGCAGCGGCGAGCCATCGTCTACGTATAGGCATACGGACGATTTCTGGAGTACTCATTTTTTCATTCAACTTATTCCACGCCTTGCTTGTATCAGGCTGATAATCAGCTTTATACTCTTGGCTTTGTTCCCATGATTCTGCGGTCGTTTCGTATAACGCCTGATGTTCGGGATTAGATTGTAGCCATGCGTCCAAGTCGTGTGCTTCCTCGGAAGACAGTTGTTTGGTCAAGCGTTTGTGGATGAGAATGAGGTATTTATCTTGTTCTTTCATTATGAAAATATTAATTGATGGTTGATGGTATTGGGATTCGTTTTATGGATATTCGCTAAGCTTTTCTATATGACACATTTAGCAGATTTTCCCCCTATTTTTTTTAAATTTCCCTATAAGACTTCACTACAAAAAGGAATTTTTTAACATAATTTATGAAAATTAAATATTGTATATTTCTTAAATTCAATACAATACAAAAAATTAATATTATAATTTAACCAAAAAAATTCTTACTTCAGTAGATCTCTATAAGTAAGGTCGTAGAGTTTCGTTAAGGACTTTGAGGGCTTTGGAGATGTGTTTCTCGACAGTTTTTACGGAAATGCTCATTTCTAAGGCAATTTCTTTGTACGACATATCTCCAAAACGGCTGAGAACAAAGGCAGCGCGGCATTTTGGTGGGAGTTTGTTGATTTCACGGTCTACGATTTCGCGGAGGTTTTTGCCTTCGATATTTTTAACGAGATTTTCTTTGCTTTCGATATAGGCGTATTGCTCGTCACCGTCAAATTTTATCTTGTTGTCGCGGATATAATTGAGCGATTTGTTGATAGACGCTCGTTTGAGATAGGCACGAAAAGAGGTGTTTACGCCGAGTTTGTCGCGTTTTTTCCAAAGTTCGTAAAAGACATCCTGCACAATATCTTCTGCTAATGATTCATCTTTCAGTATCCGAAATACAACCTTACATAAATCTGAATGATACAGTTTAAATAGTACCTCCACAGCCTTTTGTGGGTCTTTACTGAACAAGTCGATGAGTTCTTTATTTGTGTTTTCTTTTCCCATTATTTAATGAAGTGAATGAGTGAATAATAGGATTCATTCATTCAAAATTATCACACTAAGTAAAGAATAAATAATAACTTCACGATTTGGACGGATTCTTTTATCCTTATTTTCCTCCTTAAAAACAGTCATTTATCCAGATAAACTCTCGCTTTCAAGAAGAAAACTAAGGATAAAATAACCTCGTCGAAATCGTAAACTTATTATTTGCTCGTTACTAAGTATCAGGAATTAAATAAATTCAGATTTTGACTTGTTCTTTTCTCCTTTTTCTTCGTTATGAAAATCCTTGCGTAGCTTGGCTATACGCGGTTTTCATGCCTCGAAAAAGAAAAAAATAACGGCGTCAAAAAACTTAATTTATTTATACCTTGTTCCTTATAATATTATTTTGCAACTGTAAAGCTAAGGTTTTTATTGGGAGTCTTGAAACATGTTTGCAAAAAAATGGGTGGTCTTTAGGTAAGAATCACAAAAAACAGATTCCAAAGTTTTGGAATGTAGAGCTTGGTCTATTTCTGTTGATGATACGCATGTATAGACAAAAAGGTTTCATCCGAGTAAATATTAAATCATACTCGAATGAAACCTTACCTTTTCTTTTTTGAAGCTGATATATTAGTATTGGACTTTGGAGTAAATGGGAATTGGGAAATTAGGTTTCACATCTTAAATGACTGATGTTCAGTGTTTTAAATTTCATTGAAAATAAATAGAATGCAATAATTCAACTTATGCATAGTACTATTTAGGGAAGAGGAAGAAAATAATCTACCCCAAATGAAGAAGTTATTTTTTTTATATATTTGGCTAAATTTGACGCGCATAGCCGAGCTACGTAAGTGAAAGAAATTAAATAAATTGTTCCATAATGCGCCGTAATTTTTTCTTCTAAAGAATTCAAAAAATCGTTGCATAGCCATAGCTACGGA
>Ga0209831_1004067_pt1 | contig 11715 bp, 4 predicted proteins | sample Maine_Asex4_meta_FD_187451 | JGI IMG/M metagenome (GOLD analysis project Ga0209831, IMG submission 187451) | Marine algal microbial communities from Maine, USA - Maine_Asex4_metaG (SPAdes) (version 2) | ecosystem: Host-associated > Algae > Red algae > Unclassified | place: Maine, USA | collected...
CGGTGGCGGCGGCGACGGCGGCGGTACCCCCCGTGCGGCACGCCCCGCCCCTGCCGCTGCCCCAGACGCCACCGCGGCGGGGAGAACGGCCGGCGGCCTGCCGCCACCGTCCCCCCGCCTACCGCCCGCCGGGCGCGCTCAGCCGCCGCCCTGCAGCGTCGACGTTCTTGGCCGACACCCGCTGCTGTCGCCATTCCCGCCCCTTTCCTCGGCGGCTGCGGCGACGGGCGGCGGTGGCTTCGGGCCCTACCCTTCCTTGTCACCGGCACGAACGGGAGGCCGTTCCGTGACGCTGCCGCCGCTGACGCCCCGCTCTCCCGGCGGCGGCGGCGGCGGCGGCGGCGGCGATGGTCGTGCGCCGATGGCCCGGCCGGCACGGCTGTGGTCGCCACGCCCCACCGACGCGCCGGCGGCCAAGCGGCGCCACGTCGACGGCGCGCCGGCCGGCCGGCGCGCGGTGGTGGAGGGTGGCAGCCACCCCGCCGACGGTGGGCGCTCGCCCGTGGCGGGGTAGTCCAACCGTAACGCGGGCGCGGCGCAGTTCAGGCCTCTGTGCCGGCGGCGGCGGCCACGGCGGTGCCCGTGTCCACCGCTGCCGGCGCTGCTCGCGACGCCGCCCCAACGGTCGGCGACGCCGTGTTGCTGAGTCGGCTCTGCTGTGGAGGGGCTGCGGGCGCTTCCCCTTGCCCCGCTGCGGCACTTCCCCCTGCGACCTCGGGCTGTGCACTCGCTGCGCCGTGGAGGGGGTGGTGGACTGTACGTCGGGAGCGCTGCCTAGAGGCATGGAAACGAGGACCAGTGTGAATGATGTGCAGTCATTGTCATTGTCATTGTGCGCGGACAGCAGCTAACACCCGATCAACACGATCAAATTGACCGATGATGTGTCGCTGCCTCAAAAAGCTGGCCGCCATCGCCTGCAACAGATGGGGGTCGTCCACCTAGTCCTGTTCATTGTAGACCAGGTTCCGGATGATGACCTTCAAGTCATTGAACACACCTTCTATGGGCTGCATGTCGGGGCTGTACGGAGGAAGACGGAGGAAGGTGACGCCGTTGGCGGTCATGAACGCATCCCCGTCGGCGTCGTGGATGGGAGCGTTATCAAACATGACGACACAGTTGTCGGGTTGCAAGTGCCATGGCGCCCCAGGCATGTAAACACCAAGCTTGGGGAAGAGGTGCTGGAGAAAAAGCCGCCAGTCGGCCCCCGTCAACGCCTTTTGGCGCACAATGACGGACATGAAGCCAAGGACGCGCCCGTCGCTGGAGACCGCCATGGTGGTGCTCGTGCGAGGCACAGACCGCGGGTCGCGGTCACGAAGGTGGGAGCGCTCTTGACTTAAAGTGCGACCGTACAGACGGAACACATCCGACCCGTCCGTGTGTGTTTCGTCCACAGACACGATACAGCGGCGGGGAATGCGCTGCCGTACGACAGCGTGCTGCCGGCGACGCTCCTCCGTGGACTCGCGAAACAAGCGCAAAATCTTTTTACGCGTGAAGCCTAGACGACGCAAGTGGCGATCGACCGTGCTCTTAGAAAACCGCAGCTCCGTCATGTCGCCCGCATGATCTTGGCTCATCAGTTTGAGCATGTGCGCATGCTCACGAAGCAGAGCCCGAGGATGGTTGCGCACAAGAGTGACCAATGCGTTCATGAGCTGCAAATCGTACTCGCAGGCGTCGCCGTGCTTGTTCTTTTGCTCCGGGTTCCGCCACACCGATCCATGCTGCGCGTAGTAGCCCTCCCACCGCTTTAGCTGCGTCCGCTTCACTCCGATACTCTCGTGCACCTTTTGGCGTTCCACGCCATTGGAGAGCATGGACAGCGCGGACGCGCGGAGGTCCTCGGAGTACATGACAATGAAGCGCCTCTGCCCGCCCGTCTGCGGCCGCCGAACAAAGGAGGCGTCGCGTCGCCTCAGCGCACCGACACGAGCACGACGACAGCGGCACCACGCGCACCCCCGCCGCCAAAACGACGCGACGCACCAGGGAACCGACACGAGCACGACGACGCACCAGGGCACCGACACGGGCACGACGACAGCGGCACCACGCGCGCCCCCGCCGCCAAAACGACGCGACGCGCCAGGGCACCGACACGAGCACGACGACAGCGGCACCACGCGCACCCCCGCCGCAAAAAGGACGCGACGCGCCACGGCACTGGCAGGAGATCTAACACAGCGCCGCCACGCGCACCGGCGCCGAAGATCGACGCTCGCACAGCCAGCACTGCGAGGCCTGCGGAGAATATGGAAGGACGAGGTGCGTCCGATTCTGCCTCCACGGAGGGAGCAGTGGTGGCGGATGCGGAAGGCAAGCCCAAGTCCGACGCGGTGCCGATTCATGAGATTGTGCGAATGATCTCCCGGTTGGTGGGCTTGTTCCTTGCATGGGTAGTCGAAGAGAGACGAAGTGCTCTGAGGCCAGAGAACTCTGAATACGGGTCGTGAGACTCTCACCGGTTTCACCGGGGCACGAATACAGCTCACCTATTGGCCACATATCGACAGCGCCTACTTACAGCACGATGTGTGAAGGATGCTTCGCGATCAGCAGCATGTCCATTTTTTAGGGAAGTGCCATATGCAATAAACCTCGTAGAATTTGGTAATGTCGCCACATGCGAGAGCACACGGTCGTAGTATCCAGAGGGCCTACGGAGTCGGCTGTTGACTTGGTCGGCAAGTACTGACGACCAAAAACATGATAGAACGCAGTAGTATGCATAGGCGCAGCGAACCCTGACAAATTGAGTATATTATCAATGGTTTTTCGTTTCGGAACAGACAATTACGTGCGGTAAGCTGCTAAGGCACGGTAATACCCCATGATGGACGTGAGACAGCAGTTTGAATCCACTCCACTTTTTGTCTTTTTCTGTTGCAACAATTTATATCAATGCTTGTCTCATCGTCGGGAAGTGGGGCGCATACTAGACGTGTACTAAGACGCGTACTAGGCTAAAGTTGATGTACTACAGGCCCGATTGAACGCTGGAGCGTTCAGGTTGAACGCAACATGTCAAAAGCCATACTTGTTCCGCGTAATACTTAGTGTGCCACGTATAATGTAGTTGAGATTGTGCTTGGGAAAGTCGGGTTGTCTGACTCGAGCTCCATCGAGCTTGCGTCGCCAAGCTGATGTAGCGTGTGCATAGCAGGCCTGCTGCAGTCCCGGCGACAGAGCCCTTCTTGCCTGCCCCACCACCGCGACAGAATCCAAACGACTGGTACGAGCCGACGCCGGGGCGACGACGTTGACAACCGCCTGGGCCTCCGCGCAGAAACGGAGACGGGGGGACCAAACAGAAAGAACCAAACACCGATACGTGTAGACGCGGCGTTGAGGGAGAGTGGATGCCCCGTTGTCCGAGAAGCAGCTTCAAGCTGTTGCTTCTGCAGCAAGTTGCTGCACTCCACGCAATCCTGGGTGCGACCACGACCCATCCATCCTCCAGCCAAAAAGGCTATGATTCACGCACACGTTAACCGCAGATGAATCGATCTACGAACTCAGCGCCTAGGGTGCTACACAGCCGATTGGTAACAGTTGACATGAAGGAGGGTCTGGGAGCAGAATTCTCCGCGCGACTGACCTGCAGGGGGTATTGTCGTTCCGCCAAAAAGTGGAGAGTCCAGGCCTGTCAAAGAGGCGCTTTTGTGCGTTTGATTGGCCCAAACGTCGATCCGCCTGTCTGGGACTGTCCAGCTTTTGGCGCAACGACCATATGGCAACGAGGCAGTCAGAGCGGCCGCACAGCGCACAACCACCTGGCTGATCAATTTGAAGTGGTCAACGAAAGCTCCTGTCTGCCGAGGCAATTAATCATAAATACAACCAAGTCGTTTATCGTTCAGTTTGGTTCGTTTCTTGAAATCAACCCGATTTATCGAACCATCTGTAGATTCAACATGAACTTACAACCCTGGAATCAGGTTGAATTCCGTTCATGTTTGGCAAACCAAACGAAACGCTGACAACCCTGCCTGACACCCATGTCAGCTCGTGCGCACTGCCGAGGACCTGCCTCGCGTGGCGCCTACATGAGAGTGGAGAAGTAACCCACGAATAGATTGCTACAGGCAACGCACTACCAGCGGCGGCGACGGCGGGTGACCAGCGCCCGTACGCACCCACATGCAGGGCATTGCATGTACCAGTAGGACAAAGCACGGGAAGCGAGGTGAAAATGCATACGCAAACACAAACAGCACGGCGCTCTGGTCCGGCATCTGTCCACCAATGGAAAGGTCAAGGAAGGAAACAGAGCGCACACAGCAGAGCCAGCGCGATGAACGCGCCCACTTCATTATTGTTGCTGCTGCTGCGCCTGCTGGGCCAGCAGCTTGGCTTGCCACGCTGGGATGGGCATTTGCCCACGGCGCTGCGCAGCTGCGCCGTCGCCACCGCGCCCCGCCGGCGGCAGGCGCACCGGGGGCCCACCAAAGCCGCCGCCGCCACGAGCGGGACCAAAGCCCCGCCCGGCGGAGGGTCCCGGCGCCCCCATCGGGGGAGGTGGTGGCGGTGGCGGTGGTGGCGGTGGTGGGGGGGGGGGCACGCCGCCGCCCGGACCGCCCCCAAAGCCGCCACGCGCGGGGCCATCAAAGCGTCCCCGGTTGCCGCCGCCGCCGCCAAACGCGGGCGCCCCAGTGGCGCCACCATAGTTGGGCGCAAAACCGCCGCCATCGCGGCCATCAGGGGCATTGAAGCCGCCACCACGCCGCGCGTAACCGTCGTCGTAGGCGCCGTCCTGCGGTGGCGGCGGCGGCGGTGGCGGTGCACCGCCTCGGAACATGCCGTCCCCGCCAAACGGAGGTCCCCGCTCCCGAGGAGCAAACTCCCGCCCGCCATAGCCGTCCTGGCCGTTGGCAACCCCACCACCGACGCCGGGGGCCATCCTGTCGGGCGGCGCGCCGGCCATGGCCGCGACGGGTACCGGCATGACCGGCGGCGGTGGTGGCGGACCGGCGCCCATGTGAGACACCCGAGCGTGCGGCGACGTGGGTGGAAAAGATGGCGGCATAACTGGCGGGGCCGGCACATCTATCATTGGCGTGGACCGCACACTGCGGCTGTAGTTGGCCAGCGGCGTGCGCGTTGCCGCCGGTGCTGCCAGTGGTCCGCCAGACGCCATGTTGCGTTTGAACCAGTCAAACAGGCGGTCTAGGTTGGGGTGCAACACGCTGCGCAGACGGTAGCCGTTGGGCAGCACCGTGATCAGCTCCTTGACAATAGTGCGGGAGCCGGGAATGTAGGCCAGGACCAGACGGCACGACTCTTCCCATGAAGCAGCTACCCGGTAAGGCCGGAGAGCCGGGTTGTCCGCTTGGTCCTTCCGCAGCGTCGCCTCGAGGTCGACCTTGTCACCTCGCACAAACTTTTTGTGGCGCATGGCCTCCTCCAGATTGGTGACGACCGCGTGAACGTACCGACCGAGCACTTCGTCCAGGTCTTGGAAGCGCTCCTGGCCAACCGCATAGCCCGTCACGTCACCGCCCTCCTTCTCGCGCACCTCCGTCACTTCCACGTTGACAAACGGCTGCTGGTCCGCAACCTTGGCCGTGAAGATGACCTTGTCCACACTCCGCACAGACGGACGGATAATGACATCCCCAGACTCGCCTTCCCGGTCGAGCTCCCGCATGGCCTCGACCCCCGTAATGGTCTGGTACAACGGATGTGAGATGGCCTTGCGGGGCAGCCGCCGCGTCCGCGCGGAGCGGCCGCCGCCTGCCAACACAATGTCCTTGCGGCGCTCCGACCGAGGCACGTAAGCGACCATGTACTTGTGGGAGGAGTGGTTCGGCTCTTGGTAGCCTGGGATGTTCACGTTGGAGGGCTTGCGCACAACTTCTGGGACGGAAATCAGCTCCGCCTCAAACTCCCGGTACCGGACGTTGAGGATGCGACACGTCAAAGAAGAGCCCGACGGCAGCATGGCTTCCAGCTCGGGCACCTCCAGCCGATGCCCAGCCACATTTTCCAGCCGCAAAAAGCCGCGCACGCCGCCCTCCAGCTGCGCCGAGACGCTCTTTTTCGTCGCCGTCAGCCGGACGTCCGACGCGGTGACCTTGGCGCCGACGGAATACCGGCGGGGGTCCAACCCCGTTGCGATGTAAAACACCGCGCGGGGGCCAGGCAGGTACGTCACGGTTGGGGCCGCCAGGTCGACGGCGGCCACCTGCACGGGCGAGTTGGCCGGCTGCCGTGGGTCCTTGTACGTCTGATGGGAGCCCAGCTCATCGCAGATGAGCTCCAGCAGGCGCTTCATCTCCCCACGCTTGGCCTTCTTGAGGTGCCCTGCGTATTGCGCCAGGTCCAGCTGGGACAGACCCCCCGGTGCCTCCATGACCGCCGCGACGGAGCGCTTGGCCGACACTTTTTGTCGGACATCCGTCTCGGTCTCATCATCCCGCAGCGCCTCCTCAGCAATCTTGACGGCGACGAGGTACTCCTCGGGATGGACGCGGCTGTCGTCAAGCGGGTCAAAGAGATCCTCCAGCCGGTCCGCTTTGACCGACTTTGGTCGCCGAGAGAGCGCCGTCCGGCGACTGTCAATCGCCTCAGCTTGGCTGCCTCCACGGTGCATCTCCGGCTCCCGCACTCGGAGGAAGCCGACAGCAGAAATGAACACGAGCCGACCGAGCAGTTTGCGCTCGAAAATGTCGCGGCGCGAGTAGAGGACCCCACTCTCCGCCGACGCCGACGCCGACGCACCCGTGTCACTCGCGTCGAGCGCCGCCCAAAAGCCGGCCGCCTTGCGTTCCCCGAGGCCCGACACGAACCGCAGGATGACACGGCGGTGTTTGGTGCGCAACAACGCCGAGTTGACGTCAAAGCCGGTGGCAGCGACGGCACGGACCAGCCCCCGACGGAAAGCTTCGATGCGGCCCGACACCGGCACCAAGTAGTGGAGCGGGTGGAGTCGAAAGGCAGGCGCCGCCAGCCGGTCGGCGCCGACGCCGGCGAGCACGTCAAGCGGTTCGACCGCCGTGCGGGCGAGGCCAATACCCCGACGTACGAGCGGCCGGCTAATCGCAATCGACGGCAGGCCGACCCGGCAAAAGGTCGTCTCTGCATACAGCCGCGAGGCTGCATCGTCCACGAGGCCAACGCGCGTTTCGGCATGCGTAAAGACGGGGTCTGGGACGGATGGGTCAAATGCAGGGGCGCTCCGCAGCAGCCCTGGCGCGTCCGTCGCGAGCGCTTGCCCGTGCGAGTCGCCATCGCGAATCAGTTTGGTGACAATGTAGACCAAGTCGTCCCGCAACCGCACCGCGTCCTTGCCACCAGAGCCGATGCCAACGACAAGGTAGTGGGGCTTGCACAACTGGATGGCACTCAGGAGGCTCCCTTCCACGGGCGGTTCTAGCGCAACGTCGCGGCGGCGGCGGAGGAAGTCGCCGCTTAGCTCACCCGATGCCACGTACCGGCCGTCGCTGTCAACCGACGCAAACGTGACACGCGGAACAAAGCCGCGACGGGTGTTGGTGGTGGTGCCCCCACCACCCCGGGTGGGCAGCTTGACGGCCGCGTGGCCGCCCTGTGGCGTCGGCATGACCCCCCGGTTGGAATCCGACGGCGGCTCGTCGACCGCGTGCGTGACGGTCAGGGACATGACGCGAGGCGCGCCGGCAATGCCCTGGATCTTGACGGGGCCAACCAGCAGCCGCCGCGAAGCGGCCGACGTCAGGCGTTCCTGCAGCACCGACGCCGCGTCACGGACGAGGCGGAGACGCAGCTCCTCCGCTACGCGCCGCGCCAGACGTGCGTACAGAGCGGTGATAACCCGCGACCGCTGCGCGTGCCACATACCCGACGAGTTGGACGTATCCGCGTCATTGTCATCCGAATACATGTTGAGGAGCAGGGTAACGAGCTCCAGGCTCGACGCCGACAGCTCCCGACGCTCCGTCGCAGCGTCCTCCGCGTCCAGCTCCGCATCCTCATCCGCCGCCGCGTCCATTTCGTCACGGATCTGCTCGACGGCTGCGCGGGCCACGGCATTGGAGGGGTCCGCCGCGGCCGCCTCCTTGGCGACCGCCAACTTTTCTGTCCGGTTGAGCGCCGCCTCCTCCCGCACCCGCGCCGCGTCACGGGCGTCGGCGACCTTGTCTGGCGATGGCGGCTTCTCGTCCCGAAAGACGATATGGACGGTCGTCAGGTGGAGCTCCTCCGCGCGCACCATGAGCGCAAACGTCGGGGTGGCTGCGAGTGCCTGCAGCGGCATGGCCGCAATGGACACGTACGGCCGCAGCGGGTGCGTATCGTCGACCGTTTCGGTGGCCAGCAGCGACGGCACAGACCAAACGGTCGCGTCCTCCATCAGCTGCCGCCGAATGATCGTAACCAGCGGCGCATAGTTGACTAGCTCCTCAATGAGCAGGTCCCGCGCGCCCGACAGGATGCTCGACGAGGAAAGGGTCAGCTCCCGCTGCCGCTTGAACGACGTTGCCGCGGCGAGTGGCTGCTCGAGCGGATTCTTGGGCTTGTTGACCGGCCCAAACTTGTCCAGGTTCTCCCACAGCTGCTCCGCGCTGATGGCAAAAGAGCGGGAAAAGTCGCCGACTTTGGTCTTGCCGAGCAGGTGGAGCCGCGCCTGCCGACGAGGGCGCCGCTGCCGCACCGCCCGGCGGCGGCCCGAGCCCCCCCCCTCCCCGTCCTCGTCCACGTCACCGTTGAGGTGGATGCCCTCCAGCTCTGGCTCGACCGCCGCGCCCGACGCACGGGCCGCCACGACGGCGGCATGCCGCAGCGCCCGCTCCGCGTCGTCAATCTCCGTCTCCTCCACGGCCTGGCGGACACTGTCGAGGAGGCCCGTCTTTTGCTCCGCGCCGAGGAGCCCCGCCGACGCCGACTCAATCGCCGCGCTCACCGCTTTGCGGCGGACGACCAGGTGCCGCCACGCGGCCGCCCAGTCGTACACCCGCCACAACCCCGTCCAGTCGCCGGCCGCGTCGTCAAAGCCCGCGCTCGGCAGCAGCTCCTCTTCAAAGCCCCACTCGGCCTCCCCGCTGCCATCGTCCCGGTTGATGGCGTTGAAGCCGTACGGGCCAGCGACAGTAGACCCGACCGGCACGTCTGCCGGCGTCGGCCTCGTCGACGCGTCCCAAATCAGCAGGCTAATGTGCTCCCGCTTGTACACGGCAATGTACGGCACGTCAAAGCCGTCGACGGTGAGGAAGCTCAGGCACTTGCGAATGGCGGTAATCATATCGCCTTGCGGGTAGTCGTTGACGACAAAGTGCGGATCCGACGCAAACGCCCGCTCGTACACCCACGCGGCCGCCTCTTGGAGCTCCGCGTCTGCCGGTTTGGGGTCCGTCGCGAGGGACTTGGTGCCAAAGTGCGACTGGAGCGCTTCCGGTAGGTCCGCCGACCGCACCGCCGCATCGGCGGGCGTCATGTAGCGCTCCGCCGCGAGCGCCGGGTCGACGGTGGCGAGCCCCCCCGCCGGCGGGTCCCCCCCGCCCTCCCCGCGGCCGCCGGCACCCCGGTCAAAGCGCCGCGACGCCGAACCGTCCCCGTAATCCCGGTCGTCCTCATCGTCGTCATCGTCATGGTCGGCGGCGCCGCCCTTGTAGTTTTCCACCTCCTCCAAGTCGCCGAAAATGTCCATGGCCGCCTGCACCGCGTGCGCGTCGACGCCGCGCCCCGCGGGCGCGCCGCGGCGGCCCGCCCCAGCGGCACCCGACGGCGCGCGCCGGCTGCGCGCGTGACCCCCGTCGCCCTCATCCTCATCGTCGTCATCGGCAATGCCGTCACCGGCGCCGCGCGACGGGCCCCCGCGGGGCCCATCGTCGATAAAGTCGCCAAACTCGTCGCTCTCATCGTCCACGTCCTCGTTGAGGGCTTGGCGAGCGGGCGGTGCCCCGCCGTCTCCGCCGAGGCCATCGTCCAAACCGAGGTCGTCGTCGTCGGCCGACTCGTTGCCACGGATGCGGTGGAGGCGCCGCATCTTGTGGCGCGGGAGCTTCACCCCCTGCTCCTGCAACAGCAAGTGGTCGCCTTCGAGGAACTCGGGCTCCTCCGACGCCCGCTTGCGCCGCTTGCGCCGCCGGTGCTTGCCGTGGCGCGCATCCGATTCGCTCCCGTCCCCGTCCCCGTCCGAGCGGCGACGACGGCCGCCACCGCCATCGTCGCTCCCTCCCCCACCACCATCGCCGCCGTCCTCATCATCCCCATCACCTACCAGGAAATCGTCCTGCTCAAACTCGTCGGCGCCATCGTCCTCCTCGGACGAGTCCTCGTACTTGCCGTTGCCGGACGGGCGACGCTTCTCGTCAGAGGAGGCCTCTGACGCAGAGCCATCCACGTACCTACGTCCGCCTCCCCCGCCATCCTTCCGCGCCATGCGCAACGGTCGACGGCGGCCCGACACCGCCCGACGGCCCCGCGTGCGTCACAAAAGGGATGGAGGGAACGAGGGCGTGGCGACCAGGCAACAAACGAGACAAGGAAGACAACGCCGGTCGAACGGCCGTCCAAAGAGACCAAGACGTGCCACCGTAATCGGCGGGCAAGTCGGGGACGACGGCCCCGCTGGCAGCCGGCCCGCCGGTGGCGAGAGCCCGCACCACCACACGGCTCCACCGTTTCTCGTCTGGCAGAGGGGGTGGGTGGTGGCGCGGGCGCCGCGCGCTTTGACGTCGAGAGCCTCGCGACGAGCAACTACGCGAGACTGGTGCCACTTCCACGTGAAATACGAACACAATAACACCCATCGGAAAGTTTCGATTTCAGAACCCTGTGTGTAGCGAAGCTTCCGTACCTGTTGCCTCCAACTGACCAACACGTGTCAAGAATGGATGGCTCACACCACTTTCATCGTCGTCCCACGGGGGGTCCAGATGAAGCCACGTGGCGAGATCTACCAATAAAACGACATTCTACCTCTGGGACACAAAATACAGTACGGTATCGAGAGCGTGGCAGGCTCTGCCTGCAGCTTTGGCCTTTCCCTGTTCTCCACTTCCCAGGCGGTGGCACTTGCACGATTCAGTCCTCGTCAGGATACAGCAGTGCACGTGGGCGTGCCCAAGTACGAGGCGGCCCCAAAGCGTCACACGACGCAGCGCTGTGTGACACCCCACCTCGTTGCGGCCACCACGCATTGGCGCCAACGCAGGTCCGTGTTTGCCCGAGGTCGCCCCCGACCGGAAGCGCTGCGCGGGCGTCGGACGAGGCCGCTGTTGGTGCCACCACCCCCACCGCACCGTCGACGGTGCTCTTTCCCCTGCACACCGCATCTCTGCGCGTGACGCGGTCGGTCGGCTGGCCCTCCTCGGGCGGTGCGTCGTTCCGATTGTCGGCCTCGCCCGCCCCCTCCGTGCCGGCTGGCCGTGCTCGGCGCTCCTCGCCCACGCGCGTGCACCCCCAACCTCCCGTCCCGCCGCTTGGCCTCTGTGACGCCGTCTCTGTTTTTTTATTTCCCGCCCCTTTCCTCTCCCACTCGCGTCGGCGGCGCCCCCACGCCCCCGCCGACCATGGTCGACGTGTGTGAGACGCGGCTCCTGCTGCACCTCGAAGGTCGGGACTTGCGTGACATGGACTGGGTGACCAAGTCAGACCCGTTTGCGGTCGTCTACTTTGACGCCGTCGGGCCGTCTGCGTCGGTCGGCGGCACCGACGCGTCGAGCAGCTTTGCCAGCGGCGGCGGCGGCGGCGTCGGCGGCGGCAGCGGCGGCGGCGGCGGCGGCGCCC
>Ga0209831_1004071_pt1 | contig 11708 bp, 9 predicted proteins | sample Maine_Asex4_meta_FD_187451 | JGI IMG/M metagenome (GOLD analysis project Ga0209831, IMG submission 187451) | Marine algal microbial communities from Maine, USA - Maine_Asex4_metaG (SPAdes) (version 2) | ecosystem: Host-associated > Algae > Red algae > Unclassified | place: Maine, USA | collected...
GCGTGCGACCCGTTCGACATCGACCAGTACCTGGCGGGCGAGCTGACGCCGGTGCACTTCGGCTCGGCGATCAACAACTTCGGCATCAGCGAGCTGCTCGACGACTTCGTCGACTACGCGCCGAGCCCGTTGCCGCGCCCGACCGTGAGTCGCGAGATTGAGCCGACCGAGCCGGCCTTCACCGGCTTCGCCTTCAAGATCCAGGCGAACATGGACCCGCAGCACCGCGACCGGGTGGCGTTCCTGCGCATCTGCTCGGGCAAGTACGAGAAGGGGATGAAGGCGCGCCACGTGCGGCTGGACAAGGACGTGCGCTTCGCCGATGCGCTGACGTTCATGGCCTCGGACCGCGGGCACGTCGAGGAGGCGTTCCCGGGCGATATCATCGGCCTGCACAACCACGGCACCATCCGCATCGGCGACACCTTCACCGCGGGCGAGCAACTCGCCTTCACCGGCATCCCCAACTTCGCCCCGGAGCTGTTCCGGCGAGCGGTGCTGAAGGATCCGCTGAAGATGAAGGCGCTGCAGAAGGGGCTGTCGCAGCTGTGCGAGGAGGGAGCCACCCAGCTGTTCAAGCCGGTCATCTCCAACGACCTGATCCTCGGGGCGGTGGGCATCCTGCAGTTCGAGGTGGTGGCGCAGCGGCTGCGCGACGAGTACAAGGTCGAGTGCCAGTTCGAGACCGTGAACGTGCAGCAGGCGCGCTGGATCCGCTGCGAGGACGAGAAGATGCTGGCGGATTTTCGCAGGAAGCTCGAGCAGCACCTGGCGATCGATCACGCCGACGAGCTGGTCTATCTCGCCCCCACGCGGGTCAACCTGCAAATGGGTCAGGAGCGCTGGCCGGAGGTGGAGTTCCTGGCCACGCGCGAGCAGGTGTTCAACTGAGGCAGGCCTGCCGATGCACGAAGGCCACCGGTCGAGTGGTCGTGGTATCAATGCTACCCATGTTGGTTTTTCCCAACGCCGCGTGCCAGAATCGGGGCCCAGCGGTACGGGCGGGCTCGGCCGTCCGTTCTTCATCGCTTGCCGTCCGGCCAGTCCGGGCGTACCTCACAAAAATCCACGGAACCTGATCAAAATGAAGAGACTTCTCATCGGAGCGGTGCTGGGCGTCGTCGGCATGTCGACCGCTCACGCCGACTACCTCGGTCTGCTGACCGGCCGTACGGCCAACCCGGTCGACATGCCGAAGATCTCGATCGATGGCGGCATCCTCACCGAGGGCGACATCCAGAACATCGGGGTACGAGCCAACTACCGGGTCGACGATACCCTGACCGCGTTCTTCGGAATCGGACTGGCCGAGGTAGGCGTCGCCGACGGCATCGCCTTCAGCGGTGGTGCGTACAAGTACCTGCCGGAGCAGCGCATCATCCCGTCGCTCGACATGGCGCTCAAGGCGACGCTCGGCTACGCCCCGCTCGAAGGCAACTCGAACTTCGGCTCCTTCAGCGTGGACGTCGATACGTTGTCGCTCAGCGCAGAGGCGCTGGTGAGCGGCAAGGAGCCGATCGCGGCCAACGGCCTGAACTGGTACGCGCACGCCGGTCTGGCCGTGCTGCGCGTCGATGCCAGCGCCTTCGGCGCCAGCGCCGACGACACGAACCTCGAGCCCGTGTTCGGTGGCGGCATCGTGCTGCCGCTCGGCCCGGGCGAGCTGTTCGCCGGTGCGGAATTCCTGGACGAGTTCTTCCTGGGCGTCGGCTACCGCTACGGCCTGTAACTTCCGGCCTCCGCCCGCGCACGAAGGTGGTCGGGCGCACTGGTAAAACGGTGCCCCCGACCGCAGCTTCAACCGCATGATCATCGAGACCGACGTCGTCATCATCGGAGCGGGCCCGGTCGGGCTGTTCCAGGTCTTCGAGCTGGGGCTGCAGGGGCTGCAGGCGCATCTGGTCGATGCGCTGCCGCAACCGGGCGGCCAGTGCTCGGAGCTCTATCCGGACAAGCCGATCTTCGACATCCCGGCGGTGCCCGAGTGCACCGGCCAGGAACTGACCGACCGGCTGCTGCAGCAGATCGCACCGTTCGGCGCCGGCATGCACATGGACCAGACGGTCGACTCGCTGGAGAAGCGCGCCGACGACGACTTCCGGCTGACCACCTCCGCCGGGCTGGAGTTCGCGTGCCGGGCGGTCATCATCGCCGCCGGTGCCGGCTCGTTCACGCCCGTGCGGGTGCGGGTGGAGGGCATCGACCGCTTCGAGGGCGATCAGCTGAAATACCGGGTGCGCGATCCGGCTGCCCACGCCGGGCGCGACGTGATCGTGCTCGGTGGCGGCGATTCGGCGCTGGACTGGGCGCTGCAGCTCGCCCCCGCGGCGAAGAGCCTGACGCTGATCAACCGCACCGAGAAGTTCCGTGCCGCCGAGGCGACGGTCACCGCCTTCCGGGCACTGTGTGACCAGCGGCCGGAGCGCGTGCGCGTGCTGCTGGCCCAGGCGAGCGGCTTCACCGAGCAGGACGGACGCCTGACCGGGCTGGAGGTCACCCGACGTGACGAGGCCAGGAGCGTGGAGACCCTGCCGGTGGAAGACCTGCTGGTGTTCTTCGGCCTGTCGCCCAAGCTCGGGCCGATCGAGCACTGGGGGCTGGAGCTGGAGCGCAAGCTGGTCACCATCGACCTGGCCACCTTCGAGACCTCGGTGCCCGGCATCTACGCCATCGGCGACATCAACACCTACGCGGGCAAGAAGAAGCTCATCCTGTCCGGCTTTCACGAAGCGGCCATGGCCGCCTTCGCGATCAAGCAGCGCTTCGAGCCCGACAAGAAGGTGCACCTGCAGTACACCACCACCTCGCCGCTGATGCACGAGCGGCTGGGCGTGGACGGGCAGGGTGACCGCGCGTCGACCTGACGCCGGCCCGGTACCCGGTCCGATGAAGCGTCACCCGTGAGGCGCCACCCGTGAAGCTCCAGCAGTTGCGCTGCATCGTGGCGATGGTCCGCAACCATCTGAACGTCTCCGAGACGGCGCAGGCGCTGCACACCTCGCAGCCCGGCGTCAGCAAGCAGATCCGTCAGCTCGAGGACGAGCTCGGCGTAGCGCTGTTCGAGCGCAGCGGGCGGCAGGTGACGGCGGTGACCGAGGCGGGTCGGGCGATCATCGCGCACGCCGAGCGCGCGCTGGCGGCCACTGAGGACATGCGCGCCGCCGGGCACCAGTTCTCCGACCCGCACGCCGGCACCCTGAAGCTCGCCACCACCCACACCCAGGCGCGCTACGTGCTGCCGGCGGTCATCGAGGCGTTCGGTGCCGACTGGCCGCGGGTCGACATCCACCTGCACCAGGGCACCCCGCAGCAGATGGCGACGATGGTGCACAGCGGCGAGGTGGACATGGTGATCGCCACCGAGGGCCTGCACCATTACCAGGGTCTGGCGCTGATGCCGTGCTCGCGCTGGAGCCGGTCGGTGGTGGTGCCGCACGGACACGCGCTGTTCAAGCTGGCCCGGCTGGGCGAGCTGACGCTCGAGGCGCTGGCGGCCTTCCCGCTGATCACCTACGTGTTCGGCTTCACCGGGCGTTCGAAGCTGGACGAGGCGTTCCACGCCCGCGGCCTGAAGCCGAACGTGGTGCTGACCGCGGCGGATGCCGACGTGATCAAGACCTACGTGCGCACCGGGCTGGGCGTGGGCATCATCGCGGCCATGGCGTTCGAGCCGGCCGACGAACGCGACCTGGTCCGCCTCGATGCCGCGGCGCTGTTCGAGAGCAGCACCACCCACATCGTCATGCGCCCGCACCGCACGCTGCGCCCGTACGTACACGATTTCGTGCAGCGTTTCGCGTCGCACCTGAGCGGCGAGCGCGTGGCGGCGGCGCTGGCGTGCGACTCGGCCGCGGCGCGCGAGGCGCTGTTCGACGGGATGGAGCTGCCGACGTCGTAGTCGTGCCCGGCCTGCCGCTACACTCGCCCGCATGATGCAAAGCGCCTCGCCGCCCTTGATGCGGCTGACCGGAATCACCAAGGCCTACCCGGGCGTGCTGGCCAACGATGCGGTGGACCTGTCCATCCGGGCCGGCGAGATACAGGCGCTGCTGGGCGAGAACGGCGCCGGCAAGAGCACGCTGGTCAAGGTAATGTACGGGCTGCTGCAGGCGGATGCGGGCAGCGTGCACTGGGACGGGGAGGCGGTCACCATCGGATCCCCGGCGCGGGCACGACAGCTGGGCATCGCGATGGTGTTCCAGCACTTCAGCCTGTTCGATGCGCTGAGCGTGCTGGAGAACGTCGCGCTGGGCACGGGGCTGGATGCGGACGCCGAGCTGGCCGAGCGCATCGTCTCGGTGTCCGAACGCTACGGCCTGCCGCTGGATCCGAACCGGTCGGTGTACACCCTGTCGGTCGGCGAGCGGCAGCGCATCGAGATCGTGCGCTGCCTGCTGCAGGAGCCCAGGCTCCTCATCATGGACGAGCCGACCTCGGTGCTCACGCCGGTCGAGGTCGACACCCTGTTCGAAACCCTCGCCCGGCTGGCCGCCGAGGGCGTCGCGATCCTGTACATCAGCCACAAGCTGGGCGAGATTCGTGCGCTGTGTCACAGCGCGACCATCCTGCGCGGTGGCCGACGGGTGGCCGATGCAGATCCCGCAAGGGCCTCCGCCGATGATCTGGCACGGCTGATGATGGGCGACGGGGTGCAGCTGGGAGCGGCGGGTGCCGGCGTGCTCGGCACACCGGCCAATGCAAGCACGGGTCGACAGGCACCGTGCCCGAGCGATGCTGCCGGGACGGTTCGCCTGAGCACGAGCGGGCTGGACCTGGCGGCCGGTGCACCGGATGCGCTGGCGCTGCGCGACATCACCCTGTCGATCGCGGCCGGCGAGCTGGTCGGCATCGCCGGGGTGGCCGGCAACGGTCAGGACGAGCTGCTGGCCGCGCTGGCGGGCGAGCGACGCGCGCCGAACGCCGAAGATGTCCTGCTGGACGGGACGGCGATCGGACGCAGCGGTCCGGGCGAGCGCCGCCGGCTGGGCCTGTGCTCGGTGCCCGAGGAGCGCCTGGGGCACGGCGCGGTGCCGGAGCTGTCGCTGAGCGAGAACGTGCTGCTGACCGCGCACCACCGTGCACCGGTGGCGCGCGGAGGGCCGCTGCTCGACCGGCGCGCGGCGAAGGCCTTCGCGCAGCGGATCATCGAGGAGTTCGACGTGCGCTGCGACGGTCCGGACAGCGTGGCGTCCAGCCTGTCGGGCGGCAACCTGCAGAAGTTCATCGTCGGGCGCGAGATCCTGCAGGCACCCGGCGTGCTGGTGATATCGCAACCGACCTGGGGGGTTGATGCGGGTGCGGCGGCTACGATCCACCGGGCGCTGCGCGCGCTGGCGGCCGATGGCGTGGCGGTGCTGCTGATCTCGCAGGACCTGGACGAGCTGATGGCGTTGTGCGACCGCATCGGGGCGCTGTGCGCCGGCCGATTGTCGACGTTCTATGCCACCGCGGACGTGGACGTGCGCCAGGTCGGCCTGTTGATGGGCGGTGCCGCCTCGCTGGAGGCGGCGGCATGATGCGCCTGGAGCGCCGCGCGGTACCGTCCCGGGTGATGGTGTGGGGCGCACCGCTGATCGCCCTGGGGCTGACCCTGCTCGCGGGCTGCGCCTTGTTCGCGCTGCTCGGCGTACCGGTGCTGGCAGCGCTGCACGCCTTCTTCGTCGAGCCGCTGACCAGTCGCTACGGGCTGGGCGAGCTGGGCGTGAAGGCGGCACCGCTGGTGATGATCGCCGTGGCGCTGTCGATCGGTTTCCGGGCGCAGGTGTGGAACATCGGCGCCGAGGGGCAGCTGATCGCCGGCGCGATCGCCGGGGGCAGCGTGGCGCTGGCGCTGTACGAGATCGAGGCCTGGTACGTGCTGCCGGCCATGGTGCTGGGCGGGCTGGCCGGCGGCATGGCGTGGGCGGCCGTGCCGGCGTTCCTGAAGGTGCGGTTCAACGCCAACGAGATCCTGACCAGCCTGATGATGAGCTACATCGCGGTGCTGCTGCTGTCCTTGCTGGTGTCCGGCCCGTTGCGCGACCCGGACGGGTTCAACTTCCCCGAGTCTCGCCTGTTCCACGATGCCGCCCTGCTGCCGAGACCGTGGTCGGGGACACGCCTGCACGCTGGAGCCGCGGTGGCGCTGCTGGTGGTGGTCGCCGGCTGGGTGCTGCTGTCGCGCACGCTGCTCGGGTTCGCGCTGCGGGTGCACGGCCAGGCCCCGCGCGCGGCGCGGCACGCGGGATTTCGTGCCTCCTCGCTGGTGTGGTTCTCGCTGCTCGCCGGTGGCGCCATGGCGGGGCTGGCCGGGCTGTTCGAGGTGGCGGGGCCGATCGGGCAGCTGCTGCCGAGCATCTCGCCGGGCTACGGGTTCACCGCCATCATCGTCGCCTTCGTCGGGCGATTGCACCCGGTCGGGGTGCTGTTCGCGGGGCTGATCATGGCCCTGTCCTACCTGGGGGGGGAGTCGGCGCAGATCACGCTCGGGTTGCCGCTGGCGGTGACCGGCGTGTTCCAGGGCATGCTGCTGTTCTTCCTGCTCGCCACCGATGTCCTGATCCGCTACCGCGTGCGCACCGGAACCCGAACATGAGCGATGTCTGGATACTGACCCTGCTGACCATCGTCACCGCTGCCACGCCGCTGGTGTACGCCGGCATCGGCGAGCTGGTGGTGGAGCGTGCCGGGGTGCTCAATCTCGGTCTGGAAGGGCTGATGCTGGGCGGTGCGGTCGCCGCCTTCGCGGTCGCGCACCTGAGCGGCAGCGCCACGCTGGGCATCCTGGCGGGGCTGGCCGCCGGGGTGCTGCTGGCGACGCTGTTCGCGTTCCTGACGCTGACGCTGCAGAGCTCGCAGGTGGCGACCGGGCTGGCGCTGACCATCTTCGGCATCGGCCTGACGGCCTTGATCGGCCAGTCGCTGGTCGGTATCGCCTTCGGCGGCCTGCCGCAGCTGTCCGTATCCTGGCTGTCGGCCATTCCGGTGTTCGGTCCGCTGCTGTTCGAGCACGACATCCTCGTCTACGGCTCGTTCGCGCTGGTGGCGACGGTGGCCTGGTTCCTGTCGCGCACCCGTGCCGGGCTGGTGCTGCGCGCGGTGGGCGACTCGCCGGAGTCCGCCCACGCGCTGGGCCACCCGGTCATCCGGGTACGCTACGCGGCCGTGCTTTTCGGCGGCGGCTGTGCAGGCCTGGGCGGCGCCTACCTGTCGCTGGCCTACACGCCGATGTGGGTGGAGAACATGAGCGGCGGACGCGGCTGGATCGCGTTGGCGCTGGTGGTGTTCGCGGTCTGGCAGCCCGGCCGGCTGCTGTTCGGCGCCTACCTGTTCGGCGGCATCGGCATCCTGCAATTGCACGGCCAGGCCCTCGGGCTGACATGGCCGTCGCAACTGATGTCGATGCTACCCTACCTGGCAACCATTCTCGTTCTGGTGCTGATCTCGCGCGACGGCGGACGCATACGCCGCAACGCGCCGGCCAGCATCGGCAGACCCTTCCACCCGACCCTGTGACCGGGGCGGGCCCAAGCCCCGCGGAGTCTCCATGCCCTCGTCGTTCACCGTTCGTCGCCGTACCCTGATCGGGGGCGTGGCACTGACCGCCTCGCTCGTCACCGGGGTCGCCCTCGTTCCCGCGGCGTTCGCACAGGACGAAGTCACCAGGGTCGGCTTCGTCTATGTCGGCCCGGTCGGCGATCACGGCTGGACCTACCGCCACGATCTGGGCCGTCAGGCCATCGAGGCGCAGTTCGGTGACCAGGTCGAGACCACGTTCGTGGAGAGCGTGCCCGAAGGCGCGGACGCCGAGCGCGTGATCAGGAATCTCGCCTCCAGCGGGCACGATCTGATCTTCACCACCTCGTTCGGGTACATGAACCCCACGATCAAGGTGGCCCGGGACTTCCCGGACGTCAAGTTCGAGCACGCCACCGGCTACAAGCGCGCCGACAACGTGTCGACCTACTCGGCCCGCTTCTACGAGGGTCGTGCGGTGATCGGCACCATGGCCGGCATGATGACCGAGACCGACACGGTCGGCTACATCGCCTCGTTCCCGATCCCCGAGGTGGTGCGCGGCATCAACGCCTTCACCATCGCCATGCGCCGCGTGAATCCGGAGGCCGAGGTCAAGGTCGTGTGGGTCAACAGCTGGTACGACCCGGGCAAGGAGGCCGATGCGGCCAAGGCGCTGATCGACCAGGGCGTGGACCTGATCGCCCAGCACACCGACTCGCCGGCGCCGCTGCAGGTCGCCCAGGAGCGCGGCGTGCTCGGCTTCGGCCAGGCGTCCGACATGGCAGGCTTCGCCCCCGAATCGCAGCTGACCTCCATCATCGACGACTGGGACCAGTACTACATCGATCGCACGCAGGCGGTCATGGACGGTACCTGGGCGTCGCAGGACGTGTTCCACGGCATCAAGGAAGGCATGGTGGCCTTCCCCGACTACGGCCCGAACGTGCCGGCGGACGTGAAGGAGGCCGCCGAGACCGTCAAGGAGGGCATCGTGGCCGGCACGCTGCACCCGTTCCAGGGGCCGATCATGAATCAGGCCGGTGAGGAGGTCGTCGCCGAGGGTGATGTACTGGGAGATGACGTGCTGCTGGGCATGGACTACTACGTCGAGGGCGTGCAGGGGGCGTTGCCGAAGTAGGGCCGGGTGTCGCCTGCGAGATGACAGGCGGTCTGCATGGACGTGCATCGATCAGGTCGAGTGGCGACCGGCCTCGACGCTGATCGGTGCGCAGGGCCGGCGGAACATGAATCACCGTTGACATGCGCTGCACATGCAACCATGCTGATGTGATGGGAACCATGATCCAGATCCGGAACGTGCCGGATCCCGTCCACCGGAAGCTCAAGTCCCGAGCCGCACTCGCCGGCCTGTCCCTGTCGGACTACCTTCTCCGGGAAGTCGAGGCGATATCGGACCGGCCGACCGTCGAGGAGCTTCGTGACCGGTTGGCCTCCAGGCCCGGGTTCAGACCACGCAGGCGACTTGCCGCCGAGGTGCGTTCGGAGCGTGATGCGCGGTGATCGTTCTCGACGCTTCGGCCACGCTGGAGCTGCTGTTGAACACACCGCTTGCCGAACAGGTCGCGAACCATGCGCTCGTCGCCGGAGTGTCACTGCACGCGCCACATCTGATCGACGTCGAGATCGCCCAGGTGTTGCGTCGACTGGTCCGCAAGCAGCAGATCGACAGCGCACGCGCGCTCACCGCGTTCGAGGATCTTCGAGATCTGGGCATCACACGCTATCCGCACGATGTGTTGCTCGAGGGCATCTGGACCCTTCGTGACAACGCCACCGCCTACGACGCCGCCTACGTGGCGTTGTCGCTCGCGCTCGACGCCACCCTCGTCACCGGCGACGAGGCCCTGGCGACGATACCCGCGAAAGGCTTGCGGGTGCACATCGTCCGGTAGCCCGTTGCAGCCGGCGAGTGCGACGATCGAATCGCCGGTTCGACAGGCGCACGACATGTCGTGCGTCAAGCAATGCGCGTTCAAGGGTGAGGTCACTCACCGACGCGACCAACCGATCACCGACCACGTCGAGCATCAACGATGAAACTGGCCATCCTGTCCTGCGGCCCGAACTCCTACAGCACGCGTCGGCTCGTGGAGGCCGCGAGCGCTCGCGGCCACACGGTCAAGGTGCTGAACACCCTGAAGTTCGCGATCGATCTGCAGCAGGGTGTGCCCGACCTGTACTACCGTCAGAAGGTGCTCAGCACCTACGATGCGGTGCTGCCCCGCATCGGTGCCTCCATCACCTACTACGGCACCGCCGTGGTGCGGCAGTTCCAGGAAATGGACGTGTTCTGCGCGAACAATGCCGCAGGCATCACCAACTCGCGCGACAAGCTCAGGAGCCTGCAGATCCTGAGCCGGCACCACATCGGCATCCCCAGGACGACCTTCGTGCGCGACAAGAAGGATGTCCTGCCGGCGATCGAGCGCGTGGGCGGCGCGCCCGTGGTCATCAAGCTGATCGAGGGCACCCAGGGCATCGGGGTGCTGCTCGCCGAGACGATCAACGCGGCGGAATCGATCATCGAGCTGCTGCAGAGCCAGAAGCAGAACGTGCTGATCCAGAAGTTCGTGGCCGAGAGCAAGGGCCGCGACATCCGCGCCTTCGTGGTGGGGGATCGGGTGGTCGCGGCGATGCGCCGCGTGGCGCAGGGACAGGAGTTTCGCAGCAACGTGCACCGCGGCGGTGTCGCCGAGGCGGTCGAGCTGTCCGAGCAGTACATGGAAACGGCCGTGCGTGCCGCCCAGATCCTCGGTCTGCAGGTGGCGGGCGTCGACATGCTCGAGGGCAGGAACGGGCCGCAGATCATGGAGGTCAACTCGTCGCCGGGCCTGGAGGGGATCGAGACCAGCACCGGGCTGGACATCGCGGGGGCCGTGATCGAGTACATCGCCGCCAAGGTCGACTTCCCCGACATCGACATCCGCCAGCGCCTGACCGTGAGCAAGGGCTACGGGGTGAGCGAGATCTACGTGCCCGAAGGGTCGCACTTCGTCGGCAAGACCATCACCGAGACACGGCTGTCGGAGCAGGACATCAACGTGCTGACCCTGTACCGCGGTGCCAAGGTCATCCCCAACCCGCGCTCGGACCGGGTGCTCGAACCGGAGGACAAGCTGCTGTGCTTCGGCAAGCTGGAGGCGATGCGCGACATGGTCCCGAGGAAGACCCGCCGGCGCCGGCGTCCCGAGGTTCGCAACCTGGAGTCCGGCTCGCTGCCCGAGCCCGTCGACGGGTCCGTCTGACGGGTCCGGGTCGCTCACCCGACTCAGTCCAGCAGCAGCAGGTCGCCGTGATCCAGGTGGAAGCTGTCCACGTTCTCCTCCACATCGGCCATGTCGTCGTCGAACCGGGCGATGTGGAAGACCGCATCGCCCTCGTGAACCACGGGTAGCTCGAGCCGCCCGATCACCAGGCCGGCGCTGCGTGCCAGGATGGGCGCGTGCTCGCTCACGGCCGGATCGTGGACGTGACCGAGCACCGCCCCGCGCTCCACCCGCGCGCCCGGTAGCACCCGGGCGCGCAGGATGCCGCTCTGCGGAGCACGTTCCCAGCGACTGCTGCGGGCCACGTACGGATCCCGGTACGCGGCGCTCCTGCGGGTGGAGGGAGGCAGCATGCCCAGCGAGCGCAGCACGCCGAACACACCCGCCACGCCCGCACGGATCGCGAGTTCGTCGAACCTGAGCGCCTCACCGGCCTCGTAGAGCAGGATGCGCGTGCCCAGATCGCCAGCGCTGCCCCGCATCGATCCGGCACGCAAGGGGGCGTTCAGCATGACCGGCACGCCGAAGCTGCGTGCCAGCGCCTCGGTCTGCGGGTCATCGAGATCGGCCCGGATCTGCGGCAGGTTGGTCCGGTGTCCAGAGCCTGTGTGGAAGTCTATGCCGACCGAGGTGCGCGACACGATCCGGCTCATGAACAGGTGCGCCAGGCGCGAGGCGAGGGAGCCGGACTCGCTGCCGGGAAAGGAGCGGTTCAGGTCGCGCCGGTCCGGCAGGTAGCGGTTGTGCTGCGACAGGCCGTAGCCGTTCACCACGGGGATGGCGAGCAGGGTGCCCCCCAGGCGGCTCAGCAGCTTGGTCGCCAGTATCCGTCGAACGATCTCCACGCCGTTGAGCTCGTCGCCGTGGATGGCGGCACTGATGAACATCACCGGGCCATCCTTGCGGCCATGGAGCACGTGCACC
>Ga0209831_1004073_pt1 | contig 11700 bp, 15 predicted proteins | sample Maine_Asex4_meta_FD_187451 | JGI IMG/M metagenome (GOLD analysis project Ga0209831, IMG submission 187451) | Marine algal microbial communities from Maine, USA - Maine_Asex4_metaG (SPAdes) (version 2) | ecosystem: Host-associated > Algae > Red algae > Unclassified | place: Maine, USA | collected...
TGCCGCCGCTGCCGCAGCCGCTGCCGCCGCCGTAGCCTCGTGACGGCACGCGCGGCGCGTCGGCGGCGGCGGGGTGCTCTGGGAAGAAGTAAGTCCTGTTAACACCTGCGCATTTCTTGAATAAGTCGCACGATCTGCACCGATGTGCACTGGAGATCACGTATTGTTGTTGCGATTCGTCACTAAAAGTGGTGTTTTTCTGCGAAGTGTCTTCTGCATTTATTGCGTCTAAGTCAACAGCTCGATGTTTTTTTCCGCTTAAATGGCCTTTCAAGATGTAAGCCATCTAAACAGCCTTATGTGAACAGCCCTCATGCAATCGTCATCTAAGACCCGCACCTACACGGTTTGATCTGGCGTCTGGCGAAAACTGCTTCTGGCCCGGCGGAGCGGCTGCGACACGGCCATAGCTCAATTGAAACTTCGCGGTGCCGCACTTCAAAACCGACCCACCATCCGTGGCCCCCCCACCTCGCCTTTGTTGGGGGCCTGTGCTCTTCGTCTCTCTCCTACATCGCCCCCTCTGTCGTCCCCCCCGTCGCCGATCATCCGCCATTTCGACTGCTCTGCTACCTCCGTGCACTCTGGTTTCATATGCTCACGGCTTTGCCGGGTATAGTAGTGGGGGTTGTGGGTGTAGGGATGGGGGAGGGGTGGGGACGGAAGGTTGCGGAAGGGGCAACGAGTGCGAGACGTAGGAACAAAGGCTGGCCGTGGGGGCGACGGGTAGGGGCGGGGTGGGGACGGAGGGTGGCCTTGGGAGCAATATTGGTGATATCTGGCATAGTCGTTGCTGAGTGTGCCAGAGACTGAGGGATACGTCAGTCAATCAAAAAACAGCGTGTATAACATTCACGACGACCCGAAAAGATTGGAGCGGGGGGCGGGAGGAGGCGGGCGCGAGGCTATACCTCGGACAAGCGAGTGCTCCGTTAGGCTGAAAACTCTCTGGCTAGGTATATGGATTTACACAGGTACTGGAAACGACACTGGAGTGGTCAGATCCCCTCATGGAGTGATGGGCTGTCACCGCTCCCCCTTGAAAGAGTCTGGCATGCTTACATCTCATTCGCTTCCAAGCCCAGCGCACCCATCCCTCAATCCCATCTCACGCGCGTCTCCCCTCCTTTTTTGACACCTTGCCATGCACGCATGTGAGAGGGTGGCGAGATGGGGCGCGTCTGCAGGCCATACAGTCATTATTCGGTTATACTGCACCGCCTCCATGTTCTGTTAAACGGAGCGCGAGGCGTAGCTTACAGCCACGGCGCATTCAACATTATGTACAGAACAGCACGTACCCAATCTAATTTGCCTACCCTGAGAAGGCGATTGCGGTCGTCAATGAGATTGCATAATCGGACTCTCTTGCCCTGATCTGCCACTTTCTGGGGTCTTCAGCGTGGAGTGTTTACCCAGTGTCCTACAAAGAAACGCCCCCAACTTGTCACCAGCAGATAAAAAAATCACCAGAACCATTATGGAGGGACGTCGAAGGACCCCCATTTCCCCTCTGCAGGTAGGCGCGATCAAGGAGATGGTAGCCAACAAACAGTTCAACGGCGACATGGAACCGTCCATCAGCCGCAATTGAAGAACGGATGCTGACGTCTCTACCGCCACTCGGCGGTATGGCGGGCTGGTGGATAATGCGAACATGGGCAGGACAAAGGTGGTGAGTGAATGCGCGCTGCTCGGGCTCCGTCTGTTGAAGCAGGACGCCCTCTTTGCCAGTCTGGCAGAAACAGATGAATTGCACAATGCCGCGAGCACCAGCGCTGCTAGAGGGGGCCCCCCAATTTTCTTTCCAAACGATGCAAAAGGCCGTCAAGGGCCTTGGATTGTCACCTCGTTCTCCTGCCAAGAAAGTTTCTCCTCGTATGCCAACAAGGACACACGCCTCGTGGACTCGAAACCGCGGGTCGGGGACCAACCACTGGGTGTTCGTCTTCCTCTCAGACAAAGGCTCCTTTGTAGTGGGGCCGCAGCAAGCGCGATTTCTGTGAGGCCGGTCTCGGCAACCGTACGAATTGGCCACGAATAGGAGTGGACAAGTAATATTGGGTACGCACTGTACGTCATCACCACCGTGGAACAGGCACCCTCAACGTGACGCTGAATGTACTACAGCCCTTCTCTCAAAACTCCCGCACTGCATCTGTCCCAAAAGTGTTCTAACTCGGCCTGTACGACCACGTAGATCGTAGAGGCCGATGTGAAACTCTTTGGCAACAGTGAGAGCGCGGGAATCTCGGGAGAACGGGTGTGGTCGTAGAGGCCGATGTGGAATTCTTTTGCAACATTTGAAGTGCGAAAATTGCAGGAGAACGGCTGTACTTCCCAGTTTGAGCAGCAGAGAGGGCTAGGGTCATGAGCGATGGATTGCTGAGATGATGCCATGAGCATCAACGCACACAACGACTACAATCACTATGCCCTCGCATCAGCACTACGCACTACAGCCAATCTCCTAAAAATCCCCTGGGGTGAAGAGGGCCTCGTGTGCTGTGTGAGGGTGGGGCCGGTGACGGGCGCGGACAAGCGCGACGAGGACAACGGAGCTCATCGGAGCTGCTGCCACTTGCAAGCCCACAGGCCACAACGACAGATAACGCGAGGAAGATATGCGAGCGCCTACGGCGATGGACCCTGTGACGCTGTCACACACCATGAAATTGGCGCTGCCACTACGCCGCCCTCGCACCGACGCCACGCACAGCGCATACAATAAGTCTTTTCCTCCAGCGCCCGACATGTGATCACACGCCCCGCCTCACCAGGAAACCGCGCGTCTTCAACGTGTGAGAAGGACGAATGGACAAACAGTGCTGGCACTCTGGTCGGAAGAGCAACCAATAACCACAGCTAGCTGCACATCCGCCGCGACAGGACAAGACATGACGTACACACACGGCGCAGATTTGCACACATTCACTAAAGAGGGCGCAAGCGCAGCGAACAGCCTCGGCGCTTGCCACCTCAGAACGGCGGTACAAAAGAATGTGGAAAAGAAGTACATATGATACAGAAGCAACGATGCAAACAATCCCCTCCAGGAGCGCCTTTCACCTGACAAAAAGAGCACGTTCCGGCCCTGTTGGCCCGCCGCAACCCCCGCTTCATTCGCTCTGCCGCAAGCGTCGGCTGCGGCCGCGCCGCCAGCCACGCAGGGCGGCGGCGTCGCCACCCCCCTCATCGCCTGGAACGTCCTCCCCCCACGCGACACCCCGCACCTTCCGTCTACATAAAGGCCGCGCGGACGGCAACAGGAAAGATCGGCTGGCAGCAAGGAAGGCAACGTATGGGCTGCCTACCGCCCGTCGCTGCTCGTCAGTTACTCAACATGGCACAGCGGCTCGCTCACGCGCCCGCGCGCCGGCGAAAGGGGCGCGGCCGACCCCACCAATAGGGCCTAACGGGAGACAAGTGCTGATGACAACCGCGACGCGCGGGAACCCTCCCCCCCCGACCCCTCTCTGAAGTATCCCTACCCCGCACCCCGCCATGCCACGCTTCACCCCCCCCGACGCTCTCCCTCCTGCCCGCCGCCAGCGGTGCGCCGCCTCCCTTCCACGCCTCGACAGCAATGTCAACGGCGAAAGACCGACGCGGACCTACCATGCGCCGTCGGATACGGCGGCGGCAAGTGACAGTGCCGGCCGCGCACGCACGCCAACAACTCTGTGTGTTTCCGGCCGCCGCATCCGCGCCAGCTGTGGCCGTCGCGCCCGTGCCGGCGCCGACTGCGGCAAGCTTCTCGACCGTGTCCACACAGCTGCGGGCGCGGCCGCCGCGCGTTGAGCCCCGCAGCGTGGCACCAATCAAAGACGCTGCGTCGGTGGTGGCGGCGGCGCCGGCACTGTGTTTCGCCAGCCTCCACGCGATGGCCGGCCGTCGGCCGCCCAACAGTGAGTAGCGCACCCGCGCGGCGGCCGCATCGGCCGGAGGCGTCGTCAGGCCGTTCCCAGCAAGTGCAGCCGCGGCGGGGGCGTCAGGTGGCTTTACATTCATGGCAGCATGATTCTGCACTCCTCTACACACGCGAGCAGCAATCTCATTAAGAATCATCACGTACTGGGAAGTACAACAAAAAGAAAAACAAATTCATCACAGACTTGTGACAGAGTTAACAGAGTGAATCAGCACCTGACGCAATGATACAAAGAAGTGCTCAAAACCGGAAAGAAATAATACATGGAAGACCGAGCACACGCAGTTCTGGCCATTGTGACCGGTACAGTCAACATTCGGTCATATGCACCACCATTCGTCTACAGTAGCTGACAGTAGGTAGGCTCCTCTGCCTCGACTTGCGACCGGCAGATGTAAGGTGGTCTCAATACGACTGGGAATAATGAGAAGTACGAAAAGCATCATTTACAGGGAGCTCGGACGGAATGAAATCCAATTTTACTTTCCAGGGCAGAACCTGATCACGCGAAAGTGTGCCTCGAGGCAACCCACCATGCCGAGCACTTTTTATTGTCAGCCCCAGCCAGAACCACATCAATGGTCTCGCCGACGGCCTAAACAGCGGTCTCAGGCACTACTTAGCGATGCATCACCTGCGAACGGTCTTGACCGCCTGCGCTATCGAACTTGCGTTGCATGGTCGTGTTGGCCATCATGGCTACAACAGCAGATACGTCGAACTTGTCGTTGTCAGCGACAGGCTCATTGTCATCGGGCGTGTGACTGGGCTCAGCGGTGGCCCTGCTGGGCAGGCAGTCCGCTTTCAGGCTGACAGGCGGGCCATCTGCGCGGGAAACATTGCGCTCCATTCCTTCAAGATGAGTTCGGACTCGGATGAGTTGAGTCTGCCTGAGAATAAATCAACACGTGCACGCCAAATTGGCTTGCCGTCCACATCTTCCATTCTCTTGGCGCATGTGGTGCGTTTCTGGGCCCGGTTCTACGCACTGTGGATTTGAACGGTACAGAATGAACCGAATCATCAATGTACAGCCCACGACTTGGCTGTACAGTTATGATTCGGGAACACTGCGTCATAGGCTTGAATTGCACTGATACGCCTGGTTTGAGAGTTCGACCGGCGATCCGAAAAAAGCAGTGACACCATTCCAGCTGCCGTAGTTGTAAACCGTGCACAGACACAGAAATGAGACACTTTCTGTAGTACTACGCGAGAGGGGTTGTACTCGTGGCTGTGGGCGCTGGTGCGCGAGAGCCGGGATACCGGTGGTGTGTCGGCTCTGCTGCGTACCGTTCCGACTTGTGAGCGCCTGCTGCACGCCTGTCCGGGTCAGCTCGTCGGATTGTCATGTGATGACAGCGTGGCGAGTCAATCCAGATTGGGTTGTGTCATGCGTTGAAGAGAATTATCTGCATCGTAGGTATTTGGCAGCGCAGGACCGGCGCAACTAGGGGCCGCAGTCCCCGCGCAGCAGTTTTCGCCCCTTCAGGACAAAGGGCGACGACGGTGGGCGGCACCGTCGTCCCCGGCAAGTAAACCGGTTGTCGATGTCTTGGCGTTTCGATCGGCCTGACTTTCTGGACCTCGAGTCCTATAGTGGGTGTCGCGCGAGCAGCTAAGTCGTCCGTTACTTTCCTTCTCTCCGAGGCGATTGCGATTCATAGTATTACTTTTAGCGCTGCGGGTGAGACTCTGGCATTACTAGCGCGGTGCCGGGGACCACCCGTGTTGGTGCATGATCCCGTGACCTCATTGGGGTTGTCTTGGGTGCCAATATGACGGTCGACCGAGGATGTCCCGAGGGACCGCGCTTCCTGCTGTTTTTCTGTATTGCGGATCTTCGTTTCCCACCCCGCTTAACGATGTCGCGTGGTAGAACGACAAGCCTGCCAAGCATCAAGAGCAATCACGCCATCGGCGGGAGACGACGGCACACTGGCGCGGCCAACCCGGGACCCGGGTCTTCGGCAGAAGGTCGGCCCCGGCGTGGCGACAGTGACACGGCGGTAGGTGTGTTGGACTCCCTACCTGAGGAACACGGCCGCGCGCCGACCAGCGGGACAAGTTCCCCCCTTCATCCGGAACGGGTGGCTGCGGGCACGGTGTGTCGCGATGGCCTCCAGGAGGCCTCCATAAAACCTCTGGAATAAAGTCTCGCCGGGCTTTGGGACGTTTGCCACTTTCCGTTGGGGTCCGGGTGACGTCAAGCGGTGCTTGGCCGGTGAGCTGCGTCGGTTGCGGCAATGGATCTTATAAGTTCATCTCGACCACGCCGCGGTACGATTGAGATGGCGTCCTCGGCACTGGGCTCGTTACTTTGCGGAATGGGCGACCCGGACGGCGGCGGTGCTCAGAGTTGGAGCGCTCTCCCAGGAATTTCCGTCCGGGTAATCGACGGATGATCGTGAGACGGATGCAGACCAAGATTATTGGCGGGGTTGTCATCATCGGTGTTTTCCCCCGGCGTCGCCGGAACTGTGGGTTGGGCTTTGCTCATGGCAGCTCATCCCGGTGAAGACGCCCTGTCAAGTTTCCCGGACAACATCCGGCCCCTCGCGGGTTACTTCAGCAGACAGCGCTACTGAGTTGCCACAAGGACCGGGCAAGATATGACGCGACTTGTGTCTCAAAATGCGATGGAAAGAAGAAAAACATATTGGGGCGAGCGCAAAACACAAGGGCGGCTGCTGCGAAAACGACGACGATCCATCGAGAACCGCAATGCCAACAGCGATGCCGGCACGTGGTCACCGGCGGCACTGCCGAAGTCGGATGCGTAGCCATAGCCGGTGTTCATCGTCGTGGTTGTCCTTTTTCCCCGACCCGAGGTCGATTCGTCGGACCGGGCACCGTTGGCACGCGTGGCCGCGATCTGCCTGTCTGAGGCGGGCGCTGATTCGAAACGAGCGCTCCGCCTCGAAACGGGCGTTTGTCTGTACGAATCTATGCGTGGTGGGGCGGTGGAACCGCCACGGTCGGCCCTGTTGAGGAGGGGGTGGGCCGACGCCCGTTCCGGGCGTCGGCGCACGCGACCTGTCTGTCATCGTGTCAAGGGGACAACCGCGCGGGCAGAGACTTTGCGGCGGGTGACGCCTCCGACACGCGGTGTCGCTCGATTGTTGTAGGTCGTCAGCAACGCGGGTTTTCCTCAAGGACGAATGATTGTCGACGACGGCGGCGGTCCGTCGGCGGCATCGACGACTGAGTCGCTGACGGTGACTGATCAAGGGCGTCGTCGACGCAATCGGATTGCGCGGCGCGACGGGCAAGAATGGCGTCGCTGTCCTCGTCCCGTCACCAGAGATCGGGCCGACGGAGCCGGCCTCGCCGTCGCGCATACGTACGAGACTCCCTTTTGGGGCGGGCGATGATTGGTGACCAGCGCTCCGCCTCGGAGGGGGGGGTACCGGCTCGTACCGATGCGTGGTGGGGCGGCGGAGCCGCCAAGATCGGCCCCGTTGAGGATAGGGAAGGGCAACTCCCGTGGCGGGCGTCGGCGCACGCGGCCTGTCCGACCCCGTGTTGTCGGGATGTCTGCGCGGGCAGCAGCCCGGCGGCGGGTGACGCCCCTGCAATAAATTGTTGCTCGTCGGCAACACGGGGCATCCCCGAGGACGAATGGTCGTCGACGACGGCGGCGGCGCGTCGGTGGCATCGACGACTGAGTCGCTGACGGCGACCGATCAAGAGCGTCGTCGACGCAATCGTATTCGGCCGCGCGACAAGCGGACATCGGCGTCAGCATCCTCTTCCCCCCGATGCGAGATCAAGCAGATGGAACCGGCACCACCGGGACGCACGCCGAGGAGCTGTCCCTTTCGGGCGTTCGCTGATTGGCTTACAGCGCACCGCCGTGGAGGACGCGGAACGGCTCGGTGCGATGCGTGCTTGGAGCGGCGGAGCCGATCCGGTCGGCTTTGTAGAGAAAGAAATGGGAAGCGACGCCAATGACTGTCGTCGACACACTTGACCAGTCTGCCCTGCGTCACGGGACGGAGACTGAGTCGGGGCGCCGTCGACGCGGCCCGATTTCGTGGAACCATGGTCGATCATGGTCGTCAGCGTCCACTTTCTACCTGACATGGAACCGCACATGGTGCGATGCTGAAGCGATCCGTGAGGGACAGCCCCGCCGGGGCGGGCGCTCATTGAAACAGGCTCTTGAACCGAAAGGGGGTCATAATCTTTGCGTCAACGACGATACTATGCGGTGCACCGCTCAGTGGGCCACATATGGTGGCGAACAGGCGTCACCTGTATCTGGCGCCGGCTTCGGCGGCCAAGCTGTCCTTGTGGCAAGATATGTGCGCGTGCACGGCGCGCCCGCGGTGCCCCCCCCCCCGGATGGGGCAGTTGCATAGGTGGCGGCTCGACAAGGGAGTCGACGACGCGGTCCAAGTTGTGGTGGGTGTCGGCGGTTGCCGACGTAGCCTTCGTCTCCTCTCCGGGACCGAGACAGACAGCCCAACCGAATCGAAGCTTGTTGGTGACCGGAAGCCGACCCGATCGCAGGCATGTCCCCGATCAGTGTCGCGTGCGGCGTGCGTTGTTCACTGGTAGTTGCTGAACGGCAGCTGCGGAGTCGCAAGAGGGGCGCAACGGTACACCGGCGGTGCAGGAGCGGGCGCTCAAGACTTATGCGACAGTCTTGCGGTCGTACGCGACGCGCGTCTTTGTCTGCCCCTGTCGTCGTCGGCGGGCCCGGTGACGCCGACAGAGGTAGGTATTCCCGTCGTACACTTCGCGATGCGACGACGGCGGCGCAAACTCCACAAAACACGCTTCCCATTAAGCGTACGGGCAAGGCAGGGGCCACAACTCCCTCGGCGTGAGGGCGTGCCGCCCCTGGCGGGCGTCTGCGGCGGTGGCTACAACGGGGTACTTCCGCCGGCGCGGCGCTAGGGAACGGCGGCGGCGTTGCAGACCTTTGAGTCCTCTGCGGCGGCGCCGCCGGATCAAGCGCGGCTCAGTAGGCCGCCGTCTTGCCGCCGGCGCCAGACGCCCATCTTCGTGCGCTTCCGTCGTCGTCGGCGTGCGCGGCGATGCTGACTAAGGGAGGTCTTTCCTTCGTCCAATTTGCGCTGCGACAATAGCGGCGCGGGCTACACAAAACGCGCTCCTCCACTGGCGTAGGGAGAAGGCGGGGGCCGCAACGTCCTTGGCGTGGGGGCGCGCCGCCCATGACGGGCGGCGGCAGCGGCGGCGACGACCAGGTGGTTCCGCCAGCGCGGCGCTGGGGCGCGGCGGCGCCGCTGCAAGATTTTGGACCCTCTGCGGCGGCGGCGCCGTGTCCTACGAGGCCCGTTCGGTGGGCTTCTTGCCCAACGGGCGCGGGGTGGCGCATTCTTTGTGGTATTAATAACGTTGGTTCAATTACCGGTTTACTGAGACGGACTGTAGCCAAGCAATACAGCGAGTTCTATCGCCGTCACGGCGAGGAAGAAAGACCTTTTGTTGAAGGGCATCCGATGGGAAGCCGGGTGGCGTTCACGACGGCGACCCCGGGCCCACGGTGATTTCATACAAACGAGGGCACCGGTCTATCCACCGTCCGATCACAAGCGATCGTAATGAGTGCCGGCAGACAGATAAGACAGGCAAGCAAATACACAATAAAAAATGAACAATGCGGAAGTAACCCCCCAAAGGGCGTGCCACAGGCCAATTCCCACAATACATGGGCTTTGGTCAGTCAAGGGGGCTACTTGTGGCCAATTGCCAATTGGGAGCAAAGATATGCTACATACCTCCAACGCGAGATTCGAACCGTCCCGGTAAGATCCGAGGATGGTGAAACCCGATTGGGCGATCGCGGCCTCTTACGGGCTCGCGCGGGCGTAACTGCCCAGGCGGCGGGAGCCGTGAGCGGCGCGCCGACCAGTCCGGATCGGGAAGGGGTGGCGGCTCGCCGTCATCGGTCGTGACCGTCCGGCCACCCACGCGTGGGCGTGGGTGGCGGGCAGCTGGCGCTGCGGGTCCGATCGGCGCTTGCGCGTACGCGCGCCCGCGCAGGCGGGTCGGCGTCGGCGTCGGCGTGGGGGCCAGGCGGCCGGTTGCCGGGTGACGAGCGTCGGCGTGAGGACCCATTGATGTGCGGGTGCGTCGGGCAGCACGTGTTGGGGCGACCGTCGTCAGCGCCGAGTGGCGCCTGCTGCGTCGGGGTTTTGACCACCCCGACGACACGGCGAAAGCCGGGACACCGGTCCGTGTTGTCGAGAGTGGGGGTGGGGTCCGCACCCCAAGACCGGTAACCACCGAGTTGTGCGCGCGGTGCAGCACTTGCTGGGTGGTCATCGTCGTTGCCGGCAGGCGCCGACATCGTCGGGGGTTTGACTACCTCGGCGACGAGGCGAAAGCCGGGGCGCGGGTCCGCGTTTTGTAAGCACGGGGCCATCCCCCGTCTTCGTGTTCACGCACAGGTCGCGGCCTAACGGCAGGGTTCAGTAGGGGTGCGCTACCGCGGAGTGGCTAACCGCGAGGTTGCGGACACGGTGAGTATGGGTTTGCGCTGGGTGGGGGGGGGCGGCGCGCACGGCGGTGACGGCGGCAAGCGCGGCAAGCGCGGTAAGTGCGGCAAGCCCGGCGGCGACGGCGGCAAGGGCGGCAAGCGCGGCGTCGGCGGCGGCAAGCGCGGCAAGCCCGGTGGCGACGGCGGCAAGGGCGGCTAGCGCGGCGTAGGCGTCCAGGGTCAACACCCCCGATTGGCCACCGCCATGGCGGACTCGGCCGCGATTGCGGTAGCCGGCGGCGTTGCCGATGGCGGGGCGGTCATCGACGGGGCGCATGCCGCCGCGAAGGGCCATCAGGAAGTGGATGGTTTCAAGGACCCGGAGATCTTGCGCCAGTTTTGGCCTCGCGGCTCGTACTACGCACATTCAGAACCTGTGGAGGTGGTTGACGGGGTCCCGCGGGCCACTGACAACCGTCTGTACGACATGTGCGTGCGCAACCACGCTCGTGCGCACACGCGTCGCGTATGTGCGCAGTACGATGCGTTGCCCGACTTCGTTGACGTGATGGCGCAAGCCGGGTTGCCGGACCAAGTGGGCAACCGCGTGGCGGAGGTTCATGGGGTCCCGTACTTTGGGAACCAGGGCCCCCAGCGTCGTGTGTACGAGGTGATGTCGTTTTGCAACGAGGTCGTGCGCTACCAAGTGCCTTTGCACCCGTTCCACCGCTTGGTTTACGCCAATATGCTTCTGTTCCCTAAGAAGGGTACAGAGTGTGACGGTCCGTCACATGGCCCACACACGCGGGAAACCAGATTCGCCGGAAATATGCCCCACTAACGCATATTTCAAAATGTTCCGTTGGCGACCCACTTGTGATCACCTCGTGGCCCACCATGCACAACTGCAATTCCAGTACTTCCCTGGGATTCGTAACCCCCCCGGGCGGGCCCCTACTTAAGGGCCTTATTTTGCCTACACCCACCTTGGAATATCGACTTATGTTACTTCGCGCCCCTGACCCCGGGGCGCCGCGAGGGTGTCACGTAGCACCCTTCGCCCGCCTCTACGCAAGGCAGTATTCGAAGCTTCGGCCGTCCTCCGGGTTATGGGCCCCGTGGACTCTGAGGGGAGGATTTTCCGAGGGTCCTTTGAGGGTGTCTGAGGAGGGTTTTCTGAGGGTCCTTTGAGGATGTCTGAGGAGGGTTTTCAGAGGGTCCTTTGAGGGTGTCAGAGGAGGGTTCTCCGCGGGTCCGAGGGAGACGGATGGGATAAGAGGGTGAGGCGTGAGTGTCGCCTCGAGGCCTTCGACGCGGG
>Ga0209831_1004074_pt1 | contig 11698 bp, 7 predicted proteins | sample Maine_Asex4_meta_FD_187451 | JGI IMG/M metagenome (GOLD analysis project Ga0209831, IMG submission 187451) | Marine algal microbial communities from Maine, USA - Maine_Asex4_metaG (SPAdes) (version 2) | ecosystem: Host-associated > Algae > Red algae > Unclassified | place: Maine, USA | collected...
AAGCCACGGGTCACGCTTTCCATTGGCTTTCGTGGTCCGAACAGGGAACCAGGGGTTGGCCAAACGACTCGGGGCGTCTCCAAACAGGCCTGTTTGGAGTGGCGCTGCCGTTTAATCTCCAAAAGAAGGGCGATCCCGCGAGGCCACCACGAGATGCATTACGGGATTAGAAAATGTGAGGAGTGCTATTTTTGGGCCGTCACACAACCGTCACACACTAGTTTTGGACCTCGCTTTCTCCACCAATGCCCCCGTTGGCCAAACGGTGCCACGTTTGGCTGTTTAGACGGTTGGAGCCATTGGTGGAGATGCTCTTAATGTGCGGCGGCCGCCCCCAAGCGCCGCGGGGCACGCTGGTGTTGGGCGGCAGCCGCCGCCGAGCACCGCGACACGCGATGACGGCAGTTGAGCTGGCGGTAGGTCGGCGGCGGCCGCCGTCGTCGACACTTGTCAGCCAGGGCGGCCGCCGCACTCGACATCATGGTCGGCGGCCGTCGCCGAGCGTCATCACGCACGCGGAGTTCAGGCGGCGTCCGCCGCCGACCACAGCCACACCCGGCAACCGCACTCGTTCTTGCGGTTGGTTGGAGGCGGCCGCCGTCGTGGACGCGTACGCCGCGGCGGCCGCCGCACTAGACCTTAGTGTGCGGCGGCCGCCGCCAAGCGCCGCGAGGAACGCTGGTGTTGGGCGGCAGCCGCCGCCGAGCACCGCGACACGCGATGATGGCAGTTGAGCTGGTGGTTGGTCGGCGGCGGCCACCGTCGCCGACACTGGCTCAGCATGGCGGCCGCCGCACTCGACCACATGAGGGGCGGCAGCCAGGCACAGCTGCAGCTGGTACCGCGCAGTGGTGGCCGCCGAGCGGTTTTAGGCACGGTGCGCTTGGGCAGCCGTGGCCGCCCTCCCACTTGACGTTGTGTGGGGCGGCCGCCAGCCGCAGGTTTGCCGGTTACCGTGCGTCGCCGACGGCCGAGCGCCGTGGCGCACGTGATCGCTGAGCGGTTGCGGCCGCCACGCGCCGCCGCACCCGGCAGCGGCTGCCATTCTCGTGAGTGTTGGGCAGAGGCCGAGCTATTTCGGGCCTTTCCATTGGTCGGCCGTGACAGCGCGCCGCCAGCATCAGCGGGGGAGGAGTGAAAGCACCCCTGCAGTGGCCGTCCAGCGACCGCAGCACCACCTGGTACCGCTCCCCTCTCGAGGGCACCACCTCCGTTCCCCTGTCCCCCATGGGCCCATTCCCGTCCTCCTGTGCACGGGCACAAGCGGCGCACAGCCCCAGCGCAGAGGTGACTAACCGCGGGTGAGCCACAAACGACACTTAACGATCTGGAAAGGCAAGAGCGAATTCTAGAGATACCGGAGGACGCCAAAAATGACACACATAGGCATGATTTTGTGGTGGATCTTGTGGGTTACTGTTCGTGAGTCGACGCACCGGATATCGGCACCAAGTATTTCCCCAAGAGCAGACAGCCTGACAGTGTGTAACAGTTAACCAATACATCGTCTATAAGCTGGTAATGCCCAATGAGCGCCGCTTCATCATACACGCCACCCTTCGTTTCTATCAAATCGCGGCGGGGAAGAGGGCCCGCAGCGAGGCGCGGCCTTTCAAGCACTTGTGCCACATGTAGCCGCGGTACTGACGTCGTCTTAAAGAAGGGCTACGTCAGTCATAAAGTATTAGTTTTACCGATATAAGCGATTGTTAACAAAGAAAAATCAGTTAGTTCTCGGCGCGAAAACAGCAGCCAACCAGGAGACCACGAACACCAGTGCGCTTTTGTACGGACGGCGGCAGGACCGGGAGCTTCGGCGGCGAGGATTCTGCTGCTGCTGCCCGTGGGGCGGAAACTCCACCTGCGACTGGCGCGCCGGTGCCTGGCCAACCTGCGGCGGCCGCAGAAGCGGCGGGTACGGCATCGCTGACCTCCTTAAATAGGGCAGGAGCGCGATGCCGCTCTTGCCTAGTGACTCTTGTGGAACGGCTGCGTCGGACGCCACCAACTGGCGCAATGTTCTGCGGCCTACCCACAACAGACCTCACATTAACGCTTTCGAAGACAAATGACACTCTCTGGCTCGAGCCACGACTTTGCTGTTACGAACATGTTCACAACCAAAGTGCGCTGATAGCAAGCAAGTTGCCAATGGATAAACGAACCCGAGAAGAAGCTGACCGATGAGTGTCCTTCCAGCCAACGAGAGCGATGTTATAAGTTTGCGGCGCTCATGTGAGTGTAATGCGCTTCAGAAAACAGCCAAACGAAAGTCTCGCACACATATTTGCATCGAAAATGTGCCCTGATTGCCCCGTCAGAGGGGTCATACCAAACATTGCAATATCAAGAAGAGCTATAACCGAAATTATTCTTCGACCCCCCTTTCTGAGAGCAAGGCAGCGGCGGCGAGCCGACCGCGCGCCCACGCCCACCAATCCCACCCCCACAGGGCACCGGTGCCAGGCCAACCCGCGGCGGCTGCACAAGCGACGGGCGCGGCAGCGGTGGCCGCAGGCCAATCGACCGCGCGCCCGGGCGCACCAATCGCGCGGCAGCCGCCCCCGCCTCGGGCACCCTCGCCTTGCAGCCAGGCGCGGGTCCCGCTACGGCGGCCGCTGGCGAACCGACTGCCCGCCCGAGCACACCAATCGCGCGGCGCGCGACCCCACATCGGACTCCCGCGCCGAGCTGCAGCCGCTGCCGCGGCCGCGCTGCCGAAACGGCCGCCCACCGCAGTGCACCAATTGGGCGGCCGCCGCCACAACCTTGCGCGCCCGCAAGAAGTTCCGCAGTGATGGTCGCCGTGCCGGCGGGCGCAGGCGCGGCGGCGGCGGCGGCATGTGCTCACTTGTCCCGCGGCGGCCGCCGCTGCCTCGGCTGCGCATACGTTGCAACACAGCGGTGGCCGCCGTGGCTGCGGCGGCACGCCCCAACCTCTCCCACGGCTGCCGCAGCTGCCGCGGGCGCCTTTGCGCACCTGTTTTGTGGCGGCCGCCGCTGCTGCAGGCGCCCGCAAGCTTCAACGTAGCGGCGGCCGCCGTGCCGGCGGGCGCGGGCGCGGTGGCGGCGGCGGCACGGGCGCACTTGTCCCGTGGCGGCCAGCGCTGCCTCGGCTGCGCACACGTTGAAACACAGCGGTGGCCGCCGTGGCGGCGGCGGCACGCCCCTACCTCTCTCGCGGCGGCCGCAGCTTTTGCGGGAGCCCGAGCGCACCTGTCTTGCGGCGGCCGCCGCTGCCGCGGGCGCCCGCACGTTTTCAACTTAGCGGCGGCCGCCGTGACGGCTGGCGCAGGCGCGGTGGGCGCGGCAGCAGGCGCGAATTTGTCCGGCGGCGGCCGCCGCTGCCGAGTGCGCCCTCAAGATGTTCTGCAGCGACGGCCGCCGTGACGGTGGGCGCGGGTGCAGTTGAGGCGGCGGCACGTGCACACCAGTCCCTCGGCGGCCGCCGCTGCTGCGGTCACCCACAAGTTGCAACGTAGAGGCGGCCACGGTGACGGCGGGCGCAGGTGGGGAGGCGGTGGCGGCGGCACGCGCCCACCTCTCCCGCGGAGGCCGCCGCTGACGTGGTTGTCGACAAGTTACAACGTAGCGGCGGCCGCCGTGACGGCGGCTGTAGACGCTGTGTTTGCGACGGCACGCGTGCACCTGTCCTGTGGCGGCCGCAGCTGCCGCAAGCGCCCACACGCACCTGTCCCGCGGCGGCCGCCGCTGCCTCGTTTGCGCACAGGCTGCGACGTAGCGGCGGCCGCCGTGACGGCGGGCGCAGGAGACCTGACGCTTTCGTGGCCGGTGGGGACCGCCGTTGTGCCGGCCGCAGGCGCGGCCATGCTCTGTGTGGGTGCGGCAGCCAAGTTGCTCGCGGCGTCGCGCGCGGAAGGTACAGCTCTGAGGGGTGCGTGGGTGCGGAGGCGGTGGCATCGCGCGGTGCATGGTATGAGCGCACAGACAAGTTGCATAGGAAAAAAAAGACCCTGCCCAACGGGGAAAAAATTCCATGTATTGCTACAACCGGCCCCCCTCCAGCTCCCCGAGGCACCAGAGTCACACAGCAACACAAGACACAAGAAACAATCCCGTACAAAGCGGCAGCACAACACGTAAGGTGCGTGGTCTCGGCAGCAGCAAACAAAGCAAACTACACAGTGGGCATAGGCACGTTGGTCTACTCGGCCTCGTCCGACTCGCTCGACGAGCGCCTACCGTTACGCTCAAACGCCGCAATGATATCACTGTCAAACCCATCAAAGCCCCCGCCGTCAAAGACGGAGTCAGAGGCGAAAACGGACTGGGGCGGCGGCCGCTTCCGGCTCGCCGACTGCGGCGTACGGCGCGCGTCCGTCGGTGTTGCCGCAGCCGCCGCGGCCGCCGCCACAGCCTCCGCGGCAGCCGCTGCGGCCGCCGCCAATGAAGATCGAGGCGCAGGCGCCGCGGGCAGGGCCGGCGTTGGTGCCGTCAGGTCGACAGTCGTCTGTACCGACGCGGCCATGGAGGCGGTTTCCTGCTGGCGCTTCGTTGCCTGCGCCCGATGGCCGCGCCGCTTGTTGGCAGCCGACCGAGCTGGAGACGAAGAAGGCATTGTAGGCGCCGGTGCAGCTTTTGACGTGGGCGGTAATGATGCCGCCGCTGGCCTCGACACAGACGAATCGGCGGCCGTCGCTGCGGCTGTCGTCGGTGCTACGGTCGTCGGTGCCATCGACGTCGGCGCCGTCTCCGCGTCCGCCGTCTCCTCCACCACCTCCGGCGTCGCCACCGGTGGCGGCACAATCGACCTCGTATCCCCCACGACCGTCACGTCCTCCTCCGCCGCCGCGTCCCCCGCCGCTGAACTGTCGTCAATGGCAGATACGTCGTCAACATCCCCCAAGGGGGGCGGCGCGACGACCTTGTTCTTGCTATTCGTATTGGCAGCAGAGGCATCGCTCGCCGGCTTGGCCGACCTGACCTTGATGCCTTCCGTCGCGAGCATCTTCTTGGCCTGATGAGCCCAAAACGCTGCACCCTCGGGCGTCGTGCGCATGAAGGGGAGGCTAAAAGCCATCATCGCCGTCCGCTGCGTTGTGGCGTCGCCCAGCTTCTCGACGGCGCTCGCGACGCGACCGATGGTGCGGTAGTCAGCAATGCTGTCGGCGCGGGCGCGCTTGGCAGCCTTGCAACCGATTGGGCGGCCCGCCCACGAGCCCTGCTTCTCGTCATCGCTACCATCCGTGTCGGTCGCCGCCGTGGCGCCCACTGCACTGCTTGCGGCCGCCGCGTTCGCGACCGCCGCGTCAGCGGCGGCCGCCGGAGTGGGATCCACCCCGGCAGCCGCCTGCTCAGCGGCAGGCCCGCCGTCGCCCGACGCGGCAGCCGCCGCCGCCCTCGCCGCGGCACGAACGTGCGCACTTGCCGCCTTCTTTTGCAGCGCTGCAAAATCAGCAGCCGCCGACTTGAATCGGTCCTGGTCCTTCAGCTGCTCCCAGTACTGTGCCCACGGGCACGGCACTTGATTTTTGCGGCGCTTCGTCGTCTTGCCCTTGGCCACGTCGTCAGCGTGGTCACCGCGGATGCGGCCGTACACGTTCGTCCCGCAATACAGCCCCTCGGCGCAGTTCACAAGATCAGCGTGAGTGGAAATGCCCGTCGGCTTAGCCAGCCGCGCTTGGACGATGCAACTTGAGAACTCCATCACCCCGGCAACCATCTTGGCCCACTGCTTGCGGAGCGCTTCAAAGCCGCGCTGGTCCCGCGCCGGTTTCACCGACGCGTCCGTCTCGTTGCGCAGCACATGCTGCCAGCTCTTGAGCACCCGCGTCGAAAACTCCTTACCCGACTGGTCCGTCCCCCGGATCGGGTTGTTTGCCTTGATGAGCCACGCCTTGATGAGCGCCATATTCTCCACCACCAGCCACGTAGTACCCCGCCCCATTTTGGCCGACAAAGGCGTCGAAGACCTTCTTGGCGGCGCCGCCACCACGGCGCCGAGAAGACGGATGAAGAGGAGGTCGGCCGCCGCTGCAGCCCCCTCTGAGGCGCTTAGATGCCGGCCGATCGGCGGAGCCGCCATAGGTGCTAGTGTCGTCGGCCGACGCCACTGGCGGCAGCACGTACTTCCCTGCCAGGTGAGACACGGCCGCCGCGGCGGCGTTTGAGGCCACCGCCGCCCGGGCCGCGGTCGCCTGGGCCCTCTTCGCCACGCGCTTCGCCAGCGCGGCGACCGCCGCCGCCTCCCGGTACGCCGCCTGGGCAGTCGCCGACTCGGCCGCGGAAGTGGCGGCTACAGCGGCTGCCTTAGCGGCTGCGGCAACCGCCGCCGCAGTTGCTTCTGCTGCTGCGGCGTGACGCTTGGCCTCGATGAGCTCCGGTAAGCAAGTGCGCTCAATCCTCCTTTTCCGCACAGCCAGTTGGGCCCACTGCTTCTGCGGTGGCCAGGCACCGAACAGTGAAAAGGAGGCGGCAGCCGGGCTTGAATCTTGTGTCCAACCGGCCACCGATCCACCTGCACAGATAGCACCTTTGTCGCCCTCGTAACGCGCGGTAGTCTCAGCCGGCGCGGCGGCCGTCGACCGTCCGCCAGCAGGCTGCCCGACAACGCTGTCGGCCTTGTTGCTCAGTTGTCCGGCCGCGACGCGCTCCCCCACCTTCGGGGGCTCGGCGTGCGGCGGCCGGGCGGCGGCCCGCCCCCCCACCACTGCGGGTTCGGCGGTCGGCAGTGCGGTAAAGGCCCGCCCGTCCACCTCGGTGGGCTTGGCGCTCGGCGGTCTGGCGGCGGCCCGCCGGACCACCTTGACGGGCTGGTCGGTCGGCAGTCCGGCGGCGGGCCGCCCGTCCACCTTGGTGGGCTGGGTGGTCGGCGGTAGCTCGGCGGGCCGCCCGCCCACCTCGGAGGGCTCCGCTCCCTGCGGTCGAGTGGCGGCCCGCCTGCCCACCTTGGTGGGCTTGACGAGCGGCGGTCCGGCGGCCGCCCGCCCGTCCACCTTGGCAGGCTCAGCTGTCGGCCGTTGGGCGGCGGCCCGCCTCCCCACCTTGGTGGGCTTGACGAGCGGCGGTCCGGTGGCCGTCCGCCCGTCCACCTGGGGGGGCTCGGCTGTCGGCGGTCGGACGGCGACCCGCCTCCCCACCTTTGTGGGCTTGACGAGCGGCGGTCCGGCGGCCGCCCGCCGGTCCACCTCGGCGGGCTTGGCTGCCGGCGGCCGGGCGGTGGCCCGCCCGCCCACCTCGACGGGCTTGGCTGCCGGCCGTCCGGCACCGGCCGTCGGCCACGGGGCGGTTGCCACGGACTTGGCGGCGGTGGTGGGAAGCAGCACTGGCACTGACAGTGCTTAAGATGGGGGGCGACCGCCGCCACCCACTGGGAGACGCGTTCCCGATTCCGCTTCCGCTGCCCCCGTCGACGCTCGGTCTTGCCCTTCCACCGCATGCCGGACATTGCGGTCCCGTGCGCTGCCGCCGCGGCCCCTTTTATAGGCGGTGGGCAGCCCCGGATGATCCGTCGCAGCCGCCGGTGGCCGCCGGCAAACGCGGCCGTCAGCCGCCAGAACACCCGCCGCCGGCGGCCGCCAGCAATCGTGGGCGTCAGCCGCCAGAACACCCGCCGCCGTCGGCCGCCGGCAATCGCGGCCGGCAGCCGCCAGAACACCCGCCTCCGGCGGCTGGTCAAGCGGTCGCGGCTGGGTGGACCGCCGCGTGAGGCCAGCGAGGGAAAAAGCGCGGGCACTCGCCCCACAAACGACACCCGCGAGCTGCTGTCGGTACGACGGCCTGCACCAGGAATCTTGCGACGGCGGCCGACAACGACGCGGCCGCCGCCACGGCAAGGGGGGGCAAGAGGGGATAGTGGCGTGGTGGGCAGAAAAACGCGCACAGAAAAAGCGCGGTCACTCACCAGTCGACACGAGCGGTCACTCCAGGATGCCAACTCAAACACCGACGAAGACGGCGGGAAGAAAAGCGCGCGCGCCAAGTCCAAGCTCGAAAAAAGTGCGCGCAAAGGTCTCGGGCGAGCACAGAGTAGGCTGGAAAATCGTCGAAGGAGCGGGAAGGGTGCCTCGGTCCTAGACCGATCGCAGATGCGCGTCCACGGTTGTGCCGCCCTCATGGATGGGGATTGGCCTGCTCTTGTGGGTGTCCCCCGCGTGCGGTTGTCGCCCCGCGGGCCCGAACGAGGGTGCGAAAGCGTATACGGCGCCGCACGTCCCCCACAGCATCGATCGCCCAACACTGGAGCGTTGCCGGCTCTCGCGGCACAGAATCGTGATGGTCCCCCCTACCTCCCACGTGGCACGCAGGCAGCTTACGGTCCTCGGCAGGGGCCGACGCATGGCCGAGGCACGAAAGGGCGACGATGCGGGGCACGGCTCAGCCGGCATACGGGGTCGTGCCGGATCGTGCGCCTGTTTGGCCTGACATGAGGCTAAGTCACCCCCCCGCTTCGAAGGCCCCCTCGGGAAAGGCTCGCCAGGCGCGCTGTGTCACTGTTCCACGGTGAGAGTGCATGCCGCGCCGTCTCATTTGCGCATGCCGTGACGGAGCGGCACGCACTCCGGGGCCAAGGATGCGTGGCAACAGCCGAGGCACAGTCAGCAGCAGGATCGCATGTGATTGGTGTAATGGAAGCTCCTGTAGAGGCCAAAATCAGCGTAGAAATGCGGCCTCTGATGCCTCGTGCAAGACTATAATTTTATTGCCTGCTCTCCTCGCACCCAACGCTCGGTGTCACGGGCTGCCAAACTTTCCTCGATGGCTCCAGTGCAGTCGTTTTTTTTTTATAGTCACTCATCAGTTCTGTCAAATCATGGGTGGCTGATGTCCTCGCTGTGAGCTGGGTACTGCGACGTGCGACCGCGCACCCTTCCTTTTTGCATTCCCTGTTGTCTCGCCTTCAAGTCCCACGTGACTCGTGGCTTAACGGCGCCCGCGTGTCGTCGTCACGCTCTGACTCACAAAGCGAGTGAGTGGGTGCCATGCCCCGCCGTGCCGCTGTCTGCTGGAGGGCCCGTGGCCACACCAACACAGGGCCACACGCGTCACAGGCCCTGGCGCCTTCTGACAATCTCTCACGCCTTCTGCGAGCCTCTCTCGCTCAGATATTGTCGTGGAGCAGACGACACAAGGGAAACGTAGAGCGCTTCTCTGTCCTGCTGTCAAGTCTCTTTTGATCTCAAGCATCATTGGCTCAATGGATATCGAGTGGCGGCACGGTGGCAGTCAGTGGCGCCGCCATGTGGCACATGATCGACGTTTATCAGGACGATCGCCCACTTTGCTCCATGCATGTGCTTCGTGTCTGCGTCGTGTCAAACGATCGCTGCTTTCAATGTGCCTGTCGGCCGCAATCTGCCCCGGATCACGGCGATCTGGCCTAGCTCGTGCCATTCTGATTCCGCTGAAGCTTTAGTCCATCGGAATGGGCCACCGACGTCCCACCGATACACCGGACTATCGACGGAACCGAGCCTGCTCTGGAATAACTCTATTGCACATATCGTCCATTTCGGGCCTCCCCGATAGGCGACCTCTCAGAGGGTGCCACGTCGCATGCCCAATTGACATTTTAACATTATAGTCCCGACATTGCTGGCTTTGCTCTCAGGTCAGAAGATGCCTTTTCCGCTCGGGATGCACCGTTCTCTGGCACTCGTCGAAGAACTTAGTGGAATGGGAGATCTTATTTCACCAGCCATTGCCGATCGCCGTTTGTGGCAGGGCAGATGTTGCTCCTGCGGCTGCCAGTAGGTGTGACAAAGTCGGGCAGACCGGCAGATAACTGTGGAAAAAAGGTACTTTCCAAGCACCTCCAGACCCCGCGCACGACTTGATACGCACCCCTCGAACACTGTGTCTTAATGAAGCGTGCAGGAAAGTCGAAAGCACCTTGTTGGAAGGATGGGAGCGCTCGCACGCACTTGTTGAGCACATCTTGACGTTTCCGCATGCGCATTTTCACCATATTGCTCAAGACCATAGGAAGCGGCTCTCATATTGTGCTTCTCACAAAAACTGGATCCGCAACATCCGCTTCAGCATCATGAACCGCCCCTTAAGCCAATGAAACAGTGATTTTGCAACGGAAGCTGATGCACGGAGGTCCAGTTTTTGTGAGAAGCACAATAGAGGCTTCTGGTGCATCCAAGAAGTCATTGAAAAATGCAGTCATGCAAACGTTAAGATGTTTCAACATATTTTTGCAAAAAATCGCCTCGTACAGGTGCTTACGAGGGGTCGTGCAAGTTTTTGTTCGAGCGATTTGGGGGAAAACGAGGCTCCTGGTGGATCCAGCAACGACGTGCACTGCGCTGGTCGTTGGCGGCTGCTTCGTACGCTGTGAACAAGTCTAGGGTATTTCCGTGAACGCGTTTTCAGTTTTCGTCCCTCACTCCAAGTGAGCAATGACTTTACCAACTCCCGATGACACTCGGCGGACCCCTTCCGCTTCCGCGAACGTCAGCCGAGCGGCGGTCCTGCACACGGGCCGTGTGTGCGGCAATGGCCGTTGACCGCACCCCAACGGGACCGGCGGCGGCGTGGCGCTCGGCCCCGTAGAGGACGGTGGGGTCTCGTTCTGCGCCTCGTGGCCACGCGAGGGCACCCCCGCCCGCTTCGCGTCGCCGCCGACGCGTCGCGGAGGTGTGCAAAACGCGCCGTCAGTCGCTGCCACCGAGATCCTCGGCGTGCCCCTTATCCGAAACGTATTCCGCCGTCGATCTTGTCCGCGGCAGATTCTGCACCACATTGCGCCCCTCGCCGCCGCCATGGCGGCCACGGCCTGCCGCAACCGCCGCGGCGCTCCGCCGCGGGCGTGCCTTTTCTCCCCCACCGTGTGTGCTTTCAAAGCGAAGTTCGCACCCGCGCCGCCCCGCTGGCGGCCGCCCAAAGACCCACCGCGCCGGACCGCCGCCGCTCACGACGCGTGCGGCGTCGACCACGTGTCTGTAAGGGGCGCCCCGCAGCGGCTCGCGGCACGGCGCGCGGCGGGCGGCCGTGCACGCGCCACCGGGCGCCACGCATTGACGACAGTCTGCCAACCGCCCCCCCACCACCGCCTCGCCACCCCGCCGCTCTGCCACCGCAACGGCCGCGGCGGTCGTTCGCCGCTGCCGCCGCTGCCCGCGGGCGAGACGACCGCGCACGCGCTCGCGGTGCGGCGACGGTGGCGCTCGCGTGTCCCCGCGGCGGCCGCGGCGGGACACGGCTCGGGCGGGGGTCGTGGGGGGAGGGGTGTCGGCCAACCCTCCCGATCGGGCGGCAGAAAGTGGCGGCTGGAGGGGGGGCGGAGGAGCCGCCCGCCCCCGCCCGTGCCCGCACACGACGGGGGCACCCCCCCGGCGCCCTCCCCCCTCCCTCTGTGCCTCCGTCGCGCCACGACCTCACCGACCGTTGACGCGTACATCGGGCAGCGCCGCGGACCGCGCCGTTGCGGCCCGGCTGGTGGGCGGGTGGCTGCGACACCGGGACTGGGTGCTCTGCTTTCCCCTTTCCCCCCGCTCTGCACATCCGCCACGCTCGCACCGTCCTCCTCGGGCGCCCGCGCCCGCCTCTGTGGCCAGCTGTCTGTCCGACGCGGCCTCGTTGCGCGTGCCCGCCACGCCCGGCCCGATGCGCCACGCACTGGGTGGCGGCGGCGGCGGCGTCGGCGGCGGCGGCACGCCGTGGCTGCCGACCCCCGCCAATGAGGCGGTCTGGATGTTTGGCCGTGGCGGCGGCGGCGACGGCGGCGGCG
>Ga0209831_1004080_pt1 | contig 11687 bp, 12 predicted proteins | sample Maine_Asex4_meta_FD_187451 | JGI IMG/M metagenome (GOLD analysis project Ga0209831, IMG submission 187451) | Marine algal microbial communities from Maine, USA - Maine_Asex4_metaG (SPAdes) (version 2) | ecosystem: Host-associated > Algae > Red algae > Unclassified | place: Maine, USA | collected...
CCCCGCCGATCGACGCCGCCCCCGCCCACTGTCACAACACGCTCAGCCCACCCCACCCAGCTGGGGGGAGGGCGAGCCAGACCGTGTCGCCGGGTATTCCTGTCGGGGAATACTCTCCCCGGAAGAAGACCTCGAAGAGCACACACGCACGGCATTGACCGGGGGAAGGCGCCTCGAGCGACAAACACGAGTTGTGTGACCGGAAGCTTACTTGCCCGCGTCGAAGGCCTCGAGGCGACACTCGCGCCTCACCCTCTTATCCCATCCGTTCCCCTTGGACCCTCGGGAAACCCTCCTCAGACACCCTCAAAGGACCCTCGGAAAACCCTCCTCAGACACCCTCAAAGGAGCCTCGGAAAACTCTCCCCTCAGGGACCACGGGGCCCATAACCCGAAAGACGGACGAAGCTTCGAGTACCGCCTTGATGAGAGGCGGGGGAAGGGTGCTACGTGACACCCTCGCGGCACCCCGGGGTCAGGGGCGCGGAGTAACATAAGTCGATAATCCAAGTCGGATTTACACAAAACAAGGCGCTTAAGTGGGAGCCCGCTCGGGGGGGTTACAAATCCCAGGGAAGTAATGGGATTGCGGTTGTGGTTGGTGAGCCACGAGGTCATCAGAGGTGGGTCGACAACGGAACAGTTTGAAACATGTGGTAGTGGGGCATATTTCCGGGGAATCTGGTTCCCCGAGTGTGGAAGCCATGTGACGGACCGTCACAATTCCCCCTTCTAAAGGAGTCGCCGTCCCGCCGGCCCAGAGCCAGTGGGGCGGGCCCGCACGAGTGTGGCGGGCGGGCCAGGACGGCTAGCCGCCGGTCTCTTCAGTGTGCGGCCCAGGTGCTGCCCCGGTCCTCGCCACCGGGGGCCGCCCCGGATCGTTGGGGCGCCCCCGCAGGGGCAAGGGGGTACGCGCCGTCGCCGTATGTTGGACACGGCGGCAAGGGCCGGGGGTGCGGCCGCGTGTCTGGGGCAGGACCGCGAACCGTGCCCGGTTGGTCAACATGGGGGTGCCCAGTACGGTACCCCCCCCGCCCTCCCACCCGGGGGGCTGTCTTGCGGGCATCCCCCCTATGAAGAGTTATCCAGGGGGGTTGGCCCGCAGGGCAGGGGCTGAGGGGTCCCGGGGTAAGCGGCCCTGTCCACACGCAGGGGCTCATAAAAAGCGGGTAGGCGGGGGACAGACGGGGAGGCCGTCACCGTTCCCCCTCACCGCTACTAGAGTTGAGAGCCTTCCCTCGTCCCGCTGTGCGCAGGGCGCCCCCTTCTCCATTGCCATCCCCCTTGCCGTCACCCCTACCAGGGCGCTGCGGCTATGGATTCCTCGCGGTCAACGGCAGTGGAGCCGACCGAGGAGATGGCTTCCCCAAGTGCCAGGCGCGCCCCGCCGTCGCCGGGTGGGACGCCTACGTCGGCAACAGCCACGTCGGGCAGCCCTGCGGCGGGTTCCCCGCGGGTGGGCGGGGCGTCGGGCAGTATGGGCGCCCCCAGGGCCACGGGCTCGACGGCGGCCACGCCGCGGGATGGCGGGGCGGCGGCGTCTGCACCTGCGACGCCGGCAGGCGCCACCAAGTCAAGTGGCGCGGCCGTGGCGGCGTCCCGGGTCAAGGCAGCCCGCCGGTCCCGCCAGGCCAACGGCGCGCCCCCGAGCCGGGAGTCCTCGGCGGCGGGGAGTCAAGCGACTTAACCGCTGCCGCCCCCTCGCCGGTTCAAGTCGACGGCGGGGTCGGCGTTGGACTCGCGCCTGTCGAGTGCGGCGACGCGGTCGGCTGGCGAGGACGCGGCCGGGCGTCGCACGGCGGCGGCGCGCGAGCCGCTGCCACCCAGCCGGCCGGGCACTTCCCCGGCGGCTGAGGCGGCGCCGGGCGAGGCTGAGGATGACCCCATAGAGTGGGAGTTTTCCCGGCCGGTGCCGCGTTCGGGGCGCCTCCCGGCAGTGGAGGAGGCGAGGCTTGCGGGGCCGGGGGCGTTCGTCCAGTGGACGCCCCCGGCAGCCCCCAGTCAGATGGGGGAGTGCCGCTTGCGGACGCTTTACTCCGCGATCCCGCTGCCCAAGCAGGGCCCGGCTTGGCAGCGCTGGCTGGCGCGCCACCTTGTGCTGTACGAACTGCCTGCCGGGGTGACGACCTACCATTGCGCTCTACCAGAGGCGGGGGACGCGCCGTGGGTGGAGTGCGTGGTCGTGCGCCTGTCCGACGTCATTGACGGGGCCACCGCCGACGACGTGCCGTTCGTCATGGCGTGGGAGTGGGCGTGCTCCTGCTTCTTGTACCAGGGGGAGAGAGATCTCCACTTCCACCACCAGGACGTCCGCACCGAACGCTGGGTGCGGGAGGCGTCAGGCATCCTGGTGCGGGCCTCTCAAGTAGAGAGCACCCAGGTCCACACCTCGGCGCGGCGGGCATACTACGTCCCGACGCCGTCCTGGTGGTCGGCCATGGAGGTGCCCTGCGGGTTCCCGGCCCGGATGCTGCGCATAGTGGCCTACTTTGGCACTGCGCTCCGCCGGGGGGAGTCTACCCCGGCGGCGGCCATCCTCGCTACCCAGTGGGTGCTTGAGGTAGTAGGGGTGTGGTATGACTCTGCCCGCACTAAGGGGTACCTCTGGCATCTGCCAGCCGCCGTAGTGGGGCGTCTGGTGCGGCTGCGCCTCGCCAACGTGGCGGTGGGGGCAGGCCTGGACGCGCTTGCGTACCTCAGCGAGTTGCTGGACCTCCACCAGTCCTTGGACTGGGATGCGGCCGGGCCCTACCTGGCCCGCCGAGTTGGCGCGGAGGAGGGCGAGACGCCTCGAGCGTTTGTCCACTGTGACAAACGCCTGGTGCCCGGGCGCTTAAGCCTCCGTGAGGGCCTGGGTGACCTGGCCTACCCCTACTATGTGGGGGTAACGACGACGTCGCCCTTGCCCGACTCGGGTTGGGGTGCGCCGGGGGCAAGTGCCCCCCAGCAGCGCAGGAGCACCCGAGGTACTTCCGAGCGCCCCCCTGCTCGTGGAGGCGCTGTCCGGCGGACCACCCGGGCGGGGGCGTCCCCCGTGCGGCGGTCGGGCCGTCCGACGTTTGCCCCGCCGGGGGTCCCGTACTACTTGGCCCTTGGGGAGAGGCAGAGCCTCAGCTGGGGGTACGTCACCTTGCGGTGCGCCCAAGCCTTGGCGACCACCTACCCAAGTGCGGCGGGGGCGCTTGGGGCTGCCCCTGTGGAGGCGATAGTTGCCTCCCTGGTAAACACCATGGCGTGGGATACCCGGGGGGCGGGGGCCGTACTGCGGGACTCCTCGTCCCCCCGGTCTGCCTCAGCCGAGCAGTTCTTGGTGGACACCACCCCTGAGGCCATCGGGTACCAGATGAGCTCCCGCTTGAAGGGGCACGGCCAGCGGGTGGCGGCTGCGCCCGCGGGGGCTTCGGCGGGCGGGGGCTCCAGTTGGGCCACGTACGCCGGCGAGACTGCTGGCTCGGCCGCGTCGTACCATGGGTGCGGCTTCCCCTTCTTCGCTGAGGGGTACGCCGTGGCGGGAGCGGCACCGAGTAGGGTGCCGCGCTCGTCGTGGGGGCCGGGCCCCTCGGACAGGGGGTCGGCCCAGAAGTACCCGGGGGACCACTCGGGTTACAACAAGTTCGGTGGGTACGTCTGCAACGACCGCCCGCACTCGCTGGGTGGGAAGTAGGTATGTTGGTTCGAGTGAGGTGCCGGGGCGCTGAGCTATGGGTAGTCCGGCCCCCATCGTGCTTCTCCCTAGTTGGGTTGGATCTATTGTCGGGGGTGTGTGCGAGAGGTACCCCGTACTGGGGGTTGTTAGTTGTATTATACCCTACTTCTCATCGTGAGCCGGTGCCGCGCACAGTGCTGGCGGACCTTCTCAGCCGGGAGGTCCTCCACATAGTGCCAGGAGTCCTCCCGGGGTCCATACCCGAACCACCTGAACTTGAGCATGAGTCGCTCCTGGTCATCGTACCCCTGTCCGACAAAGCGGTCAAAGACAGCCTCAATCGGTTTACTGGGGAGGGACGGGACCCGCCATGCGGTCAGTGCCCGCGCCCACGCCGGGTCCCCCTCGGGTGGTTCTGGGGCCCGGATGGCGGGGTTCTCATTGATGGTACGGATACCATCGTCAGTTTCGATTGTAAGCCGACTCCCGTCGGTCTTCAAGATCTGGTAGGGTCCCAGTGTCTTGAAGACGAGTTTACCCCCCTCGTTCTCGTGGGACTTCACGAATTCCCAGTCTCCAACTAGGAGGGCCTCGCGGTGAGTCTGCACGCGCTTGTCGAAGGCTCGTTTGTATCGGGCCTGTGCCTTTTCCATGCTGTCCCGTACTAGGAAGATAAGGGAGTCAAGGCGCTGGAGGAAATTCTCCTTGGCTCGCCCGGCGGTAACTAACTCCCCGGGGTCGGTACCCGCTGTAAGTCGCTCGACTGCCACGGGAGTAAGCCGTCGAGGGCTTACGAACGCAAAAGGGATCTGCCCGGTGCTAATATGCACTTGCGAATTGTAAGCCGTTACTACCAGGCTTAAGTATCGGGACCACGTAACCATGTGGTCACTGACGTAGTGTCGTAGATGCTTAACTAAGGTCTTATTAAAGCGTTCGCCTTGCCCATTAGTTTGTGGGTGATAAGGGGTGACATAGTTAGTGTCCATACTGTTGGACTATAAGTTTGAACTCCTCAGGACCATTCACACCGGTATTGTGGCTGTAGCTGAGTGGTACAAGTTTCGAATCCCAACAAAAACCCAGGGTCTTGAGCACCCCTGGCCAGAGTACGGCAGCGAATTGGGGTCCGCTTTTCGATAGACTTGAATCGGGGATCTCGTAGCTAGCAACGCACGTGTTGAGGAATGCGCTGAGAACATCCAGAGCCGTGATGTCTCGAAACGAGACCGCCCGAGTGACCTTAGTAAATAGGTCACAAATAACGAGGATATACTCATATCCTTCGGGGGTTCTGGGCAGGAGGCCAACTAAGTCAATGGCCAGTGCTGCGAAGGGTTCCGTCGCGAGGAACAACCTCATAAACCCTTTACTCTGCGTACCCATGAGCCGGTTCTTTGCACAGGTGGGGCAAGCTGCCACCCACCCGAACACATTCATCGTTAGCAGGGGCCAGTATTATCGGTCTCGCAGGGTCTGGTACATGCGCGTCCCACCTGGATGCGCCGCCAAGAGGGACGAGTGCTCTGCCTGTAATACGTCCTTGACTAGGGACTGGGAAACCCCTACCTGCTGGGTCTCCTCGCCGTGTCCGCGACGGCACAACAACCCGTCTGCGATCTCGTAGAAGCGCGTGGGTGTGGGGGTGTCAAGTAACTTCTTTACCCCCTCACAGAACTCGTCTGTCGCCTGCTTCTGGACTAGTTCGCCCAGGGGTATGGGGGCGGTCTCCCTGTTTTCGGGGAGTCGGGGGTCGAGTTCCGCCCCCGATCGAGTGGTCACCCCGACTGTGGGTATCTCCGGGGAGATGGGTCCCGTGTCCAGCCCCTCAGTTGGGATGCGGGACAGAGCGTCGGACACCGCATGTTGGGGGCCGGGCTTGTGTTCCACATCATATTCAAACTCCGAGAGGAGGATGCGCCAACGATTGAGTCGATTGTTGGTGCAGGCCGTCGTGGTTAGTATACACTTCAGTGGCTTGTGGTCACACCGGATGAAGAACTTGGTGCCTTCGATGTACGGTCGTAGTAAACCGACCGCCCACACCACACCTGGTCCCTCAATCTCGGTGTCGGTGTAGTGCTTCTCCGCCGGCAGTAGGCCCTTACTTAAGTGGCCTACGGGCAGGTACTTACCATCGGGTTGCTGCTGTAGTAGCCAGCACCCTAGCTTGTCGTAGCTAGCATCCACATCGATGATGTACTTTCCCTCCTTGCGCGGTATCGCGAGAATGGGCGGGTGGCATAACTGTTCGCGTAGTTTGTCGAACGCGTTCTGTTCCTGCGGGGTAGGGGGACTCAACCGCTTCGGAAGCTTCACGCTGTTCAAGTTGTTCAGCGGCTTCGCGGTCATAGCGAAGTCTACCATGAACCGACGGTAGACATTGCACATCCCCAAGAAACTCCTGAGTTGGGTTTGGGTCTGGGGGAAGCTGGCCTTATTTATGGCCTTGAGGTTCTTCTTGTTCACACTCCAGTGTCCTGGCCGCACTACATGGCCAAGGTACTCCACCTCGTTATGAAACAGGTGGCACTTCTGTGCCTTGAGGGTGACCTCGTGCTTCCCGAGTGAGGTGAGCACCGTGTCCAAGTGGGACAGGTGCGACTCGGCATCGGCGGAGAAGATGATGAGGTGTTCTAAGAAGACGAGCTAACTCTGCCACTTGACTCCGGATAGGATCACGTCAATAGCCCGCTGGAAAGTGGCAGGGGCATTGCACAGGCCAAATGGAAGACGCGTACACTGGTACGTCCCACAGTGGCAAGTGAATGCCGTCTTCGGCATATCCTCCTCGGCTAGGGGGATCTGCCAGTACCCCGCGTTGCAGACCAACGTGGAGAAGAACTGTGCATCTCCTAAGGAGTCGAGGCAGTCGTCCATCCGGGGTAATGGATACGAGTCGCGTACTGTGCGCTCGTTCAACTGCCGATAGTCGATGCAGAACCGGGGACTCCCGTCGGGCTTCGGGATGAGTACCAACGGGCTAGTCCATTCACTCTGGCTGGGCTCTATCACTTCGAGCTTGAGCATCCGGTCGACTTGGGCCTTGATGAGTTCCCTAGTTCGGGGACTCATCCGGTAGGGGTTGAGCCGGACGGGCTTGGAACCCGGCTTCAAGTCGATCAGGTGCTCCGTGGCCTTGATTGAGCCCAAGTGCCCACTCCAGAGGGCTCGGCTCTTCTCCAGTAGGGCAAGCACTTGAGGCCGCAGCCCCTCGGGCACGTTCGAAGTATGAACGTGGGGCTCCTCCACGGGGTCCGTCGCATCGGGCGAGGTGGTCGGACTGGGGCTGAGTGCAGCCCAGTTCTCTCGGGATATGGCGGCTACCGTACCGGAGTAGGCCGACATATGCCCCATGTCCATGCCCTTGGGGAGTCGCTCATTCGTGTTCGCCGCATAGGTTACCTCCACCCATCACGTCTGGTTGGCGGTGCAGTCCATGGTGCCAGTTGCAACATGCATGCGGTGGCGCTCATACACTTGATGGCGTTGGGTGATGACCAGGGGTTGTCAGGATAAATATCCGATATCTTGGGCTACTGTAATTGCAAACAAAACGGCAATATTCGACATCTATTTGCGCCAGTAGCTCGGAATATTGACATTGTGACGTTCAGAGCTTCCCGTAGGTGGTCGTTTTTTCTTCAATGGACAATCATGGACGAACATTCTGCGACATATTCCGGATTATATCCGTATTCTGGCCCGGATACGGCCAAAAAACCGCATTCTGACAACCCCTGGTGATGACCCCATTCCCTTGGAATGACGTCTGTAATGGGACGTATCCCAGGGACCGCTGGTGTAGGAGCACCTCGTGTGCCAGGCGCAGCTTGGTGTCCGCCTCACTAGCGGCCCCCGACTGAGGTTGGTCCTCCCGGGCATACGACACCGTCTTACCCCGACGGAGGATGGGGAATCTACATCCGTTTAGTAACCGGATGTACCCCTTGGGCCCGAAAAATGTTGGGAACATGGACGTCAATGTAGTCGGTCCCCTGGAGTAGAGAAACCAACATGCCACGCACTACCCCACACGTGACTGGGGTGGAGAAAGTGCCTACTCGCACCGTAAGAGTCACGGTACCCGTGATGAAGAGGAGTCCCCCATTCACGTCAAAAAACTGGGTGGTCGCCGCGTCTAAAGGCGCTACCTCCATCTCCCGGGGGAGTAGCGCTTCCCTTACTAGGGAGACGCACGACCCCGTGTCGACAATGACGCGTAGGGCTATCTCACGCCCCGCGTCTAGCCAAACGCGACTGGCCACCTGGTAGGCGGACCCCTTCAGGATGGCCACCACATTCTGGCCGCCTACCCCCTTCGGGAGGGGTGCGTCCCGAGGGCGGATCCCCTTGGGTCGGGATAGGATGCGTACTGGCATCACATCCAAGGCCCGGGTTGGGTCCACCGATTGCCGCGGGAAGGGCCTAGCACCAGTGGTTCTTCGTTTCACTCCTCGGACTCAGAGGATGTGGCGGGTCCGCACTCGGGCTCGGTCTGCGGTTCCCCCTTCTCAAGCGGCGTCGACTCCTCGCCGCTTGAGCTGGATTTCTCAATGGGAGTGGCAACGGTTACTCGCCGGCCCGCTCGCTGGGTATCACGGGAGCCTGAGGAGGTCCCGAGAGTGGACCACCGACTGGCTACAGACAGTATTCGGTTATATCCATCGCCATTTGTTTACAGTAGCTGACAGCACTTAGGTTCCTCTGACTCGACTTGCGATCGGCTGCCATGAGGTCATTTCAATACTACTGGGAAGAAAGAGAAGTACGAAAGAGAGCATTTACGGTGAACTCGGACGAGACAAATTCCAATTTTACTTGCCTTCGCAGAACCTGATCACGGAAGATTGTGCCTCGTACCGACCCACTACGCCCCATCACTGTTAATCGTCCGCACCAGCCAAAACCACGTTAACCTTCACATCGATGGCCTCAACATCGGTCTCAGCCACCACCCAGCGACGCATCACCTGCGCATGGTCTTCACCGCTTACGCTCTCGAACTCGCACTGCAGCGTCGTGTTGGCCATCATGGCTACTGGAGAAGACACGTTCAAGTTCTTGTTGTCAGCAACAGGCTGAACGTCATCAGGCTGGCGTCTGAGCTCAGTGTTGGTCCTGTTGGGCAGGCAGTCCGCCTTCAGGCAGACCGGTGGGCAATCTGCGCCGGCAACATTGCGTTCCATTCCTGCAGCATGAGCTGGGAATTGTGTAAGTTGATCCTACCTGAGAATAAGTTCAAAAGGTCGACCGTCAATGTGATTGCAGTCCACATTCCCCGTTCTCTCGGCGCCCGTGGTGCGTTCTTCGGCCCGGTTAGATCCACTGTGGATATGAATCGGGACGGATTTAACCTAATAATGACTGTATGGCCAATCGGCCGCGTAGGCGTGCGTCCAAGTCGGGGCACACCTCGGTGCAATGACCTACCTTGCCATACTGCCAGCAAGGGTACTCTCCCATCCGGGATTTCGGTCGGGAAGGCTCATCCCTCGGTCGGGGGCGGTAGCGCGGGCTGTCGCTGCCCCCGGGAAACGAGCCGCCCGGAGCCTTGGGTCGGGACCCATCGTACCGGGGGCCCGGCGGGTGGGCACCCACGGCCCCGACGGTCCTGACGGGGGCGTTTCGCTGTTGGTATTCCCGTGTTCCCCCAGTGACCCGGGGAAGGGCGGCTGCACGAGCTTGCCGCCGGAGCCGGGCCTCCTCCGCGAGCGCTTCTCGCTCCTTTGTCCGCTCCTTGTGCTGCTCAAGTCGTAGCCAGCGGTGTTCGTCGCTCTTAGTCTGGGCGACGCGAGCCAGCTCCGCCATAGTCATGCCGGGGGTGTTGCGCTCGCGCACAGTGGCGCGCGCCGCGCGGTGGACACCTTCCACAAAGCGCCCCTTGCGGGTACCTCCCCGTACATGAACCCGCACTCGGTGTTGAGGCGGTGAAGGCGCTTGGCGAAGGACAACTTTTCCTCATCATCCCGTTGGACCGCGACGATCAGATTTTCGACTAGAGTAGCCACCGAGGCCTCGTCGACGTGACGCCGGATCATCAAATGATGAGCTCCAGGTCTGACGTGACCTCGCCAGGGTTCTCCGCCCGGCGAGTTGGCATAACCATCATTACCTCTGACTTGAGAGGTTCCTTCGTGACGTCTTGAAGGATGTAGAAGGCTTCGCCTTCGGAGATGTTATTGTCGTCACAGGCCTTGGCAAACATGCGCATGAACCGGAAGACCTTGGCCGGGGGGGGAACCATTCCACTCGTCGTTTACCCCGAAGGACTGAGCAGCCTCTTTCTTGCGCCGGCCCAGAGTACGGGCCTGGTGCCGCATGTAGGCAACCGACTTGTTGTCTAACGCATAGGTCTCACAATCGAACATCAAGCGGTAGTGCGTGTGGTTCACGACAATCTTGGGTGGCACCACCCGAGTTGGGGGTGTCGGAATGGTTAGAGTGGGCGACCCCCCTGCCACCGGACCGGTCGCGGGGGAGAGTTGCGTCAGGAACCCCGGGTCAATACCCCGGGGTATCTCTCGCACATCTCCCCCGCCTTGCTCACCCTTAGCCGAGCCAGGAGTCGGTTGGGCCCTCGGGTCAATACCCCGAGTGCCCTCCCTCACCGTCGACGGCGTGGGGGTAGCACGAAACGCACGAAGTAGGGCCGCAACAGCTGACGCGTCCCCCGAGCGGGAGACATCAGTGGTCGACGACGACGACAAGTTGTCGCGTCGCCTCCGACGAGAAGAGCGCCGGGTTCGGCCCCGCCGCTCAGCGGGCCTGGGCGTAGAGCCCATGAACATCGTAATTAGCGATCGGGTATCTTCAGACTAGGGGTTGTCAGAATACGCTTTTTTGGCCGTATCCGGGCCAGAATACGGATATGTTCCGAAATATGTCGCAGAATATTCGTCCATGATTGTCCATTGAAGAAAAAAATACCATCTACGGGAAGCTCTGGACGTCACTATGTCAATATCCCGAGCTACTGGCGCAAATAGATGTCGAATATTGCCGTTTTGTTTGCAATTACAGTAGCCCAAGATATCGGATATTTATCCTGACAACCCCTGCTTCAGACCGAACGTTCTCGGCCACGGCTTCTCGGCACTCGAGAGATCCTGGCATCGCCCCCCCCTCCTCAGCACCGAGAGGGGATCTCCAACCGGGCGCGAGGGCCGGGGGAGCGATACCATGGGTTCCGGCGCTGTGCTCAAGTGCCGGGGCACCCTTGGCACTCCGTGAACCTGGGGGAGCAGCACTAGAGCTTTCACCCGCAGGTTCCCGTGCCGGTGGTTGCACAGACCCACCGCCCCACGTGGTAACGTCGGGCAGCTGTTCTACGCCGAAATGAGTGCCAGCACCCGACAGGACCGCCTCGGGGTGAGTACTACCCGAGGGGGCGTCTGTCGGGGGGCGAGTTTCAGTCGGATCGAGGCCTGGGGGCAAGAACTAGAACAATGTCCGCTCCCTGCGGGCACCCGCATCCGTGGTGCCGGCACTGGTGTGGCGATCGTCAACCGACGATCCGCCTCCGCGGGGCGTAATCTCATCCTCCCCGGCTCCAGGCACCTCGACACCAGGGGAGTCTCCATTACCCCCGCAATCGGCCATTGACCCGGCCGGACTCAGCCAAACCTGGCGTTGCGGGACGCCGCCCGCAGCGCTAGGCACCAAGGGGAGGAGGACCAACTAGGTTTCCCCCGAGGCGGGTTGGCGCAGCGCCACCACCCCGAGGAAGGTTGAGTCGCCTTCTTGCCCTGCTGCTCCACCAAATGCGACAACACGCTCAGACAACCCCACCCAGCTGGGGGAAGGTTGAGCCAATCCGTTTCGCCGGATAGTCCTGTCGGGGAATACCCGCTCCAGAAGAAAACCTCGAAGAGCACACACGCACGGCGTTGACCGGGGGAAGGCGCCCCGAGGGACAAACACGAGTTGTGTGACCGGAAGCTTACTTGCCCGCGTCGAAGGCCTCGAGGCGACACTCGCGCCTCACCCTCTTATCCCATCCGTTCCCCTTGGACCCTCGGGAAACCCTCCTCAGACACCC
>Ga0209831_1004081_pt1 | contig 11687 bp, 10 predicted proteins | sample Maine_Asex4_meta_FD_187451 | JGI IMG/M metagenome (GOLD analysis project Ga0209831, IMG submission 187451) | Marine algal microbial communities from Maine, USA - Maine_Asex4_metaG (SPAdes) (version 2) | ecosystem: Host-associated > Algae > Red algae > Unclassified | place: Maine, USA | collected...
GCAAGTACCCATTTAAGTTACTAAGTTCAATTGTAAAAGAGCGAGCCTTTAACCATCTCGTCATTGCTGACTTGAGGTGTAACGCAGAGCAACTTGTCTCTGCTTGGCTGAGTTCGAGAAGTATACAGTTAATTTACAATTAACGTTAAACTTTTTTAATCTTTTTTTCACTCCAGCTTGCCGCAGACGTTGCCGGTTTGTTGAAGCGAGCGCGAAGTATAAGCGCTGAGAATAATTGGTCAATCGTTTTTGGCCACTTTATTAATGCTCCAAAGGATTAGCACCTGTCTGCATTAAACTGCAATGTGTTGTTATGCTTGTATACAAGCGTTTGCAACTATATCCACGTGTGTTGGTCAGTGTATACACATCAAACGATCAGTCGCAAAAAGGCGTAGTTTGCTAACCAGTCCATGTATCAAAAGACATCGACTAATCGTTATAAACTTAAATTATGTGATTTAAGGCCACCTGCTAACCAGTTATATGAATACATTAAAAGTAGATATTGTCTCAGACGTGGTGTGCCCCTGGTGCATCGTTGGCTACAAACAGCTTGAAGAGGCATTGATTAAGAGTGGTACGACAGCAGAAATCCATTGGCACCCGTTCGAACTTAACCCGACCATGCCTGAAGCGGGTCAGCTTTTAAGTGAGCACATTGCGCAAAAGTACGGTAGCACGTTGGCCGAGAGCGAAGAAAATCGTCGCAAACTGACTGAATTAGGCGAATCTCTTGGTTTCAGTTTTGAATACACAAGCGAAAGTCGAATGGTCAATACGTTCAAAGCGCATCAATTATTGCATTGGGCTGGGCTGCAAGGCATAGAGCAGGAACACGAGCTGAAACTAGCCCTATTTGCGGCCTACTTCACTAACCAACAAGATGTCAGCAATGATGCGGTGCTTTTGGCCTGTGTCATCATCGCAGAACTTGATACCACTGACGCTCAAATGGTCCTCGAAGACGGAAGATTTGAAACTGATGTTCGACAACGCCAACAGCTATGGACAGGGCGTGGGATCAGCGGTGTACCAGCGATGGTTTTCAATGATAAATACCTCACGACAGGTGCGCAAGGTGTTGAAAACTACCTATCTGTTATCGAGCAGGTGCAACAAGAGCAGAGCAGCGAAGAATCTTTGGAGTAGTAGAGTTACACAACTACGTTGCTGATCTAAAAATAAACGCATTAGATGTTAATATTGCGGCGCCAGTGTTCTACACTATATTATTGTTCCGTACAGCACCATCAACATCAGTAAAGTGCGCGGTTTATTCGTTCTAATTTCAAAGCTCAGGCTCTTGTTTTGACCATTAAAAACTCCGCTGATCGTCCTCTTTGGGAAGATTATAAAACTACAGAATTCTCCAAACCAACGAGCCGAAAGGACCGTCGTGTATTTGCCCGCAAGGGTAACAAAACGCACACGAACGCTCGCGCATCCTTCGGAATTGGAATATCGCCTCGGCGAGCCCCAACAAAAGGGGCAGTCAGGTTGTCGGTAAACCCTGAACCGCGATTCAAACATCTCAAAAAGATGTCGCTCGGACTGCTAGCGGTTACTGGTGGCATCCTAGTGACATCGCAGAGTAGCGGCACTATTGATACAACCAAACCAGCAATGCCAATCGTTGCTTCACTGGTCGCACCCAAATTAATTGCACCCACTTTTTTCTTCAACGATCGCGACAATGCACTCGGAGATCGTCAGCAGTTGCTGGCAGGCCGGGTGGTTAATCCACACGAACCACTGATCATCGAAGAGAAGCTAAGTGCTGCCTCACAACTAACCAATGTTGCCTACAAAACGCAACCTGGTGACCTCCAAGCAAGTATCTTGAATGTCGGCCTAACAGACGCAAGCCTTACAAGCCCGTTTAGTGATTCAGATACAACACCGAAAACCACCACAGTCTCCCCTCTTGCCAACCATCCTGCAATTGCCGCCATTCGCAAAAAAGCGCAATTTCCAGACGGCGCCGCAGAAGAGACCGTTACCGTTAAATCCGGTGATAGCTTATCTAAGCTACTGAATGATCGAGGCGTGAAAATCGAACACATGCCGCAACTGCTTACCGACGAGGTCGTCAAACAGTACCTGTCAAACTTAAGAATAGGCCAGAGCTTTAAAATAGTTCGATTGGCAAATGGCGATTTTCACAGCTTGTCGGCCAAGGTGGGTAACGATCGACGCATAACGATTCGTCGCTCAGACAATGGATTTGCAATCGCCTCTATCGACCTACCTGTTGAAAAAGAAAGAGTGGTCACATCCGGAACCATTGAGCAGTCATTGTATGTGGCGGCCGAACAGGCTGATTTAAAGCAATCCACCATCATGGAATTGTCAGACATATTTCAATGGGAACTCGACTTTGCAAGAGACATCCGTAAAGGTGATCAATTTAGCTTGATCTATGACCGCTTGTACCGTGAAGGCAAATATATTGGTGATGGTGACATCCTAGCTGCTGAATTTGTCCGAGGTGGTAGGCACTATCAAGCTATCCGTTATACCGACCCACAGGGGAATACAGGCTACTACGCACCAAATGGCGATTCCAAGCGACGAACGTTCCTGCGCCATCCTGTAGATGTGGTTCGAATTACATCTCGATTTGATCCCAAGCGCGTACATCCGGTATTGCATAAAATTCGGGCGCATAAAGGTGTTGACTATGGGTCACCATCCGGCACTCCTATAAGAGCAACAGCCAATGGCGTGGTTAAATTTGCTGGCAGTAAATCCGCTTACGGTAAAACCGTCATCCTCAAGCATGGCACTGATATACGTACTCTGTATGCGCATATGTCTCGCATTTCCGACAAAGTATCGAACGGCAAGCGCGTCAAACAAGGCGATGTCATCGGCTATGTAGGCGCAACTGGTCGAGTCACTGGCGCTCACCTACACTATGAATTCCAGAAGAATGGTAAGCATGTCGACCCGTTGAAAGTAAAATTGCCTGCAGCACAGCCACTGCAAGCAGATTTACGCGACGAACTGCGCGATCTGTCAGAGGACTTACTCGCGCAAATGCAAAGCGTATTACCAACAGGCGACGATCAGGTAGCAAAAGCGCCCACTGAGTAGAAACGCTGCATCTCAATCCATTTATCAGCCGCACCTATTCCGGTGCGGCTCACACCACTTTCTGTTCGAAGCTATAGACAGCGTCAGCGAAGAGGCTCGACAAGCGCGCTTAAAACTCGACAAGCAAATACAGACACGCAAAAAAGAAATAAAAGCAGAATACGTAACGCAGGGCGTCGACACAATCAAAGCCTTTATTGCAGAACAGTCCAACGCGTTTCAGTCGCTGTCGCACAATGACTACACTGATGACAATATATTCATTGATGTGCTTAGCGGTAAAGCATCAAGTAAAGGCATGCAAAAAGCGATTACTAAAACCTGCGAGTCCATCAAAATGGCGATAACAACTAAAGTGACTGAGGTTGATGCAAACACCAAAACACTGGACGCTCTACCCGCACACCACCAAGCACTTTTTCAAGATCGGGTTCAACTCATAGCCCTCAGTCCAGATCAGCTCAATACATTATCCTGTCAGCGGCTTAGGAAATAGCAGGATTTTGATAACCCAGCCACGCAAATGTGGACTAGTCTGGCTGTTACCAGCTTTCGATGATAGTCTTTGAGGGAATAGCATTAGCCAACCAAGCGAAATGGAACTATCGTGAAACCTCTAATCTACAAAAATATTCTCACTGTACTAGTCACATCGACTCTTATCGCGTGTAGCAGCAGCGGAACTGATTCAGTTACCGAGGAATCAGTCATCCTCAACACCGCAGAAGATGATCGCCCAGGGTTGATTGTGACTGGCTTAGATGGCAGGTCGCCGGAAGACGTTACTATAACGTGGTACGTCAATTTAACCACTTTTAGAGATGAATCCAATACTCTGGATGAAACCAGCACTCTTGGAAATGGTCGGATTAGTGCGGGGTTACTGAAATACGATGAGCTCCCGATGCTTAATGTAATCGACTTCTACGAGCCCAGCGATCCAGGAGTTGGAGAATGCGACATACTCATTAACGAATCTACTGGCGGCGGTTCTGGAGGTAGTGGTGGTGGCAGCTCACCTCCCCCACGTCTTAGCGGCGGCGAAAGTCTTTCCATCGATACCCCTACGGGGCTTTGGATGACGATGCCCTCGAATGGAGAAGCTGAACCTAGCTATGAAACATCAGCGGACGGGATTTTAGGTCCGATTCCAGAAAATGCCACACTCACCATACCTGGTAGCGATAGATTCCCCGCGGTAAAATTCTACCCAATACAAGAACCAGATGCACCAGTACGGATTCTTCCAGATATTGAACAGTGGGCAACAGCTGATGATAGTTTCACGTGGATACCTAGCAATGAAGACGGGGAAACCATGGGGTTGAGCTTTTACGGCTCCGATTTTGATGGCAATTTTGTTGAGCGAATTGCAGATTGCATTGTTGTCGATGATGGTAAGTTCGAAATGCCGTCTGATTTACGGCAAACGCTCGATGGCTACGCTGGACTGCTAGAAGTGGGTTACTTTCGAAGAACTAGAAGAGTCGATCTGATCGACGATATGGTGTTTCTCCAACGAAGCACCGTTTCGGAGTAAGTAAGTAGGATAAACAGGGCGGCTACAATGCCGCCCTGTTTAAAAATTAAGTACTAAACGATGAACCACAACCACAAGTGGTGGTCGCATTAGGATTGCGAATAACAAACTGAGAACCTTCGAGCCCTTCTGTGTAGTCGATCTCAGCACCTGTCAGATACTGAAAACTCATGGGATCAATCAGTAACTTCACGCCTTCTTTTTTAACTTCAGTATCACCTTCGTTAATGACTTCATCGAAGGTAAAGCCGTATTGAAATCCAGAGCAACCGCCCCCGGATACAAATACGCGCAACATCAAGTCAGGGTTGCCCTCTTCTTCGATTAGGTCTTTGACTTTCAGTGCCGCCGCTTCGGTAAATACCAGTGGATCTGGCATTTCGAAATCATCCATATTAATGTTAATGTCGATTTCAGCCGCCATTAGGAATTCCTCTCATTCGCATCTAGGTTCAGTTTACTTTACCTAGTAATTTAGTCAAGTATTAGGATCAATCTTCTGGAATTGCCGCCCACTCCTTCTCATAACTGAAGGCCTTGTGTCTTTTTCCATCTGGATCGACATCTATTTCCACAATATCAACAAGGATATCTTCATCGGGTAGCGGGACAACTAAGGTTTGAAAAAAACGCATATCGAATCGAGGAGCAGACGTGCTACTCGCCTCAACAATCACTTCCCGCCAATTACTGCCGTCTTTTTCACCCAACAACGCAACACCAATCTTGCCTTTGACCCTTTCACGTCCACGAGCCTGTACCACCGTTATGTGCAGCTCACCCAGCGCACCATTGTCACCGTTGACTCTGGTTACGGTGTCGATGCCCAGACCAGTACTGACATCACTACCCTCAATTCGTTCGTACAAACGTTGGGCTGATTTACGTTCCAGCGACTGCGTTTGAATTTGCTTTAGCGATTCCTGCAGTGATTGGTTACTAGCATCTGCAACATCGCGCTGCGTACGCAACGTGGTTAACTCAGCCTGATGCTTCTCTTCAATCGTCGCCAATGATTGCTGATAGTCGGTTAGCTCTGAAGCAACTCGACTCCGTTCTTGGTGTGCGCCCCATTTGTTTCCAATGAGCGCTGCAACCACAACAGCCACAGTCGCTAATGCCCAACGTAGGGCATGCATAGAAGGCATAAAACTTCGCATTGTTCTTGTTCTCAGACTCTATGGCATCAATGCTGGCATTGCCAAACCGGTGCGTTCGTTCAACCCAAGCATTAAGTTCATATTTTGTACCGCCTGCCCAGCAGCACCTTTGACCAAGTTATCTTCCACCGACATCACAACGACGGTGTCGCGGCCCTGTGGCTGGCATACGGCTAATCTGCAATGATTCGTACCGCGAACTGAACGCGTTTCTGGAAAAACACCCGCCGGTAACACATCGACAAAATATTCATCCTTGTACCGCTCTTCAAAAACCGCCTGTAAATCGGCAGGCTTTTTCAATCGTGCATAGAGCGTGGAATGGATGCCGCGAATGACGGGCAGTAAATGGGGAGTGAAGGTCAGACTGACGGCATCACTGGTCATATCGCGAAGACCTTGTTCTATTTCAGGCAAGTGGCGGTGACCTGCAACGCCATAGGCTTTGAAGTTGTCTCCAGCTTCTGCCAACAAAGTCGCAACGCTTGCCCCACGGCCTGCACCAGTAACACCCGATTTTGCATCGGCTATGAGTGAATCGGTGTGCACCAAATCATTTTCCAACAAAGGCATAAATCCAAGTTGAACAGACGTTGGGTAACAACCAGGATTCGCCACCAACATCGCATCGGCAATTGCAACGCGATTAGTTTCTGGCAACCCGTAGGCCGCCTTTTCAATCCACTCAGGGCTAGTGTGTTTAACTTTGTACCACTTCTCCCACTCAGCAACATCTTTGACTCGGTAGTCTGCAGACAAATCAACCACCTTTACGCCTTTGTTGAGCAAAGCGGGGGCCTGTTTCATGGCAGTGCCGTGCGGTGTTGCGAAAAACACCAGATCGCACTCGCCAGAGGAGACTTGATCGGGGTCGGAGAAGTTCAGATCTGTGAATCCGCGCAAGCTGGGAAACTGTGCATCGACCCGCGTGCCTGCGTTGGCTCGCGAGCTTACAAAATTCACGTGAACGTCGTCGCGCGGTAGCAGCAAACGAAGTAATTCAACGCCGGTATAGCCTGAGCCGCCAATAATGCCTATGTTAATCATGATTCCCCCATTCTTAAATCGATTGTACCCTGACAAAAGAATTACGCGGTTAAATCAAAGCGATTGCGCACACGCATAGGCAGACGACCATGCCCACTGAAAGTTAAACCCGCCCAAATGACCGGTCACATCAACAACCTCACCAATAAAATACAGTCCAGGCTGGGCCTTTGCCTGCATGGTTTTTGAGGAAAGATCGTCTGTATTGACACCCCCAAGCGTGACTTCGGCCGTTCGATAGCCTTCCGTACCTGCAGGGATAATCTCCCAGTGATTAAACAAATGTCCGACCTGTTCAATTTGTGCGTTCGGCCAGTCAACCATCGGGCGATCTGCGTGAGCCGACCACCACAACTGTTCAAATTCTAGCACCACATTTTTTGGTAACAGCCGCGCTATGACAGTTCTGGCCAAACTCTTCGGCTGATGGTTTTTTGCATCGAGCAAGACCGCCGACATACTTTCATCAGGCAGTAGATCAACTTCAATCGGATCGCTCTCATGCCAATAGTTTGAGGCCTGTAAAACCACAGGACCGCTCAAACCACGATGGGTAAATAACAAGGCTTCACGAAAACGACTTGAACCCGCATTGATTATTGCAGGGATGGCGTTGCCTGAAAGCCGCCCAAACATCTCTTTGAGCGAACCGGTAAAGGTATAAGGAACCAAACTTGCACGCAGTGGCAATACGTTTAGTCCGAATTGTTTGGCCAGGTCGTAGCCGTAAGGCGTTGGATCCATATGCGGTATGGACAAACCACCCGTTGCAACAACGACCGACGGAGATTCAACTAAACCCTTGTTGGTTCGCACAAGATACTTTTTGGCATCTGCATCAAAAGCAATATCATCAACAGCGCACTGCATAACAATGTCTACACCGACGGTCTCACATTCGCTGCGCAGCATATCGACAATTTCACGCGCCTTACCGTCACAGAAAAGCTGGCCGTGATCACGCTCATGGTAATTAATGTCGTGTGCTTGAACGCTACCAATAAAATCCCAGGCGGTGTACTGGCTTAATGCCGACTTAACAAAATGGGGATTGGTGCAGATGAAGTTGTCTGGTTCAACGTAGAGGTTGGTGAAGTTACACCGTCCTCCTCCAGACATAAGAATTTTCCGGCCGATTTTCTTACTGCGTTCGAGCACAACAACACGGCGACCGAGCAAGCCTGCTTGCCAGGCACACATTAATCCTGCAGCACCGCCACCTAAGATGATGGCATCGTAGTGTTTTTCCATGCTGCAAAGGGTACACGAAGCGGACGCATCCATGCGCCCTGGTCAAACTCTTATCCTAATGCGACCCAGCCTAACGTGGTCCTGTAAAGTTACTCAGATCAGACCAGTTAGCTGCATAGACCGATGAACCATGAACGTAATAAACCGAGTCTCCGACGATCACGGAGCGATCATCCCCGTAGTAACCGTAAGGTGATGACAATTGGTTAGACGCAGAATTAACCACCATGACACCCCGTTTCTCAATACTAGGAGAATCGCCAGTATTTATTTCGAAACCATGCAGTCCAGTAAAATTCCACTGATACCAAGTCGATGGTTCATTCGTTGGTCGAGGGTCTGCTAGACCTGCGACATCAATTCCAAATGCAATGCGCGCTGGATGTGTATCGGTTGCATGTTGTACAGTAATAGCACGATGATTCTGCAAAGCGACCGCTTCGGTGCCACGCTCGCCAACAACGATGGAATGAACTTCATATGGATTGTTCGCATCGGCTACGTTGAATAGCGATAGCTTCACTCCCTGAGTCAAAGCACCAAAACCATCACCAAACCCCTCAGGCGCTGCAACTGCATCTTTACCTATGCCTAACAAGAAATTCTCACCAATGGGTTGCAGGTAATCGCTATAACCATCAATTTCAAGTTCGCCCGCAAGCTTGGGGTCCTCTGGGTTTGAAAAGTCGATCACATATAAAGGATCGGTCTGCCGAAAAGTCACAAGATAACCTCGGTCACCAAGGTATCTAGACGCATAAAGCTGTTCACCTGGCTTACCTATATGCTCTGGGTTGTTCGCATTAGGAAGTTGTGCAACCCTTGTTAAATCACCATCGCCTGCAAGCTTAAGCACACTGACATTAATAGGACTAACCGCATCATTTTGTGCATCTGAAAAAGTAGCCACCCGCAAATAACCATCTTTCTCGCTCATGCGAAACGGTTTTCTTAATGGATTCCATCCCAGATGCCCGGCAACCACACCTGAACCACTGTAGGTAAGTTGTGAACCTTCAATTGAAAATTGATGGATGTCGGTATCCACCCGAGGGTCAACGTACGTTAAAGCGGTGTCACTATCTTCTAACTCTAATGTTGGAAAACCTGAGTAGTCCCACTTTGTGGTCGCAAGGAAAACTGAGTTAGGTGTTGCATACAGTGTTTCTGTTGCGCCTAGGAAACACTCACTGTCTTTAAGTTGTAGCGTTTCAAGATCAACAACGGCCAAAGTCACAATATCCGGACTGTAGTAGTAATCAGTCGATTCAGGCTTTGCCGCGACAAAACAACCAGCCGGATCAATCAGATTAGTTACAGTGCCATCTGCGGTATGCGTCATCTTTGGCAAAGCTTGGCTCAAATCAGCATTTTCCAGCGCTGCGTCATATTCTTCTGGCGTCATCGAATAGCGGTCTATGCCTCGAATGGCTGGATAGTAGCGACTCGCCAAGAAAAGGTTGTTGCCAATGCGCCGGCTGGAAATAATCTGCCCATCAATCTGGAACGTATTCTCAACACTCGATTGCGAAGGGTCCGTTACATCCAGTTTTGTGACTAAACTTCGAGATTGACCAAACGCTGCAGAATCATTCCACGCAGAGTAGTAATTCGGGAAACTGGTGCTGGTTAAGATCAAACTACGCTTGGCGTCAGTCTTATACAAATACATACCATCAGCTGATGCACCTCCTAGGTCAACTTCAAGATCAGTGACTGGAGTGGCATCGGGCGCATCGGTTTGCAATGACAGTATGCGAACTTTAGTCGTTACGTTAGGTGCCGGTGCAATAGATAAACCGGCAACACTATCACTCACAGCACTAGTACCACCATCCACTGGCAGCACATCAACTAACAAACTCACTGACGCTACTTCAGGCGTGTCGACTGGGATTCCAAATACTGGCTCGCCATAGTCATATTGATTATCAAGTACATATAAAAATTCGCCGTCCGACTTCATGCGATCTTGTTCATCTACCCCAACTTCTTGCACATTGGTTGTGGTGACATCGTTTGTTGCCGCCGATGAACCAGTTTGACTTGAGTCTGAAGCTGAAGCTGATTCCGCCACATCACCACCAGCGGAACCACCAATCGACGGCGCTGCAACTGCAAGATCTGCTGTTTCAGCAAATGCAAAGTCATAACCATTGTTTTGCTGCGCCAACCCTTCGCGCAATGCGGTGTAAAACGCATCACTGTTATCGAATTGCCGTAAACGCTGCTCGGTGTTTATGGGGTCTGTACCGTCTATGGGATCTGTGGAGACCGTATCAACCGAATTATCTTCACTACAGGCTGTTAGCAAGACCAGCGAAACAGCGCTGGCTATCAAGGTTCTCTGGATCATATCCTTCTCCATTTATTGATCGGATTATTATTTGGGCTATTTATCCCAATAATACACCCTTGGCGGCACTAGTCAAGCCAACATTGAATGAATTATTGGGAATATATGACCAATTTAAAAGAATTATCAATAAAGCGCCCCAGCACCAACAACGGCAGCGCGGTATCATCAGTTCAACACACCTTTATATATATAGGACACACCATGAAATCAGCAAAAGACTACCTCGACCTAGCCAATGAGAGCGTTCCACGCCTCTCTGCGACTGACGCCATCGCTCGAGTCAAAGCTGGCAAATCAGTGGTCGTTGATGTACGCGACTCCTCTGCTATTGCTGACAGTGGCACTATTGCCGGTGCTGTTCGAATTCCCCGAGGGTTTATTGAATTTGCCGCAGACGATGCAACTCCTTTTCATAATGAAGCAATGAAAAAAGACGCTGATATTTTGTTGGTCTGTGCAGCCGGTGGGCAAGCAGCCTTGGCTGGAAAAACGCTACAAGACATGGGTTATACATCGGTCAGCAATATCGGCGGTATTGGCGACTGGAAAGATGCCGGTGGAGCAATGGAAGACTAGCCAGCGATGCCTGCAAAAAAAAACAAAGTACTCGTCATCTATGACAAATTCTTACGCTGGCCAATGGGCCAGCGTTTTTTTTCAAGCTTTGCCGCACGCCAAGCACCCTACTTTAAAACCGTCTCACCACTGGTCACTTTGTTAGAACCTAATCAGTGCAAAATTCTGATTAAAAAGCGCAAGCGAGTGCAGAATCACATCGGCACTATGCACATCATCGCTATTGCTAACGGCTTAGAGATGGCAATGGGCTTTATGGCCGAGGCTTCAATTCCATCAAAACTGCGATGGATTCCAAAGGGCATGCAATTAACCTATCCAAGCAAGGGTGAAACCGACATCATGTGCACCGCCACAGTACCTGCCGATGGCTGGCAACCCGGTGATTTAGCAGTGCGAGTTGAAGCAGTTGATACATCGGGGAAGATCGTTGTTGAAGGAACGATCATGCTTTGGATTAGTGAGAAACCACCGCTTACTTAACCTACAATTTGAATTCACATAGCCATAATTTATACTGGCTTTATTTACAGTTATTTGTTGTCCGTTGGATGCACCGTTGATATAATGAACGTCCTCAACAGGCGTGCAGAATTATGGATAATTCAAACAAAACTTCCTCACATACCAACCAACCCAGAATCCCACTCGGGAT
>Ga0209831_1004085_pt1 | contig 11685 bp, 10 predicted proteins | sample Maine_Asex4_meta_FD_187451 | JGI IMG/M metagenome (GOLD analysis project Ga0209831, IMG submission 187451) | Marine algal microbial communities from Maine, USA - Maine_Asex4_metaG (SPAdes) (version 2) | ecosystem: Host-associated > Algae > Red algae > Unclassified | place: Maine, USA | collected...
ACCCCTCATGGCGAGCTTCAGTGCTGCTGCCATTGCTGTTAGCTCTGGTATACGGTTCAGTCAATGAAACCGGCATGGCGATCTGCTCGTCAATCCAGTCTGCGTAGCTGGCTTTGGCCTTGAGCGCTGTAATGCTGTCTGGTGTGGGACCAAATGTAGCCTGCGCCAGAAACCGTGACGCCGCTACATCGTCAGCGGCCAGATTCGACACACTGGTTTCAGGGGGTGTTTCGCCGGTGGGACCACCACCTTCCGGTTCAATCAGCTCGACGCCAGACGGTGTGTTGCCAGTTGTGCCACCACCACCACCGCCGCCACCGGACACCTGGGGATTTCCGACAACCACGCCTGTATCACCGCAAGCCTGCAATAGCGGGAGAATTAGAAGACTGACTAGAATCAGCCAGCGCGGAGCAAGTCGTGAGGATTGATATTTCATGGTTGGTGTCGAAAAGTACGTCCTATAAGCAGTATGTAACGGCTGATAAAGTAACAGATGAACCTGTGACTGGCAGGTCTGGAAAGGTGAAATGATGTAAGGGTATGAAAGTAGCCCCTACTACTGTTCCCCTATGCGTTCCAGTTCACAGTTACGATGTTGCAAACAGGGTCTGTACGGTAATGTTGGCTTGAGAGTGTCCGGCGGTACAGCAAAGTCGGTATTCGTCTATACGTGAACGGCACTGCTTTAAGACCGTCGTCCCCGCGGAGGTGGGGATCTATCCTCGTGTTTACAGGGATGCTTAGCTTGCGCGGGAATGACGATTTGGACTTATTGCAGTGCCAATTGTCTATACGTCACAAATGCAGGTGTGTAGATTCAACTATGACGGCTATCACTCTACTCAGATGGCTCGTGCTCTGTCAGAAGTTTTCGCCAGGGCGGCGTTAGCCTTGCGTAACGTAAAGAACCCATGATGGCCTTCACATTCGAGTGTACGGAATTCTTCCACAGATCTATGTTCAACGTGGTTTTCCACGTTTTCGCATAGGAGCGCTTATAGTCATAGTTGCCTTTGAGTAAATCTATCTGCGCTGCACCGGCATGGATAGATTCCTCGATCATGTGGAGCATCATGCTGTGTCCCGGGCTCAGATCTTCGTGGGCGGGATCAAATCCGGTCTGGAAAAAGGACAGGGTACCGCCGACCTGAAAGCCGTATTCCACACCGATGACTTTGTCCTCGTATTGCATCTGCATCAGCCGTAGCTGACCGAGTGGCAACAGCTGCTGCATCAACTCAAAATGGAACTGGATATAGTTCGTGGATTTAAAGCTGTCCGACTGACCAAATCTGTCATGTCTTGCGTGGTTAAGGCGTATCAGCTCTCCAACCATCTGCTCTATTTCATCTGCTTCAGTGCAGTATTGAAAGTGCACTGCTCCCGACTCAGCGAGTTTGCGAAGCCTGGACTTCGTGCGCTTTCGAGTGTTGCGGGTCAGTGTGGACAGGTAAGCATCCATGCTGTCGCGTAGTGGCATAGTCAGACGTTTTTGCTTGCGAATCTGGGCTAGCGGCAGCAAACGTGCTTCAGAATGGGTCAGAAATTCTCTCAGAAACGCAGAGTTTGTGGGCATGTCTGTCAGTTGATAGAGACTGACATCGGGAAGTGAGTGAAGTGCTTCGCACACTGCGTCGAGAGTTATGTCGGCGAACTGCGGATTGTAGAGCACGTCAAGGTCGTCTGGTGATGTATCCCCACCCGTACCGATGAACTTGATGGCCGTTACAGATTGCAAGCCCAGGAATCTGACACTGGTTTTGTAGAATGGCGCAATGCACTGGACTGTGTCGTCTACGGCGACGACCAGCAGATGTAATTCGCCAAGGTGTCCGTAATGTTTCCACCACAACCGGTTCCAGGCCCATCCCCTGAACACACTGGGTAAGGTTGAATACCCGTCAAGTCGCTGCCAGTGTTTTTCGAGCGAATCAAACTCAGACTCTGCATAGAGACGGATGCTGACGTCAGGGTCATCATTGAGCTGAATTTGACGGGATGCGGACACTGCTACATTTACTTTGAAATCACAACACAGCACTCAGGAAAGGGCTCGACTCCTGAACCGGATAGCGGTTCCCACGGCCTGTTCTTCGTCGAGGGGTTTGAATGTGTAGGGATCGAACGGCAACGGCATACGGAAATAATGGCGTCCGAGAAAGACCAGTTCTGCCGCCATAGCGCAGGCTTCGAAACCCTGGCGGCGCAAGCTTTTTGCCTTGGATCTGTTAGCCCAGGACGAGGTCGTCACAAGCGTTCTGATATTGTCGACACCCAGTTCGTTGATAGCGAAACCTACCATGGTCGAGAACAGGCGATGTCCGCGGTGGCTGGGTAGTATATGCACCTTGAACATGTAGCCAGAACCGGGAGGCAGATAAACGCCGATACCTCGATACAGTTTGCCGCCTCGGTTATGTCGTGCCACGACTTCGCCAGACGAGTAAAAACTGACGCCAGCCAGCTTCTTGTTAACAAACACGCCGACCCCCAGAAACCCGTAGCGGGAAAAGTCCAGTAAAAACTGGCGCGTTACCTTGAAGCCTCGAATTTTACTGACTTTTACCAGATCATCCTTGGTCAGTACACGGCAGTAAACACCGGTCTGCGGCTCTGGCTGGAAGAAATCGCGAGTATTAAGGCAAGACACACGCATGACGTCACAGTTGCAGACTTTACTGATGCATCTATCAAGGAATGTAGTGGCGTGCATTGAGTTGTAATCCTGAGTGCATGACCCGTATCGCTGGACACGAGTTCTGTGATACCACGATACCTGTTCCTTGTATCAGTTAGCGACCAAATTGATGGAGCGCTTGGTTTATTATAGAGAATCCTGCTCGTCTGTGTCGTCCGAAATAGAGGGAAAAAACGGGCGTTTTGTGAGTAATATCTCTGACTCGCACTATAAATTTAGTAGCTGACGCGTATGGCGGCCCTGTTCGGTGCGGCCCTGGTGGCAATCTGCTGACACGTACCCGCAGGAGATTTCCGGCTTTGAATCCAGAATCCACCCCCAATCCGTCTTGTGAACTAGCGGGTGGGGGCCTGAGTCGAGAATGAGGCGTGGCGCTCCTTTGCCAACTTGCGAATACCGTTCGGTTCGCTCGGGTCTACCTGCAGATCGGTCACATAGGTAGCCGATCGATCGCGACGACTAAACGGACGAACCTTGTTGATTGCGCGGTAGGCAATGCGTTTCATTGCAGGTACTGCGCCGTCCTCGGCCATGCTGCGTGATTGCAGCCCCAAGTTTCTGAGCACAAACCGGTTTGCCAGTTGCACGTATTGTCGTTTGTAAATCAGAGGTGTGTAATAGCTGGTGGCCAGAGATACATTCATGTCATCGTTGACGATACGATGAGGGCCGTTGTGAGGCCAGGAGGCAACGTCTCCGGGAGTTAGCAAGAAATTTTGCGCAGAGGCATCAAAGGCGGGATCGTAGGGCAGGTTTTCATCGACTTCACCTGCGTAGATATCCTCTAGATATTCCTGTGAAACAAACCGGGTATCCATCGCCGGATACACCCAGATACGCTTCTGGCCGCGCATATGCCACAGCATGTTGGGCTCGGCATCGAGGTGATAATAAACCTGTGCTTTGGGAGAACTCAGTAGCAGGGTGCTGTAATGCGCCTTCGGGTTCTGTAAGTGCGGGCAATGCACGCCCAGATGCTCATACATGCTTTCTATCAGAGCAGCATAAGCGTCACTGTATTCCTCTACATGTGTGATGTTCAGCCACAGTCGGCCATGTTCCACCGCATGCCAGAGGGAGGCTCCATCGGTCTCGGGGGCTATGTCCACACACGACCATTCGTCGCTACGGCAAGCATCGTCCCCCATCGTGAACGCCTGTAACCATCGACGCGGATAGTCATCCAGCAGGGCGACCATAGCCGCTTTGTCGAATAGATCCAGTTCATGATAGCTGTGACGATTGACCTGTGGTGCTAAACCGAAACTGGCGTACTCGTCTGCAGTCCAGGAGAGTGGTGCTGAGTTGTTCATGAAGACGAGCAAAATTGACTGTGACAGTGTAATTATATCAGTGCCCACAAGTCACTACGCTTGTTCGGGTTCACGTTTTCCCTTAGTCTCGAACGATCCACAACGAGAGATGACGATGAAGAACATCAAGGGTCCTGCCTTGTTTCTGGCTCAATTTGCTGGCGATGAAGCTCCGTTCAATTCCTGGGATGCCATCACGAAATGGGCAGCAGACTGTGGTTACACAGGAGTGCAGATTCCCAGCTGGGATGCTCGTCTGTTCGATCTTGAGAAGGCGGCTTCGTCCAGAGACTACTGCGATGAGGTGGCCGGTATAGCCCGCGAGAACGGTGTGGAAATTACCGAACTATCCACACATTTACAGGGTCAACTCGTTGCCGTTCATCCGGCTTACGATGAAGCGTTTGATGGTTTTGCCGCGGAGTCCGTTCGCAATAATCCGGTGGCCCGTCAAGCTTGGGCGGTAGAGCAAGTCAAGATGGCGTTGCAGGCGTCACAGCATCTGGGTATTGCTGCTCACGCTACGTTTTCCGGTGCGCTGGCGTGGCCTTACATTTATCCATGGCCGCAACGCCCTGCAGGGCTGGTAGAAACTGCCTTTGATGAACTGGCCAAACGCTGGAAGCCTATTCTGGACAAGGCCGACGAATGCGGTGTGGATGTCTGTTATGAGATTCATCCGGGCGAAGATTTGCACGACGGTGTGACTTTCGAGATGTTTCTGGACAGACTCGACAATCACCCGCGCTGCAACATGCTGTACGACCCATCTCATTATGTGCTGCAACATCTGGATTACCTGGACAATATCGACATCTACCACGAGCGAATCCGGATGTTTCACGTCAAGGATGCTGAGTTGAATCCTACTGGCCGGCAGGGTGTCTACTCGGGTTATCAGAACTGGGTTGATCGTGCCGGGCGCTTTCGCAGCCTCGGTGACGGTCAAGTGGATTTCAACAGCATTTTTTCCAAACTGGCAGCCTATGACTTTGACGGCTGGGCAGTGGTGGAATGGGAGTGCTGCCTGAAACATCCTGAAGATGGGGCAAGAGAGGGCGCTCAGTTCGTCAAGGATCACATCATCCGCGTTACCGAACGTGCCTTCGATGATTTTGCTGATGGTGGAACCGATCAGGCTGCCAATCGGCGCATGCTGGGCATAATGGACTGACGCCATGAGCAACACGGACACAGAGACGACGGGAAAAGCGCCGAAGATTCGTCTTGGCATGGTCGGTGGTGGCCGAGACGCCTTTATTGGTGGCGTTCATCGTATGGCGGCCAGGCTTGATGATCACTACGAGCTGGTCGCCGGTGCATTTTCCTCTACTGCTGAAAAGTCGGCCGCCTCAGCAGCGGACTTGGGTGTGGATAGTGATCGTGCCTACGCAAGTTTTGCCGAGATGGCCGAGCGCGAATCTGCACGCCAGGACGGTATCGAAGCGGTCAGTATCGTCACACCCAATCATCTGCATTTCTCGGTAGCTCAAGCCTTTCTGGCGCAGGGTATACACGTCATTTGTGACAAACCGCTGACATCATCGCTGAGCGATGCCCGCTTACTGGTTGCTGCAGCCCAGAAGAGCAACGCACTGTTCGTTCTTACTCACAACTACACGGGCTATCCCATGATTCGGCAGGCTCGTGACATGGTGGCCTCGGGTCGGCTGGGCGACATCCGGGTGGTGCAGATTGAATACCCACAAGACTGGCTGTCCACCAACATCGAAGACAGTGGGCAGAAACAGGCTGGCTGGCGAACCGATCCAGAGCGCTCAGGTATGGGTGGGTGTATTGGCGACATCGGAACACACGCATTCAATCTCGGCACGTTTGTTACCGGGCTGGAGCTTGAGGCCTTGTGTGCGGATATCCAGACATTCGTTGAAGGACGTCAGCTGGATGACAACGCACACGTCATGCTGCGATTTAAAGGCGGTGCCAGAGGCATGTTGTGGTCCAGTCAGGTAGCCCCTGGCAACGAAAACGCGCTACGTCTGCGGGTTTATGGCAGTAAGGGCGGTATCGAGTGGCAACAGGAAGACCCTAACTATCTCTGGTACACGGCTTTGGGAGAACCCACGCAGTTGCTGACACGCGGTGGCAGCGGTGCAAATGAAGCCGCAAATGCAGTCACGCGAATACCGGGTGGTCACCCTGAGGGATACCTTGAGGGATTCGCCAATTTGTATGCAGATGCTGCGCATGCCATTATCGATGCGCGCAATGGGGAATCACCACAAGCGGGCAGCTTGCTGCCTACCGTGCAGGATGGTCTGGCGGGTGTTGCATTTGTCGCAGCGGTAGTGACATCGTCCGCAGAGGGAGGTGTCTGGAAAACCCTTGATATTTAGCGGTTACAGACAGCACGAATCTTTTTTTTGACAGCAGGTAGTTCAACGAGAAAAATCGAACCATAAAAATCTGGAGGAATTATGAGTTTACAAAAAGCGGCGGTTCTGGCCATTGCAGGCAGTGCTGCATCATTCACGGCACAAGCTGATGAACTGACATTATGCTGGGCAGCATGGGATCCGGCCAATGCACTGGTTGAGATGTCGAAAGACTTCGAAGCCCAGTCCGGCATTGAGATGAATTTCGAATTCACACCGTGGCCCAATTTTGCTGATCGAATCCTTAACGAACTGAATTCCGGGGGCAAGCTGTGCGACTTGCTGATAGGCGACAGCCAATGGCTGGGTGGTTCTGCAGAGAACGAGCACTACGTAAAGCTGAATGATTTTTTTGAAGCTGAAGGTATCTCGATGGACGACTTCGCCGGAGCGGCTGTAGAGGCGTATTCCACATGGCCGAAGGGCACGCCCAATTACTGGGCATTGCCAGCCATGGGTGATGCTAACGGCTGGTTTTATCGAAAGGACTGGTTCTCACGCCCTGAGATTCAGGCAGCGTTTAAAGAGAAAACCGGTCGTGAGCTGGCAGCGCCTGCTACCTGGGACGAGCTCATCGAAACGTCCACATTTTTTAACGGTCAGGAAATAGACGGTAACAAGGTATTCGGGTCGGCGATTTTTACGGAGCGTGCCTCGGAAGGCATCACCATGGGCGCAACCTCAGCGCTGTATCCGTATGGATTCAAATACGAGATGACACCTGGAAAATACGACATGGAAGGTGCTGTCAATTCACCGGAAGCCATTGCCGGGCTTGAAGCCTACAAAGAGCTTTACAAGTGTTGCCAGCCGCCGGGATACACCGACAGTTACATGGGTGAAGGCCTCGACGCATTCAAGTCTGGACAGGTTGCCATGGCCATGAACTGGTTTGCGTTTTTTCCAGGACTTGTCAAAGACGAAAATGTCGGTGGCGATAACATTGGATTCTTCGTTAATCCATCTCAGAACGTAGCGGGTTCAACACTGGGTGGGCAGGGTATCTCGGTAGTGTCTTACACCGACAACATGGATGGTGCTCTTGAATACATCAAATGGTTTGCGCAACCTGAAACCCAGGCCAAGTGGTGGTCTCTGGGTGGTTATGCAGTACACAACGCTGTGCTGAACGATCCTTCGTTCAAGGACTCGCAGCCATTTGCTGCTGACTTCCTTGTGGCGATGAATCAGGTGCAGGACTTCTGGCAGGAGCCTGCCTATGCACAGTTGCTATTGGCGATGCAGAAGCGTCTGCACGACTATATCGTGGCTGATCAAGGTACTGCAGAAGAAGCGCTCAACAAGCTGATTGAAGACTGGACTGAAGTCTTCGAAGACGAAGGCGTCTTGTAGGTATTGCCCTCGTACGGTCCGTGACACTATTCGTTGTGTCACGGACCGGTTCCCTGCCGCCGGTAGTTCTGAACTGATCAGATTAAACGCGTGTCAAACAATCCAACCCGTATTCTGGATCGCACAGCTGATAAAGCGGCTGCATTGACTCCAGCCCGCATGTCGCGATCAATCAAGGGTTTATCAGATCGTGCGGTAGCCTGGTGGTTTATTGCTCCCACCATCATTCTGCTGCTGGCCATCAACATCTTTCCGTTGATCTGGGCTGTCAAATTGTCGTTCACTAATTACCGGGCTAACAGGCTCAATGCTGAGGTTAAAGATGTTGGCCTGCGCAACTACGAACGTATTCTCACAGATCCCGACATATGGATGGCCATGCAGGCCACGGCGCATTTTGTCTTCTGGACGATCTTTCTGCAAACGCTGATTGGTTTTGCACTGGCCTATCTTATTGATCGCAAGTTTCGTAGTCATGCGTTCTGGACCACAGTCATACTGATACCGATGATGCTGTCGCCTGCGGTAGTGGGTAACTTCTGGCGATTTCTCTATCAGCCGCAGATCGGATTGTTCAATTACATTATTACGTTCTTTACCGGTGCCGAACCGTCATCGTTTCAAATGCTGGGCTCGGTAGATCTGGCACCGTGGGCTATCGTGATTGTAGATACGTGGATGTGGACGCCGTATGTCATGCTGATCTGCCTGGCTGGATTGCGCTCTATCCCAGATTATATCTACGAAGCGGCCGAGGTGGATCGGGCATCCAATTGGCGACGCTTCTGGTCTATCACCTTGCCCATGGCGCTGCCTTTCATCATGCTCGCCGTGTTGTTCAGAGGCATAGAGAACTTCAAGATGTTCGATATGGTGATGCTATTGACAGGAGGCGGCCCGGGCTCCACCACGGAGGTGGCGTCGATCACGCTCAAACGAGAAGCCTTCGAGAAATGGAGAACCGGTTACTCCTCAGCGTTTGCCATCATTTTGTTTGTCGCTGTTTTCGGCCTGGCCAATATCTATGTCAAAGCGCTTAATCGAGTGAAACAACGATGAGTGCAAACAATGCCTACTCAGTTGTTGAACCGACAACCACAGCCAAAACCGTGGCCGCTTTTCTGGTCATACTCTATGCATTCATCACGATGATACCGTTGTTCTGGATTGTCATTACCGGATTCAAGTCACCACCGGATTCCATCAGCTATCCACCCAAGATCGTGTTTGAACCTACGCTGGAAGGCTACTGCAATCTCTTTACGACGCGTTCGCGCCAGACGCGAGAGTACGTGGAGTCGTTAGGGCCGCCAGAAGGTATCTGTGATGAGATAACGCGCAAGCGCCAGATGGTTATCGTGGGTGAATCGAACTACTGGCCGCGATTTCAGAATTCACTGATCATCGCCTTTGGTTCAACAATTCTTGCGGTATTTCTGGGCACGTTAACGGCCTACGGGTTTTCCCGTTTTAAAGTTCCGCTCGCCGATGATCTGCTGTTCTTCATTTTGTCGACACGCATGATGCCGCCTATAGCGGTGGCCGTGCCCATCTATCTGATGTATCGCAAGCTGGGACTATCGGATACGGCGTTAGGGATGATATTGCTGTACACGGCTGTGAACGTGTCGCTGGCCGTCTGGCTGCTCAAGGGTTTTATAGACGAAATTCCCCGCGAATACGAAGAAGCTGCGATGATCGATGGTTACACGCGTTTGCAATCGTTCTGGAAGGTGGTGTTGCCACAGGCAACAACCGGTATTGCGGCCACTGCCATTTTCTGTCTGATTTTTGCCTGGAATGAATATGCATTTGCCGTGTTGCTGACATCGGGTACTGCGCAGACAGCGCCACCGTTCATCCCCACTATCATCGGCGAAGGGGGGCTTGACTGGCCTGCCGTGGCTGCAGGCACCACCATTTTTGTCATTCCCATTCTGGTGTTTACCATTCTCCTGCGTAAGCAGTTATTGCGTGGTATTACCTTTGGAGCGGTTCGCAAATGAGCACGGGTACTCGCAAGTCCATGCCCGAGACCAGATGGCCTCGTTGGCTTCGCCGCGGCATCATGGAGAATCTTGCAACGCTGATTATCGCATTAGGTTTTTTCATGCTGTTTCAGCCGTTTACCATGATTTTGTATACCTACTCGTTCGTGACGTTACTGTTCGGTACAGTGATGTTCATCATCGTATCCAAGTTCCCCGAATAGGTGAGCAATGATGAGTAAGCTGGAACGCTGATGGCTGAGATACAGGTAGAACGATTACACAAGACGTTTGGCGATTTTGTTGCGGTCAAACAATCGGATTTTGTGGTAGATGATGGCGATTTTTTTGTCATGCTGGGGCCATCAGGCTGTGGCAAGACCACCACGCTGCGTATGATTGCAGGCTTGGAGTTGCCGACCAGCGGGCGTATATTGCTCGGCGGTAAAGATGTCACTAACCAGCGTGCTCGCGAACGCGACATAGCGTTTGTTTTCCAGCTGTTTGCCTTGTACCCTCACATGAACGTTCGCAACAACATGGCGTTTCCGCTCAAGGCTATGGGCATGCCGCGTAAACAGATCAGGGAACGCGTTGAAGAGACGGCAAAACTGCTGCGTATAGATCATATTCTTAACAGCTCCGTGTCTGGTCTGGCAGGTGGCGATCGTCAGCGTGTGGCTTTGGGCCGCGCTATTGTTCGACGCCCGGATTGTTTTCTGATGGACGAGCCATTGGGTACTCTGGACAGTGAATTTCGTGATCTGATGGTTCAGGAGCTCAGAGATTTGCACGATCGCATCAAGGCTACCACGGTGTACGTGACGCACGATCAGTTGGAAGCCATGTCGATGGCTGACAAGATTGCGGTGATGAACCACGGAATCATCGAGCAGTTTGGTACGCCTGATGAAATTTACCAGCATCCGGCTACCCTGTATGTGGCCGATTTTATCGGTTCACCGTCAATGAATTTTGTGCATTTTGAAAGCGGTTTGCCACACGGTGGTGCAAGCATTGAATTGAACGGCAATGCGGTCGAGTTGCCGTCGCTGATCAAATCCGCAGAGCATGGGAAAAAAGCGCTGGGTGTTCGGCCCGAGAATCTGCTGATCAATGATGCATCGGGTTTGCGAGGCAGTATCTATGGCTCCGAATACCTTGGCACCAATCAGGTACTGACCATCGAAACTGAATACGGCATGCTCAAAGCCCGCGTACCATCGCACAAGCAGCACACGATTGGCGACAATGTGGGGCTGGACTTCATGACCGATAGTCTTTCCGTGTTCAATGCCCAAACCGGTCGGGCACTCGCTACGACCCGTACACCGCCCGCTCTACGAGATTTCTATCATGGCTAACGTGTCGCTAACAGGCATCGCAAAGCATTTCGGTAAAGTCAGGGCAATTGAAGATGTGTCAATCGATATTGCCGATGGTGAATTCGTTGTGCTTCTAGGCCCCACCGGTGCTGGCAAGACAACCACCCTGCGACTCGTTGCCGGACTTGAGCAGCCCGATGCGGGAACCGTGGAGATTGACCGTAAGGATGTGACACGTTTTGCCCCGTCTCAGCGTGATGTCGCCTTTGTATTTCAGCAGTACTCACTGTATCCGCATCTGAGTGTCAGGGACAACCTTGCATTTCCGTTGAAATCGCCTGCACATGATCTGACAGCCAGTGACATTAAGGCACGTGTAGAACATATCGCCAAGCTGGTTCAGATTGATCACAAACTGGATAACCGATCCACAGCCTTGTCTGGCGGGGAGATGCAACGTGTGGCCATTGGCCGGGCGCTGGTTCGTGATCCGGCCATCTATCTGATGGATGAACCATTGTCGTCGCTGGATGCGAAGTTGCGCGGTGATCTGCGCGTAGAGTTGAAACGCATTCAGAAAGAGCTGGGTGCCACGCTGTTGTATGTCAC
>Ga0209831_1004087_pt1 | contig 11682 bp, 8 predicted proteins | sample Maine_Asex4_meta_FD_187451 | JGI IMG/M metagenome (GOLD analysis project Ga0209831, IMG submission 187451) | Marine algal microbial communities from Maine, USA - Maine_Asex4_metaG (SPAdes) (version 2) | ecosystem: Host-associated > Algae > Red algae > Unclassified | place: Maine, USA | collected...
GAAACCGTTGCCGGCAAGGCCTGTCTCGAATGGGATCATGCGCTCTACGGTGGGCCCATCGGTGTCACCGGCGGCACCTCGGCAAACGCATTGGCGGCCGAGGCCGACGTGGTCATCGCCGTTGGATCCCGGCTGCTCGACTTCACCACCGGATCATGGACGGTCTTCAAGAACGACGCTGTGAAAATCATCGGCCTGAACACGGCCCGCTTCGATGCCACCAAGCGGCATTCGATTCCCGTGGTCGGCGACGCCCGCGAGTCGCTGGGCGAGCTCAGTGGCCTACTCGGTTCCTATCGTGCCAGCAACGATTGGTCCGCCACGTCGGCCACCGAGGTCGCCCAGCACAACGCCTACATCGACAAGCTCGCCGCCAAAGACGCAACCGCCGCGACCGGACTACCCACCTATGCCCAGGTCGTGGGAGCAATCGACCGGGTCGCCGACCAGGACACGTTCGCCCTGGCCGCGGCCGGTGGCTTCCCCGGCGAAGTCAACAACGGCTGGCGAACCAAGCACCTCAATAGCTTCGACTGTGAATACGGCTACAGCTGTATGGGTTACGAGACCAGCGGTGGCTGGGGGGCCGCCATGGCCATGCCCGACAAAGATGTCACCGTGTTCGTGGGCGACGGCTCGTGGATGATGCTCAACAGCGACATCTACAGCTCGGTCATTCACGGCCACAAGATGATCGTGATCGTGTGCGACAACGGCGGCTTCGCCGTGATCAACCGACTTCAGACCGCCATGGGCGGCGAGCCGTTCAACAACCTGATCAAGGACAACCCCACGGTCATCAACCCCGAGCCGGTCGACTTCGCCAAACACGCCGAAGCCATGGGCGCACGAGCCGAAACCGTCTCATCGATCGGCGAGCTCGAGGCGGCCTATGAGCGGGCCAAAGCGGCCGACCGCACCTATGTGATCTCGCTGGTCGTCGACGCCTACAGCTGGACCGAAGGCGGCGCGTTCTGGGAAGTCGGTGTGCCCGAGGTCAGCGAGCTGGCGACCGTGGTGGCGGCGCGAGCCGAGATCGACGAAGGCAAACAAGGCCAGCGTCTCACGTGAGGGTCTGGATCTCCGGCGGCGGAGGCTTCGTGGGTTCCAACATCGTGCAAGCCGCCGTCGATGGCGGGCACCAGGTGCTGACCACGGCCAACACCTGGCGGCCGCCCGCCGATGCGCCGTATCAGGTCGAGTCGGTCGACATGGTCGACGAGACGCAGGTCCGATCGAGTATCGACCCATTCGAGCCCGATCTGGTCATCCATTGCGCCATCATGAACGACTGGCACCAGATGTACGCCGACCGAGACGCGGCCTGGGCGTCGTATGTGCACGCCACCCGCTTCACCCAGCAGGGTGCGCTCGCGTCCACCGCCAGCTATGTGCTGGTGTCGACCGACTGGGTCTACGACGGAACCCAGGCCGGTGCGCACGAGGAAACGCCGCCGAACCCGATCAATCTGTACGGCGCGCTCAAGATGGCTTCGGAGATCGTGGCCCTCGAGCATGGCGGTGCGGTTGCTCGGGTCAGTGGCGTCAACGGCCTGCACCTCGCTCGACCGAAGTCGCCACGAGCCCAGGACCGGGGCTACGGCTACTTCGCCGCATCACTGGTCGATGCGTTGAGCCAAGGCGACACGTTCACCGTGTGGGAATCGCCCGAGATCAACATGCGAGCCACCCCCTCACTGGCGCTGGAATGTGGCGAGATCATGCTGCAGATAGGCGAGCAACGCGCCGACGGTGTCTTCCACTGCTCGGGAGCCGACGCCGTCACCCGACGAGAACTGGCCGAGCTGACCTGCCAGGTGTTCGACCTGGACCCCGGGCTGCTGCGCTACGGGCCACCCGACCCCGACTCGCAGATGGCGGCGGCAGTGCCGTTCGACAGCTCGCTCACCACGCCGCGAACCAATCGCATTCTCGGGCGCGTGGCCACCCCGGCCCGCACGTTGCTCGAGCGGTTCAAGAATCAGTACGAGATCACCAATCAGGAAGTATCGGCCTCATGACCTCCATTGCTGTTCTGGGAACCGGGCGCATCGGCAAGATGCATGCCGGCCTGATCGCTCGCCAAGTCGAGGGCCTGGAGCTCACGGCGGTGTACGACATCGATTCGGCCAGCTCGCAGGCGGTGGCCGATGAACTCGGCTGCGAACGCGCCGACAGCGTCGCGCAGATCTTGTCGTCGAATGTCGAAGCGGTGGCCATCTGTTCCAGCACCGATACCCATGTCGAGCTGACCGTGGCAGCAGCAGAAGCAGGCAAGGCGATCTTTCTGGAGAAGCCGGTGTCGCTCGACCTGGCCCAGGTCGATCGAGCGGCCGCTGCCGTGGAAGCCGCCGGGGTTCCCATCCACGTCGGGTTCAATCGTCGCTACGACGCCGCCCACGCCGCGGTGCAAGCAGCCGTGGCCGATGGTTCATTGGGTGATCTTCACCTGCTCAAGATCACCAGTCGAGATCCGGAACCTCCACCGATCGACTACATCGGGGTGTCTGGTGGCATGTTCATCGACATGACGATTCACGACTTCGACATGGCTCGTTTCGTTACCGGCAGCGAGATCGTCGACGTGTTCACCAAGGCGGCAGTTCGCGTCGACCCTGCCATTGGCGACGCCGGTGATGTCGACACCGCCATCGTGGTGCTCACCCATGAAAGCGGCTGTATCACGACCATCGACAACAGCCGCCAGGCCGTCTACGGCTATGACCAGCGGGTCGAAGCCTTCGGCGCCGCCGGCATGGCCGTGTCCGAGAATCCCCGTTCCCACACCGCCGAGATCCACACCGCTCAGGGCACCCGCCTGGAGAACATTCCGTATTTCTTCCTGCAGCGCTACATACCCAGCTACGTCGCTGCATGGCAGGCCTTCGAGCGAGGCTTGGCCACTGGAGTGATGCCGATCAGCCTTCGCGATGGCCGTGCTCCACTGGTGGCCGGTCTTGCGGCGTGGAAATCGCACCGAGAAGGCCGCCCGGTGCAGATGTCGGAGATCGGCTGATGCCAATGGCGCGCACACCATGACGGACCAGACGCTTGACCCGGCATCGCCCTATCGTCACGGTGACTTTGCGGGGCAGACGTGCGTGGTCACCGGCGGGTCGCAAGGACTGGGCTTGGCGGTCGCCGAGCTGATGAAGGCGCGCGGTGCCGCCGCCATCATGCTCGTCGGCCGAGACCGGGCCAAGGGCGACGCGGCCGCAGCATCGCTGAACGGCGACGGCTGCCACGTGAGCTTCTTGTCCGCGGACCTGGCCGACACGGCCGGTGCCGAGGCAGTCGTGACTGCGGTCGACGATCGCTACGGCACCGTGCATGCCGTGGCCTGCTGTGCCGCAGCCACCTGGCGCGGCACCGTGTGGAACACCACCGCTGACATGTGGGATGAGATGTTGGCCACCAACGTCAAGGCCAACGGGCTCCTGATCACCGGCCTGGCCAAGATCATGGACCGCCAAGGTGTCGCCGGATCGATTGCCGTGGTCGGCAGCATTGCCCACCACGGCGCCATCGGCGAGCTGTTCCCCTACGTGGTGGCCAAGCATGCGCTCGAAGCCATGGTGCGCCACGCCGCCTACTCGCTGCGCATGGAACAGATCCGGGTCAACCTGATCAATCCGGGCTGGACCGACACCCCGGCCGAAGACATGATCCAGAAAAAGTTTCATGATGCGCCCGACGATTGGCTCGCCCGGGCCGAAGCCAAACAGCCGTTCAACCGACTGCTGAAGCCTGCCGAAGTGGCGCGAGGCATCTGCTTCCTGCTCAGCGGCGAGTCGGGCATGATGAGCGGCGCCTCGATCGACTTCGACCAGACCATGCCCGGCCAAGGCCCCGGCGCACCGTTCGAAGCCATACCCCGACATTTCCCATGGGAGAATTCATGAGCAACTCACTGGTGCGCAACGCCGGCGGCGAAGGCGTGCGAATCGACGTCACGCCCGAATCGGCTGCATGGCGATTCCTCAGCTTTGCGAATGTCCAGCTCGCAGACGGCGACACCCACACCGAACGGCGCGATGGCCAGGAGACCGCGGTCGTGCCGCTTTCAGGTGCTGCCACCATCACCGTTGGCGAGCAGACGTTCCAGGTCAGCCGCACCAGCGTGTTCGAAGAGATGCCGCACATCGTCTACGTGGCGCCGGGCGAACACGTTGCCGTCACGGCCCAGCGCGGCGCATTCGAGTTCGCCATTGGTTCCGCCCCCGCCCAGGGCATGTACCCGACACGGCTGATCACCCCCGCCGAGATGAAGAGCGAGGTTCGAGGCGGTGGGGCGTCGCAGCGGCAGGTCAACCATGTTCTGGCTCCACCGGTCGATGCGGAACGACTCATCCTGTACGAGGTCTACGTACCCCGAGGCATGTGGTCGGGCTGGGCGCCACACCGCCACGATGGCGTCGACGGGTCGCCCTACCTCGAGGAGACGTACTACTTCCGGCTCGATCCCGGCAACGGCTTCGCCATGCATCGCAACTGGGCACCCGAAGACGGCTTCGATGAAACCGTGATCTTGCACGACGGAGACACCGCGCTGGTGCCCAAGGGTTTCCACTCGAGCGTGTCGTGCCCCAGTTCGAACATGTACTTCCTGAACTATCTCGCAGGCGAGCTGGTCGACAAGGACCGTTCGACCCCACCGTGCTTCGACCAAGGCCACACCTGGATCCACGATGCCTGGGACAACGACGACGAAGGCGCATGGCTTCAGCCCGTCATGCAGACACCGAACCTGAACAATCCCGGTGGTCTACCACTCGAATCACTCGACGGCGAAGTGCCCGACGACCCCTACCGCGTATCGGGCGACAAGCCCGCTGCCGAGGGCTGAGATGCAATCTGTGACCCCGGGCAAGATCCGAGGCATCGACGAGCTCGCAACCGACGATGGCGTATTCGCCGTGCTGGCGATCGATCATCGTGATTCATTTCGTGCCGTGATGCCAGGTGATATCACCGACCAGGAGATCACGCAGTTCAAGATCGACCTGATCGAAGGCGTGGGCCCGCAGGCCAGTGGTGTGATGCTCGAACCCGAGTACTCGTTGCCCCAGGTGCTGCAGCGCGGGGCGCTGAAAGGCAGTCAGGGATTCATGGCCGCGCTCGAAGCCCAGGGCTACCTGCAGGACCCGTGGGCCGGCCCGACGACCCTGCTCGACGGCTGGTCCGTGGCGGCCGCCAAGCGCATGGGAGCTTCTGCCGCCAAGCTGCTGCTTCCCTACGATCCCGATCGGCCAGCACACGCCGAAGCCCAACGGGGCGTGGTGACAGAGATCGCAGCCGAGTGCGCCGAACAGGACCTGGCGCTGCTCGTTGAACCAGTCGTTTTCGGCGTGACCCCAGATCGCCGGGTCGCCGCCGTGCTCGAAACGGTTCGGCAGTTGACCGAGTTGCCGATCGACCTCATGAAGCTCGAGTTTCCGGGCGATCTCCGAGATCGAACCACCTGGGCCGACGCCTGCGCCGCCGTCGACACTGCCTGTCGTCAACCCTGGGTTCTGCTTTCGTCCGGGGTCACCTTTGCGGAATACCGGGATCAACTGCGGGTCGCCTTCGCCCATCGGTGCTCGGGTTTCACCGGCGGTCGAGCAATCTGGCGTCCCGCAACCGAAGCGACTCCACGGGACCGTCTCGACACGATTGCCACGACCGTGGCCGACCAATTCCGCGAGCTTCGAGCGCTGGCTGATGCCGAGGCACTGCCATGGCGCGACCGCTGAATCACGGTTCACCGACCCGAGTCACAGTCAACGAGTCAGTCAGCCCGGATAGTGAAGTCTGCGCACACGTACAGCGAGCCAGTAGCACGGGATCCCCAAGTCGGCTGTCGCCGACTGCAATAACTGGAACCGGCGTAGTGAAGACGATGTAAACGATTGTGTACAGAACTGGAGATCTGGCAGTCGTTGGTACAACATCGTTGTCGTTCTGACCGATTCTGTAGATGACAAACACTCTTGACGTAGTAGAGTCAAAGCCAACCAAGTGAATGAGATCGTTTACACGCAATGAGTTTTGACCACCACTCCAATGATCAGGTGCGCCAGCGGGTTGGCGACCGGTTGCGGGCACAACGGCGCTCACGTGGCCTGACCCAGCAGGATCTGGCCGAACTCGCCGGGTTGTCTCGCCCTACCGTCTCCACGCTCGAGCGAGGCAATGATGTCAGCCTCGACAGTTTCTTGTCGGTTCTGCGAGCGCTCGGTCTGCTCGACGGACTCGATACTGCAGTGCCAGAACCCGCCGTGAGCCCTATGGGTGAACTACAGCAGCGCTCTCGCTCGCGAGCGGCAACTCCGACAGATCCTGTCACCCCGCAGTGGGTATGGGGTGACGAGCAATGAGCGTGACCGTGGCCGAAGTGCGGCTGTGGGGAACCCGGGTCGGGGCCGTGCGATGGGATCGAGATCGCGGCTTGGCCGACTATGAATTCGACCCGGCCTTCGTGCGCAGTGGCATCGAGCTGGCGCCATTGCGAATGCCGCTGGGCCCAGGGGTGTGGAGTTTCCCGGCATTGTCGCGCGACACGTTCAAGGGTCTGCCGGGCATGTTGGCCGATGCACTACCCGACAAGTTCGGAACCGCGCTGATCGACGCCTGGCTGGTCCGCCAGTCACGCCCGGTGCAAGACTTCAACCCCGTCGAGCGCCTCTGTTACGTCGGAAGTCGAGGAATGGGAGCGCTCGAGTTTGCGCCCGCAGTCGAGATCGGCGACGCCGCCAACTCGCCGCTCGACATCGCCCATCTGGTTTCACTGGCGCAGAAGGCGATCGCACCCAAGGCCAGCCTGGCAGTCACGGCGTCTGACCCCGATGCCGACGATCTCAGCGAGATCATCCGGGTCGGCACCTCGGCAGGCGGTGCCCGAGCAAAGGCGGTCATTGCCTGGAACGAGGACACCGGCGAGATCCGCTCGGGTCAACTCGATCAACCGACGGGGTTCACCCACTGGCTGCTCAAGTTCGACGGCGTCGACGGCAACCGTGACAAGGAGTTGGCCGACCCGCTCGGCTACGGGCGTATCGAGCATGCCTATGCCGACATGGCTCGTGCGGCCGGCATCTCGGTTCCACGCACCCGCTTGCTCGAAGAAGGCGGTCGGGCCCACTTCATGACCGAACGCTTCGATCGACACGACGGTGACCGGCTGCATCTGCAATCGCTGACTGCGCTGGCCCACTTCGACTTCAATCTGGCCGGGGCCTACAGCTACGAACAGGCTCTCCGGGTCATGCGCCAGATCGGGCTGGCCAGCCCCGACCTAGTCGAACAGTTTCGCCGCGCCGTGTTCAATGTCGTGGCCCGCAATCAAGACGACCACACCAAGAACATCAGCTTCCTGATGAATCGCCGAGGTGACTGGGCGCTGTCACCTGCCTACGACATCACCTATTCCTACAACCCGGCGGGTGCATGGACCAGCGCTCATCAGATGACGCTGAACGGCAAGCGCGACGACTTCGAACGAGACGACATCGCCACGCTTGCCACCGCCGCTGATCTGACCGAGCGCCAGGGACTGAACATTCTCGACGAGATTTGCGAGGTGGTGGCGAATTGGCGGTCTTTCGCCGACGACGCCGGCGTCGACTCCGCTATGGCGGCAGAGGTACAGAGCAACCTGCGCACCTCGACGCTGCAAAATCAGAGTGCTTGAACCGGCATCAACGCCCTTTCGAGGGTGGAGCTGCGTGCTACACACGGCATTGCTGACCACGCCCTAGAAGGGGCCGCGACTTGTCGCCGATCAGCAGCGTCCGAAGTCCTCTCCGGTTGCTGTGGTCACCACCATGATTAGCTGGACAGCAGGCTAGGCGTGCTGGTTGACGAGATCGATGATGTCGTCGCCGTAGTTCTCGAGCTTGGCGGGGCCGACGCCCTTGATGGCGAGCAGTTCGGTATCGGAGGTCGGATGAGCGGCGGCGATGAGTCGCAAGGTGGCATCGCCGAACACCACAAACGCTGGCACGCCAGCTTCGGTGGCGCGATCCATGCGCCACGAACGCAGCACTTCGAAAAGCGCTTCGTCTTCGTCGCTGAGTTCAGCGGTTTCGGACTCAGCCGAGCGGGCCGGCTCGATGACCTTCAGGATCTCGCTGGCCTTGAAGTACATCTTGGGACCCGTCTCGCTGCCGATGAGCACCTCGTCGCCGGTACGGCTCACGATGCGGCCCTCGAATCCTCCACCGATCGAAACCAGGTCACCGATACCAGCATCGGTCGGCTGATCACCGGCGGACTTCTTCAGCCGGGAGCGCACCGGCCCGCGGGCGGCGGCTGGTTCCGAAGGTGGCGCTGGGGGAGGAGCCACCATGGTGAGCTGATGGAGGAACGGGCTGGGCCGGTCTTGGTCCGCCAGCACCACGACCTCGTCGCTGCATCGAGTGATGGCGACATGGAAGATGCGTCGTTCCTCTTCGAGATCGTCGCTCAGGCGATGGGGGATGGCGCCGGCGTCGGCACCGAAAACGATGACCTTGGGCCACTCCATTCCCTTGACCCGGTGCACCGACGAGACCGTTACGCCGTCGGTGCTCGACGGGCGGTCCATGGCCTGACTCAGCCAGTTTTCGAACGTGGCCAGATCAGGGTGTAACGCCGCCGCCCGCAGGATGGCGGCCAGGTCGTCTTCATGGCTGGGTTTCGCCGATGAACCACCGCTGCGATCGAACGCCTGGGCCGACGAGATCAGCCCCGCAGTGTCCAACACCGCCGCCACTGCTTTACGAGCATCACCCGAGCGGGCAGCGCGAGCAACCTTGGCAATGTCATCGCAGAACTCGAGCCATTTGGCTTCGTGGCGGGCCTTCATCTGTAACGATGCATCGCGCAGGTCGTCGAGCGAGAGTCGAGACGGCAAGCGGGTGTTGTTGGCCACGCCGTTCAGCCCGCGCCCCGGGCGTCGAATCGCCTCGCGCACGTCGGCGGCGCGCATGTCGCTGGGATCCTGGGCCATTCGAAGCCAGGCGAACAATGCCCGCACCATCGACCGCTGCACGGACTGCACACCGAGCTGATCGTGCGTGGGAATGTCGCGCTCGACCAGCACGGCCTTGACCGGGATCAAGCTGGCGTTCACCCGAGACAGCACGGCGATGTCACGGGGTTCGGCGCCGGCCTGGATCCATTCCTCGATCCGGTCAGCAGCATCGAGTGCCATGTCACCGCTCACCCCGGGCATAACCAGGCACGCGTCGGCGTCGGTGCGAGCATCGGGCCCCGGATGTATTGCCTTGTCGACCCGCACCCGATTCCACGACAACAGGTTCGTGGCCGCAGCCACGACCGGCGCCGGACAGCGATAGTTCGTCTCGAGTGCATAGTGGGTGGCGCCGGGAAACCACTGGTCGAACTCGGTCAGAAAACGGGGATCGGCTCCGCTGTAGCCATAGATGACCTGATCGTCGTCGCCCACGCCGTAGACCTGCAGTCGGGGCGATGCCAGCAATCGTAACAACAACACATAGGCAGGGGTCAGGTCCTGGAACTCGTCGATCAGCAAGTGACGACAGCGGCGCTGCCACTTGCGACGCAGCCCCGCATCTCGCAGCAACACCTCGATCGCGCCGTAGATCTGCTCGGCATGATCGACGCTGTGGGCTCCGTACATCCGCTCGCGATAGGGGGCGAACGCAACGGCGAAACCTTCGAGATCGTCGCCCTCGGCCTCGACCCAGTTGGGGCTCTGAAGCCCGAGCCGAACCTGATCGAGCGCTTCGAGATAGGGCGCCATGGGATCGGTGTTGGCTCGATGCTGCACATGCACGAGTTCGTCGAGCAGCCGCCGCTGATCGGCTTCGCCCAACAGCGACAGGCCGGGGCGCGCATCGCGCAGAATCTGCCAGCCGAGCGAGTGCACGGTGCGCACGGTTTGCGTGGGCGCCCCGGCGCGCTCTCTGAGTTCGTCGGCGGCTCGCTTGTTGTAGGCCACGGCAACCACCGACTCTGCGGCCACCTTGCGATCGTCGAGAAGATGGCGTAGGCGAGCGGCCATGGTGCGGGTCTTGCCGGATCCGGCGGGCGCAATGACCCGAGCGGCGCCGGCCAGATGCAGGGTCGCAGCTCGTTGATCGTCGGCCAGCGCGTCGTCGGGAGAGAGCACAGGCTGATCGATGCGCGTCAGCCGTCCGAACTCCAGTTCCTCGCCCGAGATCACCGCATGGTCGATGGGTGCGACCGCTCCGCTGGGGCCACCATCTACCCATGCCGGGGTGCCATTGGCCAGCAGGACATCGGCGGGTCCGCCTGGTTCACAGCCGGCATCAACCGCGCGTTTGGTCAGCCACCACTTGGCGTCGCCATCTCGCATGCCTCGCAGGTCGTAGTTGTTGGCGAACAGCAGCATGTTCAGCCGTTCTCCCGGGAACAAGAAGTCGGGTTCCACGGTGTACACGTTTGCGTTGTTGGTCTGGGCAGCAGGCAGGAACTTCTGATGGTCGAGCGACCAGGACACCACCACGGGGCGACGTGCGGCCCAAGCTGCGTGGAGATCGCGTATCCACAGGTCGAGCGCGTCGGAATCATCGAGGAGTTCCTGGGTCAACGACAGCACTTCGCAATGGCCGAAGCGCTCGGGAATATCGTCGCCCTGGTTGATCACGATGCCGCGCCCCAGCTCGCTTGGATGTTCCAACCACGACACCCAACGAACCTATCGACTGGCCGGCGGCGTCGATGCGATCGGCGTCAGTCCTCAGGGGCGGGCGCAGCCATCAGTTCTGGTGCAACCCAGATTGGCCGACGCTCTCGACGTCACGTCGTATGCTGCGACCGTGGGAAAAAGTGGCTGGGCGTGTTTTGTTGGATTGACGTTGGTTGTGGGCTTGGCGGGCGCCTGCATGGGTTCGACCGAGTCGACGAATGATCTGCAGCAATCGGCGACGGCACCGCCGTTGACCGCACAAGAAGGCTGCGAGGCCGGCGCCGACCGGGTCGTCGATCGCCTCGAAGAATTCTTGGCCGAGCTGCCGGACATCTCCGCGCAGGACTTCTTGGGTCTCGAAGAGATCGATGGGTTGACCTCGTTTCAGAACGATGTCGCCGCCACCATCGCCGACACGACGAATCAGAGCTCCACGTTGTGTGATCTCGATGGATTTCAAGCGCTGGTGGCAGAGCGGATCAACGATGTCGAACGCAATGGGGTCTTGCCCGAATTTCTCATCGCGACCATCCGCGACGGTCGAGAGTTGACCACCGCCGACCTGGCGGTCAGCCCAGGCGACGATGTCGAGGCCGTACTCGGACTGCTCGACAACGGCTCGACGCTCACGTTCGCGCCCGGCACCTATGAGTTGGCGCGCCCCCTACTGCTCACCCGGTCGGTGACGATCATCGGCGCAGGCGTCGACGAAACGATCATCAGTTCCACGTCGGCCGACGCGGCGATCGTGATTGTCGGCCAGGGCGAGCTCATCATGCGAGATGTTCGAGTCGAACACGTGGGCGACGCGGTCGCATCGGTGATCTTGTCCTTCAACCGTCCCCTCGACGTGGCCGACGTTCACCTGTCGGGCGGTATCGCAGACGAGGATGGGGGAGCAGGAAATGGATTGGTCTTGACCGACGAGACATTCGGCGCCGCACCATTGGAGCCCGCAGAACCACCACGCAGCGTGATCGCCAACGCCGTCATCGCCGACAATGCGGGCGCGGGCATCGCCCTCA
>Ga0209831_1004088_pt1 | contig 11676 bp, 8 predicted proteins | sample Maine_Asex4_meta_FD_187451 | JGI IMG/M metagenome (GOLD analysis project Ga0209831, IMG submission 187451) | Marine algal microbial communities from Maine, USA - Maine_Asex4_metaG (SPAdes) (version 2) | ecosystem: Host-associated > Algae > Red algae > Unclassified | place: Maine, USA | collected...
CGCACAGGGCGGCAACAGCCGAAGCCATGCCGGGCAGGGACAGCGCCGCATCCGACCGCGCATCGGTGAAGCCATGCCCCGGCAGGTCGGGGGCGACGACGCGGAAATCGCGGGCGAGGAGAGGGAGCAGGTCGCGGAACGAATGGGTCGCCGCCCCGGTGCCGTGCAGCAGAAGGAGGGCGGGCGCATCCTCCGGTCCCGCGACCTGCACATGCCAGTGGACGGCCCCCACGCGCACGAATCGGCTCGCCTCGCGGTTGGGCCAGTCGCGCCCATCCGTGGCCCAGTCGGGTCGCCTGCGATCCATGCCGAACATCTGCTACTCCTTCATGTAGCCGGAGACGAGCCGCGACACCGCCGCCGCATCCGCCCGGGGCAGCGCGACGTAATCGGCGTGCAGACCGGCGGCGAAGGCGCGGGCGCTCTCCCTCGGACGGGCCGAGATGTCGATCATCACCGTGCGGATGCCGAGCGACGCGATGTGCCGCGACACCGCCGCCACATCCTCGCGCGATTGCGCCCGGTCCGCCGTGCCGTCGAGCGCGATATTGCCGTTGCCGTCGGTCATCATCACCAGCAGCGGCGTGCCCCCCTCCCGCCGGACCCGCAGCACCAGATCGAGCGCCTTCTCCATCGCGCTGGCCAGCGGTGTCGGCCCCCCGCCGGGCAATCGCCCGAGCGCGCGCTTGGCCCGGACAAGCGAGCGGGTAGGCTCCAGCAGGACATCTGCCTCGGTCCCGCGAAAGGCGATGACGGAGACGCTGTCGCGCCGGATGTAGCATTCCGCCAGCAGCATCTCGACCGCGCCCTTCGCCTCGCCCAGCCGGGCCAGCGCGGTGGAGCCGGAGGCATCGACCGCGAAGATCACCGTCGTCTCGGCCCGGTCGCGCAGGCGGCGATAGCGGAAATCGGATTTGCGGATATCGAGGCGGCGGGCGGGGGCGTCCGGTCCCCGCTCCATCGCGCGGATCCGCTGCCACGGCGCGGCGGCGCGCAGGGTGGCGAGGATGTGCGGGCGGGCGCCGGGGTAGGGCGCTTGAGGCGTGAAGCCGACGGGGCGGCCCCGGCGCGCGCGGTTCTTCATGGCGCCGGACTTGCCCGACGCGCCCCCGCTCGCCCCCGCCGATTGCGCGGGCAACAGGATGGGAAGCTGCATCTGGCGCATCGCCTGCGCGGCGATTAGCATGTCCTGCAAGGCTTCGGGATCGAGATCGAGGGGGTCGGTGGTGTCGTCATCGGAGCGGTCGGTCTCGTCGGCTTGCGCCGGGTCGGGTTGGTCCGGCGGGGGAGGGGGATTGTCGTCCTCGTCCGGTTGTGTCTCGTGCTGCCCCTCCGTCTCTTCCGCCATCGCGACGGGGCCGAAGACGAGGCGGATGGCGGTCGCGGCATGGCCCGGCTCGACCGCCCCCGCGCCTTCGATGGTGGCGACGATCCGCGCGACGCTCGACAGCCAGAGGGCGGAGCGCATCGACTGCCACCCCGCCTGCATGGCGGCGGTCGCGAGGGCGGTGAGGATGGCGTCGGACACGGTCACGTCGTCCGGGTCGCGGGCCGCACCGGGCGGCACCGCCAGGTCGCCTGCCGCGATGCGCCACGATACGGCGGAAAGATCGACGCGCAGGCCCAGCCGGTCGGCCAGCGCGCGAGGCACGTTCTCGCTCTCGTCCGCGCCCTCGTCGAAGGCGACGAGGAGAAAGCGCGCCGGTTGCGGCTCCGAGAACCGCACGGAAACCTGCCCGGTATCCATCGCGGCGGCGAGAATGCCACTCAAGGTCGGCTCGGCCCGCTCCGCCATGGCCAGAAAGATCGCGCCGCCCTCCGCGCGGGTCAGCAACCCTTCGGCCATCACGGGCCGCCCTTCGGCCAGCGTGCGGGTCAGATCGAGGTCGCCGAGCAGGCGCCCCTCGTCCACCCCCGGCGAAAACCGCACGACCGGTGCATCGTCGGGCATCGCATCGCGGAACCGCTCCACCCAAGCGTCGCGCACCGGCCCCGCCCGTGCGCGCAGGTGGATGCCGCCGACGCGGTGCCGCGCCATGGCGGCGACGCGGATGGCGAGGAGGGCGTCCTCCCACGCGGATTCTTCTTCGACCGACACGTCGTTCAGGCGTCGAGCGCGGCGATGGCGCGGTCGATCCGGGCGGTCGATCCCGCCTCGTCCAGCGGATCGCGGCGCAGGCGGTGGCGCAGGGCCGAGGGCGCGACGGCCAGCAGATGCGCGCGCGTCACCGCCGCATCCCCGTCCAGTGCCGCCCGCGCTCGCGCTGCCCGGATCAGCGTCAGCTCGCCACGCAACCCATCGACTCCGAGCGACAGGCACAGCCCCGCCGCCACCGCGAGCGTCTCGTCGGGCACGTCCAGCGTGCCGATCGCCGCCTTCGCCTTGGAAATACGACTGCGCACCTTGCCCTCGCGCGTCTTGTATTGCGTCATGAAGGCATCCGGGTCGCGGTCATAGGCATTGCGCCGCTTGACCACTTCGACCCGGTCGGCGATTTCGGTGGGCGAGGCGATCTCGACTGACAGGCCGAAGCGGTCCAGCAACTGCGGCCGCAACTCGCCTTCCTCCGGATTGCCGCTGCCGACCAGCACGAAGCGCGCGGCGTGGCGCACGCTCAGGCCTTCGCGCTCGACCACGTTGACGCCCGAGGCGGCCACGTCGAGCAGCAGGTCGACCAGATGATCCTCCAGCAGATTCGCCTCGTCGATATAGAGAAATCCGCGATTTGCGGCGGCGAGGAGGCCCGGCTCGAACGCCTTCTCCCCCGAAACCAGCGCCTTTTCCAGATCGAGCGCGCCGACCACCCTGTCCTCGCTCGCGCCCAGCGGCAGGTCGATCACGGGGGTCTGCACTTTCCTGCGCGTCTTCTTCCCCTTGGCGAGCAACCCCCGGCAGTGATCGCAGGCGTCGTCCGGGCGGTCGGGATCGCAGTTGAAGCGGCATCCCGGCAGGACCTCGATCTTGGGCAGCAACCCGGCGAGCGCCCGCACGGCGGTCGACTTGCCCGTGCCGCGATGGCCGAAGACCAGTACGCCGCCGAGCGTCGGCTCGACCGCCGCCATCAGCAGCGCCTCGCGCATTTCGGTCTGTCCGACGATGGCCGAGAAGGGGAAGGGAGAGGACATGGCCACCTTTGACGTTCGGTTTCGTTTGCGGGCGACGTTGTTCGATGGCCCGGACAATTGCAATTGTAATTGCCCGTCCACGCGCGTCCAGCCGCCAGCCTCACAAATCGTATTGTAGAAGCGGCCCCAACATGTACGATCGTGCCACACGCAGACCTGAGGGGTGTCTGAATGCCGAGTTTCGACGATACGTTCATAAAACGGGAGTTGCAGGGATGGACCGATACGTTGCTCCCCGACGAATGCGCGGAACTGTTCGATCCGAGATACATTCTCGCCCGCGCCGTGCGTTCTGAGGTCGTGACCCGTCTGACGGCCGACCGCGCCGTCAAGGATGCGAAAGGCGAACCGGTCGTTCATTTCGATGCGGAGCAGCGGCGGCAGTTTCTCGAGGCCATCCTGTCCACCAGGCGGGGTGCCTTCGACGATATCGTCGACGAACTGGCCCTGCGCGAGAAACCGTTCGAGCCGACGCTGCGTCAGCTCATCACCCCCGTCCTCGACGATCTGGGCACGATGTGGAGCGACGATACGGTAAGCTTCGTCGAGGTGACGCTCGCCACGTGCCGCGTGCAGACCTTCGTGTGCGAGAAGCTGAGTGCCACGGTCACGCGGGATCGCGGCGAGGAGGGGCGTGGCGGCAGCATCGCCTTCGCGCGACCCGAGGGCGAGACGCATACGCTGGGCCTGACGGTCGTGACCGAATGCTTCCGCATCGACGGGTGGACCGTGATGGGCGGCGTGGATCTGGAGATCGGCGACGGTCTCTGGCGGCTGATCTCGGAGAATTTCGTGGACGTGCTCGGCCTGACGGTCGGATCGGCGCAGCAGGTCGCCCCCGTGATGGAGGCGATCGAGAAGGCGAAGCGCGTCTCGATCAACCCCGATATCGTCATAGCAGTCGGCGGGTATTGCGCCGTCTACGACCCCGAACTGGTCAAGACGATGGGCGCCGATTTCATCGCTACCGATGCGCTGGACGCCATCGACACGGCATCGTCCTTCGTGAGCGCCCGGCGCAAGGCGCGGTCGTAGAAACGGCGCCGCGTTCGGACGCCGTCCCACCGCGTCCCTCACCAGTTGAACAGGGCACCCGTCACCATCATGAGGGCGCCCGCGACCAGGCTGGCCCAGACCAGACCGTCGAAATTCTCGATCACCGCGCCCCGGCCCAGGAACAGCGACCCCGACGGAGCGCTCTCGACCGATCCCCGGACGCGGCGCGTCGTCAGCCCGGCGGCGAGGACGACCCCGGCCACCAGCAGGCCGGCCAGAATCACCCAGAAGACATTGCCGTCCCGGTAGAACGCGGCGACCAGCAGCCCGGCGAAGATACCGCAGCCGATGCCGAACATCGGCCCGAGGGGCAGGTCGCGCTTCTCGGCGGGGACGAGTTCGCCGTTGGGCGACAGGCGCGTGGCGTAGAACCCGCTCCCGATCTCCGTCGCCGCCACCACCGCGATGAGCCACGCGGTCAGGGCGAGGCCATGCTCTGGGTGATCGCGCAGCCAGACGAAGCAGACTCCGGCAAGGGCGATGACGAACACGCCCAGCGCCGCCTTGACCAGCGGCGTGTCGTTGGAGGTCGGCCCCAGCACGAGCAGGAAGCCCGCCCCCAGACCCGCGACGGCGGCCCCGCCCCCGGCGCCCACGGCGAAGGTCACGAAGGGCGGCAGGGCGGCGGCGGCCAGCACGGTGCCGACCATCGGCTCGTCGAAATCGCGCCCGCCCGTCGCCATACGGAACCACTCGTACCCCATCGCCGCGCAGGCGGCGGCCACGAGCAGCGACGTCGCCCCCACGCCGAAGGCGAGGAAGACCAGCGCGATGATCCCGACCTTGAGGAAGAAGAGAACGCGATCCCCGGTCTCCAGATTGAAACCCTTGTACGCGGAAGGTGTGTTCGCGCTCATGTCAAACCTCTTGAGTTGCCGTTCGGTCCTCGCGATGCGCACGCGACGCTCGCCCCGAAAGTATTTTGTGCCCGGATCGTCCCCGGATGCAAGGCGAGATAGCGTAATCCGTCCACAGTTCGACACCGTCATCCCGCCCGCAGTTTCGCAAACGGAAGATTGGTGCTTTTAAATGCGCGCGACTTCGCGTTGAATGGGGCACCGCTCGCTTGAAGGAGGGCTGACGCGATTCTAGGACGATCCTCACGCTCCTCCGGTCACGGGAGCACGACCAACGATGACCGAACGAAAAGACCGTTTTCAGGGAGAGAAAAGATGAAGAAGCTGCTCGGCACGCTCTGTGCCCTTGCCCTCACCACCGGCGTCGCCGCCCCCGCCTTCGCGGATGGCCATTCCGAGAAGACCAATCTGCGCATCCAGACGCATTACGCCCCCGAAACCCCCTCCGGCAAGCTCGCCGCCGAGTTCATCGACGATATCCAGACGATGTCGAACGGCGAGATCGAAGTGGAGATGTTCTACTCCTCCTCGGTCGTCAAATCGGTGGAGACGTTCGACGCCGCCGCGACCGGCATCCTCGACTGCGACATGACGGGTGGCGCGTACCAGACCGGCAAGAACCCCGCGTTCCAGTTCGTCGGCGACATCATGGGCGGCTACGACACGCCGTATCAGCAGCTTTCGTGGCTCTACTACGGCGGCGGTCTCGAAGCGGCGCAGAAGCTCTACAACAAGTTCGACATGCAGCTGATCGGCTGGTGGGTCTACGGTCAGGAATCGCTGGCCTCGTCCTCGCCCATCCGCGGTGTCGACGACCTGAAGGACTGGAAATTCCGCTCGCCTCCCGGGCTGGAGACCAAGATCTTCGAGAATCTGGGCGCGAAACCCATCGTGATGGACTTCACCGAGATCTTCACGGCGCTGGAGACCGGCATCATCGACGGGGCGGACGCCTCGGGTCTGGCCAACAATGTCGGTCTCGGCCTCTACGACCTCGTCAAGCACGCGAACTATCCCGGCTTCCATTCGATGCCGTCGGATCACCTCGCCTGCAACAAGGAAGTCTACGACCAGATGCCCCCGCATCATCAGCGGATCATGAACACCGCGATGCAGGCGCTGGCGCTCAAGACCGCGCTGACCTTCGAGAAGAAGAACGCCGAAGCGGCCGCGCAGCTGACCGAAGACGGCGTCATGCTCTACAACTGGGCACCCGAGGAGCGCCAGAAGTTCCGCGATGCCGCCCAGGCCGCGTGGGACGATTTCGCCACGACGGACGAGGCCAAGGATCTGGTCGTCGCGCATCGCGAGTACCTGACCCAGCTCGGCCTGATCAAGTAACGATCCGCACCGGATGATCGGACGGTCGGCCCCGCGAAATGCCGGGGCCGACCCTTTGGCTACCCCGAAGGAGACGGCGCATGGTCGAACACGAACGCTCGGGTCCGGTGGACCTCCTGTCATGGTGCATCAGCCGCATCGCGATGTGGGGACCGGCCTTCATCGTCGGGATTATCTTCTACGAAGTGGTCATGCGCTACGTATTCTCGGCGCCCACGCTGTGGGTCAACGAGATGTCGCTCTGGGCGGGGGGCGCGATCTACCTGACCTCCGGCCTCTATGCCATGCAGCAGCGCAGCCATATCCGCATCTTCGTCCTCTACGACTTGATGCCCGCCTTCGTGAAAAAGCTGTTCAACTTCCTCTCCGTCTTCTGCCTCGTCATCTTCGCCTTCGCCGTCATCTGGGGCGGCTTCGGGGAAGCGGCGGCGAAATTCGCCCGGTGGGAGACGTTCGGCACCGCCTTCGACCCGCCCATCCCGGCGACCAACAAGCCGCTGGTGATGATGACGCTTCTCTTCGTCATGCTCCAGGCGATCTCCAACCTCGTGCGCGACTGGCCCGCGGCCCCGTGGCTGCGCAAGGGCGTGGATATCGTCTCGGTCGCCCTGATTGTCGGTCTGGCCATCCGCGCCATCCCCCGGGTGCTCGATCCGGCCAATTCCGTGCCGCAAGGGTGGCGCGTGGCGATCGTCGCCTTCTTCGGGGTCTCGTCGATCATCGTGCTCTATGGCTTGTGGCGCGACTTCAACCGCACGCCCGTTCCCTTCGTCGATAACAGCGATCCGGCGAGCGAGCTGGACCTGCCCGATGCCGTGCTGACCGGCAATCCGCCCGTCGAGGGGCGCGTACCCGACGCGCGCTCCTGACACCCGACCCCACCGCGACAGACCGCGAAAACGACGAGGCGACCTTCCATGGATATCGGCACGATCTCTCTCATACTGCTGATCGGCATGCTCGTTCTGCTCGCCATCGGGATGCCGCTCGGTTTCGCCTCCGGCTTCCTCGCCGTCGTGGTGATGGTCCTGAAATTCGAGCCGACGCTGCTCACCGACCCGTTCGTCCACGGCTTCGCCTTCGACGCCTGGACGATGGGGGAGGGGACGCTGACGCGAAAATTCGGCTCGGGACCGATGAACATCCTCGCGCAACGGCTCTACGGCATCACGACCAACTACGTCCTCGTCTCGGTCCCGCTCTTCATCTTCATGGCGACCCTGCTGGAGCGGTCGGGCATCGCGCGCGACATGTATTCCTCGCTCAACCAGTGGATGTCGCGCACGCGGGGCGGCATCGCGGTCGTCACGGCCATCATGGCCATCGTCATGGCGGCGATGTCGGGCATCATCGGCGGCGAGGTCGTCCTCCTGGGCCTCATCGCCCTGCCGCAGATGCTGCGCCTCGGCTACAACCAGAATCTGGCCATCGGCACGATCTGCGCCTCCGGCTCGCTCGGGACCATGATCCCGCCCTCCATCGTTCTCATCTTCTACGGCCTCATCACCGAAACCTCGATTCACGCGCTCTTCAAGGCCGCGTTCCTGCCCGGCTTTATCCTCGCGGGCAGCTACATCGTCTACATCCTCATCCGTACCCGCCGCCACCCGGAGCAGGCGCCCCTGCCCGACCCCACGCCCGACGACATGACCGGCACGGACAAGCTGGTCTACGGTCTGTCGCTCCTGTCGATGGTCGGGGCGTTCGCGATGGGCATCATGCTGCTGCGCGCCTGGTACATGATCTCCACCGGCGCGGTCGACGAAGAGACGGGCTACGTCTCGGACGCCTATCTGACGAAGGCCGGCATCACCCTGGCCCTGCTGCTCGCCATCGTCTTCCTGGTCGTCGGACCCAAGGTCTCGGCCCGGGCCTGGGCCGCGGGCAAGGGGATGGTCGCCCCGCTGATGGTCGTCTTCGTCGTGCTCGGCTCGATCTACGGCGGCATCACCGGCATCACCGAAGCCGCGGCCATGGGGTCGGTCGCCGTGCTGATCCTCATCATCTTCCGGGGCGAGTTCTCGTTCAACCTGCTGACCGAAGCGTCGATGCGCACCTTCAAGTCGACCGGGACGATCATCTGGGTGACGCTGGGCGCGACCGCGCTGGCCGGGGCCTACACCATTGCCGGGGGGCCGACCTACGTGGCCAATCTGATCGTCGGCTACGACCTGCCGACCATGGGCGTGCTGCTGGTGATGATGGTCATCTTCCTGTTCCTCGGCGCGTTCATGGACTGGACCGGCATCGTCCTCCTCGTCATGCCCGTCTTCCTGCCCATCGTGCTTAAACTGCCGATCGAGGAACTCGGGTTGGTGGGCGGTCTCGACGGCACGACGATGGTCAAGGTGTGGTTCGGGATATTGTTCTGCGTGAACATGCAGGTCAGTTTCCTGTCGCCGCCCTTCGGTCCGGCGGCGTTCTACCTCAAGTCGGTCGCGCCGCCGCACATCACGTTGCCGGATATCTTCCGCGGGTTCCTGCCCTTCATCGGCATCCAGCTCATGATCCTCGCGCTGGTCCTGTGCGTGCCGCAGATCACGACGCTCTTCCTGTGAGGGCCGCCGCCGTCCGGCTCGACCCGCGGGACAATGTCGCGACGGCCATCCGCGCGCTGAAACCGGGGGAGGACGCGCTGGGCGTGGTGGCGGGGGAGGCGATCCCGCGCGGTCACAAGATCGCGCTGGCGCCCATCGCGGCGGGGGCCGAGGTGGTGAAATACGCGCAAGGCATCGGCATCGCCTCGTCCGACATCGCGGCGGGGGGGCATATCCACACTCACAACCTCGCCTTCCACGCCTCGCGTCAGGATCACAGGTTCTGCGCCCGGGCGACGGAGACGGCCTTCGTGCCCGAAGCCGAGCGCGCGACGTTCATGGGCTATGCCCGGCCCGACGGGCGGGTCGGGACGCGCAACTTCATCGCCGTCATCACGAGCGTCAACTGCTCGGCCACCGCCGGGCGGTTGATCGCCGAAGCCTTCGCGGGCGACCGGCTCGACGCCTTTCTCAACGTGGACGGGGTCGCCGCCTTCGTGCACGGGACCGGCTGCGCCATGGCCGCCAATTCCGACGGGTTCGGCAATCTCCAGCGCGTCATGTGGGGCTACGCGCGCAATCCCAATTGCGCGGGGGTGCTGATGGTCGGCCTCGGCTGCGAGGGGATGCAGATCGACCTGCTGCTCGACCTCTACGGTATCGAGCGCGGGCCGCTGTTCCGCACCATGAATATCCAGAACATGGGCGGTTTGCGCCGCACCGTGGAAGCTGGCGTCAAGATCGTCGGCGAGATGCTGCCCCATGCCGACGCCATCGAGCGCAGCCGCGCCGATGCCTCGCATCTCACCCTCGCGCTGCAATGCGGCGGGTCGGATGCGTGGTCCGGCGTCACCGCCAACCCCGCGCTCGGCTATGCCGCCGATCTGCTGATCCGTAATGGCGGCACGGCGGTGCTGGCGGAAACGCCCGAAATCTACGGCGCCGAACACCTGCTCACCGCCCGCGCGCGCGACGAGGCGACGGCTCGCAAGCTGATGGACCGCATCGCGTGGTGGGAGGAGTACACCGCCGGTCATGGCGGCTCGATGGACAACAACCCGTCCCCCGGCAACAAGGAAGGCGGGCTGACGACCATCCTCGAAAAATCCCTCGGGGCCGTCGCCAAGAGCGGCACCTGCACGCTCGAAGGGGTCTATCGCTACGCCGAACCCATCGACCGCAAGGGCTTCGTCTTCATGGACAGCCCCGGTTACGATCCCGTCTCGATCACGGGCGAGATCGCGTCGGGCTGCACGCTCGCGGCCTTCACCACCGGGCGCGGGTCGGTCTTCGGGTCCAAGCCCGTGCCCTGCATCAAGATCGCGTCCAACACCGAGATGGCGACTCGCATGGTCGAGGACATGGACGTGAATGCGGGACGCATCGTGTCCGACGGCGCGACGGTGGAGGAGGTGGGGGCGGAGATCTTCGACCTGCTGCTGCGCGTCGCCTCGGGCGAACCGTCGCTGTCGGAGGCGCAGGGTCTGGGCGATTACGAATTCGTGCCGTGGCAGGTGGGCGCGGTGATGTAGCGCCTAGCGCGCGTGCACCCGGATCGTCCGGCCTATGTCATCCAGAATATCGTGCAGCGTGTCGAAATCCTCGTGCCGCAGGCGCATCCACGCATTGGCCATGTACCCCGCCGAAACGCCCTGCGTCGCCGTTCCCGGTTCGGGGAAATGCTGTCCCACCACCAGATCGCCGTACCGCTCGAAGATCGCGTCGGTTCCTGAATAGCCGGTAATGGCGCCGTCGCATTCGGGGCGCAGCGCGATGATGCCGCTGGCGTGACGCCGGGAGGGGCGGGCCTCGGTGCGGTGGTGGCACACGGCCAGCGCCCATTCGCGATAGAGGTCCAGATCGTTGCCCGCGCAGTAGCTGTCCCACTGTCCGACTCCGGGTGGGCGGCACCCGATCTCGGAGAATTTCAGCCCCTTGGGTCCGAAGAACCATTCCATATGCGTCGCCGCCGTGCCGATGCCCAGCGCCTCGATCACCCGCGCCCCCATCTCGCGCACCTCGGCGTAGCGCGGATGCTCGACCTCGTTGGTTGCGATGAGTTGCGGCGAGATCCAGCGGGTGCGCATCGCCTCCAGCACGCCGGGGAAGTAATGCCCGATGAAATCGTGATGCACCCGGCCCTCGACCGCGATCGTGTCGTAGATGCCCTCGTGCCCCTCGATGAATTCCTCGATGGCGACCGACGCGCCGTCCGCCGCCCCGCTCGCATGCGCCGCGCGCTCCAGTTCGGCGGCATCGTTCGCGCGGTAGGTGCCCGCCGCCCCCGCCGCATCGCGCGGTTTGAGGATGACCGGATAGCCGACCGCCTCGGCGAACTCCCGCGCTTCGGCGAGGCTGGCCACGCCCCCCGATGCCGCAACGGGCAGGCCCGCCTCGCGCAGGACTTCCTTCATCGCCACTTTGTCGCGGCACAGATAGGCGGTGCGGGCCGAGATGCCGGGGATATGCGTCCGCTCGCGCACATGGGCGACGGGTAGGGTATGCGCCTCCACCGTCGATTCGAGCCGGTCGATCCAGACGTGCTTCTGCGCCTTGCGCACCGCCCATTCCAGCGCCCCCTCGTCGGTGACGGAACCGATCTGCTGGTAGCCCTTGAGCCATCCCCTCGTCTCGTCGTCCAGCCATTCCACGGGACGCTCGCCGATGCCGTAGACGTTGGCACCTATGGCCGCCAAGCCGCGCACGAACTCGCGCTGGTTGGCGGGAAAGGCGGGTTCGACGAACAGCACGTTCATGGC
>Ga0209831_1004091_pt1 | contig 11673 bp, 9 predicted proteins | sample Maine_Asex4_meta_FD_187451 | JGI IMG/M metagenome (GOLD analysis project Ga0209831, IMG submission 187451) | Marine algal microbial communities from Maine, USA - Maine_Asex4_metaG (SPAdes) (version 2) | ecosystem: Host-associated > Algae > Red algae > Unclassified | place: Maine, USA | collected...
GGGCCAGAGCCCGCACGCGAAGCCCCATTCCTCGGTGTACTTCACTTCCAGCTCGTCGAGCTTGGCGGAACAGAACAGGCTGTCGTTGTCCGCGTACCACAGCACCCGACGCTCACCGCCCTGATAGGTCACGGTGACCTCGCAAAGGTGATCATCGCCGGGCAGTTCGACACGCAGCTGCCGGCGATCGTCGGGCAGTTCGCATTCGAGCGTGGCGCGGGCGGCACCCGGCCCCACGACCGACAGGCCTGCGCAGGCGAGCGCGCACAGCGGCGCCAGGCGATGGCCCGGGCGGCGGCCTGCAGGGGTAGGGGACGAACGCATGGTGATCACCGGCATCGGCACGATGCTGGAGTGTAACGGCCCGGATGCGGGTTTTCTCGCAGCCGGGCACGTTCCGACACGATTGGTTCGGACGCGGGTGCCCGCGTCGGACCGTGTCGATCCGTGCCGACACGGTGCGGCCCCCGAGTTCAGCCCATGAACCCGAGATCGTGCGTCCGGAAGTTGGCAAGCGTCGGCAGGACATCGTCCACCTGCGCCGGTGTCAGTCCCACCCAGCGCAACAGCGTGGCGGCGTACTGCGCCGCCGAGAGCGTCGGCAGGACACGCCCGTTGTGCACCGCGTCCGCACCTTGCAGGTCCAGCTCCGGCAGCGTGCCGTACACGCGCCCACCACGCACCGCACCGCCCATCGCGAACAGGTGGTTGCCCCAGCCGTGATCGGTGCCGTCGCCGTTCGCACCGAGCGAGCGACCGAAGTCCGACGCCGTGAACGTGGTGACGTTCTCGCTCAACCCGAGCGTGTCGATGGCCTGCTGGAACCCGGCCAGCGCGTCGGCCAGTTCCTCGAACAGCAACGGCATGTCGGCATTCTGGTTGTCGTGCACGTCGTAGCCGCGCATGCGCACGTAGAAGATCTGGCGCCGCATGCCCAGTTCCGGGTGCAGTGCCATGACCTTGGCCACCATGTTCAGCCTCGCGGCAAGCGTCTGGCTCTCGGGATCGTGCGGGATCGGCTGCGCTGCCGGCGCATCGCCGAAGCGGGTGGCGAGCGCGGCACCCAGCGCGGTGGTGTTGTTGCGCGCCTGGCGCTGCAGCTCGGCGTAGCCCTGCGCGAGCAGGTGCGAGGGCTGGGCCGCGAGCACGGCCTCGAAGGCGTCGCGTCGCGGTCGTTCCCAGTCGTTGCCGTTGGAGATGCCGGTGTAGGACACGACGCCGCTTTCGCGCAGGCTGAACGGACGGTGCCCGACACCGGCCTGCCAGGCGTTGGAGCCGGTCAGCGAGATCGAGGTCAGGTGCTCGGCGTGGGCCGCGTTCACCAGATGGTCGGCGGCCAGCGCGCCCCAGCCGTCGCGCCCCTTGTTGCGGCCCTGCAGCTGCTGCCACTGCACCGCCTGGTCGGCGTGGGAGAACAGCTGCGCGGGCAGGGCGACCGCACCGGCCTCGTACTGGTCACGCGTGGTCGGTTCGACCAGGTTGCCCACGTTGGCGATCAGCGCCAGCCGTCCGTCGTGGAACAGCGGCTGCAGGGCGGCGGCCGAGGCGTGCAGACCGAGCGCGCCCTGTTCGGCACTCGCGTCCGTCAGGGAGAGCAGTCGCGAACGATCGAGTGCCAGCGTGCCGCGCGAGCGGGCGTAGGCACCGTGCTCGGCGCTGCCGGTGGGCACCGCGAGGCTGAACCCGTCCATGCCCCCGTCCAGGAACACGCACACCAGTGCCCGGTAGTCGCCCGTGGCGTCCTGCAGGGGCTGCGTGCCGTTCGCGGCCGCCAGCGCCGCCATCGGCCGGGTGCCCAGCGCCAGGCCTGCGCCGCACAGGGTGCGCGCACCGAGCCGCAGCAGGTGTCGTCGTCGTCGATCGGTCATGGTCTTCGGGTGCTCGGGCTGTGCGTCGGATGACTCTCGGAGCGTTCTCAGTACTGGATCGCCGCCTCGGGAGCGGTGGCGATCAGGAAGATCGCCTCGCTGACCTGCAGCGAGGCATCGGCCTTGGCACGCCCCCGCATCAGGGCCCGCGCCTCGTCACGAAGCGTCACGGACATGCGACCGCCCAGCATCGTCATGTCCAGGTGATCGAGCAGTGCCTCCGGATCCTTCGCCAGGGCGACCTCGCGGGAGATGTCGATCGTCACGGTCCGGCCGCTGGCGCCGGACTTGTAGTTATGGTTCCACAGGCTGGCACCGGTCAGGCGGCCGGTCATCGTGATCATCGAGCTCTCGTCCAGGATCTCGAACTCCGGGGACAACAGGCCCGCCTCCGCGATCACGCCCGGCTGGCTGTAGTCGGGGCGGTAGAAGTTGAACACCGTCGGGGCGTTCAGGGGAGCCTGTCCCAGCTCGTTCTCGGCCCAGGAATAGTCGAACCCGGCCGGGAACGCGTTCGGCCGGAATGCACGCCACAGCTGGGTCACCCGCAACAGCGGCTCGCGCACCTTGCCGAACGTGTCCGGACGCTCCAGATGGCCCTCGCGCGCCTCGCGGTGCATGAAGATCGCCTTGACGGTGCTGCCCAGGTTGCCACGTTCACCGGCGCCGTTGCGGTCGAACACCGCCGCCACGTCGCGCACGTATCCGGGCGAGGGATTGCTGGTGACCAGGCGCTGGATCAGCTGGGAGACGATGAAGGGGCCGACGTTGGGGTGCGCGAACACGTTGTCCAGCGCCATGGTCAGGTCCTGCTCGGCGCTCTGGCCGGCCGGTACCGTCATCCCGTTCAGCAGGCGCTTCTCGCCGGTATCGTGGTACTCCTCCCACGGGCGCATCGGGGACAGGTAGTCCTCCTGCTTCGCCCACCTGAAATCGTCGGCGTTGGCGAAGTGCCAGCCGGTGAACACGTGCGCGAACCCCTCCACCACCGACTGGTCGTAGCTCGGCAAGGGCACCCCGCCGGCGTCCAGCCGCGCGGTTCCGTCCGGGTTCAGCATCTGCGTGCCGATGCTGAACAGCTGCAGCAGCTCGCGTGCGTAGTTCTCGTCCGGACGGATGTTGCGTTCGGGGTCAGGCTTGCCGTTCCCCTTCATGCTCAGGTAGTCGCCCATGACCGGACTGAGCGTGACCGCCTCGATCAGCTGGCGGTAGTTGCCGAACGCGTGGCGCAGCAGCAGGTCGTAGTAGTTGGCCAGACCCTCCCGTTCCCCGCCCAGCCCGCTCTGGCCGGATACCACGAAGATCTGCGACAGGGCGTACGCCACGCGTTGCCTGAGCTGGTCCTCGGCCATGATCGCGTGCTGCCACCACACGTTGACGTGGGCGTTCCAGCGCTCGGCGCCGCGCACCCGCAACGCCGGCAGCATCCAGGTGACCGGCAGGGCCATCTGCGCATCGAGCCAGGCGTTGGCACCGTCCCCCTCGATCCGCTCGACATCGGCCAGCCGGGGGCCGAACGTGGTCTGGTCGAGCAGCCGCCAGGCGTCGCGCCGGCCCAGCGGCACATCGACGACGGCGTTGGCGACCTCGCTGTCCGGCAGGGCCGCCTGCAGCCCCGGAACGCGCTCGTCCGAACCCGCCGCCGAGCCTCGTGGCACGCTCTCCTGTACCCCGGTCGGTCCGGACGGTGCCTGGGAGCACCCCGCCAGTGCCAGCAGCAAGGCGGCGCACACCCGTATCGTGAATCTTGTCATCGCATGCCCGAACAGCCGAAGAAGCGATGACCTCAGCGGCTCGGTGGCGGAATCGCGGTAGGCGGGCGGGACGAGGTTGTGATGCGGGGCGCAGGCGGCTCATGCGCAAATGCGACGCAGCTGCCATAGCCGTCCGCCGGGCCGTTCGCCGGGCCGCCCGGCGGGCCGCGCAAGTTCAGCGGGACCGTTCGCGCACCCGGGCCAGGGCCGCCTCGTCGAACGCGATCGTGTCCTCGTCGAAGGCGATCGTGTCCTCGTCGTACAGCAGGGGCTCCTGGGTGGTGGCGTCGAGCGGATCCTCGGGCGGTTCGATGCGCCGTGCCGCGTGCACTTCGCGTTCGATCTCCATGTCGATGACGGCGGTCGCGTCCAGCGTGTCGTCCAGATCGTCATCGAACCCGTCATCGAATTCGTCCTCGAACAGTCCGGTAGCCGGCTCGGTGGCCGGTTCGACCGTCCGGTCCGGCGATGCGGTCGGCACGGTGTCGATCTCGCCGGGCCAGGCCGCCCCGGTGACGTGACGATCGGCAGGGCGTTCCGGTGGCGATGCGGGCCGTGCCGTGACGGGGTGCTGCCCGGGGTGGGCCGGGGACGGTGCGGGCGCCGCCGCCGCGTGCCGGGTGCGTTCACCGCGGTCGGACAACCGATCGATGTAGGCCTCGATCTCGATGCCGGCCGCCACGACGGCCGGGGCGGCAGGGGCGGCCGGTTCGGTCGCGGACGACGATTCGGCGGCGGCATGCGCCGTGCCGCGCTCCAGCCGGCGTGTCAGTTCGCCCAGTTCCCGATCCTTGTCGCGAATGAAGCGCTGCAGACGTTCCTGGACGCCGGCCTGCTGGCTGTTGAGCCGGATGGCATCACCTCGCGCCTTCTCCAGCCGGGTGCTGGCGGCGCCCAGCTGCACTTCCAGCTCCCGCGTGCGTGCCGTCTCCGCACCGAGCAGCTGGTCGAGCGAACGCACCTGCTCCTGCAGGGAATGCGCATCCTCGCCCTCCGGCGGCATGAGATCGGCGCAGCGCTGCTCCCAGGCGCCGCAGACGGCGCACCGCCCGGGCGCGCTGCAACATCCAGCCGGTGCCGAGCCCCAGCAGACCGGCGAGCACCACGCTGCCGACGACCTCGATATAGAGTGTGTTCATCGGCGTATCCTGTCAGAACCGGAATTCGATGCGCCGGTTGCGTGCGCGTCCTTCGGCGGTGGAATTGTCCGCCACGGGAACCCCTTCGCCGTACCCGTACGCGACGAGACGGTCGGCCCGGATGCCGCGCTCGATCAGCGCACGCTTCACCGCGCTGGCCCGCTTCTGGCTCAGCGACAGGTTGAACTCGGCCGAACCCGTCGCGTCGGTATGACCCTCGATCTCCACGACCACGGCGGGGTGTGCCGCTAGCAGGTCCGCCAGTGCGTCCAGCCGCTCGTCGCTGGTCGCGGTCAGCACGTCGCTGCTGGATTCGAAGGCCAGCCGCTCGCTGTCGAGCGCTTCGAGCGCGCGGCGCAGCGGACCCGGCGTCGGGCGGATCTCCCTGACGGCCGCCGGCAGCGGCGTCGTCCCGGGCGGCGGCGGTGCGACGGTGTCGATCATCGAATCCGGTACCGACGCGTCCACGCTCACGCGTTCGACGACCTCGTACCGCTCGAACGATGCCAGCGCGAGATCGACCAGACGGTCGCGACTGTCGCGCGACGGCGCCGTGCCGCCCAGGGTGACCTGGCGGTCGACGATGTCCAGGGAGGCATCCTTCAGTTCGGCCAGTTGCGGCAGCAGTCCGGCGACCGGTTCGATCCAGTCGGCGACGGCCGTCGATACGGTGGTGTCGATCTGGTTGGTCAGGTAGCTCGGATCGAACGCGGCGAGTGCCGGCTGAACCAGCTCGTTCAGGTCCTGTCCCGCGCCGATGCGACCTTGCAGCGTCAGGGCCTGATCCACGACCGCCAGTGACAATGACGGCAGCGGCACGTCGGTGGCGGCGGGCGCGGACACGGCGGGCAGGGCCGGCTCGACGGGCTCGACGGGCTCGATGGACGGTACCGGGGCGGACGGCATCTCCACGGAGGCGAGTTCCAGCGGTCCGGCAGGCGACGCATCGATCGGTGGCGTATCCGCTCGGGTACCGGCGAACGGCGCGACGGCCGGGCCGTCGGCAGGCGCGGCGGTGCCGTTGCCGACAGCGTCGTCGGTGGGGAGCAGGGTGGCGAGGGTCGGCACGTCGATGCGAGGCGAGGTGTCGGGCGCGATGTCGGGCAAGGAGTCCGGCGCAGTGTCGGGCGCGATGTCGGGCAAGGAGTCCGGCGCAGTGTCGGGCGCGATGTCGGGCAAGGAGTCCGGCGCAGTGTCGGGCACGACCTCCTCGCGCGTCACGAGCCGGTCGACGACCGTGCGTATGCCGGCGACGCCCGCGACCGCCGCGAGCAGTGCCTCGTGTTCCGCAGCATCGGCCACCGATCCGGTGATCGTGGCCTCGTGCCCGTCGACCGAGACCGTGGTCGGTGCACTGACGATCGGCAGCACGGCCCGCTGCACCTCGCCGAGCAGATGCTGTTCGATGAGCGGTACCTGCCGCCAGGCGGACAGCGTGACCAGACCGCCCATGCCGAGCACCCAGGTAAGCGCCCACGGCCATGCCGCGGGGCGTCGGGTCTTGCTGCTCTGGCTGTGTCGCGGCAAGGGACGACCTCGGCGTGTGCGGGAAGGGGGCGTGTTCTGTGCGCGATGATACCGTGAGGCGCGCTGCCACTCACGCTGAGTTTCTGGCACTCGCGGTGTCGAGGCGCTTGCTAGGATCCGCCCCATGCCATTGCCGACGTTCTCCTTTCGCACGCGCCTCCGGACTCGGGTCCGCGCGATCGCGTGCGTGTGCATCGCCCTGTTCGCTCAGGGGGTGGCGACGAGCGTGCCGGCCGATGCCGACGTGCTGGGCGAGTGCGTCGCGCTGTCCGGTGTCGACGACGATGTGCACGCCTGCCTGGACAACTACCTGGACGTGACAGACGAGCGCATCGGCCAGGCGGTCGGTGGCGTGCGCGAGACGTTGAGCGGCGAGCCGCTCGTGGCGTTCGAGCGTGCGCAGTCCGCCTTCGAGAGGTTCCGTCGCGACAACTGCCTGTGGTACCTGGCCTTCAATGCGCCACGCACCGAAGCGGAGAAGATCGCCAAGGGCTGCCTGGCCCGGCTGTCCCTGCAGCGTCTGGTGGAGTTGCAGGGACTGCTGGTGGTCGATGGCGGCACGGTGTTCGCGTTCGACGGTCACTACGTGTTCGATGCCACCCGCAACAGCTTTCAGCCGTGCGGCAGCGCACGTCGCTTCTGGGTCGACGGCGACGATGTGGCCGTCGCCAGCCTGCAGCAGCAGTATCTGGAGCGCACCACCGATGAAGGGCAGCGCCTGTTCGCACGCGTCGATGGCGCGTTGGTGGGCCCGGTCGAGGATCGTGCCGGGCACGTGGGCAGGCTGAGGCTCGATCGGGTCGAGGAACTGCGCATGCCGCGCGCGTCCGATTGCCGGTTGCCCGGAGGCGCACCGTCGGTGCAGCCGACCGACGATGCCGGTGCGGATCCGGTGACGCCGCTGGCGCAGCGCCTGGGTGACGGCGATGCGGACGAATCGAGCGCCTCGACGGCCGACCTGCGGGTGATGGACGCCGTGGCACCCGACAATCCCGTGGCCGACCCGGATACCTTGGACGTACGGCGCGACGAGCGCCTCACGGCCTATTTCGGTGCCTGGCTGGCCGAGTGCGAGGCGAAGGCGGGGGGCGCCACCTGTGGTGTCGCGGTCGACTTCGACGGCACCGAGGGAGCGTTGCCGGTGCTGACGCTGGTGCGCGACGGCGGCGACCGCACCGGCATCACGCTGGCGTTGCCGCCGGACGCCGCCACCACGGCCGACCAGGTGCGCTGGCGCGTGGACGACGTGTCGCTCGGCGTGATCGACGGGGCACGGTTGCGGCAGGGCGATGACGGGGTGGAACTCGCGATGCTCGATCAGCGCTTCGTCGACGAACGTCTGCTGCCGTTGCTGCGCCGCGGTTACACGCTCCACATCGATACGCTCGGCGACGGCACGAACCGCCGGGCCACGCTGGTGGGGCTGTCCCGGGCGCTCGCCTTCGCCGACGACTTCATCGATGCCGGCAACTGAGAGCCGTCGTGGAGGGGCGGGCGAGCGGCAGGCGCTGCTGTTCGCCGGCGGCGACGCACCGCCGGCGCCGGCATCGATCCCCGGTCTGCTGCCGCTGGGCGAGCGTGCGCTGGTGGTGTGCGCCGATGCCGGGCTGGTGCACTGCCTGGACGCCGGCCTGATCCCGCACCGCCTGGTCGGGGACTTCGACAGCGTGGACGAGATGTCGCTGCAACGGGCGGAGGCGGCCGGAGCGCAGCGCATCCGCTTTCCCAGCGCCAAGAATGCCAGCGATCTGGCGCTCGCGCTGGAGGGTCTGTGCGAGGACGGTGTCGATCGCGTGACCGTGCTCGGCGTGTCGGGCGGGCGCACCGATCACCTGCTGTTCAACTGGGCGCTGGCCGTCTGGCGCGAGTGGCCCTTCTCGTTGCGGCTGGTGGATGCGAGCTGCGACGCGTGCGTGGTCACGTGCGAACGGGCGCTGGTCTTCCGGAGCGAGCCGGACGCGCTGGTCAGCCTGCTGGCGCTCACGCGCGTGCGAGGGGTCACCACGCACGGGCTGCATTACGCGCTGACGGATCACGCGATCGCCCCCGGCGACACGCTCGGCCTGTCCAACGTGGCGTGCGGCGGCGAGGTGCGGGTGGCGGTGTCCCGCGGCACGCTGCTGGTACTGCGCGTGCGATGATCGGGGCGCACGCATCCCGTCACTTTCCCGTCATTCCTCGGAACATGATCGATCTACGCAGCGACACGGTCACGCGACCGACCCGCGCGATGCGGCGGGCCATGCACGATGCCGAGGTGGGCGACGACGTCTACGGCGAGGATCCGAGCGTCAACCGCCTCGAGGCGCAGGCGGCGGAGCGTCTGGGTCACGAGGCCGCGCTGTTCTGCCCCACCGGTACCCAGTCCAACCTGATCGCGCTGCTGGTGCACTGCGGGCGCGGTGACGAGTACATCGTCGGCGACGATGCGCACACCTACAAGTGGGAAGGCGGCGGTGCGGCGGTGCTCGGTGGCATCCAGCCGCAGACCGTGCCGTTCGGCGACAACGGCCTGATGCCGCTCGATCGAGTCGAGGCGGTGATCAAGCCGCGCGACCCGCACTACGCACGCACCCGCCTGTTGTGCCTGGAGAACACGCAGCACGGTCGCGTGCAGCCGCTGCAGAGCATGCGCGACGCGCGCGTGCTGGTGGACCGGTACGGACTCTCGCTGCACCTGGACGGGGCCCGCGTCGCCAACGCCGCGGTCGCGCTCGGCGTCTCGCTCGAGGACATCGGTCGGTGCTTCGACAGCGTCTCGCTGTGCCTGTCGAAGGGGCTGGGCGCGCCGGTCGGTTCGGTGCTGGCGGGTAGCGCCGGTTTCGTCGACGAGGCGCGCCGCTGGCGCAAGGTCACCGGCGGGGGCATGCGTCAGGCCGGGGTGCTCGCCGCCGCGGCATCCCTGGCGCTGGACGAGGGGTTCGGGCGCCTGCACGAGGACCATGCCAACGCGCAGGAGCTGGCCTCGCTGCTGGACGGCATCGACGGTTTCACGGTGCGTGCGGGCTGGACCCGGACGAATATGGTGTGGCTGGATCTTGACGATGATGTCGGCACCACGCTGATGGAACACGCACGGGTGCAGGGGGTACGTCTGTCGGCGCGTGCCCACGGTGCCAGGCTGGTACTTCACCGCGACGTGGCGGCGAACGACCTGCCGCGCGTCGCCGGCGTGTTGCGCGGCTTCTTCGAGGCGCGGCCCGGATCCCTCGCCAGGGCTGCCGGCTGACCGGCCGCGACAAGCGCTTCGCTTCCCCCTCCCTCCTCCCACCGACCTGCACCGATCGATGAGCACTCGCAGACCCTTCCACCTCGCCTTCCCGGTCGACGACCCCGAAGCCGCCCGTCGCTTCTACGGCGAGGTGCTCGGCTGCCCGCAGGGGCGTGAAGCGCCGGGCGTGTGGATCGACTACGACCTGTACGGCCACCAGATCGTCGCCCACCGCGATCCCGATCACGCCCGCCCGATCCGGGCCGAGAACGCGGTGGACGGCGATGCGGTACCGGTGCCGCACTTCGGGGTCGTGCTCACGCTCGAGCAGTTCGACACGCTGGCCGCCCGGCTGCAGGCCGATGCCGGTACCCGCTGGGTGATCGAGCCGCGCACGCGGTTCGCGGGTCAGCCCGGCGAGCAGAGGACGATGTTCTTCCTCGACCCCGCCGGCAACGCGCTGGAGTTCAAGGCGTTCGCCGACGACGCGGCGCTGTTCGCGACGGCCTGACGCGACCCGGACGACACGTCACCGTCGCCTCACCCCGCCATCGACCAGTTCCAGCACCCGGGCACCGATGGCGTGCGCATCGTCCTCGTCGTGGGTCACCATGACCACGCACGGACGCTGCCGCTCGATCAGTTCCCGGGTCAGCGCGATCATCGCGGTGCGCGTGTCCGGATCCAGCGCGCCGAACGGTTCGTCGAGCAGCAGGATCGGGCGGTTTCTCAGCAGGCAGCGCGCCAGCGAGACGCGCTGACGCTCGCCGCCGGACAGCGAGCCGGGCTTGCGTTTCTCGTAACCGGCCAGTTCCACCTGGTCCAGGCTGCCCGACACGCGCTCGCGCTGCTGCGGCGTCAGCCGCAGCGACGGGTCCAGGCCCAGCGCCACGTTGTCGGCCACGCTCAGGTGGGCGAACAGGTTGTCGTGCTGGAACAGGGTGGTGACCGGCCGCTCGGCCGGTGCCAGGCCCGACAGCGGTTCGCCGTGCCAGGCGATGCGCCCGGCATCGGGTTCCAGGTAGCCGCCGATCAGGTTCAGCAGCGTGCTCTTGCCCGAACCGCTGCGCCCGAGCAGCGCGTGCACGCCGTCGGTGGCCAGCGCGATGTCGAACCGCCAGCGCCGGTCGGCCAGGGCGAGCCGGACGCCGTCGATGTCGAGGCTCATGGGGCAGGGCTCATGCGTCGCGTTCTCCGGTGCCGCCGATGAGAAGCTTCAGGCCGGTGAACAGGATCGCGCAGGTCAGCACCAGCAGGGTCGCGGTGACCGCGGCCTCGTCCAGCCGGTGGCTGCCCAGGCGCGTCTGCAGCAGCAGCGGCAGCGTGCGCACCTGGTCCGAGCCGAACAGGGCGATCGCGCCCAGGTCGCCGGCGGCAAGGGTTGCGCTGACCGCGGCCGCCAGCGCGACCGGGCGGCGCAGCAGCGGGGCGTCCACCAGCCGCCAGCGCGCCGCGCGTGCCATGCCGAGCGAGCGGGCCAGCCGGTCGCGGGACGCGGCGCCATCGAGCACCGGGCCTGCCAGGATGCGCAACGCGAACGGCAGCCCCATCAGCGCGTTGATCAGGATGACCAGCAGCAGGGCCAGCGAGAACACGTCGGCCCAGGCGCGCAGGCTCAGGAACAACCCGGTGCCGAGCACGATCGGCGGGATCACCAGGATCGCGTTGCCGAGCGCCTGCAACGCCTCGCCAGCGGTACGGGAACCGGTGGTGCCGTCGCGCCGGTTCGCGGCACGCAGGTGCAGCCGGCGCACGCCCGACAGCAGCCCGAGCGCCAGCGCGACCGACAGCGCGGCCGCGGCCAGCGCGGCCACGACGGTGTTGAACAGCGCGTCCAGCGTGATCGCATCCCCCAGCACCGCCACGGTGCGCCGGTTGATACCCGCGATCAGCAGGGCGGCGAACGGTGGCAGCACCAGCAGTGCGGCCAGGGCGATGGCGCCGCGATCGAGCAGCCGGTGCCACCCGCCGCGGCGCACGTGCGGGTGCCAGTGCGGCCAGGGGGCGCCGTCGGCGGCGCGTTCGGTCAGCCCGAGCGAGCCGTCGTCCGAGCGGGCGAACGCGCTGCCGATGCCGGTCAGCGCCGCGCAGATCGCCAGCTGCACCAGCGCCAGCGCCACCGCCAGCGGCAGGTCGAAATCGAACCGCAGCGCCTGATAGACCGCCACCTCCAC
>Ga0209831_1004100_pt1 | contig 11661 bp, 12 predicted proteins | sample Maine_Asex4_meta_FD_187451 | JGI IMG/M metagenome (GOLD analysis project Ga0209831, IMG submission 187451) | Marine algal microbial communities from Maine, USA - Maine_Asex4_metaG (SPAdes) (version 2) | ecosystem: Host-associated > Algae > Red algae > Unclassified | place: Maine, USA | collected...
GGGACAGGTGCGACTCGGCATCGGCGGAGAAGATGATGAGGTCGTCCAAGTAGACGAGCACATTCTGCCACTTGACTCCGGATAGGATCATGTCAATAGCCCGCTGGAAAGTGGCAGGGGCATTGCATAGGCCAAACGGCAGACGCGTACACTGGTACGTCCCACAGTGGCAAGTGAATGCCGTCTTAGGCTTATCCTCCTCGGCTAGTGTCTATTCTACCGCAGCATCATTTGATGCGAATCGCATCAAATGATGCCTATTTTTGGAGCGTTTGTTTTCGTACTTCCCGACCTCTGACGCTCTTTTTGACAGCAGAAACGGACTCAGCGATGCCTTGTTATTCTTGAGGGAGATCCCAGCCAATATGCTGTGGATACAAACGGGGGGTGCTCCAGATGCCTCAACAGGGGGGGTCGAACCGTCGTTGTCTGGCCCTGTGAGAGGGTGCATCATTTGATGCCCAACCGGGCATCATTTGATGCCCAATTGCGGTAGAATAGACACTAGGGGGATCTGCCAGTATCCCGCGTTGCAGTCCAACGTGGAGAAGAACTGGGCATCCCCTAAGGAGTCGAGGCAGTCGTCCATCCGGGGAAATGGATGCGATTCGCGTACTGTGCGCTAGTTCAACTTCTGATAGTCGATGCAGAACCGGGGACTCCCGTCGGGTTTCGAGATGAGTACCACCGGGCTAGCCCATTCACACTGGCTAGGCTCTATAACTTCGAGCTTGAGCATTCGGTCGACTTGGGCCTTGATGAGTTCCCTAGTTCGGGGACCCATCCGGTAGGGGTTTAGCCGGACGGGCTTGGAGCCCGGCTTCAACTCGATCCGGTGCTCCGTGGCCTTGATGGAGCCCAAGTGCCCACTCCAGAGGGCTCGGTGCTTCTCCAGTAGGGCGAGCACTTGAGGCCGCAACCCCTCGGGCACGTTCGAAGTATGAACTTGGGGCTCATCCGCGGGGTCTGTCGCGTCGGGCGCGGTGGTCGGACTGGGACTGAGTGCAGCCCAGTCCTCTCGGGATATGGCGGCTATTGTACCGGAGGAGGCCGACATATGCCCTAGGACCATGCCTTTGGGGAATCGCTTACTCGTGTTCCCCGTATGGGTTACCTCCACCCACCACGTCTGGTTGGCAATGCAGTCCATGGTGCCACTTGCAACATGCACGCGGTGGCGCTCATACACTCGATGGCGCTGGGTGATGACCCCATTCCCTTGGAATAACGTCTGTACTGGGACGTATCCACGGGACCGCGGGGGTAGGACCACCTCGTGTGCCAGGCGCACCTTGGTGTCCGCCTCACAAGCGGCACCAGCCTTGCTGGGTTCGTCCGCCTCGGCATACGACACCGTCTTACCCCGGCGGAGGATGGGGACGTTACATCCGTTTAGTAACCGGATGTACCCCTTGGGTCCGCAAATGTTGGGGACATGGACGTCAGTGTATTCGGTTCCTAAGAGTAGAGGGACCGGCATGCCGCGCACTACTCCACACGTGACAGGGGTGGAGTAAGTGCCGACTCGCACCGTAAGAGTCACGGTGCCCGTGATGGGAAGGAGTCCCCCATTCACGTCAAACAACTGGGCGGTCGCCACGTCTAAGAGCGCCACCTTCATCTCCGCGGGGAGAAGCGCTTCCCGTACTAGAGAGACGCACGAACCCGTGTCGAAAATGACGCGGAGGGCTATTTCACGCCCCGCGTCCAGCCAGGCGCGACTGGCCACCTGATAGTTGGACCCCGTCAGGATGGCCACCACATTCCGGCCGCCTACCCCGTTCGGAAGGGGCGCGTCTCGAGGGCGGATCCCCTTGGGTCGGGATTGGATGCGTACTGGCATCATATCCACGCCCCGGGTTGGGTCAACCGGTTTCCGCGGGGAGGGCCCATCACCGGTGGTTACTCGTTTCCCTCCTCGGACTCAGAGGAGGTGGCGGGTCCGCACTCGGGCTCGGTCTGCAGTTCCCCCTTCTCAAGCGGCGTCGACTCCTCGCCGTTTGAGCTGGAGTCCTCGTCGGGAGCGGCAACGGCTACTCGGCGGCCCGTTCGTTGGGTATCACGGGAGCCCGAGGACGTCCTGAGAGGGGACCACCGAACGGCTATGGCCAATCGGTCGCGTAGGCGTGCGTCCAAGTCGGGGCACACCTCGGCCCAATGACCCACCTTGCCACACTGCCAGCAAGGGCACTCTTTCGCCCGGGGTTTGGGTCGGGAAGGTTCCCCCGGTGACCCGGGGAAGGGCAGCCGCACGAGCTTGCCGCCGGAGCCGGGCCTCCTCCACGAGCGCTTCTCGCTCCGTGGTCCGCTCCTTGAGCTGCTCAAGTCGTATCCAGCGGTGTTCGTCGCCCTTAGTCTGGGCGACGCGAGCCAGCTCCGCCATAGTCATGCCGGGGGTGTTTCACTCGCGCACAGTGGCGCGCGCCGCGCGGTGGACACCTTCCACAAAGCGCCCTTGAGGGCGCCCTCCCCGTACATGAACCCGCACTCGGTTTTGAGGCGGCGGAGGCGCTCGGAGAAGGTCAACTAGTCCTCGTCATCCGGTTGGACCGCGACTTTAAGGGACTCGACTAGAGTAGCCACTGAGGCCTCGTCGACGTGACGCCGGAGCATCCAGGTGATGAGCTCCAGGTAGGAAGTGACCTCGCAGGGGTTACCCGCCCGGCGAGTTGGCATAACCATCATCACCTCTGACTTAAGAAGTTCCTTTGTAAAGTCTTGAAGGATGTAGAAGGCTTCGCCTATGGAAATGTCGTTGTCGTCACAGGCCTTGGCAAACTTGCGCAAGAACTGGAAGACCTTGGCCGGGGGGGAACCGTCACACTCGTCGTGTACCCCGAAGGACTGAGCCACGTCCCTCTTGCGCCGGCCCAAAGTACGGGCCTGGCGCCGCGTGTAGACAACTGACTTGTTGTCTAGCGCGTAGGTCTCACAATCGAACATCACCCGGTAGTACGGGTGGTTCACCACAATCTTGGGCGCCATCACCCGAGTTGGGGGTGTCGGGGTGGTTTGAATCGGCCACCCCTCTGCCTCCGGGCCGGTCGCGGAGGAGAGTTGCGTCGGGAACCCCGGGTCAATACCCGGGGGTGACTCTCGCGCCGCTCCCCCGCCTTGCTTACCCCACGCCGAGTCAGGAGTCAATTTGGCCCTCGGGTCAATACCCCGAGTGCCCTCCCTCACCGTCGACGGCTTGGGGGTAGCGCGGAACGCACCAAGTAGGGCCGCAACGGCTGACTCGTCCACCGAGCGGGAGACGCCAGTGGTCGACGACGACGACGAGTTGTCGCGTCGGCGCCGACGAGAAGAGCGTCGGGCTCGGCCCCGCCGCTCAGCGGGCCTTGGTGTAGAGCCCCTCAACATCGTAACTAGCGATCGGGTAACTTCAGACCGAACGACTTCGGCCACGGCGTCTCGCCACTCGAGACCCTGGCGATCCCTGGAACCCCGTGAGCCTGGGGGAGAACTACTAGAGCTCCCGCCTGTAGGCTCCCGTGCCGATTCTGGCATCGCCCCCCCCTACTTAGCACCAAGAGGGGATCTCCCACCGGGCCCGAGGGCCGGGGGACCGATACCGTGGGTTCCGGCGCTGTGCTCAAGTGCCGGAGCACCCTTGGCACTCCGTGAACCTCGAAGAGCACGACTAGAGCTCCCACCCGCAGGTTCCCGTGCCGCTGGTGGCACAGACCCACCGCCCCACGTGGTAACGTCGGGCAGCTGTCCGACGCCGAAATGAGTGCCAGCACGAGACAGGACCGCCTCGGGGTGAGTACTACCCGAGGACGCGCCTGTCGGGGGGCGAGTCCCAGTCAGGTCGAGGCCCGGTCGCAAGGGCTGGAACAAATTCCGCTGCCGGCGGCCACCCGCATCCGTGGTGCCTGCACTGGTGTGGCGATCGTCAACCGACGATTCGCCTCCGGGGGGGGAAGTCCCATCCAGGCACCTCGACACCAGGGGGATCTCCATTCCCCCCCCCATCGGCCATCGACCCGGCCGGACTCAGCCAAACCTGGCGTTGCGGGGCGCCGCCCGCAGCGCTAGGCACCAAGGGGAGGAGGACCAACTAGGTTCCCCCCGAGGCGGGTTGGCGCACCGCCACCACCCCGAGGAAGGTTGAATGCCTTCCTCCCGTGGTGCTCTACCAAATATGACAACACGCTCAGCCCACCCCACCCAGTTGGGGAGAGGGCGAGCCAGACCGTGTCGCCGGGTAGTCCTGTCGGGGAATACCCGCCCCGGAAAAAAAACCCGAAGAGCACACACGCACGGCGTCGACCGGGGGAAGGCACCCCGAGCGCCAAACACGAGTTGTGTGACCGGAAGTTTACTTGCCCGCATCGAAGGCCTCGAGGCAGCACTCACGCCTCGCCCTCTTATCCCGTCCGTTCCCCTCAGACCCTCCGAAAATCCTCCTCAGACCCTCTCAAAGAACCCTCAGAAAACCCTCCTCAAACACCCTCAAAGGGCCCTCGGAAAACCCTCCTCAGACACCCTCAACGGACCCTCAGAAAACCCTCCCCTCAGGGCCCAGGGGGCCAGTCTCAGCTGAGGACGGCCGAAGCTTCGAATACCGCCTTGAGTAGAGGCGGGGGAACGGTGCTACGTGACACCCTCGCGGCGCCCCGGGGTCAGGGGCGCGGAGTAACATAAGTCGATAATCCAAGTCGGGTTTACACAAGACTAGGCCCTTAAGTAGGGGCCCGCCCGGGGGGGTTACTAGTCCCAGGGAAGTATTGGGATCGCGGTTGTGCTTGGTGAGCCACGAGGTGATCACAAGTGGGTCGCCAACGGAACAATTTGAAATATGTGGTAGTGGGACATATTTCCGGGGAATCTGGTTCCCCGAGTGTGGGGGCCATGTGCCGGACCGTCACAGAGGCGTGACCCACTCGAGGACCTCGACCTCAGTGAGGCTCCCGAGTACCTGCACAAGCAGATTCGTGACATGCTCAAGACGCATTTGTCTATGTGGGATGGAACCGTTGGCGTCATCCGTGCTACGGAGCACGCCATCGTCACTCCTCCAGACGCTCTGCCCATACGGGCTCAACCCTACCGGAACGGGCCGTTCGAACGGCAGATCATCTCTGATCAGATCAACAAGATGTTGAAGCTCAACGTCATTGCCCCTAGCCATAGTGCTTGGGCGAGCCCCGTGGTAATCGTACAAAAGAAGAACGGCAAAGCTCGATTCTGTGTCGACTTCCGTCGATTAAACAGCATCACAAAAAAGGATGCTTATCCCTTGCCACGAATGGAGGACTTCCTTGACTCCTTGGGAGATGCCCTGGTGTTCACGTCTCTTGACTGCACCGCGGGGTACTGGCAAGTGCCCTTACGCAAGGACGACCCAGAAAAGCCAGCATTCACAACGCATTGTGGTATATACAACTGGGTATCAATGCCTTTCGGCTTGACGAAGGCGCCTGCAACCTTTCAGCAAGCGTTGGATCTTATGCTCACGGGCTTGAAGTGGCAGATATGCTTCGTCTACTCAGGCGATGTCATCATCTTCTCCGCCACCGCGGAACAACACGTCAAAGACGTTGATACGGTTCTGCACCGTCTTCGCGAAGCCGGGGTTACCCTGAACTTGGAAAAGTGCACGTGGTTCTCCGACGAAGTCGAGTACCTCGGACACATTGTCCGCCCAGGGCAACTGCACGTGCGTAACAAGAAAGTTGATGCTCTGAAGCACGCCAAGCTCCCAACGAAACAGACCCAGCTGAAAAGCTTCTTGGGCGTGTGCAACGTCTATCGACGTTTAGTCAAGGACTTTGCCAAACGAGCGAAGCCCCTGAACGCCCTGACTAGGGCCGAGATCCCACAAGATCTACACCGCCGACGGATGTGGCCATCGCCGCGTTCGAAGACCTTCGCAACGCACTGTTGTGCCCACCGGTACTTGCCTTGCCACAGGCCAACCGGAAGCTCGTCGTCGACGTTGACGCATGTGCCGACCAAGTCGGGTGTACCCTCCTCCAGCAGGAACCGGGCGAACTGCTTCATCCTGTCGGATATTGGAGCTCAGGACTCACTGCTGCAGAGAAAAACTACTCAACCACGGAGCGCGAATGCCTCGGCGTCGTGTGGGCTGTCCTCAAGTCGAGGCACTTCCTCGACGGGCAGCGGTTCCTCATCCGAACGGATCACCAAGCACTAAGCTTGATCTACAGCACGACCGACTCAAGTGGACGCTTGATGCGATGGCGACTTCGCCTATCCGAATACATATTCGATATGGTTCATAAACCAGGTGCATCGCACCACTTGCCCGACTTCCTGTCGCGTGCCTTCACGGTGGCACCGACAGAGGATATCCACGACGGTATACCTTGTCTGGCATTGGCCGAGACGGCCAACGGGTTAAGGACGGGGAGGTACACGGGTACCGACACACCCGAACCGGTGGAGCTCGACGACGTTGTCGAAGCACAACAAACAGACGACTACTGTGTCGAGATGTCCACTCGCGTGGAACGCGGAACGGCGTGGAACGCGGAACGGCCAAGGCCTTCTTCCGCAACAAGCATCACGCTCTGTATCTCCGGACGCCTTACGGCAACCAATTGGTCATACCAAAACCATTACGCGTAAGCGTCGATCTGACTCGCAGCGCAAGCTGCTCGCCACACACGCACGCGCGTGCGTGGTCGGACGGTCGCGGCCGACGCCGGCGAACCGCCACCTCCCCCCGATCGCGACAGATCGGTGCCCCTCCACGACTCTCGTCGCCCGGGCGGTCACGCCCGCACGGGCCCGTAAGAGTTCGCGACCGCCCAATCGGGTGTCACCATGCTCGGATCTCATCGGGACGGTTCGAATCTCGCGTTAGAGGTATGTAGCATATCTTCGCCCCCAATCGGCAAATTGCTACCGGTAGCCCCCTTGACTGGCCAAAGCCCACGTACTGCGCGAATTGGCCTGTGGCACGCCCGTTGGGGGGTTAGTTCCGCATTGTTCACTTTTTTATTGTGTGTTTGCTTGCCTGTCTTAACTGTCTGCCGGTACTCATTACGATCGCTTGTGATCGGACGGTCGATCGACCAGTGCCCTCGTTTATATCAAATTACCATGGGTCCGGGGTCGCCGACGTGGGCACCAGCCGGCTTTCCATCGGATGCCCTTCAACAGAAGGTCTTTTTTCCTTGCCGCGACGGCGATAGAACTCGCTTTATTGCTTGGCTACGGTTGGTCTCAATACACAGGTATTTGATCCAACGTTATTAATACCACAGACCGATGTGTCGCCCGGGGGGACTGGATGGAGTTGCTGGGGACGGACCGGGAGAAGCCTGTCGTAATTGTCAACGGATTTGTGACGCACTCGGCGGGTAAGCCACGCTTTGTCATCGATGCGTGGTACCAGAACGAGTAGATAGAGGACTGGGACTTCAAGTATGAGGGCCTGGCGGACCTGGCCCCGCAGCTGCGCCCGGACGACAAGCTGCTCGGGTGGGACGTGAAAGACGCGTATCACCACCTGTAGCTACAGCAATCGGACACGACCTACTTTGCCTTTCAGTGCAGGGGGAGGATCTTCCAAAGCAACACGATGCCGTTTGGCCTGAAGGTGGCCCCGTTTCTTTGGACAAAGGTGTGCCGTCCGGTGGTGCATGCGCTACGGCGGGAGGGTTTCCGTGTGATTTCGTACTTCGACGACTTTGGTGGGGCGCCGCCGACGCAAGCTCCGACCGAGTCGACAGCGGGGGAGGCTCTCGCAGGCGGGGAGAGAGTGAGGGATATGTTCACACAGCTTGACCTCACCCTGCACCCGACCAAGGGTGTGTGGGAAGGCACGGATTGCCTGCCCCTGCTCGGCTTTTTGGTGGACACCCGCGCCGCCCGTTCCTGCTGCAGCTAATCCGTGCGACCAAGATCATGGGGATGGCGGACAGGATTCTGTCGCCAGCCAAGACGCACAGGAGGTGGGTGTGCCTGTCCGCGCTGCGGTCGTTCTGCGGCATGGCAGTTTCGACGCACCTGGCGGTCACGTCAGCGCGGCTCCACCTGAGGTCCCTGTACACCGCCATGAGGGACCACTTGGACCGCCGCTCCAACCGCGTGCGGCTGGGCCGGCAGGGGATGCAAGACTTGCGATGGTGGCAGGTCATGACGCAGCACGCATAGCGCGGCCGTGCTCTGTGGCCGCGATCGGCCGATGTGACGCTAGCGACGGATGCGAGCGGCCTGGGGTGGGGTGCTACTTGGTACGGGCTGGCGCCGGCGCGCGGCTGCCACCGACTGTCCCGCCGACACCTTCACATCAACTTGCTGGAGCTCGGTGCGGTGCGGCTGGGGCTGCTGTCCTTCGTCGACTGGTCGCGGCAGCCAGACACAGTCGTCCGGCTGCGGACCGTCTCCCTGGTGACTCTGCACGTGATCACCACCGGGTCGAGCCACCCCATCGCGCTCATGGAAGAAAATCGGCGGCTTCACGCCGTTTGCCTCAGCCTGGGGGTGACGTTGTGGGCTGAGTACATCCCGTCCGCACTCAACAGGTGGGCCTACAGGCTCTCTCGCACGCGCGACTGGACAGCCTGGACGCTGCGCCGCGATGCCTTCCTCAAGTTCGAGCGCCTGTATGGGCCGCACACTGTCGACCTATTCGCGACCGCCGAGACCAAGCGGTGCGGGCGTTTCTTCTCCCGGCTCGCGACGCCTGGCGCGTCCGCGGTCGACGCGATGCAGCACAGTTGGCGTGACGAGAACTCGTGGGCCAACCCACAACCACAACCTGGTCGGGCCCGTGATTCAGAAGCTTATCCACCAGCAGTCGGCGGTCACCCTCGTGGCTCTTCACTGGCCGGCGCAGCCATGGTGGCCGTTGCCAGTGTCGGACTGCTCGGTCGTGCACTACCCGCCCCCCAAGGACGGGGTGTTTTTGCACAGCCGGCGGTAGGGGCTCGCACAGCGGCCGTGGTGGGGCACTGTGGTGTTCCGCTTCGAGGGCGGGTGTGCCACCCTGGCCCCCGTGAGACACGGTGGAAAGAGCTGGTGGATACGCTGCGGTCACGACGGTTCGGATACTGCGAAGGCGCCGACACGGCGCGCCGCCTGGTCAGCGCCAAGTACCAGTCGTCGACAAAGCGCCACTACATCAGTTTGTGGGAGCGCTTTGTAGAAATTTGCAACCGCGTCGGGGCGCGCGCGTTGTGGTGATGTAGAGTTTACCGCCATGTATGGATAAATGCAGGACATTTCCGTCTTGCACGCACAGGGGCCGTCAGGGCCGTTTCCTTGAAAGAGAATTTTCCATTCCTTTCAACTCGAGACTGCCCAACGTGGCACCCATAGTTCTCTCCTATTGGTGGGTACTGGAAGCGGAGCTCGTATCTCCAGCCGAGCTCACGTCTTTGCCTCCACGCCGCCGCTTCTCTGGCACCGACTGCTTGCTGCGGCCGTCGCCAGCGGCACTGTTTTGTCTCGGACCGTTGACTACGACCACTCCCTTCACGGTCCCCGGTGATTCTTTCACCGGCGCCCGCCCCGCGAACTATCCCCCATGGCGCCCGGCGCAAGCATGGTGCCCCCGCCGGGCAAGCGTCGGAGTGGTGGCCGGGGTCGATGCGGACACCGCCCTTGCCGCAGCCGCAGATGACACCGCCGATGACACCGGGTTTCTTAGGTCCAGGTGAGAGCCGTGCCGTCGGCTCGGTGCGGGGCGCAATCGGATCACGAGTTCCGTGTGTTCCTGATGGTTTGACGGCCACCGCTGTGGACAGTGAATGGCCGGAACGGCTTTCCCGAATTTTCTTTGCATCGCAATCTTTCCTTTGAAACGAGGACATCTCTAGCGCGTTACCAGCAGCGCCCGAGACGGTGGTTCGCTACATGGCCTCCATCTTTGACTTAGGCGACTGCTCGCCGGACTCCATCACCGCCTACCTGGCCACGATACGCGCAGTGCACCGGGTGGCCGGCAAGACCAACCCGACGGAAGACCCCTTTGTAGCCGACGCGCGCGTCGGTTTCCGCCGCAAGCACACCGACGCCGTCGGCGCTCTGCCGGACTTTCAGGGGTCCTTGGCACCCGAGGCTGTGGAAAAGATCGTCCAGCTTGGCATCGGTGCGTCGGACGCGGCCACACGTTGGGAGTGCGCCGGCATCACCCTCGCCTACCTCATTCTCAACCACCCAGGCGCCGCCGCCAACGTGCGCGCGCGGGACGTGCGCCTGACTGCGACGGGCGTCCAAGTGCAAGTCCCCATCTACAAGATGGGGGTTCTCAAGAAGGGGTGGCGCCTGGCCTTCTCCATCCCTACCGCGGCGGGTGGGTGGGGCGCGAACCATCCCATGTGCCTCCTGCGGTCGGTTTGGGTTTAGCACTACAGGTCTGGTCGGGTGGCGAGCGAGCATCTTTTCGCCCCCCCCGTCCGTGGCGCCCTGAAGCCGCTGTCCACGGAGGCGGTGACTGCGTGGATGCGCCGCTTGCTCCCTTTTACTACCTGCATGCCTCCGTTGGGTGTCAAATGGACCGGCCACTCGCCGCGCGCTGGCGCGGCATCCTCCGCCTACGCGGTCGGCCTGCCTCCACCGCTCATCCAGCAGAATATGGGTCTTTCTTCTGTCGACACGTCTTACAAACACTGCACCAATGCGCAGTGGCCTTCTACCCCCGCGGCAAGGGCGCAGTTTGCCCATTACTTCCCCCTGCGAGTTTAGGACGCCGTGTCGGGCACCTTCCCCCCTTCCTGGCGCACCCGACTAACCCAAGCTATGCCTTCCTTTGCCAGCAGCTTATTCCGATAGCTGTAAACCAGCCCGCGCGCCGAGAGGGCGGAATTGTGCTGGGATATGTGTGACGGGACAACCACGGGGAAAGGCGGCTCGCACCAGTCGGTGCGACCGTTCTGCGGCCGACCGCTGCGACGGCGGCCTGCCCCGGCGGTTTCGCCGACACCCCCAGATCGTAACCGGGGCTCCGCCTGCAGCTGTCACCCGCGCTGTCACACGGCAGCCGCGAGGGCGCCGTAGACGCCTGTCCCCAACCAAGGTACAAAGCCGCCACCTGCTGATTCATGTAGACCCCCCTGAAAACTTTCTCTTCGCGACGCCTTGCTGACGCCCTTTTGAGTTGGGGCGTTAGGGGCGCACGACGCCTAAATAACGCCCTGGTGACGCCCGTAACGACGCCCTTAACGATGGCCCGGGCGTTCTGAGCAACCCTGCACCTAGGGTTGCACACGACGCCTCTATTTCGGGGCCGTCAGGGACGCGCGACGGATAAGACGCCTTACTGACGCCCCATTAGGCAGCCAAAACGCCCTCACGACGCCCCAAGTAGCACCCTCAATATTCACAATATCGTTCAAGTAGCACCCATATCATGCTCTCATATATCATTTTTGTGTCCAGACTGGGTGCCTGCCCTCAACCAAGGTGCGCAGCCGCCACCTGCTGAATCATGTGGACCCCCCTGAAAACTTCCTCTTCGCGACGCCTTGTTGACGCCCTTTTTAGTTGAGGCGTTAGGGGCGCACGACGCCCAAATGACGCCCTGGTGACGCCCTTAACGACGCCCTAAACGACGCCCCGGGCGTTCTGAGCAACCCTACCTGGGGTCGTATCTCGAAAAAAACGACCCACGATGACACGTGGGCTACAAGAGATCGTGGGTGGGGCTACAAGAGATCGTGGGGGCTCTCTGGGGGGGTGTGG
>Ga0209831_1004103_pt1 | contig 11659 bp, 20 predicted proteins | sample Maine_Asex4_meta_FD_187451 | JGI IMG/M metagenome (GOLD analysis project Ga0209831, IMG submission 187451) | Marine algal microbial communities from Maine, USA - Maine_Asex4_metaG (SPAdes) (version 2) | ecosystem: Host-associated > Algae > Red algae > Unclassified | place: Maine, USA | collected...
CTGCGCCCCAGGAGGGGGACGGAGGAATTTGCAGGAGAGGCAATTCCGAGTCGTGGGTCAGACGAGCCTGGCCCTGAGGAGCTGGGGGGAGTGTTGAACTAGTGATGTTCAGCTCCCCAGGCCAGTCACACCGGTCATGTGGCGTAGTTGGTTTTTGACCTCTCAACAGTGGTGTTCCCTCTTCGAGAAGGAGACGACAACGGGTACCTCTGCGTCGGGAAATGAGGTGGGTGAGGCGCGCCTGTAGGTGCCCTCCCGTGTGCACCACGCTGCGGTGTCTCGGTGCTCGTCTCCGCTGCATCCCCAGACCGGTGCTGTGCACGGCTACGCGACCATATATCCGTCTGGACACCCAGCGCTTGTCCGAGCACGTTGCTCGTTGTGTGTCAAGACAACGTGTTCCTTTCTCCGCGGTGGTTGACACCGGGGCCGGACTAACTGTGGTCAGCGAGGACTTCCTGCCACCGGGATGGGGTGCGTACGTCGAGCGCGCACTGACACGGACTCGGATCGTGGACGCTTCAGGACAAGCAGTCAAGGCTCCCGCCCGACTCCCCCTCACCCTGTGCATACATAACAAGCCAATGCGTTTCCCGTTTATCGTATTCAAGTGTCTCTCTGTCCCGCTCATTCTCGGTTGTGACTTCCAGTGTGCGCACACCAACACTATTCTGCCTCACGACGACAGCATCGAGAGGACAACCGGAGCCGTCTCGCACACCTTGTCCCATCGTATCGGTTCCCGATGCTGGGAGTCAGAGGCACTACACAAGCCTGGGGTCCATCCAAAAGAGTTAACTTTGGTCGGACTGACAGTCCTGCAACCAGGTGCGCAGACCCAGGTCAAGGTGGTGACTCGCTCGATTGGCAGCTCCTTAGTCAAGGGTCGAGCGGAGTATCTGATCAAGCGTGGCCTAAACCTGGCGCACGGGTATCATCATAAGGTACGTCGGCACTAACGCTGCGCCGTTATAATGATCAGCCTGGGTCGTACGACAACCATCTTTGCCAAGGTCTCCCGGTTTAGGGTAGCGGAGTAGTACACGGGCGAGGCGAGACTGTAGCGGTTGTCTCTCTTCTGTCCGTCAAGGCAACTCAGTATCCCCTGGAGCCCCAATGTGGGAGGCCCAGAAGGAACCGACAAGGGAAACGTGCAATCCACGCCCGTCCCGAAGAGGGGGACAAAGGTAATACGGCACAAACCCGAGGGAGAAAGAAACTCAAGGCACGGTTGGATTTTCCTATCGACACAAGGAGGAGGCCGAGACCTCCCCGAAAGAGACCCTACGGCGTCCCCCTAGCAGAGCCACAGCGGGCCAACACACGTCAGCACCCCCTTCCCCTAGGAGGCTGACGGCGCGACTTCGCTGAGAGGCCGCTATCCGGTCCCAACCCGCGGAGGTATGTGGAATCAAGCGACCCTCGGGAGCCTGTGGCTCGGCCTCCAGTCAAAGCCGGCCAATGCAGGCCGCCCACGAAGCGATAAGCAAGTCCCTCCAAACACAATCACAACTAAATCAATCCCGAAACCCCCATCATCAGCGGCCAAGACTTCGAAGCGCACACCTGCCGATCACAAGGCGCCATCATCTGCACGATCCATCCGCGAGGCGAGGCCAGCGCAGGGCCCATCAAATCCGTCGAGCCACCGGCACGTCCGATCCACAGGGCCACGTCAGCCTCCCCAGGGCCGGCCACTTACCGGCGGGCCCAACTACCACAGAGACCCCGGTCCCGGAAAGCTCTTCTGTCGGTCAAAGAAGTGATGATCATGCAACGGGAGCTCGACAGTGCGGCTCTATTGGCCAACGTGGAGGCTCCTCCGGGATCGCCTGCTGCCACGCCATCTATGGAGCCGGAGACACCCGACGGGAACTGAGTAAGTGTGCTTCAGTTGCTCCATGGCAAGGTAAAACAGCTCCTGGATCAGTTCGGGGGTGCGCGGTCGGGTCGCTCTGGGGAGTCCGAGGACACCATGCACCACATGCAGCTCCAGCCGGATGCCACGCCTGTGTACTCGGCTCTGTGCCCGACTGGCCCGCACCGTCAATAATTGATCAAGAAGCAGGTCAAAAAGATGCTTGACTTGGGTGCTATTGAACCATCGCATGCCGCGTGGTCGTTCGAAGTCGTCGCCGTCCCAAGGCCGGGTGGACACTTCCGTCTCTGTGCACTATCGCCGGCTAAACGAGAGGACTGTCAAGGATGTCTACCCAAACCCCAGAATAGACGACTGCCTCGACTTCCTGGGCTACGCCACGGTGTTGCACATCCTTGACAGCAGCGCAGGGTACTGGCAGATCCTCTTTGCCGCCGACGATCGTGACAGGACCACGTTCACATCCCCCTCGGGCCTGTACTGCTTCCTCCAGCGTCTGTTCGGTTTAGTGAATGTACCAGCGCCCTTTCAGCGTGCTTTGGACATCAACCTCTCGGGTCTCCGATGGCAGATATATCTGGTCCACGTCGACGACTTCATTGTTTTTTCGCATACCGCAGACGACTACATCCGGCACCTCTGGGAGCTCTTGCTGTTGCTCGAGACCGCCGGTGTCTCCCTCAAGCCATTCAAGTGTCATTACTTCCAGAATGAGGTGCAGCATCTGGGGAACATTGTGAAACCCGGACAGCTGCTAGTGAAAGAGAAGAGCATCAAGAGCCTGGCGCAAGCACTCTCACGCCGCAACCATACAGAGATCAAAAGCTTCCTGGGAATGCGTGATGTGTACACGCGGTTCATAAAGGTTTACGCGCCCATCTCCAATCCCCTGACCGAGCTAACCAACAAAACGCTCTCTCAGATACTTGAAGTCCAGCAGCTGAAAGCCTTCCGCTATCCCACGGAGCGCTTGGCATCGACCCCAATCTTGGCGCTCCCGCGGCTTGAGGGCCTCTTTGTCCTGGACATGGACGCCTGCGCCGTGCAAGTCGGGTGCACCCTGTTGCAGCAACAGCCAGATGAGAGCATCCTCTCTGTCTGATAATACAGCCGGGGCCTTACATCGGCCGAGCAGAACTACTGGAAAACCGACCGACATTGTCTCGATGGGTCTGGGCCTGCTTCCTTCTGCGCCCATACCTTGAGGGTGCTGTTCAGCATGGGTAGCGCACAAGGATGCATCAGTCGATGGCGCCTGCGCCTGGCAGAGCTCCGGCACAAGATGTGCACCATACCGATAACGGAGCAACACTATGCCGAGGCGATGTCCCGCCTTCCTATGGTAGCACGCGGTCGGTCCGTCACCCCGGAGGACATGACCTGTCTCTCCCTGGCATACTGCTCTCTTGGCTGTACAGGACTACACTCTGGATAGCCGTACAAAGGACAACCAATTACATTCGAGCGCATGGTGTCCGTGCTGAAACAAGACCAGCGCTGCCAAGAAGTGTGTGACAAGATGGACCAGAACGAGCTTTTCTAGGGACGACGCCTGGCACATTCGAGACGTCTGCCGGTGGCCTATAAGTGCGGGTACTACCGGCAGCGCGGTTTACTGCCATAAGATCATGCTACGGCAGACGCGGGAGGGGGCAACCAAGAGAAGCGCTGAAAATAGAGAAGGAAATCAAGACATAGCTAGCGATGGGCGTCATTGAGCCCTTGGCCGCCGAGTGGGACTTCCCCTTTGTGGTCGTCCCCGAGCCGCATGGGCAATTCCGGTTTGGAATGGACTACCGGCGTTTGAACGAGTTGACCGTCCGGGATGTGCGACCGATCTCCCGAATGGACGACTGTCTCGACCCAATGGGCGAAGCGATCGTCTTCTCGACGATCGACTGCAACGCCGCGTTCTGGCAGAAGCCCTTTGCGGAGGAATACAGGGAACGACGTCCGGACCTCGATCTAAAAGACTCAGGCACACTAAAATCGTGAATATGACAGGAAGTTACGCCCCCGGCGGATGCCGGTTAAGTCTAGCAACTGAGTCTACATGCGCAACGACCAGCGAAAACACCAGATGGCTACCAAGGCGACGGGTCCGTACGAGGTCCTGGAAACAAACGGACACACCTTCGTCTGAAACAGGGTGGAATTTCGTACCGTGTGAGTGAGGGCCACGTCGTACCAGCCGGGCTGAGACCCGTCAGGAAGCGTCCTACTGTCCCGCAACTGGCCGTCCCCGAGACACTCAGCGAGGACGGGACCTAGTTTGTCCCTGAGCGGTTCCTGGAACATTGATGGGACGATGGTGGCGTTTTACGGCTCAAGGTACGTGTGTTTCGGCTACACCGAAAATGTTGATACCTGACGACACTCGGGGCGCCCACCGGCCGCCGACATGTACAAGAATTGCCGTCGCAAGAGGTAACAGTGCCAGGACCCGGACAAGGGGTTCCAGACGGACGAGGAAGAGGGAGAAGACGGGGAGCAGGTCTACCAAATGAAGATTATGACGAGTACTAACACATTGCAAAAGAATTCCCTCACAAGAAAAAGAACAAGCTTGCCAAGGCAACCCGCGCCCCCAGTACCGTGAACACGAAGGCGCCGGACCCCGTTACCCGCCACCGGGGCCCTCCCCCAGATCGTGCCAGCGTGGATACACGACACTGGAGCGGCCTCGCGTCATCGGAGATGGCGCATAGCCGGGGCTTAACACGGCCCCAGCACCGGCAGCCCCGGGACCAGGTGAATCGAGCCGGCCCCGCGGCATTCCCTCCGTCTCCAAGAGCTGGATCATCCGGCTCCGCCACCAACGGACCATTCGGGGAATCAACTCCTCTTGTAGGGCAGCCTCAATCAATCAGTCGAAAGGCCTTCGCATCTGTACCAGATCCGCCACGACTGTATGTCTGGCCCACCGACGCACCCGCTCCAGAACACATTTTATCTGTACCAGTCAGGGGCGCCACCAGGACGATCTGCGCTTGCTGGGAGACTGAACTCGGAAAGATGCCCAGCCAGTTAGTCAAGATGGCCGCCCTCGTGTCCCCGAGGATCGGCGTGCCACCCCGGCGAGCCAGGGCCGAGCACTCCTGCAGCCACCAGGATGCCTGGAACGCGAAAGGCCAACCGGTCAACGACCAATGAAAGGATGGACCGGCAACGGAAGCCTCTAGGGTCACTGCGCCATCCAGCACCTGTCCAATCCCGTGGGTGCCCGCCCTCGAGGCTGTAATCACCAGGCTCGAGGCACTGCTCCTGAAAAGGGGCCAACGTGCGAATGCCGGGGTCCTCGACCGTCAGCTTCGCGGGGTCATCGTCGGTGGAGTCTCCTCAACGTGGTTGAGCGCCGCCTCCCAGCGCGACGCACCGACGGGAGCCCCAGCCGAGGATCCAGAGGCGCCTGATAGCGTAGTGGCTGGAGCCCACGGGATTTCCCAACCCGGAAAGAACTCCGTGACACGTAACCGATCGCCACCGCCGTAAAGTCCCGCCGGATAGCGACCAAACCCGACCAGCTGTAACGAGATTTGTCCAGCCCGCCGACTTCGGCCTGAAACCGCCCGAAGTCGACCGGCAGGTTCTCCCAGAGCGGCATCATCGCCTGAATATACGCCAGGGCGTCCATCTCATCTCCTGCTAGGTGTTTGGCCGGCAAGAGCTTTACCAAGCTCAGCAGGGCCGTCAAGAACAACCATAGATGCATCTCGTGCCGATTTTCCTCGAAGCACCGGCTAGCATACAACAGGACGAGCTCGGTCATGTACACAGCCAAGAAGGGGTCGGTCTTGGTCTCCTTCCCGAGCTGGAGCAGCTCCTGCGCATGAAACGCACACAAAGAAACAAACCACGGGAACTCGGGTAGTGCGGCCAATGAACCAATGAGCCAGGGTGCCTTGCGGAAGATTATATTCCGATCACGCCACTCCAGCTTCCACCACTCCTCGTAGCACCATGCTCAAGAAACCACGGGCCCGCATCCGGCTCTCCGCGTTTGCCTCGGCAACAGGCGCGTGCACATAAAGACGGGGCTATCACTGTAGCGGGACTGGCATGTACACCAAGTCCCGAAAAAGCGGGAGATTGGTTGTGCGCCGCAGCCGCTCCAAGGTCTTCGCCAACCAGACCGGGTGCTGGTCTTCTACCGGTGTCCGACCCACAGGCGCCGAGATGACCTCGGCGTAGTGATGGTCCCAGTCCCGGATTAAGACATGAGGCATCCGGTAGAGGCGAGCTGCGCAAGCCGAGCCGGGGCACAAAGGCTCTCGTCGACCACCGTCCCCCTGTTGAAGGAACCCCGGTCGGCCATCTCTAGCCAACTCTGGAAACCCGGAGAAGTCGCACCTTCGGTGAGCTCCCAATCCCAGAGCGTGCGAATCTGGGCCATGATCCGGACCCACTCCTCCGCCGTCGCGTCGTCAACCACCCAATCAAGGAGAACCGGGATGGAACCCGGGAGGCTGGCGTACGAGCGGGGAAATCATTTCGCGAGCACAAAGGGCGCGATGGTGCCGGCCTCGGGTAGCGCCCTGACGGGAAGACGAACACCAGGAACAGAGCCCGACCCGGCTTCCAGTGGCGGCGAGGGAGAGGACGACATCTTCACCTGGTCCTCTTGGTTCTTGGTACTTGCGCTTGAGCTTTGTTCCCGGGGCTGGCTGCGAGCAGCTTCGCGGGACTCGGACGTTGCCCTCGCTCCACGTCAACCCGCCGAGCAAGAGACGGGGGGGAGGCCCTCCTGTACGGGGCGGACTGGGAGAGCGAGGGAAACAAGACGAACGGCCCCAACTGGAAGTGACTTACCTTCCTCATCCCCGATTCCCAACAAGACGCGATCCCTCCAGCCAACCGGATAAATTCGGACGGGAGGAGCGGGTCGGCGACCGCTCCGGTTTTGGTGACCCGCGGGTCATGGCACGAAGCGTGCCGGGATGGGGGGGGGCCATGGCGCAATATCGGGCCCTAGGGGTCGGCAAGGCGAGTCATTGAGCGAGGAAATTCATATAGCTTGTGATTATCTGCATGGTGGTCTACCTTTGTGGGCCCCAGAGGAAGCATTTGCTCAGAATCCAGGAGGGCTAACGATGTAGAATCAGAACCCTGACTCGTGCGATTCAGTGCCAAGCCTACAGTAAGGCTTGGCTCGCTCGCTCGCCTTTGGGGGACAGCGAGTCGCTTCTGGTCCGCTCACCAGGAAGAACAACTGAGTACTCACCTCCGTCTTCCCTTTTTGCGCCTGCGGGTGCTTCCCTCGTGTCTGAAATACTTCGGCCGCTATCAGCGCGTACAACTCGGAGGAGATGCGAAGCCTGGTGGAGAACAATGCTTCAGATCGCATCGGTGCAGTGGCGAAAGAGCAACTCTGCATGAAAAGCCACTTTCTTTTAGTTCGTCTGCTTTGCGGCCATAGTAATGTCAGGGAGCCCCGCCGTTCGTCCACTGGCGCTTGCTCCCGCACATGCGAAATGGCGCAGGCATCTCCGGGCGGTCTGCTGCGCTCTGCTCTTTCACCGACTCGAACAGGGCGAGACGGCGCTCCACATCTCTTGTCAGGTTTTTGAACGTGGCGGGGATCGTGCGCGTTGCTTCTGCAGCCACGGTCTTCACGCCAGATGTAGCCGTTGAAGGAGGCAGCCCACGCCCAGATCAGGTAGAACCCACGTCAGGCGCACGCAGGCAGGGTTATCGCTCGCAGGTGATGAGCGGCGTTGGCTGCCTTTGCCTCGTTACAAAACTGCCTGCTTCCCGTCACCGTAGTGACAAACGGAGGGTAGCGCGCGCAAGGAAGTGCAAGAGCAGTTCATCAGCACGAAATAGGCTGCATGGGGCCGACCACTAGTGATGTTAGGAGTACCGAAAACCGAGCGGCGGTGGTTCTGACGGCAAAAGGACATGGATGACACCACACGCAGCCAGCATCAGTAAGAAGCCGACAATGCGCATAGCTATTGCCTTGCCGCTTGTGGAGGTTTGGGTGGCTAGCCGCTGACAAGGCGGGCAGCAAGGTGTCGCAGCAAGCCGGGGAGAAGGTCATCGTTTTCGACATGTTTGTGGAGCAAAAGACAAAGTTCCTGACTGCTTCTTTGGGCACCGACACAGCGTTCTCGCCAGAGAGCGGTGGCCGTCCCGGTCCCTCCGTTGACAGAAAAAAAGGGAATCTGCTGCCAGTGGCACGCTGGCCACGACCAGCAGCCAGCAGTGGTGACGCTGGCGGTGTGTCGCTGTACTGCCGCCCCCAACTTTAGACCCGCGGAGACCCTTGAAACGTGAAATAAACTCCTGGAGTGATCAGTGGGGAGAAGGACGCCGCGGCAAAGACGATGGCCAACAAGATGGAAATGGGCAGAGGGTTGTTGTTAGGACGCGTTGCCAGGTTTGCATGGTGGAAGGGCGGGGGGGTGGGGGCAATGGGGCGGGGTGTGAATGGTGGTGGAGCGGGGATTGCGTTAAGGAGCGAGGCAGGGCAGGACAGAGTGACTGCCAACCCCCTGTCAACACGTGCGGGAGCTCCCAGTAGAGCGCTGCCTTTTCGGAATCGTACCGCACCGCTATGAGATTGCGTGGCGCTGCCGTGAGTGGGTACGCCAGCTCTCGAGGGCGCATTGCGTATGGCGGTCTGGATGTACCACGTTGCGAACGGCTGCTATGACACAAAAAACACTTCAGCGGTAGCCGAAGTAGCGCGCATGCACACAACACCGGCGTGCGCCCGCTACGCAACGTTACGGAACCATGCATCCGTCCGAAGGGCGGACTAAGGCGTCGGCTGATGCACACAGCGGCAGGATATTCGCCGCAAAGGATGACTGTGAACACGACGGAGACGCAGAGGCGCTCAACTCTCAGGATGCGTGTGTCTGATGGCCTGAGCTGTATCCCTTTCCACATTTAACCGCGTGGTGCGCCTCAAAAATCATTGCATACAGTTGTAACCGAAACATCGTCCGTACCGGTGATGCAGAACAAGCGACATTTTCACTCATTCTCAACTTGCGCAATGACATTTCCCATTCTCCCGCTGCGCTGCTTCAAAGGCCCGTTCTGACACTCTCCCTCTCAGCCAAATTCGTCAGGGCACGCTCCACGGACCAGAACGTACCCGACAAGGTCATGTCGTCGCTCGTTGACACCCTCTTCTGCATGACAGAGCAACAGTCAGCCGCTTGCGTGACAGGTTCTCGTCCGCTCATTCTGAGGAACTTTCTATTTGGTTTGTTGTCGTGCCTGACATGGTCTGACGCTGTCAGGACACATTGAGACAGTTACACGATGCGTGACACATTCAGAAAATGACGAGGCAGCCGCTGTGAAACGGACGATACCTCTTTCGAAGCGTCGAGTCGTGCTCGAGTTTCGCAACGTACTACCGTATCCCAAGGCGCCTGTCAAAGGGCTACATACTGTCAAGAAGCTGTTGTGGGGCTGCAGCACGACTGACAGAGTAATTCTGTGCCGTGGACATCGTGCAGTCCCGGTCAATACCAGATTGGAAACGTTGAGGACCACTCGGTCTCAAGAGTGCAGTTGTTGTACTGCTCCCGCTCAAATGGTGGGGTGCTCTCTGGATACGTTGGGACTACGCTGCGACGAATCACAAAGTCATTCGATGACGTGAAAAGCGTGCAGCAACGGGCACTGGCCGATCCACAATATTAAGCGCTTGTCATTCCGAGGGGCAAATCTGTTGGCTGTCACGCATCAAGGACAGCGGCGCCGGGCAGCCAAAACTTTTAATCACGCTTGACACAACTCTACCGGTTTCTGACATGTTGACTCATCTCTGACGGTGTCAGGCACAGACTCGGTCCCGACCAGCATCAGAAGTCTTGAGCTCAAGCCCAGCCAGAACTATTGTAATTTATCTGATTGTGGCTGGACTGACCAAAGACGGCTGGTGCTGTCAAAGAAGCTACCGTTTCATACTGTCGGGGGCAGGCCAGGGATACCTGCACACTGCACCGATCTGTGGGCACAGACTGACGAATGGCACCATGTGCCACTGGGATAACGTATCACCGTGCAGACGGACGGCGACATCTGGGAGGCGGGAGCCCTATAAAACTGCGCTTTTTTCGTCGCCACTGTCCTGGACGACCTCATCATCCGCATGACCCACATCGCACCCACCTAGCACCACACTGTTACCGACCCCCGCCTCTGCATTCAGGGTTCCTGTGGACCACCGCCTGTACACCACCCCGCCCCGTGCCCACAACAAGCCTGCCGGTCACGGCACAACTGCCTTCCCCTGCCAACGCGTCCGTCTCGTGGCTTTCGACGCGCTCGTGGACGTGTCTCATGCCGGTTGTCGTCAAGTGGCCGTCTTTGTCGGTCCCTGCGGCCCGGTCCTTGTTGTCATGAAGTGCTACCTGTGCGACGCGGTCATGCCGGATGGCCACACGCAGTGGACTTGCAAGCTTCACAAGTACTTCTGTCGCCTCTATCTGCCGGAAGGCCACCCACTGCGTCCGTCCAGGGCGGATGTCAGCTGCAAAGATTCAAGCTGTTCGCATCGAAGGACATGTTCAACCTGCAAGCAGCCTGGGCATCAGCACGACACATTGGCGCCACATTCCGGTGGGAACCAGATTACCAAGGCGGGCAAAATTCTACGACTTCCCGATGCTGGTCCTCTCAAGGGCCGCGATTTCGTCTGTGCTTTGATGGATGACAACCGTGCTCGCGCGCACGCCGCCGGGAAGCGCACTGGATACGTGGCACGCCACGAAGAGCGGAAGGCGACGGCCAGCTCATCCGGCGTTTTACAAGGCAACGTGTACCAGTCGAAATCTACCTCAGCTGACACCCTCGCCCACATGCAAGACGCTGGACTGCGCGCAAGCACCTTGGAGGCCACGAACAAGCGGTGTCACGATTTGGCGGTCATCCATCGCGCGTCTGGCATGACTCCTGTTGGCGCGGCTGTTGCGGCCGCTCGCGGCGTTGGACAACATTCGAATTTGTCTGGTTCGGGCCCATAGTCTGCGGTGGCTCCAACTGAGAACCTGACTGCCCACGAGATGGTCGCAGCAAGCAGGAAGGCCAAACGGGCCAAGATGGTAGCTGACCTGGGCGGCATCATGGCTGTCGGTGTGCAGAATGGGGGGCAGGAACCAACTGCTGCGGCCGACAGCTGCTCGATGGCACTGTGGTCCGAAGGGCAGCGGGCCCGGTTTTCGAAACCGCTTCTGCTGGTTCCCGCAGCCGTTCGGGCGCACATGACTCCACGGCAGGTGGCGGAGCAGTGCCTTTCAGCGCTGTTTGGGGCATCCCACGCCACCTCTCACTCATCCATTTCTATTCAGGTCGTCAAGTGCGCTGCTGACAACAACCTGACTAGTTTTGCGCTGATGTGCGGCGCGTCTTCGGCCGCCGACATTGCTGAGCGGCTGTGCTCGTTCTCGTTGCTTAGTAACACAAATATGTGATGTTAAAAGCAGTCTGTGACGATCAAGGAAGCCGTCCAGATCGCGCGCGATACGCCTCCGTCGCAGAGACTGAACGGGAGTGGGCTGAAGGACTCTGTGTCCTTTCGGCTTAAGATACAGTCCGAGCCCCAGGAATGGAAAACCTGGGGAATACACCTGAATGAGTGACGCGCATGAATGGATTAACGAGATTCCCACTGTCCCTATCTACTATCTAGCAAAACCACAGCCAAGGGAACGGGCTTGGAAAAATCAGCGGGGAAAGAAGACCCTGTTGAGCTTGACTCTAGTCCGACTTTGTGAAATGAGTTAGGAGGTGTAGTCTAAGAGGGAGGGGCAACCCGAC